>Ga0181517_10000255_pt1 | contig 75409 bp, 70 predicted proteins | sample PEATcosm2014_Bin_31_FD_119748 | JGI IMG/M metagenome (GOLD analysis project Ga0181517, IMG submission 119748) | Peatland microbial communities from MTU Mesocosm Facility, Houghton, MI, USA - PEATcosm2014_Bin01_30_metaG | ecosystem: Environmental > Terrestrial > Soil > Wetlands > Peat | place... | reverse complement strand
ATCTTCTTCGGTGGGGCGCTCCATGGCAAGCTGAAACACAAGGTCTTCGGCGGACAGGCCGGACTCATTCACCAAACCTTCCACCAAGGAAACGAACCGGTCAATGTTCTCACACTTGGTCCGTGCCTTGCTGGCCTCCCGTGCATACTTCTGATTGATGTAGTCCTTGTACCGAAAGAGGTTAATGATTTCCTCGAAAGCGGCCATTGGAGAAGAGAGACGGCTCTTTACTTCTCCCATTGCCCGAGAGAATAGGTCCAGCTTGTCATTGCTGCCGCACGCCGCCAGTAGGTCACCGCCGTGGTCAGCTTCCGCCCGGAGCCGTATCTTCTCGATAGCCACGTCCCCGACTCCCCGTTTAGGGGTGCTGATTGCCCGGCTGAAAGCGGTGTAATCCTTGGGATTGACCGCCAGCCGGAAATAGGAGAGCAGGTCTTTGATTTCCTCGGTTTGAAGTAGACCCCTGCCGCCCCGGACGATATAGGGGATACGCAGGCGAACGAGCGCACCTTCTAGGTCCCGGACCTGTATGGCGCTACGCACGAGGATGGCATTATCCTTGTAGTCAATGTGCTTTCCCTTAACGCCATTGTCGTGTTGAATCTCCCGAGCGATGATATTGGCAATCTCTCCCGGCGTGCTGGAGCGGATAAGCCGGGCGGTGCCGGTCTCTACTTCTTTGTCGCCCTCCATTCCCCGGAACACTTGCATCTTGAGGGGAATAACCTCGGTCATCGTGGCGTTGATGCGGTTGGACAACCGGATGATGGCGGGAAGGCTCCGGTGATTACGGCTGATGCGGTAAAGGTCCGGCACGTGTCCACGCCAACCCTCACTAAACTCCTTGAGCAGTCGTGGCTCCGCCCCCTGAAATGCGTAGATGGACTGGGCAAGGTCGCCGACGCAATACAGGTTAGGGTTATCATCCCCGAGGAGCAGGTTGACGAACCGCCACTGGACAGGACTGGTGTCCTGAGACTCATCCTGTAGAACGTGGTGGAAGCGTTTCTGCACCGCCGTCCGCCATGTTTCCTCGGTCTCGCCCCGGCGCACAACCAAATGAATCATGTCGTCAAAATCCACCATCCGGCACTTTTTCTTCTCTTCCTCGAAGCTGTACCAAATCTTGGTTTCCCAGTCTTCTAGGGCAGAGCATCCGGCGTGGTGTTCGAGAGCCTCCTCATGTACTTCATCAGTGTAGTCGGCAGAGAATCCTATTCCCCGTGCCCGATGGTAGCCGAGCTTCTCAAGAAACCGATAGGGGTTGTGTTCCTCCCCCGGTTCAGGCTTACTCCGTTCGATGAGCTTCTTCACCATTTGAGACTGGTCGTAATCATCCATTGGTGTAACCCTGCCCTCGAACCCAAATCCCTCGGGGTCTTTACGAATGGCGTTCAAGGCGAGACTATGGATGGTGCTGATGTGCGGTCTCTCGGTGGTAAGGTTATCGTCAGAGCCACAAACACGTCTCTCCAGTTCGGATGCCGCCTTCGAGGTAAAGGTTATGGCCGCAATCCGAAAAGGAGGCACCCCTTGAGTCATCAACCATCGCACTCTCTCTGTCAAGGTAGCGGTCTTACCAGAACCGGCACCAGCTATCAAACAAGCGGGACGCCCTATTGGATGAGCCACGGCTCTGATTTGCTCGTCAGTAAGTTGCACGGAACCTCACTTTGTTCGTAAACGTGACCTAAATGACTACCGAAATTATACTTAGGAGGAGCCTATGAGTAAAATGTGCGGCGTCTATTCAATCACTAATACTGAAAATGGAAAAAAGTACATCGGGTCAAGCGTCAACATCTACCATCGGTGGAGACTGCACCGCTGGAGGCTTGATAGGGGGGAACACCATTCCCCTCACCTTCAAAGTAGTTGGAAAAAACGAGGACCGAAAGCATTCAAGTTTGAGGTCCTGCTTGAATGCGACCGAGATTCACTTATAAAATACGAACAGGAATTCATAGACCGTTTTAATACCACCCAAAACGGGTACAACATCTGTCCTGTAGCGGGCAATTGTCTTGGGTTATCCCCATCTCCTGAGACCCGTGCCAAATTAGCAAAAGCTTGGAAAGGAAGGAAACATACCAAGGCCAGCAGGCGGTTGATGTCCTTGGCTACAAGAGGTGTGCCCAAATCTTATGCTCACAAGGCGGCGTTACGGGGACCCCGTGGTAAGCTGGAAAATATCCGTTTATCTAAACTGGGGGATAAGAATCCCAATTTTGGCAAGCCCCGTTCAGAGGAGACAAAACGAAAGATAGCTGAGGCACAAAGAGGTATTCCACGGAAGGGAAATTGTCTTCGATGGAACATCAACCGTGGGAAGTCCTGCACCTGTGGAAAGCATCTTTAGCTAGACATATTACGTTCACCAAAAAATATACCCTTGGGGTTACCGGTTTCTAATCTTGTCATTTCCTCTACGATTTTACTACTTACACTTTCAGATAATTGATTTGTAGATAAAGCATCCCGAAGAGCAAACCACGCTTGTCCTACCGGGGTTTTATCCCACAACCATTGACGATACGCTTCTACAGTTTTATGCCCTTTTCTACAGTTACAGGTTTTACAACAGGCTACCAAATTAGATAGTTGGTTTCCTCCTTCGGGGTTTTGATGGTCTCTAGTATAGTTATGACTCAAACTATTTGGGTCACAGATTAAGACTACGCCACAATACCAGCAACGTTCTTTACTCAATTGTAACGTTTCCAAGGACGAGGGGAACCTCATATTAAATCTTCTTGGAATATCCCTCTGTTTCCGATACTCATCGCAATAAGCGTCGTAGTTGGACATGTGCCCTCCTGCTACTTTACGTTACCTCTTGGTCCACGCCACTCAACATCCGTGTAGGTGGTTGCCTTGGCTTTTTCAACTGCCCGGTCAAGATTCCTTCGTTCTCGTTCTTTATCTTGTACCCGCCAGCGCCAACGAACCAAGTGTTTGATGACGACGATAATGAAACAACCCCCTGCGATATAAAAACACAGGGTCGTGATGGAGTTCAGGTCAATCATGCATCTCCTAATGCCACTTGGAATGCCAACGACGTTTGATGGGTGGCTTCTGCCCAAGGTGCTTGCAGCGTTCCACACTTTCAAGAAACAGCCGCCACAGTTCCTTTTTCCGGCGCTTCGACAGCAGGTACTTTGCCATTCCCATTCTCCCAAGAGTTATAATACCCACGCATGGGGTGAGGTTGCTCCAACGTCCGGCATATCCAGTCCCAAGTCCTATCCTGTTGTTCCTCAATCCATACCCTCAAGTCGTTGGGAAGCTTGCCTCCCTTACCGTAGAGCCTTGCATACTCCTTGATGCCCCCGGACAGTCTTGACAGAAACAGGAACATCCACCATGGTATGATAACAAATGCCATCTTGTCGGCCAGTGCCAAAGCAGATATGGGGTGGTCTTCTCTCTTAGCATAGTAGCGGGAGTGATAGAGGCAGAATTCATACCAGAGGGGTGGTGGAACGAAACAATAGTCAGACCTTGCCTTCTTGTCGAAAAGCCAGTGGATTACCTGAGCCCCGAGTTCCGGGTGAGTCCTGCCCATCTCCCCATCAATGTCGTCCTTGCCCCAGTAGCCGATATCATGCAGGAAGAAGCAAGCCCACAGGCGTAGGTCCTTGGGAAACCCGAAGAGCTTCCACCACGCCCGAGCCACAAACAGGGAGTGAAGAATAACCTGGTGCTCTCCGAACAACAGGTTTTTAGTGCCTTTTCTCATAGGCTTTCCCACACCGGAACGATATACCCGTCGTTAATTTCCCGTGCTCGGGATAAATCAAGAGGGGCAGTCGGGTTGGGGTTCTCCGGGTCGTAATGCCGGGGAGCGAATCCTCCGTTGCGGTCAAAGGACTGTAAAGCCGCAACAAGCAAAGTGGCCGCTTTGAGGACACCCTTACGTTGCTCTCCCGGTGTGGCCTTTATAGCCGCCGCCCCGCCAAGGTAGATATTGGTAAAGGTAACCCAGTCATTCAGGGTGTTCTTGTTATCGAAGACGGTACCCCATGTATTTTCTTCGTACACCCGTTCCTTAATCATGTCGGTGAGAATTCCGGCGAGAGCGGCGGTGGTCCCGCTGCTGGCATCAATATGAACTGTCAACTCCATAGACTCCTCCTACTGGATAATACTACTTCGCAGGAGAATCGAAGGCATCCGGGGCGAGAAATATCCGTTTGCCTATGGCAGTGAAGTAGGAATCGGGGTGGAGCTTTCGGTCCCGAAAGGTCTGCCAAGCATAGCCGGTGTGACCGTTGATGGTCACTCCGCCATAGTAGGCGGTGGTCCACTGGATACCGGCATCGGGGAATTTCATCATGACGTAGTATATGCCGCTGTTACGAGCCGGTTCCTTGGTAGCACCGCTGGTCTCGAAGAACGCTTCGGCCTCGGTGTCCTTGCACCACTGCCAATACCGCTTGAACGGGTTCATGATTTTCCCTCTTTCCTGAACGTGAAGGTTGGCTCATAAGTCTCATTGTAGCCGGGTTTGTCGTACTCCACTTGCCAGCCCACCGCCCGGTAGATTTCCTCTACATCCAGCCAGTGGTTATCGTAGATGTTCCTGTCATAGATGCAGGCCCCGGCTTCCTCTGCTTTCTTGAGAATGAGGGGAACAACACTCCGCTGACCAACCACGGAATAAGTTCCGTTCCAGTTTTTGGCGATGAGTTCATTGAACGCCGCAATGACGTAATCAGGAGTGATTTCCTGTTTCTTTCCAACAACTTCATGTGGTTTAATGGGCGATAGCATTATTCCTCCAGTATCCTCGGAAATCCCATAATCCTCGGCGCTGCACTTCCCGCATGGCTTTACGGGTAGCCTCTGCTTCGGAGCGTCCCTTTCTCGTAACACGAACGCCGCTATATCCCCCGGAGTTACGGAGGTCCGGGTGGGGCATGATGGTGATTTCCGCATCCCAACGCCACGCCCAGTTTCCCCATGGACCCCAATGCCGTATTTCAAGTGCAAGGGTCCGCTCGCCATCCCGAAGGTGGACCGTATGGACAGGAGTCCACGCAAACTTTTGTACTACTTTCGCCTTATTTCCCATGCTTTCACCATCGGCACAATCACGTCATCGCCGCAGGTCGGACACCCTATGGTTGCGTAATCCGGCTCCCGCTGACCGTCCCCCTCATGAATCTTAACGTCGGAGGGCAGGTAACTCAAGAGCGACGTGCATTCCTTACACTCGACTTCCTTTGGTTCCGACTTAGGCGGAGCCTTAAGCACCCTGATTGCCATTTCTTTGCTCCTTTATTGCGGCCTCGTATTGCTTACGGAGGGCGGTGTCGGCCTTCTGCCGGGCCTCCTCCGCCAGAGTTTCCTCGTAGAGCGCCTTCGCCTTAGCGATGTGCTCCTCGGTCTGTGGCACCCCGGCAGCGTTGACGCTGAGGAACAGCCACAGGATATCCGCCTTGCTGACCTTGGTGGAATCCAGCATCACGTACTGCACATTGGTATCCTCGAACGCATGAACGTCAGCGTTGGAAAGCTGGTAGAAGGTCTTGCCCTTGTAGGGAAAGCGCCCCTCGATATATTCCCGGATGGCAGCGATACGCTGCTTGCCGTCCACGATTTCCAGCCGGTATTCGGGATAGGGATACTCCACAAAGACGAACTTGCCGATGTCAGTCCGATTGAAGATGGAGTCGATGAGCCGCTGCTTATCTTCAAGGTTCCACACGTATCCCCGCTGGTACTCCGGGTTGTCGATGTATCCCCGGCGATAGCCGGTCAATATCATGCCATCCATGCCGGTGGTGACGTATTGGGCGTGGATGCGGGGGCGGGCAAAGTTGGTGTTCTCTTGCAGGCACTTGGGAGCAATCTGGTTCCACCAGACGATACGGGGTTTCCGACCGCAGTCAACCTCATTCCCATAGACGTGTTGAACGTCATGGTAGGAGATATGGTAGCTCATTCCGTTGTCAAAAATTTCTTCTATCCGGGCGTCCTTTAGACCACCGAGAATGACTTCCTCTCCCACCTTGTAGAGATAGGTGGGGTTCGGCGGCACAACCCAATCCTCTCCCTGAGAGTGCCAGTTGCGCTTTTCCCACTCCAGCCACTCGGCGTAAGTCTCGGGCTGTTTCTCTTTGGGCTGTCTCTTAGCCACGTTATTCCTTTCATCAAAACCCCCCAATTTTCGGGGTTTGTGCGAACAGAATATCAACTACAAAACCCTTTAACTATAGGGGGTTTTGCATGAGCCGAAAACACTATCTTGAACACCGTCAAGAATATATCGACAGGGCGCTCGCTTGGAAAAAAGCCAACCCGGACAAAATCAGAAAAAGCAAGCGTAAAGCTAGGGGCATGATAGACCCCCCCGGTGAACGAAGAACCGGACCCTGTGAAATCTGCGGTAAAGTGAAGAAACTATACGTTGACCACAGTCACCTTACCGGAAAATTTCGTGGCTGGTTATGCCACAGATGCAATCAAGCTCTCGGGTGGTGGGAGGCCATCGTCACCGAGGGTCTTGACAAAAAATTCCAAGCCTACCTCATCCGGCCTTGTAGACCAGATGGATGCTGACCTCAATGGTCGCTCCCCGGTACTGGACAAAGAGAGAAGTGGGGTCGGGGTTCCGGCGCTGCAACTCGGCGCAATCATCCGTATACTGCACCATCCCAATGTTGCTGTGATGGAGGATGTCTCCCACTTTAAGCTCTTCAACCTTAACGGGTTGTCTCATTTTGCCCTCGAAACGAAAGTTAGCCGGTCAGCGGCAATCCACAGGACTTCGTCCGTGGTCAGGTCCCCATACCAGAAAATCCTTAAACCGTCGCCGTCCGCATTCCAGCCCTTGACCAAACCAATGGTGCCATCAGGACGGGAAACTTTGTCACCCCTGCTGAGCAACTTCATTAGTTCAATGGTCATAGTTCTCTCCCACTATCAGTATACCACGGAGAAATGAATTTTGAGGGATTTTTTACTTCTTGATACGGCGGAGGATGCCCCACACAGCGAGGGCGATAAAACCTCCGGGGATGATGCAGGCGGCACATACGATGAGGGTTTTTTTCATAAACGTAGAAGAGGGTCGGAGTCGGGGGTTTCAGTCGTTGACCGGCTGCGCCCCCGATGCTCCGCCCTCTTCACTTCGCCGGAAACCGCCAAACCTGCTTTGGTGAAGCCCTTTCGGGCCTCTGCATGTTAGAAGGAAGGGTCAGCATACCCGGCTAATTCAAAGAGCATAACCACAATCAGGACTGGAACAGTACTCACCTTCTATGCAGTACCGTAAAGGTGAACCACACCTTGGGCACTTATCGCTTGTACTCGGCGGCGGCAACGGGATAATTTCCGGTGCATCCAATGCCGCCAAGAGTTCCTGTGCAGCCGCCCATTTGCTGAGCGGTGAAGGCCCATTACAGGCAACGTAGGTGGTTGTCAGGGTCTCACCCCGCAGGAGCCGCTCGTTTAATTCCACTGTCTTCCGAGCCGCTTCCTGCTCTTCTTCGAGCCACTTCTCAGCCAATTTGCGAAGCTGTTCCTTGGTAATCACAAGTCTCCGTTCAAGCAGACGCCCTTTGAACCTTTGCCTTTTTCGGGGCGTCTGCCATGAACTCAGAAGCCAGCTTTTCGGTCTCGTACTGGGTTCCGACTTTGGTGCTGAACACCGTGTCGGCGTCCTTCGGCTTGTCTACAAGCTCGCCCCGAGCCTTGGCGTGCAGGTAGAGCAGGTCGTACACGGTTGCCTTGTTGACCTTCGAGAGCGCCTTGCCGATGAGCGCAATCGTGTCTTCGTTGTTACGGACATTGATGCTGGCATAGCGGTTGACCGTGATTGCCATGTCACACCAGATGACCTTCCGCTCCTCAAGGTCAAGGATGAGCGGGATACCTGCCTTCGCTTCCATGGTCAGGTCGGCCTTGTCTTCCACGGTGCGAGGGTCATACACTTCCCCGGACTGAGCTTCCTCCCGGAGCATCCAACCGGCGCAACACTCGGGAACAGTGGAGAAAAACTGTCCTGTGAAGCTGTTGACGTTCATGACGATGTACCGGTAGCCGTTCGCCAACGCCCGCTTGATGTCAACGTCAATAAACTCGCTGGCACCATTCGGAGCCGAGGTGATGTCTCCCGAGTGACGGGCAAAGTTCTCCCGGAGGTTGTAGTAAGTGATGGCTCCGAGATTGCGCCAGTCAGACGAATAACCCACGGCGGACAGGTCGATGTCTACCCGGTTGCTCCAACCGTCCTTGTCGCCGGTCATATCGTGCCAGTGGATGAAGAACCGCACGGTGTTCTTGTCGTCAAAGCCGAACGGAATGTGGCTTCCCCGGACAAGGGTCCGCATGGTCTTCGAGGCGGACCGCTGGCTGAACGGCAACAGGTAGTTCTTGAGGTCCGGGTCCAGATACACTTTGCCCAGCGACGGAAGCTCACTGAACCGCTTGCGGAGAACACGACGGATACCACGAGACACCCAACCGGACAGATACTCCGTGCGTCCGTCACCGGCCTTGCCGAATCCCGGCAGAGCGTCGATAGTCATGGCCTTTGCCACGTTGCCCTTGGGGAACACGGTACGCCGTCCGCCCTCGTCACGGTGGTCAAAGTGCGCCATCAACTGCAACAGCAAGGGAGTGCTGGCCTTCGGAGCCACAGCCAAGAACTCCAAGAGAGCGTTCTTCTTGGATTCAAGGGTGCGGGCGGTGCGCATCAGGTGGTCCAGACGCCGGGCGAACTCTCCCGGACGGTCCCGGAGCAGGTCCGCTGCCTCTACGACATGTCCGCCACGCACAGCCTCTTCCACCTTGGAGCGGAAGGTTTGCTCGGTCTGCCCGTTACGGACGGCTTGAATGGCGGAGAACGCCTTGGCGTACTTGTCCCAGTAGTCGCCGGGGTGGAGACGCTCGGAGAGCTTAATCCACCGGCCTTCCCACCGCATGAGGTCTTCCTCAAGGTTGCCGCAATTGTTCAGAAGGGCAAGCAGCTTACGCCGCTCGGCACGCTTGAACTTGCGGAACTTGGTCGGCTCGGCGAGAGATACGTCGCCCCCGGATACCGCTACGGCGAGACGTAGTACGTCAGTGGCGGTCTTGAACCACGGCGACAGGTCCACGTCGGTGTCGAAGTACAGCGAAGCCAAGAAAGCGAGGTTCTCCTTGTTCGGAATTTCCACGGGCGGAGCGCAGGCGTCCGCCATGACCGGAACGAGAGCCTTAAGGTCGGCCTTGTCAGTTTCAGACAAAGAGGTGTTGGCGGTAGCCAACTGCCGGGCGAGGGTGAACAAATCCTCGTCGCCGCCGAGATTAAGCACACGTAGCTGCACACGCTCGTTGAGCGGGTCCCGCTTGTCCTTGTGGTAGCGGGGAAGCCAGATGTAGTCCTGCTCCCCGGTCACATCAGCGGCCCAAACGGTGAAGTAGTGGAAAATGGCGTTCAGGTAAAGCTCCGCCGCATCCATGTCGATGACCTGCTGAGGGAAATTCGGGTACATCGGGTTGTAACGGTACACACCCCGAATCTTCTTGACGATTTCGAGGACGCCGTGGAACACTTCGAGGGCGTTACGCTCCGTGGTGTTGGAGAGCGCCGTGATGACCTTGGGGGCGAAGGTGTAGCCGATGTCCTGTAAGTTGCGGTTCATCGTGGCGACGAACGCACGCCCGGCCCGGTTCTTCGTGCTGGCGGGCGGGCAAATGACCAGATGCCGACGACGGATTAGGATATCGTTCTTCTGTACGGTGTTCATGACTACCTCCTACCACAAAGAATGACTGCCTGTTTCGCATGGAGTATTCCACGCCGAAGCGCTACTCCACAACAAACCTTCTTGACGCTTAAGGGTCTTTATCCGCCCCATTCCCACTTCTTTTTCAAGCTGCCACTGAACTTCTCGATAACTGGAGCGAAGCCGCTCAACTTCTCCAAGGCCGGGAGCCTCTAACGCCGCCCATTGACCCAAACCGCTTAATGTATTCGTTTCCCGGATGCGGCGAATGTACATGCGCTTCGCCCGAATATAGCTTTTCAGGCGACTCAAAAACTCTGACTCCAAAGGCAGAAGACTCGCCAAGAGGGAATTAACTAACCTCTCCATTCCCTCTGGCGAGTCCGCCCTGAGTGCGACCTCTTGCTGAATTGAATCAAGCAAGCTCATAGAGTTTCTTGAAGTCGCTCTCCGTGAACGCCTTCTCCAAAGCCTTCTGGAGGGACTCGATTTCCTCACGGAGTTTGTTCATGGTGTCCACCTGCTGCTTCGTGAACACGGGGTCTGTGGTGGGCGCACCCGCTGAGTTATACGTCACGGTGCCCTGTTTTTCCGCCTTCTTGAGTTCCTTGTACTTGTCTTCGACCTTGCCGAGGACACTCAGGACGGCGACCTTGCGCTTCTCGATTTCTTCGTCCACCAGCTTATTCACGACAAGGTTGCGAACCTGCGTGCCGGAACCGGCAAGCCTTTCCACAACATCCTTGCGCAGAATGACGCTGGGTGCTGGATTACCTTCTGACATGTGCCTCCCCAATCGTGCTTTAGTTTGTCTTGCAGGAACGGAGCCGGAAATCAGAAGAGCTAGTTTTTCACCATTGAAAGTTAGAAGGAAGCGCTCCCATACCCGGCTACCACTTGTATGATACTGAAAATTCCTAAAACTTAGAGGTGCTTGCGCCTGTCTTTTTTAACTGCCGCATTGCGCTTGCGCCTGTCTTTCTTAACCTCAACGTGGGGGGTTGTAATCACAATTGAGTGCTGCCCACGTATCGGGTCAAACCAGAAAACATCCTTGATGAGGTGCCCTTCGAGACCAGACTTGAACTTGCGCACGGCGTCCTTCTTGTCCTTAGCCTCAATGATGGTGTAGATGTCGAAGAGCCGCTTGCTGTCCTTAAAGCGTATCCCCCGGAGTTGAGCCAGATACAATCCCCGCTTTTTCAAGCCGTGGGTCTTACTGACATACTTCGTGATTACCTTCTCCATAACACCTCAAAACATCCCGAGGAAAGCGAAGGAGCTAGGGTTTGATTAGGCGTCAAATTTTAGAAGGAAGCGCCTTCATACCCTCGGCGATGCAAAGAATAATACTGAGCTTTAGTGCTTTTCATCGGGATATAGCCTAAGTTTCTTACCGGCCAATACCTCGATTCGTTCTCGATACAAAATCTTGCCGTAGTCGTCTTCAATCTGAATGGTGTGCGACCCGGCCTTGAGCCAGAACTTCCGCAGTGTACCGGTCATTCCGGCGAATCCCCCATCCACGATAACCCGGTTACCTACCTTGGTGGTCTTTATCTCCACCCTGCCAGCGGCGGCGACCACGATGTAGTTGTTCCCCCACGGGGGAACGCAATTGATGCCGAAGCACTGCGCCGGGTAAGCCACGGGTCCATAGTAGAAAACGTAGTGCGGGTGACCCCACCAAGCCGAAGCCGGGGCACTGACCGCAAGTACCAGTACTAACGCTGCAATAAACTTTGAGAGCTTGTTCATGTGAACCTCCACACCATTAGATACTCACGATGGGAGATTTCTTGGCTCCGGGGAGAGGACTCTAACCCCTATCTGATGGGTCAAAACCACCTATCCTAACATTAGACGACCCCGGAATAACTTGGTTCCAGAGGGAGGAATCGAACCTCTCATTCTGCGGTTCAAAGCCGCATGTCCGACCGTTAGACGACTCTGGAATGATATTCATCAAACGCATCAAAAACTGTGCGTTTGGAAACTGGAGCTACCGAAGGGACTCGAACCCCCGTTGTGATATGCCTGCTTACAAGGCAGGTGCAGTCGCCGCTGTGCCACGGTAGCAAACTGGAGCCGCAAGTGGGAATCGAACCCACGTCCTCATCCTTACCAAGGATGCCGTCTACCACTGGCCTACTGCGGCTTAAAATGGAGCTACCGGGGAGGCTCGAACTCCCGACCCCCTGCTTACCAAGCAGGTGCGCTACCAACTGCGCCACGGCAGCTTAAGGTTCAATATAATGGACGTTATCCGAGATAAGGTCCATTATACGATACCTAAAACTTGGAGCTACTGACAGGCGTCGAACCTGCAACCTCCGGTGTACGAGACCGGCGCTCCGCCAATTGAGCTACAGTAGCATAAGGACCATCACGAGGACGGTCCCAACTCTTTCCACACTTGGTGGATGAGCTAACTGATGAATGCCCGGCAAGGAACAAGGTAACAGGTTTCTCGGGTCTCCCCGGTTCCCGGAATCCATGACCTGCCTTTGCACGAATCATGAACCCACTCGGGACCTGCTGCATTGAGCCGGAAAACTCCCGGTCAACAGGCATTCAAATGGTAGCCCCGCTCGGACTCGAACCGGGGTCTTCCGCTAATCGGGCGGAGGTCCTAGCCGCTGGACGACGGTGCCATGACTTATACGGCTGACCGCATAAACCCTATCTATGCGGTACACCGTATCAAAATGGTAGGCGGAGAGGGAGTCAAACCCTCGACCTATCGGTTATCAGCCGATTGCTCGTATCGCTGAGCTACCCGCCTAAGATTCGCTCTATCTCCGCTTCGGCGGCGGCACGGAACAACGCAAAGTGCTGCACAAATCCAAGCGGTGGGTCACAGAAGCCGGGGAAGATTTCCACTCCCTCGGGGACCCTATCGTAATCCCGCTCATGCGGAACCTTTCCCATATCCCGGACGATGTGAACAATAGCCGCTTTCGCTCCATCCGGGCCGAACAACTTCTGCGCCTCTCTCACACCATGCAGGTTGTGGCGCATCCTGCGGTGCCGGGGACCGAACTTCCAAAACAACCCATCGACCCACCGGTTGACATCCTCATACTTCTTGCCGAGGATGATTTGACAGTCCGTGCAATGCTGTTCAAACTTCGCCATCAAAAAACCCCCATAAAACACGAAAGCCGCCTTTTGGGCGGCTGCTGAGTCTCGGCTTGGTCTTTGTTATGCCAAGCAGGCTCCGCCGCCTGAACTAATCGTAGTTTGCGTTTGTGTGTGCGGCATGGTGATAGTCAACATTGCGCTTCTCTTTGAATGTCCGGGGCGGTCGCCTAGCGTCCACCCCGGATGGGTATATCTGCTGTAATTCGCCGGGACCTTGTCCGAGTCCGCTTCGGGGTCTAACCTAACGGGAGGCCCTTTTAAGACCAGCCATTTTTCGGGGACAAGCAGGTTCCCGGTTAGGAGTAGAGCCGTAGCTCCCTCCTTCTATATAATACCACCGGTAGTCGGTTTTTTGCAGTTATTTCTTTTCCCAAGCATCGCAAAAAGCCGACAAAGCCTTTTCCAAGGTCCCCTCAACCGGCACGGAAGCGGGTGGTTTCGGGTAAAAAATTCCCTTGGCATGGTTGCATCCCATGATAAATCCCCGCACCAAAATGCTGTTAACCACCATATAATCCATGGGGCTAGGGTGACGGAAGTATTCTTCCGCAAGTTTCTCAGACTCTTCCTTCAACTTTTTCGTCAGGTCGTCCATAGTACCCCCCACTTACAGTATACCACGCATGGACGATTTAGCGGAGATTATCCTCGCTTCACATATTCCTTACACTCCGGGTGCTGGGTGCATTCGCCGTAATAGGGATAGCCGTTATCATCGAACTTCTTCCGGTGCTCCCCTTGGTCACAGTCGCAGTTGCCACATTTGTAGCTGTCATCCACCTCGCCAATGATGCGTTTGGCCGGTTCGTCATAGGGAAGAACATCCACTCCCTGACAGATAAACTTGCCCACGGGGGTGCTGAATACATCGCCCTCCCGAAGGTTGTCGTTGGTCTGAAATGTGGCGTAAAGCTCTCGATAAAGCTGCTCCGCCAGTTCCAGCCCCTTGACTTCGTTGTGGACGTTCAGCCACGTGTTGGGGGTGGGGACCACGGGAGCATCCTTCATTCCCTCGGAAAGCTCCTCGCCGGGCAGGCCCATGACGTACCAGAATCCCTCTTTGTCTTTCTTTACCGGATACTCCCTCGGGGCGGACCCAGCAGCGGCCTGTTTCTGGTTCAGCAATTTCAACTTTGCCTCAGCCAATGAGAGCTTGAATGCTAAATCTTTTGATTCCTGAATGTCTTTTGTCTTAGCCAAAAGTGCCTTGTACCGGGATACCTCTTCCATGAGCCGCTGTTTATCCGATTGCGGGTCACCAAACCCCAATCCAGTAGCTTCCTTCGGTTCAGAGGTTGACATGTAATCCGGGCGACGAGCCAAGGCGGCGGGTTTCTTCAAAAAGGACGACTTAAAGTTAAAGGTGGGCATATTCTCCTCACTAAGGGTTTGGGTATCCATTGTAGTGAAGGTCCTTAGCATCCCACTCCCACAAACACAGCGCTCCCTTGGCTTCCACCGGCTCAATCATTCGAGGATGCGCCAGCCGGAAGCAATACCTACCCGTAGACCAGTCCCCGAGGCTGTACTGCACGTAATCCAGCGCCGGGGCGACCTCCTCCACCGGCTGGCAAGTTTCCACATCCACGGTGCCGATGATGCAGCCGAGGCGGAGCATATCCGGGTCCACGTCGTGCATGGCAAAGCGAGTCAAGAATGGCTCTATGAAACACCCATCGGAGTCAAGAAAATCCTTGAAGTGATGCGCCGAGGCATGGATGCCCACGGTTTGCCCCACAATCTTGCGGTTGGGTCGGCTGCGGGTTTCCCACTTCTTCTCTCCGAGAACCACCATACTTGCCCATGGCTCCCGGAGTGTCCAGACTTTCATGTTATCCTCCACTTCCAACAGGAAAAGCCGCCGCATCCTGTCCGGGCATTTCATCGGCAGGCATCCCCCGCAGTTCATCCTCAATCTCCGACTCAAAGGGAGCGACGGGAATATCCGGGAAGGTAACGTCGGGCGTCGGGTCCTTGTACCCGTACATGTCACTTTCTGACCGCATCCCATGACCGTTGGGATAACGCACGTGGTAAGGCGGTATCCGGCTCTCGGGCGGAGTCTCCACAGGCTTTTTCAAATCCCGTGCCTGCCGGTCAAGGGACAGGAGAAGGTTGTTCACGGACTTGCTATCCGTAGCCTTAACGTCCCCCCGGTTCACGATGAGGACCGGCTTTTTGTATACGAACGCCATGCCGATGTCAAACACGCTTCCTTGACTCTCGTAATCATACCAAATATGGACTTCATCGGAATGCTCCATGGCGAAGCGGTTGTCCTCACAAATCTTGAGGGTATCTTGGGTTTGCAGTGTGTCACGGGCAGGCCAGTGTACGGTGTTGCCCTCCACCTTCTCTTGGAAGGCAACGTACTTTGCTATCATCTCCGTCTGCTCGGGGCTTGCGTACCGCACGGGGCAAATCAGGAAAATTCTCATGGTTTCTCCTTCTCCAAAGTTCTTTCCACGTACAAACACCAACCACAGAACACGAGGGCGAGGCCACAGAAATCCCACCATGCCGGACCCATTTCGGTGATGCCGTTAATCCAAGTGGATACGTCGATGTACCAAAAACTAAGCACCGTTGCCGTCATCACCACGGTCCGCTCGAAGCGAAATAGCGGGGAATCCTTCATGCATCTCCTTTTGCTCCTTGGTCCAGTGCTCGCAGAAATCAGCAAGGTCCCGGAGACAACTGGCGGCATAAGTGGTGCCCGTCTCGGGATTAAAGTTGTACTGCCGCCATGAGGCGTAGTACTCCACGGTGCCGAGATAGTTCTCGTTATGAGAAGAGAAGACGCCGAAAATTCCCGTCTTCCCGCTGGGACTGGGTCCGAGATAAGAGAATTTCAGGTGCTTGCCGGTAGCGGTCCAATTGGGTGAAAATTCGAGTGCCATATTCCCCCTAAAATGTCAAAGAGGCGATAAGAATGGAGGACCCTAACCAGTAAGTGCCCTTGCGGTAATCCTTGGCACAAAAATAGGCGATGCTCGCCGCAATCGACATGACGAACATAGCCCCGGAAAGAGTCTTCCCCCAATTTATCACCATGAGGAACAATACTCGATTTATTTAACTTTTATGCTATAATCTGGGGTCTGGTTCTCCACCGGACAGAAATCTTGGAAGATGGGGATGTGCAGGCGGAAGTTCCCCTTGAAGGTCAACCACCAACCCTTGAGGGGGTCATAGCCGCTGGCAAGCAGAATCATAGGACCGGCAGACTCGGGCGGCTCGGCCTCGGGGACGGCGATGACGTAGGTGCGGGCGAGGTAATAGGACGGGTTGTAAGGAACATTGACGAACTGTCCCCATCCCCGGCGCTTGCCTACGAACTGATTGAGGAACAGGTTAAACTGGGCGATGACCGAAAGGGAGCCAATGTCCACGGTTCCCACCCCCCATGGGGAGCCAGTCGCCATGAGAATCTGTTGTCCCCAAAAAGTGGTGGTCTGAACATTCATCTGGACACGTTGCGTAGAGAGAACGACACGATAGCCGGTGTCAACTACGCCATCCGACAACTCCTGCCATTCTCCCAACTGCACCGCTAAGATGTTCCCCATGAATCTCCTAGAATTGGAATATCCAACTGAAAATGATGTCGATGCCGGGCGGCAGAAGCAGTGGCGGCAAAGTCTTGTAATTCAAAAGAATGACCGTTTGCTGACTGGCCTGCACCGTGGCATAGGAAGACGGGTTGCCGTTGAAGTATGGAGCAGTCAACATGGTATAGCTGCCCATGTTGGCGATACCGCCGCCAATGAGGCCCATTTCCCGGATGCCTTGATTGATGTTGTTGGTCGTGCTGTTCACCGTGGTCTGAAACTCCACGTTGGTGGTCAACACCGCCTGCGGGTTCCAGTTACCGCTGCTGTCCTGAGTGACGAAGTTCACCCGGCTCAACTGCACACGGGCGAGCGGTTGAATGAGTTCTACCTGAGTGGCCGTTTCCACGGGTTGAGTAGTTGGTGCCCACGTGGGGCTGCCAGCGCCCAGAGCCAACCCCCAGACGCCCCACGCCGGTTCTGTAGCAGCGATGCTGACCGGTTGAGTCTGTGGTGGGGAGAGGTTCAAGGGGGAGGCACACGCCATGAACTGGGCAAAGAGCCAACTGGATATGGACGTGATGATATTGCGCTCGGAGTAAAGGACCTCTCCGGTGTCCGGGCGGTAGACGGTGATGTTCCCCTTCTTTATCGGAGGAGGAACTTTCTCCCCCCACTTTCCCCGTGCAGCGGCATTAAGCTGTGCCGCCTGCTCCCGGAGCTTTACCAGTGCTGGACTCTCTAACCTTGCTTGGTTTTCCATCGCCTTTTCCCTTCTTGGGGGCTGCCTTCGCACAAATCTGCTCGATAAGCTTCCCCGAATTCTTGAACAGGGCTATTACCCCACTGTGAAACTCATGGGGACTTTTTGCCATGTACTCCCGGACCTGCGGGAGTGTAAACCACTCTAATCCTTCGGTCTCCCATACGGCATCACTTTGAGGCTGGAAGTCGAATTCCTGTGCCGTCTCACCGATGAAGTTAAAGTAACGAAATGTCCCACTTTGGAACACGTAGGCGGGATGGAGGGTCATGCCTCCGCTGTACCCCGTCTCCTCCCAGAGTTCCTCTTTGGCGCTCTCACCGGGCTGCATACCCCTCTGGATGGCTCCGCCGATAGTTCCCCAGCAGGAACCCTGTTGGACCTCGGGAGACCGCCATGCAAAGCAAATACGACCCGTTGTAGTGCAGACCGGGAGAATCCCCGAGGCTCCGCCGCCCTCACCGGCCCAGAAACCCTGCTCGTCGTAATAGTCGGCGGTCTTAGGCTCCCCTATGGGACGGTAGGGAATCTGCTCGTTAGTGCTGAAATACCTCACACCACCTCCACTGGGGAACACCGTGCCCGCTGGCACCAAGACTTTCAGCACTACCGCCCGGTTCTTCTGCGGGGAAGCCGACAAAGCCCACTGCCATGCTTCCTTTTCCGTCGTGGCAAAGTACGTGCCGATGGGAAATACCCCGGAATTCCGTATCTTGATTGCGCTCCGGGTGCCATGGTAAAGAACAAGGCTTTCCCCCTTAGTTTCAATACCCTCCTTCGCCGCAAGTTCGAGGTTTGTCTTGGCGACTAAAGGCCGGTTGGCTTCTACGGCAGCGGTGTTATCCCCATACTCCGGGTGAACCGCCGCTCCCTTAAACCACGAGGTGTGGGCCTCGTGCTGGCAATCGTCACAATGCGTCACATCGCCTCGCACGTGCGGGACCGTATGAACATTGGAGGAGCCACACTCAGGACAGCGCCGGGCGTCAGGGCCGTAGTCCGCCTTCACCGCTTTAGCTAACGGAGTGGAGGTTCCGTCCGGCTCGGTGACCATGAGATTCAGCTTCTTTCCCGGACTGCCAAGCTCCGGGTGTTGAGCATAATACTCATCCTGTTTGCCCGTCCCCCAAGCCTGCATCTCATCAATGCGGAGGAAACGTGCTTCCTTGGCGAGAGAACCCTTGCTCAAGAGGGCAATCTCCTCCCGAAGCCGCTGCTTGCGCTCCTCTGGGTCTTTCCAAAGCTTCCACCCCCGCTCGTCGGCTCCGCCCGGCCCGCCGCCTTTGGTGCCGGTGAGAAGTGCCGTGGCAAGCTCTGCCGCTTTGTGGCGAAGAGTATCGGGGACCAGCGTGCCATGCTCTATGAGAAACACTACCACGCCCACGTAGTTCTGCATCATGTCCGGCTGGCTGAGGTCCAGTGCCTCAATCTCTTTGTACAGGGACGGCAACTGCTCCTCGGGGATGGGTTCATCAAAACCCAAATGCTCCCGGTCTCCCACGTCGTCATATCCGGGCCGATGCCTGTCTAATATATCGTGAATAGAATCACCATCATAGGAACGAGGTCCCCACTGACCGGCCATTTTCTTCCTTCGTTCATCCGTGGCATCCTGATTCAACTTAATTTTGGCTGCGACCGCCTCGGGCGTCACTTCCGTGGTATCCAAAGTGAGGGTTGACCGGGTAGCAGCGTTATCGAAATAAACCATCCACCCGCCAAGACCGTTCTCTCCGATGCCCTTCCAAACGCCTCCACCGGCCCTTACAGCGTCTTTGTAGGCTTGGTTGGGGTCTTGGTCAGCCCCTTTCTTTTTGTACTGCATCTTCAAAAGCTCATTGTGGAAGCCCGGCCCCAGTGTCAGCGTACCCTTGGGTTGTCCCATGTTGTCATAGACCACGAGGTATAAGGGGAACGGCTGACTCTTAATGCTTTGGAAGCGATAGCGCCGGATAGCCTTGAGAACATCGTTCTTGGAGGGGTTGACCGGACGCTTGGGGACAATCTCCACCCGGCGCTGCCGGGGGCTGCGGTCTACCTTCTTACCCGCTGTCACCACATACCGCTGGGTCTCATTGATGAAGTCCGCAGGGATTTGAAACTCTCCCCGCACGGAGCCAATACTGGGGTCCTTCTCCCGATTCTCCGGGTGGTCATTGGCGACCAAATCCTTGTAGCAGGCTAGCGTGAGGGCATAAATCTTGGCGATGACTTCTTTCTTGTAGCCCACCGATATCATGAAGGCGGTCATCTCATCCAACATAACCCCCAGTGCCTCACTGGCGACCTGTTGAAAAGCTTGGGTCTCCTCGGGGATGGGGAACTTGATGGAGAACGTGGTGAACTTGGGGATTCCTAAATCGAGGACAATGGAAGCGGTGGGAGACAAACCTGTGTGCATCGCTGAAATCTCCAGCGTAGCAAACGTCGGCGAAATGTAGGCTGTCTTGGTCTTTACACTCATCTAATTAGGCTTGGAAAGTCCCTCCAAACAAAATCGGCAGTCTTTACTAACAACTCCTCGTGAGGAATGCCAACGAGTGTGTCTGCCTTTATCGAGAGAGTTTTTCCGTTTTTCATCACGCATTAACCCTTTTAATGCATTAGAAATAGTATGTTTATGAAAGTCCGATAAAGTACGTCCTTTATTTTTATGACCAACGGACCGCATTCGTTCTGCTTGTATGATTCGTTCCTGTTGAGTCCAAATATGCGGGGTGGGTTTCACTCCCCGTTCTCTTTCCGCTTTTCGTCTAACAGCTTGAGCCGTAGACATATTAATACGAGACTTGGGTAGTTTAAGGGATTGTCGAAGACTGTTCAATCGTTCTTGTTCAAATTCAGTGGTTCTTAATCGTTGAAGAGAACAAAATCGTGAGCAATATATCCTATTTTTCCAACCAAATGGAACAGAGAATGGAGTATGACATACCGGGCAAACTTTATTCTCAGAGGGGCGTTTATGCTTCTTTCTTGCTTCATGTAACCGCATTATACGAAGCTTTTTAGCTTCTTCATTAGCCGGGTCCAATGCCCATTTTCTGCCAGCTTTGGATATTTTCCTACGGGTTTCGGCAGAATGCGGTCCGGTAAACCCTTCCCCTCCCCGGCAGATGTTGTAGCCATATTCAGGGTCAGTTGCCCTAAGAAATTTGATGAAGTCCCGCTCGGTCTCATCAAGTTCTTCTCGGGTCTGGATATCCGACCGGAGAGCATGAATAGACCAGACCTTGGGGTCTGGGTGCGCTCGCATTGAATTGTAAAGATGGGACCGTTCGGAAATTCCCCTCTGAGCATGGTGAAACTTCTGTTGAAGATACTTCTTAAGATTGCTTCCTTTGTGCTGACCGACATAGTATTTGCCGGTCTCGTGATTAACGATAAGATAAATGAACATAAACTTCCTCCCTGATTAAGGGGTAGAAAGTTGTTTTACTAATCCTCGTTGAAGATGTTGAGCGTATCGCTCTTCACCTCCCACACCGTGTTCTCCCTCGGGGCAAGCAGGCCCATGGGGTTATTGACATTCCAATTGGCAACCTCTCCCGTGGGGGTGAATACGCCGCCAGCAACCCAACCGATTTGAATCCACTGACTGGGATCCACAAGATAGTTGGTCCCGAGGCACTCCCACGTCACGGCGGTCGGCGGGCTGGTCGTACCATCAGTTACCGTTCCCCCTTGCGTGGTAGAGAAGGCCGGGGCGGTCATTCCACTAACTCCCCCTACTATAGCAATCTGGAGATTACCGTTTGGGTCGATGATGAACTGACCGGTGTAATAGGTGGTCAGTGCTGTCCATGGGGCGATACCCACCGTGTACATGCCAAAGGTGTTTCTGTAGTATGCCTGCCACACCGCAGGCGAAGGCAACAGCTTCCAATAAGCATTACTCGCACCAATGGTCGGCGGTTGATTGGTGTTGCGCTTAAGTGCCCGATACATCTGGTAGCTGGGAACGGGAGGACTGGAGGTGGAGTACTGCACCAAGGCCCCCCGAGCATAGGTCATTCCACTGTTCCACTCAGCCGGGAGTAGGGTTGGCGGGGAAGTGGGGACATAGTAGAGTGCCTCCCAATCCGCTTGGGAAAGTGTTGGGGTCAGATGTCTGCCGTATGCCGCCAAGGTGGTCTTGGGGTGCTTGGGGTCGAACAGGGGTGCTACCCACAGCATGGGGCTGAGCGGAGGATTTTCCACTTGGAGGATGATAATGCGCAGGATATCATTGATGTTGAGACTGACGTTCTCCGCTTCGGTGAATACTGTGGTGAACTCCAAACCCGCATGAGCGGGCTTGGCTAGGTCGATAGCCCCATATAGATTCTGTACAATCTCCTGCAACTGGGTGAGGCTGAGAACATTGTTCAGAGGATTGTTTCCCCCCACGTTCACCGATACCTGAATGGCGTTACGGTCGGACTGGTCATAAACCCCCTGCCCGATGAGCTTGTAAAGCTCCACCACTTGCACGGTCTTGCCCGTGTAGGCGTAAATGACGGCGGCGATAGCTGCGGCGGTCGCCCCCATGCCGTAAGCATTGATGAGGTCAACGAGCATATCCCGGTAGCCCACGGGGTTGTCTAACGCCCCGAATCCGGTGAAATCTCCCTTGTCAAACTGATTCGGGTAGGGGTAGGCACTCTTGATTTGAAGGGAGGCGGCATCCCGGCGCTTGATATCGGGAGGAGTGAGGTACTGTGGTTGAATCCCCTGAATGTCATACTGATAATCGTATTCGAGCTTGGCAAGCTCCTGCGCTATCACTCGAAGGAGATATCCCCACTGCGGCTGGTCATTCCTCGGAAGATAGTAATTGGCGGTAGCCTGCAACAGGCCGAGCAGACGGGCATCCTCGAACAGGAGGAGTGATTCCCTCGGTAGCAGGTAGAGAAGGTCGGGATTGTTATTGGTCGCCATTAGCTCCCCGTCGTGACATAGTTGATGGTCACACGCCCTGCTGTGAAATACTCAGTGCTGGATAGATTTACATCCTTAGCCGAGCTTTCCCCAAAGACTTGGAAGGTGACAAAGTAAGACTTCAAAGAAGGGGAAGTGGTATCCGCAGGGATGGTGATGATGACCTTTTGAGCATAGGCACTTTGGTATTGCACAGCAAGGCCGGGGTCGTTGGTACCGATGATGTAGAAAGAACCGTTCTGTGACGAAACCAAGGGCGTGGCAGCGGTAGACAGGAAGTTGCTTATTGAAGAGGTACGGGCGTAAGCCTGACCCTCGTAGAGCAATCCCACAAATGCTTCGGCGGGTCCGCCACTGGGCACCGTGCTATCCGGTAGAATGGGAACGGTGGTGATGAAGCTGTGGGCGGGCACCGCTTGTCCGCTAAAGGCCGGGTCATTCGTCAGAGGAGTCCACAGCGTGCCCGTGGGAATGACAAAGCCGATATCGTAAGAACCATCTGACTTGGCGCACTTGATGAGGGGGATTCCCACCGACTTGACGCCACTTATCGCCTGCACCAATGAAACGATGCTGGACTGATACAGAGTTCCCGTAGCGCTGTCCAACGCTTGGTCAATGGCGGTGCGCACAGCGGAGTCTACCGTATCCGGCGAGATGCCACTATTGAGAGTCACCGTCAAAGTGATGTCGATAGGATTGGCAACCATGGCCTTGACAAGGACGCTCGCACCCGCTGCCTTGGTGATGTTTATCTGGTTAACCAAGATGGGAACGAACGAAGGATACTCGGTCGCCGTGGTGAATGCTTCGGTGTAGAAGTAAGACACCAACACCTGCCCACCGTCTGGGATACGGCTGGTCGCATTGGTGCCGAGATTGCGGGCAATGGTCACTGCGCCGGATGTCGTGTCCACGTTAAGAACAAAGTCCACGTTCTCAATCATGACCTCGTAGGCGGGCAGGCTGACGCTGGTCTGATAGAGGACTTCGATATAGCGGCTGTCATGAGGAACTCCCGCTCCCACCAGTCCGGTGGAGTTGGTGAGGTTGATGGTCCCATCCGTATTGTATGCTGCCCCATTCAACGTCAAATCAAACCGGCCATAACTCTCGGGAAGCCACGTATTATACACAAACCCGTTGTTATCAAGGGAGTTTGCAACGCTGCCATTAAGGGTCTGAGGCTCCATGGAAGCGAAGCTGAGGTTCTCGTGCAGGATAAACTGATTGAAACCCACCACGACTTGCTGGTTGTTCTGGATGGAGCTTCCTGTAGCCGTTCCTGTATCGGAAGCAAAGGCATAATCGTTGTGGTTGTAAACAGTGGTGAACTGTGTTCCGTTGGAACTCGCCACGGTCACATTCTGACCGTTGAGGAAAGAAGCGGATGTAAGCCCGGCGAGTGTGAGAGGCGCTCCTGCTCCAAAGCTGTTGATGCAGTTTACGGTGAGGATGTTGTTGGAGATGGAGATACCTGTAATGGTCTTGGACACGGTGAGTGTTTTAAGGCCGTAGGTAGCGTAGCAGCCGACATAAGGCCCTGCGGGGGTGCCGTAAGGAGACGGCTCTGGCACCAAGGTGTAATCAGACCCGTTGACATACAGGGTAGACAGGTCCGAAGAACGGACTGAGAGGACATCCCCCAAAACACCACTGGGGTCAACGGTGATGTCCATGGCGGTACCGATGGTTACGGGTGTAGTTGTGCTGGCAGTCAGGGTCACAGTGACCGGCGTAGTGGCAGTGGACACCACTTGAACCATGTCCCCCGCCTGATTAGACCCACCGTTAAGCAGGAAGTCAGAGGTGTGTACGAGGTCAAGAAGCGCCTCGGGAATGGTACCGGTAAAGTCCGTCTGCCCGATGACTGAGTTAACGTTGGTCACAGGCTGATTAGTGGGGGTGTCTGTTAGCGGGGATTGGAGCCGGGCGTTCAACAGATAGGTACCGTTGAATCCCACACCCTGCACGGCGGCGAGGTTGCTTATTGGAGCGGCGAGCGTGGGGTAGGGAATTCTGACCTGTGTTGCTCCACTCCCGGAGATATAGTAAGCATTGGCGCTGGGATTGAGGATGATGTGACCGCCGTTGGTGTCGAACTGTGCTTCACTGATATCAAGGAAGAAGGAGTTGGAAAGCCCCTGAACGATAAGCTCCACCCCTTGGTACAAAGGCCAGTTGAGGGCTTGGAAATTGGAGTTAACAACTTGGAACTTAAGCAGGTTGTTCGTAGCCGACACAAGTGTGAGAGGGAGATAGGTGCTGTATACTCCCGGAGCACCAGTGTTCTCGTAGTCGAACGCTACAATGTCGTCCTCCTCGGAGGAAGAGGTACCTTGGCAATAAACATCCACGCATCCATACACATGCTTCTGCCGGATGTTATCCCAATCACGAACCATCTCAAGGTCCCCGGCTGCTACTACTTCTACCGCCACGATGCCCGGCGTGCTTGCCGCCGTGGTGTAATACCCATTGCGAGTTCCTGAGTCCACTCCGGTGAACTGCCGGTTGACAATGCGAGCAGCAAAGTGGGAGTTGATTTCGTCATCGACTCCGAACACCGCCGCCGCAAGGTTAGTGACTGACCACCCTGCCGGGGCATTGGAGCTTATGGAATTGATGGTGCCCGCCCCTACGTTGGTGCTGGAGCCGGTGGTCTGGCAGGAGGCCGGAACATTGACCGCCCACCATCCGTAAACCGGGTTGTAGAAGGACGCCGCACTAGACGGGGTTATAGATGCTGAACCCGTGGTCTGGAAAGTGATGGAGGGTGTGGAGGCATCTCCCGTTGTGGCGCAGATTATCCCCGTGGGGAAAGTGCTGGTAGTCGTGGGTTGAGTATAGGTGTAAAACGTCAATGTTACTACGGAGCTTGTAGCCCCACCCCGAGTCAATCCCACTGACTGGGCCAAGTGGTCGAATTGCTGGTCAATGAAAGTCTGGGTATCATCCGCAGTCAACCCATAAGCACGGGCAATCTGTTGCTTGGTGGGCGAAGAGTCAAAGGGGTCACTGACTCCACTTCCACTGGCATTATCTATCTGGCTTATTGCCGAGATGGATTGCGAGCACCGAGAGAACCACTCCCGGACGCTCATATTGCTGAGTTCGATGGAAACTGGGTCGATGAGCAGGTCCCGCATCTCCGACCGAGGAGTAAGGTCAAGGCTGGGGTACAGCTTAATCATTTGGGTGATAAGCCGGGAAGCGATGTCCTGTTGGCGCTGGAGAGCGAGGAAATCCGTGGGGCTGGCGAGAGACAGGTTAACGAATCCGCAAGTCACGGGGCCGCTCTGCTGACTTTCAAAGACCACATTGTCTGTGGTATCCTGCACCACTGTGGAAAGCATGGCGTAAAACTGCGTGACGTTATTGACATCAGCAGGAGGAATATCCACGTAGTTGTAGGTGTAGGTGGTGACAGAGTTGGTGGTAGTGATTATCTCTTGACCCGACTCGGGGTTATAGTTGGTGGTCTGATTGGTGGTGGTGACCTGAGTGGCTACCCGGCTGATTTGAGTCAGGGGGATGACATCTCCATACTGCACGAACGGTGGATTAACACCAGCGGGGTCTGTGGAGAGCATCACCTTGGTGCCGATAGCCCCTGCATAGGGCGGCTGGAGAAACTCTATGCGACAGCTTGCTTGCGATTTGTAGGCGGTTACTCCCGAGGGAGGACCGATGACCGGGGCCAGCCCGCTCTGAAATGGAATGATGGTAAACTGGACAGTGGGGGAGATGGTGTACGGCCCCACATTGAGCCACGTCACGTTGCCATCAGGTGTGACCACCCCGGAGGTACCGGATTCCGGCGAGGACTGGGTATAGCTTCCCGTATAAGCATAAATGGCGGTAAAGCTGGTGGGAGTCACCGAGGCTACAATTACGGATATGCCGTTAAGGAATGTTGCCTGCTGGAGGTTGTTGAAAGATACCGTCATCCCCACGGAGAAGTTATGGTTTGAAGTAACCGTGAGGAGATTATTAGCAATGGCGATGCCCGTTACGATAGCAGACAAATCATCGTTTGCGCCCGCAGTCGTGAATACAGTTGGTTCGTTGCTACCCGTGGAACCGGTGGAAGCTATGGCTTTTTGAACTTGTCCGTTGTCGTCAACAAAAACATACCCCACGGCACGGGTGGTGGTTGCCTGCCAACCTATTTGACTGGGGTCGTAGTTGCGGGCTATAAACTGAATGGGAACATCCCCACCCGCAAGATTGATGGTAGCGTTTCCCGAAAAGTTAGCGATGCCCCCAGAAATGGAGGCGGTTGATACCACCAGTGCTTCGTTGGAGAGGGACACCTCAAGGCGGATGTAAGATATCTCCCCTTGGACGACAAAGGACAGAATGCTGCTATCCACCGACATGGCAGTAATCTGCACGGGCGGGCTGCCGGTCATGATGACCGGGGCGATGAACGTGAGCGGGTTTCCTAAGCTGGGCGGTATCATTGAGTCCCCACTAAGTTTCTGTTAGACGTTATAGAGAAGGTTACCGATGAAGGGGTCACCGGAGTTCCATAAGAAGTCACGCTGCACTGGGCCACGATGCTGGTCGGGTCCGGCATGGTTATGGTGATATTCCCTATGTCCTTAAGCATTTCCAGCAAACTCAAAGTCTGCACGGTGCGCTGGGCGGACTGTACTTGCTTGATGCTCTGCAAAGCATCCATTATCTGTGAGGATACATCCTCTTCCGTAATAGTCACCCCGAACTTCTGCCCGATGTAACTGCGAATAGCACAGGTGAACTGGGGATAAAAGGGACAGACGGAGGTGAGGACGAACTTCAAAACCTTCTGGGTCAACTTGTTGGTATCCCACACCTTTTGCATGGCCCCGGAGGAAGAAATCACAAGGTCATTGAGTTGCCCCGTGGCGGAGCACCGTAGACAGAACGCCTGCAAGGTGATGTAGTTGACTTCGATGAGCGGGATGAAAAACCGCACTGGCTTGTTGAAGACAATCTTGTAAAAGTTGGCGGTTGTGCCCACCAGCCGGTTGGGGTCCGACAGGATGGAGTATCCGTAGGTTGGGTCATTGGGCTGAACCACTTCCCCGCTGATGAAAATCTGCACGACTGCTTGTCCGTTGATAGGAGCACGCATATTGAGCGCCGGGTCGGCGGCATAATGAAGCGTCCTAAAATCTGTAGTATCAATTACATACCTCTCCCCGTAAATGGTGTGTGGGCACGCTTGGAGACCGGTATTGTAATCATAGCTCATTAAGTCACCGTAGTCGTCGTGGGGTCAATACTCTCGGTATCCACGATGTTGATGGGGTCGTCAGGCTGCCCGTGATTCGCCTGTTCCAACTCCCACTGGGTCATATCATCAGCCTGACTGGTTCGACCGTAAGGCTGTCCTTTGTACATGTTACCGGCATTCACGTCGTCTATTAGAGTGGTCTGATACTCTGGTTTGTTGAAATAGGTGTTAATCTTGGTGAGAAGCTCCGTTAGAGTTCTTGGATTGCTTCCACTGCTATCCGCAGGTGGGTCCTGCAAGAAGTCGTTGGAGAACTGGGCGGCGTCTTCATTCTTCTCAATGAGACAGCGGACTTGGTTCATGTAGTAGACGGCGTCGGACTCCCTTTCGAGAGCGGGCTGCACCCCCTTCTTTATCCGGCTGACCATGACCATGGGAAGATGGTCATTGGCTACCGAATAGTTAAAGTGCCCATACTGCCCCGGCTGCCAGATGGGCTTCTTAAACGTAGGGGCAAGACTTTGGTCGTGAGAGGCTGGGTCCTCGGGGTAGACGGTGGAGTAGTACTGCTCAAGCACCCCCGCCGTTTTGCGAAGTTGCTCCGCCCGGATACGATGGAAGGTAGAAATTGCCGCCACATCCCCCGTGCGGTTGTTGACCCACTTTTGAAAGGACTGCCACTGGGAGAGAGCGAAGTTCCCCAGCCAATGAAAGGGTGGTCCGGCGTATGAGTATTTAACAGGTGCTACGGCTGCCATATCCTCCCCTAACTGTAGGTTCCGGTTATCGTAGCCACATTGCCACTGATGTAAGTGACGGGCTGGCTAACGATACTGGTCCCATTTAGAATGGTGGAGTTGCCGTTGACCGTCATACTCAGCACCGTGGAGATAGTCCCCGTTCCACTCGGGAATTGGGCCTGAATCGTCCACCCTGTGAGCCAACCGGCGAGTGCCCCCGTACCATAGTTTGGATTGACGGCAATAACCGAGACACCGTTGGTGAACGAACAGCTTGAAACCCCTATTGAGGAGGCTACCCCACTTCCCCCCTGTTGCTGCGGAGAGATGGGCTGACTGAGGGTCACCACAAAGTTGTTATAGTTCGGGACCGTATAGGTAACCGAGATATTAACACTTTGAAGTTGCAGAACTGCACCGGTTCCCGGCTGTTGCGTGCAGGATAGGTATAGAATGGCTCCGAAACCTGCACTATTGACGATTGCCGGGGTAAGCCCTGCGGGGCTGTAGAAGCTGAAATCGTGAACAACATTCGCACCTTCTTGGGTCTGATTGATGGTAGAAGCCGCCCACCCCAAAAGGTTTATGGTGGTGTAAGCCCCGCTCGTTCCGGCTGATTGAGTGAGGTAAACGCTGACATCCACATTAGTGACGGTAGCGTTGCTCGGAATATTGAACCCAAGATTGGTCAGGAGCAGGTTCTTGGCGATGTGGGCATTGCTGTTATTAGAACTGTAGAGGGTGATGGTGTCTTGCCCACCAGAGCCGAGATTTCCATAAGTTATCCACCCCACGTCGCCGGAAACATTAGTCTGTTCCACTTCCGAGTGAGGCAGGAAAGGACCACCCGTGTTGGTGGTGTAATTCAAAGGTGGAATGGTGACCGAAATCGGGCTGACAGAGGACACTGTGGGCTTACAGAAGTAGAGGAAATTAAGTCCCAACTGCTTGCCTCCACCGGAGCCTCCCACAGCAAACAGGTCGAAGGATTTGTTGCTGCCCTGATACCAAGCAATGTCTTGGTCGGATAGCGTCATGGAGTTTCCCGCCGAACCGGATACCGGAGTTCCTCCATTGTAAGAGAGTTGGAAATTCGGATTGGTGTACCCAAAACTGATGAGTCCCTGATAGTTGTTGTTATCCCCGGACAGAGTAAAGTCTGTCGTGGCGGCGGTAGCGGCATCGGGGGTTTGACTGTTGTATGCTTGGAAGTCAAACTCCGGGCTGCTGGGGTTGTTGTAGATGGGCAGTGTGGCGCTAACCCCCTGCAAGAGCGGTACGCCGTAAGACGGAATGCTGCCGCTGGTTACAGTGGTACGAAGTGCCCCATTGGTGTAGACCGTATAGGTAAATGTAGCGGAGGCGTTAACCCCTCCCACATCGGTTACAGTGATGGGGAAGCTGCCACTTCCCGAAGAGAACGGTCCACTCAGGCGGATAAATGCCACTCCGCCACTTACCGACTCCACCACATAAGTGTATCCTGCGGGAGGAGTGGCACTAAGCTGACTGGTCTGTGTCGCAATGACCCCAAGGGCCACAACGTAGAACGACTTGTTTGTACGGGGATTGATGGTGTCAACGTTGCCGTTTGCCACATAACCAAGAGAGCCGAGTGATAGACCATTAACGTAGTCGATACCGGTCTTAAGGGTGAGACCGACAGCCACGGTGAGACTGAACTGCTTTTGGGTAGTAGAACCAGCGTTGTCCGTAACCTGAACGGTGAACGTGTAGGTTCCCGGTGCCGTGGTTTTTCCAGAAAGTATTCCCGTGGAGGAGTTGAGAGTCAGGCCGCTAGGCAAGGCCCCGGCGACAACAGTCCAAGAGTTATACGGAGCGGAACCTCCCGAAGCATTGAAGGTGTTGGAGTAAGTGACCCCGGCTGTAGCTCCCGGTAGAGGAGAAGAGTTGGTGATAGCGAGTGTGCTGGCGGAAATGACCAACTGCAAGGGAGCGGTAACGGAGTCTGCCGGTGACATTCCATCGGAGACTGTGGCGTTGAATGTCGTGTTAATTGCCGAAGGAGAAGTACCGGTTAGGAGGCCCCCAGCACTCAAGCTGAAACCTCCCGGAAGACCCGTAGACGACCACGTGTACACGGGCGCACCACCTGTGGGCGAGCCTCCTCCGGTAGCAGTTAGCTGCTGACTGTAAGCAATGTTGATAAGCCCCTGTGGCAGGGGTGAGGTGGAGGTGATGGCGATATTGGTGATAGCAGACATATTGACTACGGCGGTTGCCAAGTGTCCCCCGAGGTCTACCGCTTGGAAAGTAACGGAGTCAGAAGCAAATGGCGCACCGGTATAAAGGCCGGTGATACGAGCGGTTGTTCCACTATCAGAGGAACTGGGTGTAAGGGTGAGAGGTCCACCCTCTCCCACAAAGAGATTGTTGGGGTCAGCAATCACTGTCCATGATACGAGGGTGGTGAAGCTGCCTTGAACTGCGAGGGTACCAAGATAGTTTACTCCCCGGTTGATGGGCACTACCCCGCTGGAGTCAATGGTCATACCAGAAAGCACGCCCACCGTAACAGTGAGTGTATTATTGGTGGAGTTGGCAACGGAGTCTTGGACCGTAAAAGTTACGGACTGACTTCCGTAGGCAATATCCGTAGTGGTCCCAGAAAGTACGCCAGAACTGTTGAAGGTAATGCCGGTCGGGAGTGGAGCGGCTGGCTGCCACGTGTAAGGAGCAATCCCACCTATCGCCTGTAACTGGAATGTGTACGGGGTTGCGGCGGTGATGGGAGCAATGGATGTGGTGGTGATAGTCAGGGCACTGTTGACTGTGAGAGTAATCACCCTGTGAGTCACAATACTGTTGCTATCAGTGAGCGTAAAAGTGACGTTGGCGCTGTATGGCTCGGGGAATGTGTTGGGAACGGTCCCGGAAAGCACTCCCGTAGAAGCATTGAGAGTGATGTAAGGAGACAAGGGAGCGGCACTGGTCAATATATCGCTGGACCACGTGTAAGGAGGAACTCCCCCGTATCCAATAAGTGTCTGAGAGTAGGCAACGGTCTCTACGATGGGCTGCAAAGTGCTCGTCAGGATTGTGAGCGGGGTGATGTATTGAATGGCGAGCCGCTGATAGAGATAGGAAGAAGACCCCGATGTGTCGGTAAGCTGAATCCACAAATCAAAATACCCAGCTTCGGTGGGAGTCCCACTCAAAGTAGCGGTGTTACCGGCAACAGCAAAACTTAAGCCAGCCGGGAGATGACCACGATACACCGTGGCAGATACCAAGGGAGCCGAACCGGAGGTAACAATGGTCCCCGTGTACGAGGTTGTGAGTTTACCCGTTCCGAGATGAGAAGTCAACGAGTTGCCCTTGGGGACCGTATTCCAGTTGACGGTGATGGTGCCATGAACGTTGGAGGAGGCATCAATGTACTCAAACACGGTTGCCGGGGCGTATGTGGCGAGCAGGTTTCCGTAGACTAGGCCCGTAATCTGGTCCAAAGACAAACCTGTCGGCAAAGCGGAACCCAACTTGAGCCTGACAGTGAAGGTAGACTCGGGCGGACTACCAGCAGGAAGTAGTGGGGAATTGAAGTATGGACGTTGAGGATTAAGGCCCACGGCATCCCCGATGATGTAAGGACGGGCAAAGTTGGTCACCACTCCGATGTCTCCCAAGGAGGCAATGTCATTGTGGGAGAGGAGTGAGAAAGTACGGATAATGGTTGCTACCGTATTTACCCCGTTGGTAAGAATGATGGGGACATCTGCTTCGGTGTTGCCATAGCTCGTAGGCGGGCCAGAGACTTCGATAAGTGGACCGGCGACCGGAGGAGACTGAGGACTGACGGAGGTGATTGGGCAGACTGTTACAGCCAACCCATTGGGGTTGACAAAGTCACCACCGGGAACGGGGAAGTTGTTATTCTGATTGAGAACGAAACCTTGGAAGGTGCCGGATATCGCCTCTGTCAGGGGGTTGGTTTCCGCATATCCCCAGATGTGGTCGAATGCCGCTGCGGTATCGAGAATGTTGCTGACTTCGGTCTGAGCCGTGTAGTAAACTTTGGCAACAACGGTAGCGGGTGAGGGGGTAGCACTGTCCGTCACGGGGATAGTCAGGTAGTGTACTCCCAGCTTGTTGTTGGGGACGGTTATCTGCGCTTCCACTACTCCGTCGATGAGGCTGAAAGAAGCCAAGCTAAGGTCATCGGAGGGAGAGTTGAGAGTGTAGGGTGGGACTCCTCCAAACACCGGGACATCAATCCTGAAACTCTGCCCGGCGTAGATAACGGATTGGTCGGGATTCCCAACCGTAAGGGCCGCACGAGATAGTGTTAGCGTAAAAGTACTGGAGGCCAGCGCTCCCACAGCATCCTGAACCTGTATCGTAACGGAGAACAGGTTGCTAAAGTCTGTGAGACTGTAGGTGCAAGGAACGCCGGAAATCAATCCGGTTGCGGGGTTGATGGTGAGACCAACCGGCAACGCTCCTCCCTGAATGGACCATGTAAATGGCAGCAATCCCCCGGTGTTCACCATTTGCTGGGTGTAAGGAGTAAGAACCGTCGCATTAGCAATGGACGTTGTAGTGATGGTAAGATTAGTGGGGATAGTGAAAGTGAATGTCCCCTCGGCGATAAATGCCGGTGTGGTGCTATCCATCACGGAGATGTTGACGGTGAAGTTGCCTAGTTGTGTGGGAGTACCACTTATGGTTCCGTCGATACTCATCTTGAGGCCGGGAGGAAGCCCGTCCGCAAACCAACTATAAGGGGCATTACCACCCGCTGCCGCCATCTTGAAATCCAGCATGGGGATACCAACATAAGAGTTGCTGGGTAGGGAGGCAGTTTGGATGCTGACAGGAGACAGTGTGCCTGTGCTGGGAACAACCTCTGTCAACGGCTCCAAAAGCTCCTGTGCTTGCGGGCGTCCTGAGAATGGGAACACGTCCAGCGCCATGGTGCCAAGGAGGCTGCTGGCATTGCTGTAACGGCTTGTAGCAACGAGAAGCTTGAGTTCGTTCGTTATCATGTCCCGGACGAGGCTGCGGACAATGACCTCAAAAGGCTGAGGTGCGGTCAGCACGGAGGTGTTGTTGACAATCTCAAATCCCTGTTCCCCGGCGACACCGAGGGTACCAGTGATGGAGGTTTCCGGGGCAGCGCTGTACTGCTGGTTCATCACGTAGACGCTAAAAGCGAAGGACCGGGTAAGTTTGACCGGTGGGGAGTTGAGGCTGAAATCGTTAAGCACTTGCACAACGATGGTCTGGGTGCCCGGTGTAGTGAAAATCTTGGTGACTACCCGGTTGCTCAAGGGGAGAGGACCGGAACTGCTGCCATCTTGATAGAAAACCTGCCATGAGCTTGAATTCGAGCCGTCATAAAGGCTGCTGAGAGTAATGGTTAAGGTCTGCCCGAGGAGGAGGGTGCTGTTGTCAAAAGCCACGAGACTGCTGGTCAAGGCGGGTGGGAAGGTGTGATACACATCCCAGAAGGGGCTGTCCTGATATTGAGTAAGGTCGGAGGATACTGCAACCATACTCATGGCATAATCGCCCACCTGCAAGGTCTCTTCAAAGGACGGACTGCTTACCGTTCCCCCAAAACTCAAACCGGTGGTGAAGACGGAAGTCGGAGAAGCATTCGGCGGGGTAGCAAGGTAGATGTTCCACCCGGAGTAGAGCGTGTATCCGCCATTGACCTTGGGCGGAGTCCAGTTTACCGTCAGCAAAAGGTTCTGGTCAATGTTGGCGACGGTCGGCGATACTGGAAGAAGTGGTAGACTCATGGGTTTATCCTATATCTGGGTAACCACTGACGAAGTAGAGTCCGTGGTAATTCCTCCATTGAACGGGTCGATAGTCACAGAACGAGACAATATCGAATTTGCCGTCAGATTAGCTGCACCTGCGGTCTGGAAAGTGCTGTCCGCCACGATGGTGGAGTTAAGCTGAGCGTAAGCCACAACCGTACTGGGAGCAATGTTTGTCTCCTGACCGGCTCCGGTTCCGTGCATAGATAGGTTGGTGCAGGAGGACCGCTCTGCGATGAAGAAAGCTCCGGGGGTAGCCCCGACCGCTACGGCAAGGGCCACACCGGATACAGTAAGCTCCGACTGGGACAAGACAAAGCCGGTGCCGGAAGTCGGCAAGCTGACCGAACCTCCAGTCATAATAACGCCGCATCCCTGCTCGAACCCACCCGCCTGTGCATTGTTGATAAACACACAGGACACAAACTCTATATCGGAGTCAATACCGTAAACAGCGGGATTGACAAATCCTTGGAACTGGATGTTGTTGAACAACACCCGGCTGTTGTCTACGAAGAACGCCGAAGTCGGCCCATCGCCGAACCCACTGAATCCTGTGGCGTCGATGACAATAGGACTGGTAGCACTCGCCGTGCTAGTGATGACGATACGTCCCTCTTCCTGAATGGAGAAGGCGAGATTAGCAAGAGCGTACCACTTGGCGGTGCGAAGTGTTCCATCACCAAGAGCGATTACCTGCAAAGTGGAAGCGAGGCTAGTTATGTTATACGCTATACCCGTGGTGATGAGTTGAATGGAACAGGGGTGACGGAGGACCGGAGGCAGGCTGTTTACTGCCGCTGTGATGGTGAGCTTCGGCGTAGTCGGGTCCAGACCATCATTGGAGTCGTTGCCGCTTACATTGTTCACATACAGAACGATGGGAGCAACGGTCGCCTGCAAGTTCTGACCAAGTACCGTCTTCGGAGTTGGCGGGGCAATGGCAAACCCGACATGGGGATTAGACTGCCCAAACCCTCTGCCGCCTGTCCCACCTTGTAGGAGGGTAACGACCTTCCTGATATCCTTGTTCATGGGCAGGATGAAATCGTTAGTATGCAGCGGGGCCTCGAAGGTAGTCTCCACGTTATTCTGCCGCATTGCCACATAGTTGCTATCGAAGAAGGTTGCCAACGGAATATTGGCGAGACCGGAATCCGGCCAACTGACCAACCTCGGTAGCGGAATGGCAACGGGTAACTCCCGGTTATACGGGTACACATCCGAGAGTCCGACCTGCGGAGCCGCCCCGGCACCGTTGGTAGTGATGAGGGCGTTATCAATGGTGTAGAGGATTTCGTACTGACGAGTCAAAACCCCCTCCCCCTGATAGGGAACATACCGCTCTTCCACCGTGAAGGTGGAGTTGGGGTCGAAAGCGGGAAGGATGGAGCCGACAAAGAAAGAGTAGGCTCCTCCATTGTTCGGGTCAAGGTTAACTCCCGGTATGGTGATGATGACCAGACCGTTGTTGAAATCTGCCGTGGAGATGGGCACAGCGTTAAGGTTGTTGGATTGTCCCACCGCCCATACCATCTTGATAACATCATCCCCAGAGATTCCCTTAATGGTACATCCCTTGGCGGCGAGAACCACTGTGCTGACATTCGTGACATTGCTGTAAGAGATGGATTCTACAACCACCCTCGGGTCCATCCTGAGAGTGGAAAGAGCGGGGGGAAGATTACCGAAAAGGACGGTCTCCTCGATTTCCGTAATGCCCTTCACCGGGGCATTGAATGCCACCTGCGCCGTATTCTGCGCCATGAAGGACATGACCACGGTACTGGTGAGGGATACAGCCCCCTGAATGGTGACAATGCAGTTGGTGCCGCTTATGGTACGAGAGGTGATGGCATAAGATAGGCCCGAGGCGAGGTCAAACGCCGACACGACGTACAACCCATTGACAGCCCCATTGAGATTCTGATTGGGGACAATGAAAGTTGTAACGGGGCTACCCGCCACGGTCTGCTGAGTTCCCGAGGAACCGGCGACCTGCACATAGATGCGGGTCCCGAAGGCTACGTTAGAATACTCGGGGTTGAATGTCCAAACCTGATAAGCCTCCGAAGAGATTTGCTGTGTCTGAATGGAGTACTCCGACACGCCGTAGACGGGAAGAGTCGTGCCACTGGTATAGTCATACAGGATACCGCCGTCCACAGCGAAGGGAGTCTGGATAAGGTTTGCCGCTCCGCCAGCCGGGTAACTGATGCCGAGGGTAACGTAAAGGTTGTTCGCTCCGGGGTCGAAGGGTGTCCCGTAAAGGTTGTTCGGGAATGATACGATGATGGTCTTTGAGTTCAGGCCGGTGATGAGAATCTGCCCGGAAAGAAGGTTGATGGAATTCTTGATTCCTCCCACAAGGTTAAATCCCTGCACAAAGGCTGAGGTGATGGTTGCCACGGTGTTTGCCGGGAGGCTGACAGTGAAGGCATCATTCTGCGCCCATGCCGCTCCCGGTGTACCCACGGACTTACCGATGGTCCCCGAGGTGCCATTCGGATTAGCGGGGGTGCTGGCAGTACCGTTTATGCTGATTTGCTTGGTTACATAGAAGGTCCGAGCGTCACTGCTAAATCCGTTGGAGAAACCATCCCAAGCTCCCACGGTATTGCTACCGATGATTACACTGGGGGCCATGGAGACGTAGTAGTCAAGCGTGGACCCGAGAGCGGAGACGCTCATGCCGGGCGATTGTCCTCTGCCGATAGTGCTCCGCAGGTTACCGCTGATGAGGTCCACGAATCCCTCACCGATGAGCTTTTCGTAGTCCCAGCTATCTTGGCTTACCGACTGGCGTGTATCCACAGTATCGTCGGCGAATATCTGGTCTGCCAGACGAGAATCATACCGTCCCGAGAGACCATAAACGATGAGACCGGAGTTGGCGTTGAGGGCATTGGCACACCCGAAGATGTTGCTTCCCAAGGAGAAGGGACCAGAGTTGCGTTGGAAGACCACGGCAACCGGCATAGCGTAGCTGTAGCCGTCCATGGTGCCCAACAGGTTGGTGGGGTCTCCATCTCCTGCCCGCCAAATGCCAGTGTCTCCCGTCACGGTTCCAAGATTCTGAAATTGGAAGGTAGTATTGCCGGTGACGGGGGAGGCCAAGCTGGCTTGTGCATAAACAGCCTGATTGGTTCCGGCACCCGAGGGGTCAATGCCGTAACGGAAACGGGTAAAGTCATAGGAAAGTCCGACTCGCTGGACATTAAGCCGCCACTGTATCTGGGCACGCTGGGTCGTGTAGAGTCCGTTGTTGAATACGTCCACTGAGTCATCCGGGATGGATTCGAGGAAAGCGGCGTTGGGTGTCACGCAACCGTAGGGGTAGAAATAATTCAGATTCGTGGTCGGGTCAACATAGTATCCAACTCCGGTCGTGGGGTCAAGTGATTGATACCAAAGCTCCAGAAAAACGACGTAGATTCTCGCCGGTTCATCCGCCGTGTAGGTAGTCCAAAAGAGGGGGGCAGGCAGGACCACTTGGTTAAGGGCCTGATTGGCGGACAGGGAGCCGGTCATGGTGACCACCTCTCCGTTGAAGAGAACATCCGCTTGCGGAACAGTGAAGGTGTTGGCAACCGTGGTATTGAAAACCATGGGACTCCATGTGAGGAATCCAGAGGTAACGGGACTGTCCTTTACAAGCTGTTGGCGCTGCAACCTTTGAAGGTCCTGTATCAGGTTGACATCGGCGTCCGAAATCTCATGGTCATGCAATCCGACGACGGTCAAAAGACTTTTGCCGGTCGGGTCTAACGTTCTGGAAACCACCGAAGGATATTCAAACATAGGCACCTACGCCGAGACTTTCCATCTAATTAGTAGGAGCAAAGTCAAAGGATTTCAAATGGCTGTCGTCCCATACGGTTACATTTCTCAACCCATCGTCGCCACTGCCCTCATCCAGCAGTCGAACAGCGACTCTTTTTACTTTCCCGAGCAGAACGGGCACAATGGCTTTGCCTTCAACGGCTCCCATTATACGAACGGCGTAGAGGATTTATCGCCTCCCACTGTTGCTTCTTGGTACTCTGAGGGTTCAGGCCCCTACCGGGGAGTGGCTGGGGCCTTCCCGGCCTACGGTCTGGTCCTTCTCGGGAGAGCCAACCTGACAATTCTTGATGAGAGCAGCCCGGCTCTGGCGCTGTGGATGACGTTTCTTCTGGGGGATAACTTACTTCTTACCAACAACTTCGCACTAAATAACCCCAACTTTCCCTCGTCTTTGATAGGGTACACCCCCTCCAAGCTGGCTTATGCCAATGGAATCATCTCGGTGACGTATGTGCCGGATGCAGGGGCAGAGGATATTGGGCTTTCGCCCCCCATGGGTTCCGCCAGCCATATGGTGGTACACATAGATTTTACTCAAGATACGGCGTATTTAGACATAGCCGTGTAGGAATTGAGGAGGAAAAATGCAATACTCTAAAAAGGGAATACAGCTTACAGAGGGGTTTGAAGGATGCAGGCTCACCTCTTACCAAGACACAGGCGGTGTGTGGACCATAGGATACGGTCATACCCACCTCGTGGGGCCGGGGATGACCTGCACGCAGGAACAGGCAGAAATCTGGCTCCGTACTGATATGGCGGTAGCCGAGACGGGTGTACAAGCCTTGGTGAAAATTCCCCTGACGCAGGGTGAGTATGATGCCTTGGTGGATTTTGCCTTCAACTGCGGCGTGGGAAATCTCCGGGTGTCAACCCTGCTAAAGTTAGTCAACACGGGAGACTTCGCTCATGCCGCTGCCGAGTTCGAGAAGTGGGACCACGTCAACAGTCAAGTAGTGGCCGGTTTGCTACGGCGGCGGTTAGCGGAGGAGGCGGAGTTCAAGACACCGGACACACCTCAATCACCCCAGTCAGCCTAACGATGTAATCTCCGAGAGTGGCTGCAACGTAGGTGTTTTTGCCCGTGCGCATGTTGGTTTCTACCACGCCGCCGCACGCCTCCGAGGCGATAATCAAATCCCCACTGGGAAGGTGATATTTCACACACTTCTCTACCGTGGGTCTGTGCTGAGGTTTCATCCATCCCAAACCGAATCGGTCTTTGAATTCACCCATTAGCCTATCCCCGGACACCCTCTGTCCTTTTTCTTTTGGTCACGCATCCATGCCTCATGGTCCATGCTCATGACCCCCACGTGCCGTTTTTCCATGCGTAGCAGGAAAGCCCGGTCAACCTCCGTGTACTTGGGAACGGAGTAGGCAAAGGGGCACGAGGGCATGTTGATAAGCCGCCGTAACTCCTCAGCACTGAAAGTGGCGCAGTTCTTCTTTAGGATTCTGCCATGAAGAGCGCCAACCAATTCTTGGAACTCTTCTTCCTTTTTCTCCTTCGCCAGTTCTTCCGGCGAAGGGTCATCCCAACGGTCACTGCATCCCATTAGTCAACCTCCGTAACACCTACGGGGGGTTTACCCCCCTCTACCGTCTCCCCGTTCTTCGATTCTACTGACAACGTGGCGTTCCCCGAGTCGTTGACGCCCACTTTGGCTACTTGGTCGTCGGGTATCAACCGGGCGGCTCCGATGGCTTTGTGAAGATAGAAGAGCGACTGTCCTTCCTCCGGGTCGATTCCCCGCCGAGCGTAGGACTCCACCACGAACGCTAGGTACTTGTGCAGGTCGTCCTGCAAGACTAGGATTCTCATGAAATCTCTCCTGTGGTTTAATACTGTCTCCGGGTGGTCTTGTTAAGCGAGACGCACACGGTTTCCAATCCGGCTGCCCCGCCCTACAATTCAAAGCGAGGTAAAAGTAATCCGGTGTAACCTCTCCGTAATAGAGGACCTCGATTTTGGCATCTGTCAATCCGTCAAAGCCGAGCCGGTTCGCAGCCGCCGTGGAGACATCAATGATGCGCTTGGGTATCCCCGGTCCACGGTCGTTAATCCTCACCTTCACCTGTTTGTTGTTGCGCAGGTTGGTTACGAGCACGATGCTCCCGAAAGGCAGGGTACGGTGTGCTGCGGTAAGTTTGTGATAATCAAACACTTCCCCACTGGAAGTAAGTTTCCCTTGACGTTCTTTCCCATAGGAAGACGCCTGTCCGAGTGAATCCCATTTTATCTCGGCAGACTGTGGCATAGCTGGCAAGGCAATGCCCGAAAGCGTCAAGAGGACGAGTAGAAATAGAGTGATTCTGCTCAAATTTCCTCCTTTTTACTACGAAATTCCGCCTTTTCTTACTCTCCTTTCCGTCCAGACGGGCTGACTAGAGTGCATACAGTTTTACATTCCATAGTTGGACAATACTGCATCTCGGGCAAAAAGTTAAAACAATCAGGCTATTTGTCTAAAATGAAAACGGGGGGCTAGCCGGGGGGTCGGCGAAGATTGTCCTTGTGGGGATATGAGGTTCATAAAGGAAAGTCTGACTGTCCAGCGCCCGTCCGGCAACGATTATCCACTTGCAGTCAGATAGTATAACATCATTAAAATCTTGAGATAGCACGCCTCCGGGTCCAGCGTATAGAAGTCCTCCGGGAATGAAGTTTGCACCGGGGATTTGGAATGCCGAACCATAGCCCACAGCGATAGTCACCGTGTTACCGGTGGTGACATCAGCTAAAGTTACACCGTCGATATACGGGTACACATCGTAGAAGAACGGCGGGGACAGAGACGGCCCCGGCGTCACACCCGTGGGGTCAACCGGTACGACTCCTCCCGAGCCGTCCACGTAGACCGCCGTCAGCATTGCCATATCGGCATCCGCCGTCAATGTCTGAGTTCCTCCCGAGGTGGGCGAGGGCGGGGCAACCGGGGTATTGTCCGGTGTGTTCTGATAGATGACAGCACTGAACAGGCTGCCCGGTCCCACCTGCTGGGGAGTGGACAATCCGTGGGTAGCAACCACCGTCAAGATATCCCCCACGTTAAAATTGAAGGTCCCGCTGAACGGCAGGATGAATGGACCCGTTTGATTGAGGGGTGAAGACTCGGTAATAATGGCAACCGGCGTCGGAGGAGACCCAGAGGCATATTGGACGTAAACGGTGACTGTTCTAATCCCGGCGTCCCCCGCCTCCCAATTAAGCTGCCCCGTGACGGCGTAAGCACCCGGCGCTGTGATGGTATAAACGGGTGGGCTGAGGGAGACGTACCCCGTCAGGTCGAAGTCCACTTGGTCAAACACCACCTCAGCCCCATAGACTCCTGTGGGGACGAGCGTGTAAGCAGCGTTTGACTCCACCTGAAATCCAAAGTTCTGTGCTCCCTGAATCTGCTGTTGCACCGTGGTAATGGCATCGGAGAATGCCTGCTGAATGTTTGCCTTATATGCCATGAGGCTGGCGGCGGACTGATTGCAAGAGAGCATCGCCATCTGTACGGGGATGGTCTGCCCCTGTATGTCAGGCCGGGACAGATAGGCAACCGGGTCCAACGTTGTGCCGTACCAGCCGGTCTGATTGGGGTCTTGCAAAGCACTCTGAGAGTAGGTAACGATAGGGGCGGTCGGAATGGGGAGAAGCGGGAAACCCGGAGACCATGTCCGGCTGCGGGTGCTGGCGTCGGTCAGCACGGTGTTGTAATCAGTTGGGTTACCCAGTGGGTCAATAGCAGAGTCTAAGCTGGCAACGTAGGCACACACAAATCCGATGATGTAGGGGTCCTGCACGAGGAGTGTCTGGAGGTTGGCATTGAAGTCCCGCCAGAACTGCGTGAAGCGGTCCACCTGCTTGGCAATAGCGAACTGGTCGTAGGTGTAGCGATACTGCGGGTGGACACTCTGGTATTTCGTGTCAAGCTGGATACGAGTATCCGCTAACGAAATGACAGACAGGAGATTTTTACCGATTGAAGTAGGGAATGTACAGGAAACAGGGTAGTCAGCTTCCCCTTCTCCCAGTAAAATTGTGGTGGTTCCAGCAGCACTGGATGTGGGGATGGACTGATAATCCAAATCCGTTTGGGTGAAACTCCCAACGTAGTTATTATCCGCATACCCATCCCACGTAGTGTTTCTAACATATCCGAGCACGGCGGCTTCGACATAAGACAATCTCCAAAGGGTGTTACCCTGTGTCTCCGTGAGTACCGGGGGCGAGCCTGCGGGCATCAACGAAACGATGAGAGGCAAGGTTGCCGGGCCGGAATTGAGCACATCTCCGGGCAATACTTGATTCCATGGAATGGGATTGGCGGCAAGGTAATCCACGGACGGCTGAACAAAGGTTTGATACGCCGCCTCGAAGTTGGTCAACCACTGACCGGCACGCCCACTCCGAGTACTGCTAAGATAGAATACCCATGCGCTGGTAAGATTGGGGTCAAAGTTGCTGTCCACCACATTCCCCAAAGTCACATAACGAGTGAGGTCCTGACGAAGGGTCGCTTGCCGCACGGGAAGGTTGGGGTTGCTGTAATCCGGGTCGGTCGGCTCGATAACATCACCCGCTAGGGCGGGCACGGTGCTGACAATGTTTGCCGCATAGGTCGCCGGGGGCATCTGATAGTTGCTGATGACCGTCGCCGGGTTGGGCAAACTACCCTGCATTGATGATTGAGGGTTGAAGTAATTGGGGTAGCTCTGGTCCGGCGTGTAGACGGGAACCGTGGTTGTGTTCTTCATCTGCTGGATGAACACTGGGTCAGAAAGATTGACTCCCGTGTTCGGTATGACACCACCAAGAGGTGGAACAAAGAGTGGTGTACCAAATGTAACCCCGTTGTAGGTTTGATTAGTGGTGGGGAAATTCCGCAGGATGTTGACATTTGGAACGTGCAATTGGCATTGCCCAAAAGCAAAGTTGGTATCGAAGTTCGGGTGCGGAATAAAGCTCGCTAGGGGAAAGAACTTAAACCCGTTCCACTTCCAAATGGTATCGGAGAACAGGTTGGGGATGGCGGGTAGGTCTGGTAATGCCCAGTTGCAAATATCGTGAAGCATGGAGGCTATGGCGTTGAGGTTTGCCTGTACCATCTGGAGGATGTTCTGCTCCATGCTACTAAGGATACCGATGTTCTTGGTAGCCGCACTGACGAGGCCAATAATCTCACTCTGAAACTGATTGACTTGCTGCATGAAAGTGATGATGTCATAGCCATATTTTATCGCCCGAGGTGGGTTGTCCAGCTTACCATCCGTCGCCAACTTAACTTGGTTGAATGCCTGTTGAATGTGCTTTTGGATGATATCCCGTTTTTCCATCATCCAGTTGTTGGCATCGGTGACAGACTTCTCCAATTGCCGCCCATCTTCAAGAGACTTATGGTAGAAGTTCTCAATCTTCGGGTCACCGAAGGGTTTGAACCTTTGTACCGCCCCTTGGGCCTTGATGGGCCACGTTTGGGCTTGTTGCAGCGCTGATGTGAAAGGTGCTCCCATTATCCTGTTGACACCGTATCGTTGACTCCCGAGATGTAGCTTCCCTGATTATGCACAATATCAGGAGCCTCGGTCGTGTGGCGGGCTAGTGCCGCCTCAATAATTCTTTGAGCAGTCTGAACATGCTCAGTCATTGTCACGCCCCGGAACTGGGCGCACTCCAACGTGTAAGTACCGGTTACGTGTTGGTGCATGTTACCGTAAACCATCATATCCACGTCACCGTTGATTTCCAGCCTGAGTCCCTTCTTAGCGGAGCTTTGACCAATGGTGAGTTCCACCCCGCCTGCCAAGGCCCCGGTAAGTGACCTGCCTTGCTTATCCGCTCCAGTTGTTATGACGACTCCGCCATCCAAATCCAAAAGGAGAGACTGCCCGGAGTTCTTGTTGGCACCAATGCGGAGGAGGACATCCCGGACAGCGTGGAGGTCCAAGGACTGTCCATGAGCATCCATTCCATTGGGAACGGGGTTACCCAGCCAAGAGTTGTAGGGCACCATGGGCATACCGTTGTTGCCGGTCGGCGCTCCTGCGGTGGTCAAATCATGGAATTGGAAAGTCGCATCTCCGCTGGGCGTATACATAGGCCGTCCGGGGCTGTGCGAGTTAACAACCGTGGGGTCAAACTGCTTTCCGGGTCCATCTGAGTACCCGTTGATGATGTGCTTCCGCTTTACTCCGTCGTTGTCCCGGCGTGCCCCCAGCCGGACTACCGCCGCTCCGTCTGTAGCCATGCGCAGACTGATGGCTTCCGCCGCCAGCTTGTTAGTCAGCGTACCGCAGTCGCCGATGCCCTGCAATTTACGGTGGGCGGCATCCCAATACTGGAGGGTCCGATTCTGTACGGCGTCCTGACTACCTCGTATCTGCGTCTGCACGCTTCTCCCGGAGTTGGGGAGCGTGGTATCGTCACATCCGAGTCGTAGGATAGATTGTCCGAGAGCTTGGAGGTCAATGGCGTCCTCTTCATCACGGTTTTTTCCTACGACTAGCTTTAATGAGCCTACAAGGTGCCCCTCAACGCTCCGTCCGGCCCCGTGAGGATACTCATAGCCATTGAGAGGTTGAAATTGGTTATTCTCCTTGGGTAGAGAGCTTCCCACCTCGAAGATGAGCATCCCTTCCTTGCTCACATCCCAACGGGTGGTGTTGTACTCGGTGGGGAACCGGGTGGAATAACAACTGGCGGCGACACGGGCTTCAATGTGGTCGGTACTGTCCACCACGGGGTTATATCCACTCTCAAAATTCGCTCCGAACCTCCCGCCTCCGTTAGGGGCGGCATTGGTAGTGAGTTCCGAAAGGACCGGCTTGAGCACCTGACCATAGGTGCTGTCGTCAAATAGGTTATATCCCACCAGCGTCCCTTCACTGTGCTCTACGATAAATCCCTTGCGGGCGGGTGTAGGGCCTTCATTCAGAGTGGGACCGACCAATCCCTTGCTATTAGGGTCAGTGGGGTGGTCGAAATCCTGATTAGCAAAGTAGGTCTCATTGTCAACTTGGAACTTCCCTTGTGTCTTGACCGTGGTGCGTATCCATGGATTAGCCGTGGTACCGAGGACGTTATCCAGTAGGTCTGTCTGCAACACCTCGGGGGGCAGCGGATAGTCAAGGGCGAACTCCTGCACACGGGTGGTGTTCTCCGTAAACGGTGTGACATCCTGCTGACCGCTGAGATAACGGGAGGAAAGCGGAACTTCCGGCTGGAGGAAGAGAGAATAATCCCGAGTACCATCCGGCAGGATGGTGGGATTGGGAATGTTGCTGGCAGCCGGGCGCACGGCAGGTCCCTCGAAGCTCAGACCGGCATCGGAATAACGCACATGACGGGAGGTGACGGTACTCCACGTCCGGCTATATGAGTTGACGTTCTCCCGGTCGAATCCACCGGTTGCCTTGTCCCAGCCGGGGTTGGTTCGCTCCGTATATCCCTGCGAGAAGGAGGCCGTCCGCTGACCGGGGTACGCCGTGCGGTAGTTTCCCCGCCGCCGCTCATTCATTCCCGCTACGCCTTCTAATTCCCGCATGGCGATGGCATCCTGCGCACGGGCGATATGGGACATAGCCCACGTGAGGATTGCCATTTGGGTATGACCACCCATGTAGAACAAGGGCACGGCAATGCAAGTTGACCCCTTCTCGGGCATAGATACATCGGTAGACTCGTAAGAACTATAAGTACAGGGGATGACGGCAACTTCGGAATATACCTGCCGGGTCCGCATGTCCATGATGGTACACATCTGCCGTTCATAGTCCACGGTCTGTACCGTCGCAAGGAACACCTGAAACTGCTCCGACATCTTGGTTGGAGCAGAGGGCATGTCCTTGTACATATGCTGTTGGAGCGAGGGAACTGGCATACTAACTATTACCTCCGTTCAAAGCTTTTTTAAGAAAAGGAGGCAAAGAAGGTGTTGGGGTCTTAGGATTGACCGTAGTTCCACTCAACTGCTTTATGTTCTGGGTGTTGGAGGTACCCACTCCGCCCGTGATGAACACGGATACCTCGTTCTGGATGGTTGCAAGGTCACCTGTCAACGCCGTCTGCGCCTGCTGGAGGTCCGGCTGGAGGTTTTGAGTAAGGCTGCTGTCGGTGCCGGGGTAGTTAGGCTGCGGTGTCACCAATTCAATGACGGCATCCTGTGTAACCGTGTCAAAGAGAGAGTTCACTATCTTGTTCTGTGCCGCCTGCGAAGCGGTCTCAGCACCGTTAGCAATGGCCGCATTCTCCTCGGGAGTAAAACTGTTAGGCGTAGGAGTGGGGAAACTGGCGAGCATCTGTCCGGCGATACTTGGGTCATCAGGAGAGACCATGCCCGCAAACAAGAAGGTGTTGACGGTGGTGTTGGCGCTAGCAATCCCAAAGGAAGAAGCGGCGTAATTAGTAAGTATCCCTAACCGGCTCTGGTTAAATGCATCGGTGAGTGTTGCCCATCTTCCCCATGGGAAAGGAGATACGAGTTCATACCCCTTCTCATCGGTGTAGGGCTGAGTGTTGAGAATCTTGTGGTAATAAGCGGAGTTGATGCCTTTGGGAAGCCAGTATTTGGCGTCAAAATAGGGCTTGTTGGCGGTCATCGGAATCATCCCACCATTAGCGGCGGCTATCTTATTGTACTCCGAAACATCACTGGAGGAAGCACTATCGTTCTGAATTCTGAAACACTTGTTCAGAGTGTCAAACCGGGTGGACCACAGATTTCCGATGGTCTCCTTTTGGTGTTTGATGTAGGCCCACTCATCGCTCGAAAACGGGGTGTCTTGCGGCTGACGACCCGTGACAGTATTCCCATTAAGCGCCACTTGTGAACTGTTGGAGTTGTTCCCCCCCGCACCCAATCCCGTGGAAGGCTGAACAGCGTTTTGGGAGGCCCAGTTGGGAGGATTGACAGCACCAACGGTTGATGCTGGCGGAGTAGTCCACTGGAACACGAGGTTGGGTTGGCTGGTATAGGAAGTCAGATGTTTGTTTCCCACCGTCCGAACCGAGGGAATCATGGGACGCTTGCGGATGGTATCTAGTGTAACCGACATCGTAGCGGCAGAAGACTGTTGATAGTTAATGCTGATTGATTTGATATACCCATACATGTCCTTATGCGGGAAGTACATGGGGAAGCCCAGATGTAATTCCGGGCGCAGGGGGATGGTGATGGAGTAAGTCCGGTAGCTTCGATTAGCCCGGTTGAGTTCCGAGGTCGCATAAGCATAAAGTGTCTTCGTGTCGTTGGATTGCACGAAGGGTATCTGCCGGGCAGGTTCCTCTCGAAGCCCAAACTTAATGAGCTTGGCGATGTCGATATGGTCCACCGTGGGCATCAACGTAGCCCCAGTCTCCGAGTTGAAATGGAAATTAGTCAGCCAGTCTCCCCGGAATGCCACACGGGTAGCCTTGATGCCATGCTCGTCTTCGGTCTCTGTCTCCGACTCTATCTCACTCAAATAAACCACAAAGGGGTTAGTGGTATCAGTAAAGTAATACGAGGCGTTGGGAGCGGGCGTGTTGGGGTTAAGATTACCAACATTCGTGACATCCAAGTTGTAGAACGGCGGCTTGAAAACAATGGCACCATCCATGTCCTGAAATCCCTCAAAGAGAATCAGGTTGAGCAGGACACGAATTCTGTCTATACGGGAGGTTATCTTCCCATCCAAGAGTTTGATGGAGCCTATCTGCATATCGGGAAGATACCGCCGCATAATGTTGATGAACATATTGGGGTCGGAGCGGGTCTTTCCGGGTGCTTCCTTGGTCATGCGGTCGCCACGCTGCCGGATAAGGTCGGGGTCCAAGTTTCCCTTGGCATCAGCCTCCTGTATGGAAAGAACATTGGGGAGGAGATAGGGGTCTTGCGTGGTGGTGATAGGAGAATGCTTCATGTCGTATCCGAGGATACGGACATCCCGGACGATATTCACCAGCCGTGCCTGCCAGCGGAGGATGTAGTCATCGTGTACAACCTTCGCCCAGTCGGAGGTGTTGGCCTGCCCGGTCTTAAGCGTGGCCTGCTGAATGGAGTTCAACTGGAACCCTGCGGGGGTGACGGACCGCATGAAAACGTCAGCAAGCTGCTTATAGGGGTCCATTCCCGCCATGCTGTTCTGGAAGGCGGTGAGGTAGTTCTGCGGCGAGTTGCTGGTGATTGCCGGGGCGAGGTCAATCTGCATAAGCTCAAGGAAGCGCATGGTTCCCGCTATGCTGATGGAGATTGCCAAGTGTGTTCCCATGTCGTTGTAGACAATGTTAGAAATCATCCCCTTGAATACCCGGTAGTAGAGTGTGTTGCCCCGAGGTGAAGGGAAATACCCCTTGGCGAAGACCTGCACCTCCATCATGGTTTCAAGGATGTTCTCCCCTCCCGCTGGAGCTTGGAACAGCCGCTTAAAATTGTTGGGAACGAACATGGAAATGGAACCGGAGGGGATAAGGTTGTCAACGTCATAAGAGACGGCGAAGGAGTCTATGAAGTCGTTGAAGTTCACTATGGTGTAATTTCCGTCCGACTGATTCTTAGCATCCTGAGAATTGATAAAGTAGTTGATGAGGTAGGGACGCCCCTCGATATACACCACGATGTCGGGTGCGGTCTTTACGATGTCCCTCTCTGCCGCTGTCTGGAGAATGTTCCTGATTTGATTCGTTCTTGTAGCGGGTGTAAGCGAGGCGATGTCACTCTGGGACCGCTGGGTAAGTGGAAGTTCTTGGATGTTTACGGGGCTGGAAGACGGCTCCACTGACTCCAGAGAAGCCTGTGGCAGTGGCCCGGATTTCACGGTGATAGGAGGTGTGACGATTCTAGGTAAATTTGCGTCTGCCATTTTTCCTCCTATGCGCTCCCCGTCGTGTTAAAAACTGAACTGCGTATAAGCCCATTCGCCAAGTTTGGGGAATAGGAGTTAGCGGGAAACAGCGAAGTGTCACTAAGATTGAGAAACTTAAACGAATTCGTAGCGGGGGCAGTAGCGTTCCCCGGTGTATTGGGATTGATTGACGGACTAGCTGATGTAGATTGGGTCACGGGGGCGGATGTCAACGATGTCCCATTGGCGGTGCCAGCCGGGGCCTTGGGCTTTTGCTCTGTAACGATATTGGAGTACGCTCCATAAGAGTGCCCTCGTTCGACATTATTAGGAGGTAGTCCCACATTGTAAGGAGAGGTGTTCCTGAACCGTTCCTTCCACGCCAAAAAGGTGAAGTTGAATACCGCCCGGTAGGGGTGCTCGGCATCAAGGGTGTAACTGAAATCCTGAAACATCCCGAGCCAGATGAAGTTTCCCACGATGAGTTGCACATCTTGGTGCTTCTTGATGCGCCTACGGGTGTAGCCGGGGGCGAGAGGACCCTCGTTGTATTCCTCTCCCTCAAACCAATACCCATTGTTCTCCACGAACAGGTTAAGCTGTTGAAGGTTGCGCCAAGACTCTGTGAAATAGGCAAAGCCATCGGTCAGGCCGTAGGTCCAGTACTGACCGGGGGTGTGACCGTTCATGGCAATAGTCGTAAGGCTTTCTCCCCACACACCGAACTGCCATCCTCCACGGGCAAAGGTCTGGGCATCTTCGGCATTACGAGAGACTGTCGCCGTCTGGGGGTTAATGAGGAACCGGTACTCGGCGGTCAGTTGAGGACTGAAATGCCCGTTGGTATCCAACCCTCGGTGAGGAATCCTCACCACCACATAGTCTACAAACGTGCTTTTGGCAGCGGTGGTGTAAAAGTCCTTGGTAGCGGGGACCACCGGCCTGCTACCCCCTTTGGTGGAACTCGAAGTTGCATTAGCCGCCGTGGTCTTGATACTCTGAGTGGGATTGTTGGTGATGTAACGCTTCTCCGCCCGAATAGGAAGAAGTTGGGACGGAATCCCCGAGGATGCCGGACGAGCGGCGTATATGTCGCTCATATCATTGATGTTGGTTTGGGCAGACTGTGGGATAGAACCGCCCGTGGGTGTGGTTATCGCCGTTCCGGGAGGTGTGACTGCGGGCGTCGTTACTGCTGCTGGGTCTGCCATATTATGCACTGGGGTTGAAAACGAACCCTAAAGTTTTCTCCACCTGAAAGACGAAATTGAAAGTCCATTGAAACGGGTTTGCTGCATCTTGCTGCCAACTAAGGGTCTTAAAGTATCCCATGTACGTGGTTCCCTTAAACTTCATAAGCACGGAGCCTCGGCTCATCACGTCATTGAGACGCCCATTCTGCTGGGTAGCAGTTATCCCCAGTTCGGGGGACCATGCATCAATATCCACTTGGTCTCGGGACCCCAGCTTGCCGGAAGTGCCCGTAGCCGTCTCGTTAATCTTGTTGTAGAACCACCTTATTCCGTTCATCTTGAACAGATACAAAAACTCCACAAAGGCGTCTTGTGCGGCTACACGGAAGGCATCCTGAGTATTCTGGCTCCCCGTCTTGGTAGCGACGAGATTGTTAACTGAGGAGCTTGGCAGGGTGCCTGTAGGAGATATGGCGGACTCCAGCAGTGTTCCTCCGAGATTGGTAAGATTGAGACCGGATAAAAGGACCTGCAAGATGTCAGGGCTGGGGTACGCTGTGCTGAAAAAGTCGGTGAGTCCAAACTGATTCATGAAGACACCGGTCGTGCAGTTTCCCTCAATCACATCCGCTTGCATTCCCCACATAGTGATGTGCCAGCCGGTCCGGGTCCGCTTGGGAACGGTGACGTGCTTGGAACTTACCGTGAAGGTCTTCATGGAAGCGTTAAGCTGGACCTGCAATGGAGCATAGTTCTGTGAAGATGTTGCCCCCGCAGGGGAGGTGGGAAGAAACACATCCTGCCGGTCGTGCAACATCACCTCGAATATCACGGGGGTGATAGAGTTCCTGACCTTGGGGTTACCGGTGATAAGTCCAGTATCTTTATACCACGGAAGGTTGTTGAGGTTGGTGTTGATGATGGCATCCGGGAATAGAGCCGTGTAGTCTACGCTTGGAGACTGTAAATTGACAGGGTTGTACGGAGAGACAAGGTGGTTGAGAGGAGTCTGGTTTCCCCCATCGGAAGTAGTAGAGGCGGCATTGGAAGTGTCAGTGCCATATCCCGGCGTACCGGGAGGAATTTTAGCTATCTCATTCTTGGTCCCCTGTGGAACATTGGTGTAATCTCCCCTCGCTGCCTGCGCCATTACCGTAGGTCCTCTGGCGTATCCAACAAGTCCGAGAGCCACGTTTCCATTGGCTGCTTTTATGTTGTTGTTCAAAATCGCACAAGCGGCCTTGATGTTATAGTCGGGGTTATCAAGCAGTTGGTTGGGGTCAAGGTGTTTACCATCTACCAGTAAATTGGGGTTTTGCGTGGGATTAACTTGAGCAAGACCATAATCAGTGTTGGCTCCATAATCCTTGTCGTTGGGGTTGACGGCATTCTGAACCCCACTGGACTCACTCTGAACTATTGACAGCATGACCGCAGGAGGAATGTTGGTGCCATTAGCTTTGTTATAAGAGTCTACAGCGGTATAGACAATGTTCTGGAGAGTCTGGGGGGGAACCTTCTGGGGATTACCCGCACTCAAATACCCGTTCGTATCAACAAGCGTGGCATTTGCTGGCATGATTACCTCCCACCCGGCAAGCTAGCGGGGACGCCCTCATTGCCATAAGTCATACTATTTGAAGTGGGAACGCTTTGATAGTTCAGGCCATAGTAGCTATTATACTCATCCCCACCTCCCACGGGGGTCTCTGTCTTTGCCCCCTTGCCCTCATCGGCCTTCTCTCCGGTCTCCTCAGCAGCGGGGCTGGTCGCTACGGCTCCTGATTCCACGGTGGGGGCTTTAGGCGGAGTGGTGAGGCTCTTATCCCGAAGGAGACTGTTGATGGCGTCACTGCCCGCCAAGTCTCCAACCGCCGCCAATTTGCCCATCGTTCTATTGGCAACTGAGGTGGGAACGGCTCCCGTTTGACCATACTTCTGGACAGCGGCAGAAGCATCATTCCAAGCATCAGTTCCTTCACTAATGGTGGTGTTTAGCTCCGCCAACTGTTTCTTGGATTCATCCAAGGCATCATGAGAGGATTGATACCCCTCTGCTGTAAAATCTGTAACGAGACCCGCTTCCTGCCCGGCTATCTTCCGCTTCAAGGCTTCACGAGCCGCCATCAGTTTCTCAATATCCCCACCCGGTCCACCGGCTCTTCCTCTGCCGTGGGTCCCCAGCATCAAATCCCCAAACTTTGTCCAGTCGGAGCCAGAGAGCGGAGCATTGATATCGGTGGGTCCTTTTATCTTATTGAGAATACCGGCGTTAACCTTTTCAAACTCATCCACCAATGTACCAAGGAGTCCCGCCCCCTTGAGTTTCAAGGCATCGGTTATGCCAGACAGGTAATCGTTGGTAGTTCTGGTGTTGGCTACCACACCCTCGGTGCGCTTGACCATCTCATCCATGGTCTCTTTGTTGTCGTTCAACAAGGAGAGGTTCTCAACGCTGCTCTTGTCCAGCGTTCCGGTGAGGATGTCCAAGTGCTTGCCACTGGTTTCCCTGAAAGCCGTAGCCAAATCATTCTGTTTCGTTCTGTCGGATAAAACCTCTTTCTGGAGTCGCTGTCTCCTATCTTCGGGGGTCTCTCCCTTAACGGTCTTCATAAGCCCCGCTTGCTCGGCTACATCCGATACCGTGTCATAGAGATGATTAAGCTCACCTTGACGTTCATGTTTCTGCTGGTCAGTGAGATGGAGTCCTTCAAAAAGTTGGTTAACCAAACTATCGGAGGCTTCTCCCATGGCGGTGATTCCTTGAAACATCTTCTTCTGGTCAGTCAACCCGATGGTACCGCCGCCCATATGCAAGACCGCCGCAGAGACACCCTTTGCCAACTTCTCCGGGTGAGCAATAAGGTCACCCAAGGCATCCCCCTTCTTTCCTCCCAATCCGGCGTACTGTGCTCCCGAACCCAAGGCTGCCATTTGAAGTGCCAAGGCTTGTGGCGAACCCGGCTCCACGAATTCACTCATGGCAGCGAAGTTTACGGCATTACCCCTTGAAGCCTGTGCTAGGGTTATCGCCCCCAAAGCCCTTGCTTCCAGCATACCAATTTTGCTACTGCTGAGTCCTGCCGCTCGGGTCTTCCTCAAAGCACCAAATGCTTGTACGGCAGCTTCCACACCTTCGGCGCTGGAGAAGTTAAGAGAGTTCAGCCTGTCTACAAATCCCTGCCGACTTGCCTTCACCTCGGGGTCATCAGCAGCGGGGAGAACCTCCTCCATCGCATCAAGAAGCTGTTGCTTCACATCCCTCCCGGCTGACCTCGCTGAGAATGCCAATGAGCCGGTCAAGGCCCCCATACCACCTTGTTGCTGCATCCTCGTATACAGGAAGGCTTTCTGCTCAAGCGACTTCTGCCCGCCAACAAGGAAGTCGGTCGCATCCTTCATCATCTCCGCAGAGTTGGTGCCCTCCTCTCCCAGTCTACGCAGGAGCGTGGTTGTGTCTTCCAAGGACTTCGCCATGTTGTCGAATTTTCCCGTAATCTCGTCAATTATCTGGACGTACTTTTCCATACCAATACCGGAGGCCACGGTGTCCCTGCCGATAGTCTGGAAAAACGACTGGGTGCTTGCCAGCGTGACATGCATTTGCTGCAAAAGCTTCATGCTGAGTTTGACGGATTCCGTGTCTTCCATCCCGAGTCCTCGGGCTTGCTTGAACACTATATCCGATACTCGGCCCGCCCCCGTCCCCTTGAGTCCTCCTGCGGTCGCCATCTGCCCCACGTTGACGCCGCTTTCCGCCATGGCTTGAGCAATCCCAAACTGACGCTCGCTGGTGATGCCAAGGGTGTTGACTCCAAAGGCTGACATGTTCTTCTTAATATTAGCAAAAGCTTGTAGGGGAGATACCCCCTTATTGAGGAAGATTCCGCTCCTGCCGAACTTCTTTTCAATCTCCTGATTCTGTTTGATTACCCCATCGAATACGCCCCGGACCATATCAGCGGCGGCGACAGCGACCCCTATTGGACCTGCAAACGCCTCCATCCCGGTAGCGGCACCCTCTACAGCCGTTGCACCCCCGGCCTCCAAGAGAGAACCACCTCCCTTAGCGAGCATACCTTCTTCACCGAGGTCCAATCCCCCCAGTTTAAGCCCAGTGTTGAGTAAGGCCCGGTCAAGCACCCCGGCATTGGGGCCTGATAGAGCGCTGGCTGCTTGCTTCCGACCGATACGAGACTTACTGAGGGCCTTGACATCCAAGTCTCCCTCGGGGGTAAGAAATTGTGTCTGTCCTGTGGTTTGAAACTGCTTGATGAGGGCGGCTTTCCTCTGCATAAACTCCTCTTTGTTTATGCCCTGCCGCTCCTTAAGAATTTGCTTGGTATCATAGGCGTCTTGAGCCATCCGGGTAAACTGTTCCACTCTACCGGAACGCCCCAGCATCCGGTTGATGTCCATGACGGACTTCAAGACTGGACCCACGGTAAAGCCCTTGACGCTCTTGCCCGCCTTCTCCGCCCAGTTGTATACGCCCTCCATCCCCCTTGCCATTCTCTCTACAAGCTCGGCGTTCTTCTGGAGGTCATCCCTTTGGGACCTCTCCAGTTGATTGAGTTTCTTGAGGGCGTCTGTAGCCTCTTTAACCACTCGGGTGAAATATATCTGCTCGAAAACCGTGGCCTTATTGCTGGCGAGGATATCTTCCGCCATCTTCTTGACCCGGCTCAGATGCTTTTCGGCATCCTCAGCGGTCCTAAAGGTCTTCATGTTTTTGCTGATATCCTTGAAAAGTTCGTTAACCGCCCGGACCCGCTCCTTGATTCCCTCTACCCCATCAGCAAACTTCTTTGCGTCATCCTCCATCGCTTTGACTCGTTCACCGATGGTGTCAAACACCGTTTCCAAATTCTTACCCTTCTCCGCCATCATAGTCATGGTAGCGGACAGGATGGTATCCACTTTGTTGAGGGTATCAACGAGATGGTCTAGGTTGGGCGGTGTAGCCATTCAATTACGCCTTTTTCTCTTCTTGCGGTTCGTTATCCGAAAAGACCTTTTCAATGGTGTCGGCGATTACCACGTTGTTGGATGCCTCGATTTCCCGCATTACCGACTCAGTGAACCGGCGCTCCACATCGGTCATAATCATGGAGTCGGGAAACTCTCCTTGCAGCCGCTTCTCAATCTTGTCAGAATGCACCATCAGAATCTTCCACAGGGTGGAGGTAATCTCCCGTCCCCAACTATCCCGGATGATGTTCCGCAACACCACCTGAATGTCCTTCTGTTTTCCGTCCGTGGGGTCCTTGACGATGCGTTGCTCGGGGGTCAGGGTCAGCAGGTCATGTCCATCAATCCAGCAGATGGAGCGGGACAATATCTCCACTCGAAGGTTCTGCACCCAAGCGTACCCCTTAAGTTCTTCGCAGGCGATGATAGCCTTTACCTCGGCATCAACCGGGAGGTTGACGAGGCGGAGATGCACTTCTTCTCCTTTGGGAGACCGAAACGTGACAATCTCCATATTCTCTTCAATCCCGAATCCCCGGAGGCCCGCTATTACGTCTTCGAGGGTCTTGGGGGTGGGTCCGGCTGACTTCACTGTATCTTCCATAGTTCCTCCCTGATAGTTAGGAGAAAAGTCGAATATGTAAAAATCACCAGTCATTAAAAAATCTCCCCAAACGGCGTGAGTTTGAGGTATACTAGAAGTGGAGGGGTATATGCAAACGGCCATTGAACTTCAACAGGCGGATTCCCGCACTCTACATGCCTTACTGACACCCATCAGGCTTGTAATCAATGCTATAGAAGCAAGCCTCATGTTCATATTCTTCTTCTTGGTCCTCTTGACGGTCCCCGTCTATCTGTTCATCACCGGACAACCAATAAGTCCTGTGCTTGCTGCGGGTTGGCAGATGGCAATCTGCTCCATCCCTCTGATTATGATTTCCCCCCGGACCTCAACCCTGATGTTCTGTACCATCTTCGGAGCCATGGTCGGCCCGGAATGTATGTTGGGCATAGGGGCCTTGATGATGGCAGTGGTTTCCCTCTTGACGGCAATCCGGCACACCTACAAATTCACCCCCTGCCTCCTGTCGGTTCTATGGTGGGCATTGGTTGCAGCCTTCCTATTGACGGGTCACACCTTATTCCCCGGTCATCCCCCGGAGTATACCTATTCATCCTCTGTGGCAGCGATGGTGCTCGGCAATTGCCTCTGTGCAGCCGGTATCAAACACCATGCCAAGACCCTGATGGAAGAGGCGTATGTGACAAAGTTGGAGGTTGACAATATATCCGAAAATATGCGACAGGGGTTGGTCGAAAGGAAGTTTGAGGCGGCGGACGATGCCTATCAATCCCTGAATCAGAAACGGGTGGGACTGCTGGCAAACGCAGTCAAGCGAGCCGAAGCCTCCTACAAATTTGGGAACAACCCCTTCTGGCTGGATGATTTCAGGAGAGCATTGATGGTCGCTCGGGGATTGGCTCAGCTTTCCTGATACTTCCTTATCCGCTCTCGAACATCCATGGGAGAGGGGTCGGACTTCTCCCTGTTGGCGGGGGCCGGGGTCACCCTACCCATCATAAGGTCTCTCTCCCGTTTGATGACCTGTTCCTCTGTCTCAATCCTGATGGTCTCACTGGTTATCCCAATTCCTCCCCGCTTGGAAATCAGGCCCTCTATCTCCCGCTTTCGGCGCTCGGCGGCTTCCATTTGCTGATGTTCAAACCTCGTCATCAACTGCTCGTGCCGGTCGTTGGATAGCATCCCATGGAGTTCCTTAATCATGCCTTCTTTCGTTTCCATGTTTTCAAGGTGTGCCCACCCATCATCAAGAACTTTATCAGCCGGTGTTTCCACAACTACCTCCCATGGCTCCAAAGCATCCACCCGCATTCGCTTTGTGGCCTCCTTAAGCTCTCCTACTAGCCCATCCGCAGACTTTCCCGTCCATGGGCGCATAATCATGACAGCGTTCCAAGACTCATCCAAACGCTTTTTAGCCTGCTCCCTGTAAACGCACAGTGTTGACCAAAGCCGGGTGTGATTGGACGGCGACATAATCCGCATCGTCCTCCCATTCGGCATAAGTATGGAACGATTATCAGAGAATAAGGCATTATCGTGCCCATGCCAAAGCATCTCGGAAGTTCTCGTAGTGGAGAATGCCGACAAATAGGGAAACAGGGAAGCGTCCCGGTCGCTCATCGCTGTAACGAGCTTTACCAGCCGGTGTATCTCTATCGAGGACAGGGAATCTAGCTCCTCCTCGGTGAGAGTGGTGCTGAGAAGGAGGCATTGGGACACGAACTCAAGCTGGTCAGGCACCCATCGCTTGAGGAGGTTCTTCTCCGTATCGTGAAATCCCCGGACCCACCCGCACTGCTTGCCGTCAATCATCAGGGGACGTATCCTTGCTCCCACACTGATAAGCTCCCCGCAGGCTTCCGTGATTTTATCCCGTACCTCTTGCACATATTGAGTGGGTGCCCGGTTGATGATACCCTCACCCAACTTCTTAGCAAGCTCCACCCCCAAGGTAGTCTTACCCCCGCCTGTATCCCTACCACCGCCCAACCACCTACCAGCGGGAGAGGTTCCCAAAACCGCAGCCGATATGTCTTCTTTAGCCATCGGGTGTAGCCTTTTCAAATATCCGTCTTTCTTTACGGGCCTGTTCCAGCAGTCTCCGACTCAACTCCGCTTCATCAGCTACCTCTGCCTTACCAAAGCGGGCCTCCATCTCTCGGACCATCTTATCATGGGTGCTCTCTTCCTTGTTGTCGTCCTCCATCACCTTACCCATAAAAGCGGAGGGTTTGGGGGCCTGATATAAGTCTATGGTGGAAAACTTCTTGGCGGGTGGTAACAACCCTCTGTAGACCTTCCAAACTCGGGTCATGATAGGCTCTGGAATGGCCGCTATCACCTTTTTGGATTCTTCTATGGAAACGGGGAGTAAACCCGACACTTGCACCAAGGCGTAGGACAGTATATCCCGGAGGGGGTCTTTGTCCTTGTCAACATGGATAGCCATTTCTTCCCTCCATGTGAGTTTTTTGAACTGAAACTTGTAGTGCAGTAGTTCCACGTTCACGAGGTCCGGGGTGTCGGTTTGCTTGCCCATATGAACGGCCTATGAAGCCATCTTTCGTAGAATCACTATCGAAATGGTATTTAGAATATACGCAATGAAAATCAGCAGTCACACCACCGAGAAGGGTTTCCATGTATCTTACTGAGCTTGCCCGGCGTCTTTGCACGCAGGATTTGTACCCATTTGTCCTACAAAACAAGAAGAAATTGATGTGGACCATCAAGTACTCCTTCACCATCGACTACATGCCAGATAGCGATGAAGTGGTTACCAGCAGAACCATGAAGGCTATATGGAAATACATCACCCGCTTCAAACGCCTGCCCGTGGGTCCGCAGGACGTTAAGGGGTACATCGTCACCAACCCCGACCACATCAAGGAGTTCTCTCGTGGGGGTGAGGATGGTGAAAAAGATGAAACCACGGAAACCCTGCAACAGCTTGATACCTTGACCACATGGAATCCCCCCACGGAATCTGTCCGGGGGCTGGAATCCCTCATGGTTCTGGAGAATGCCTTCTCCAAGGTCCGAGGAGCTTGGCACTCTGTCGCTGCTAACCAATACTCCAAAATTGCCAACGGTATGGACTCCTTCAAGTGGTTTGAGAAGGGGGAAAAGAAAGAAGAGCGGGGTCCCGCTCCTGCCATGCGTTGGCTGCGCATGAAGTGGTTGGAAGACTACACCGACGATACACCGCCTGTAGATGGATTCCTGCACCAGAACATGCAGGTAGTCCGGGAGGGTTTTGCCAACCTGATGAACGAGCAGAATGAAAACGGTCGGATGCTGCTTGGTCTGGACAACGTTGACAAGTGCGTGGTCATTGGCAAGCAGACAGACAACCGCTTCATCGGCATCGTCGGGCAGGCAAATGATGGCAAAACCACACTTGCCAACTACATAGTCTACAACTGGTTACGCCAAGGATTCAACGGTCTATATGTTTCCACTGAGCACACGTCCAAGCGAATTTGGGACGTGATGACTTACTTGCATTCCTCTCACCCGGACTATGGTGAGCTTGTCCTCCCTCCCACCAAAGAGTGGGAAAACCGGAACGTCACTTCGGAACACATCCGGCACATGCAGGACATCTGCTTCGACATCGAAAATGGAAGGAACCTGCCGGGCAAGCTCGAAGTCAAAGAGTTCCCCAATCGTGACTGGGATTCCATTGAAGACTGGCTCAAGCTCTATCACAGTAAGAACCACTATGACTTCCTGCTTTTGGACTACATCACCCGGCTGGAGATTCCCGGTGACCCCCGGTGGAAAGACCAAGGGATGAAGGAACTCATTCACCGCATCCAGAAGTTCACCCGCCAGTTTGACGAGAGCCGGGGCATCATCGTCATGAGTCCCGTGCAAATTACCAAGGAGTCCTACAAGGAAGCTATGAAGGGGGACTTCAAAGAGGGAATCGGGCACTACACACTGGATGCTATCCGCACTTTTTCCGAACTGAAAGATGACATGGATGTCATCCTCACGGTATGGTCGGACATCGAAATGAAGGCACCGGAACGCAACGAAATTGAAATTGGATGCGTAAAAAAGCGTGTCGGAGCACAACCTTTGGCGCAAATTGCGGTAATATCTCCTTGGACAGGTGCATTCGTCCGTAAGGGTGCTGCCGCCTCAGAACAACGCCCCCTGACCACGGAGTTGAAGCAGGTGATTCAGGAGGTAAGAAACATTGATTCCGAGATGGCTGATACACTTTAGATATATCAAGGTAACATATACTCAAGTTATTGATAGGAGGTTGTTTGGCTAAGTACTCCATCGAAGACTCAGTGCCCCCCATTATGCCCATCAATTGGGCGGATTGGGAGGGGGATTTACACGTTCAAAAGATGCGGAAAGACCGTCAGAAAGAGGCGGAGCTTATCTACTTTCGCCTGCTCCTCAAACAGTGGTATTTGGGCACCTTCCCAACTGATGCTTGGGAGCTAGCGCAACTCATCGGGGTTAGGTACCGGACGCTCACCCAGTGGTTGTACAAGTATGCCCACCTTTTCAGGTGCAACGACTGCAACGGAATCTTGTGGAACCCCAAATGGGGTCATAAGGTTAAGGACCATGTGGCAGTGAAAGGGCAGCGAACTGGCAGTAAGCTGGCACTGGTCCGGCAGTGTCCGGGCAGTTGTCTGGCAGCGAACTGGTACTGTACCTGCACTAAACTGGCAGTGAGCGGGTACAACTTGAAACTCCGAAACTATAGAAAAGACGTGACTTACTCACTTCCGCTCGGGACAACCGAATCTAATATAACCGAACCGAACCGAACCGAAGGGAAGTCGGCTCGGCGGGTAGAACCAGAACCAAAGCAAGAACCGGAAACATCTGCTGTTCCGGCTTCCCCCGTGGAAGAAGAAAACTGGAAATAGGAGATACATGGCGCAGCAACCGTTTGACCTTAGCAACACGTTCAAAGTTTTGGGGGAAGAGAAACCTGCTCCTCCTGTCTCCTCTCCGGTGAATTCCCCTGTTTCCTCTCCGACGCAGAAATTCTCTCCCTCCGCTAAATGGAAAATTTGGGTTGGGGATTGGAATGAGGATGATGATGAACCCATTCCGCAGAGAGAGATTCGGCGGGCTATCCACTGCTTGTTTAACCCCAACTTCAAGGGGTGTGACCAGTGGTACAAAGAGCAAGTTCTTACAGTTAGGTTTGTACGCCGGAACGGGCGGCGGATGGTGGAAGATACACCACCCGACTACAACCCCAAAGACCATCCGTGGGATACCCCGCATGTTCCTCAGCCGGATAAGCACTGCAAAAAGTGCTTGGGTATAGGCTGGAAAGATAGGCGAGACCCCAACAGTCTTGCTACCGATAGAGAGTTTTGTGATTGCTGGAAATAGCAGTATTATTCTATTCCGGGGCTTGTGACCGGAACCCAAAAAATATTTTTCATGACTACTTCAAACCCACTATTGACTTCAATTTTCCCCACTCCTCGAAATCCCCATTGGTGTTGTGATTTTTTTGTGCCCGGAGAAGTTTGCAAGTAATTTTGCAATTTCACTACCGGACCCATAAACAGCCGCAAGTATGACCGCAGACGTTCCAAATCCCGACAGAAGGACCGCAGGCTAAACTACAGGAGAGTCCTATGACTTTGAAGAGTGGTGCCGTTACGCCGTTTCAGAATTACATTTTCAAATCCCGCTACGCCCGTTGGATTCCCGAAAAGGGTCGCCGGGAAGACTGGTCAGAAACCGTCCACAGATACATCGAATTTATATCCAAAAGAATCCCCACTGATATTCGAGAAGAGACTTCAAAAGAGTTGGAAAACGCTATTCTTAATCTGGAAGTAATGCCCTCTATGCGAGCCATGGTGACCGCTGGGAAGGCACTTGAAAAAGACGAAGTCGCCGCCTATAACTGCTCTTATCTTGCCATTGATGACCCCCGTGCATTTGACGAAGCCATGTATATCAGTATGTGCGGTGCAGGCTTAGGTTTCTCCGTAGAGCGCCAATATGTAAACCAACTTCCTACCGTTGCCGAGAACTTCTACCCCGTTGATACCATCATCAAGATTCGTGATTCAAAAATTGGCTGGGCTTCTGGTTTCCGCCAACTCATCGCCTTGCTCTACGGTGGTTCAATTCCACAATGGGACCTCTCCTCTGTCCGCCCGGCTGGTATGCCGCTTAAGACTTTCGGCGGCAGAGCATCCGGGCCGGGGCCGCTAGACCGTCTCTTCAAATTCACTGTCCAACTTTTCAAGAATGCAGCCGGACGCAAGCTCACGTCCCTCGAATGTCATGACCTCATGTGTATGGTAGCCGACATCGTGGTTTCAGGTGGTGTGCGCCGGTCGGCAATGATATCCCTCTCCAACCTATCCGATGACCGGATGCGCAACGCTAAGAACGGTCAGTGGTGGATTGAAAATCCTCAACGGGCCTTAGCCAACAACTCCGCCGTTTACACCGAAAAACCAGAGATGGTCACCTTCATCCGGGAGTGGTTGTCACTCTGTGAGAGCCGGTCCGGGGAACGGGGCATCTACAACCGGGATGCTGCCGTCAAGAAAGCCAAGTCCGTAGGTCGCCGTAAGTGGGAGGGTATTGAGTTTGGAATCAACCCTTGCGGCGAAATCATCCTCCGGTCGAAGGGGTTGTGCAACCTCACCGAAGTTGTCTGCCGTCCATCCGACGACGCCGCCAGCCTTGAACGTAAAATACGCCTTGCGGCGATTCTAGGCACCCTACAATCGACGCTAACGGAATTTAGGTACCTGCGTAAGGACTGGCAGAAAAACGCCGAGGAGGAGCGCCTATTGGGCGTTTCACTCTCGGGTATTATGGACAATCCACTGCTTTCCACCAACGGCAAGGAGCTTACCGTTCTTCTTGACCACCTTCGTCTACATGCCGTTGCTACCAACGTGGAATGGGCGGAAAGGTTGGGCATCACCCCCAGTGTCGCCGTCACCTGCGTCAAGCCGTCCGGCACTGTGAGCCAGCTTGTCAACTGCTCGCCGGGCATTCACACGAGGTTTAGCGAATACCTCATGCGGGCTATCCGGGAAGACCGTAAGAATCCCATCGGAGCATTCCTCAAGGCTTGTGGAGTTCCCAATGAGCCGGATGTCACGAAGCCCAACGATGTGGATGTATTCTTCTTCCCCTTGGCCTCCCCCGAGGGGTCCATCACTCGGAACAAGCTGACCGCTATCGAACAGCTTGAACTCTACCTCACTTACCGTCAGCACTGGACCGAACATAACCCCAGTACGACCATCTATGTCCGGGACCATGAATGGCTGGAAGTGGCTACATGGGTCTACAAGCACTTTGACCAAATCGGCGGGATAGCCTTCCTGCCGTTCACTAATCACATCTACAAGCAGGCTCCCTACACGGAGATATCCGAAGTGGAGTACCGGGCGGCAAATCTCAAGATGCCGGAAATTGACTGGTCGAAGCTTCCTGAGTTTGAGAAAGACGACCACACCACGGCGATGAAGGAAGTCGCCTGTTCCAACGGCTCGTGTGACTTGTAGTATTAGTTATTGAAAGGATACACATGGAAACAATTCTTAAGTTCGTTCTGACTTTCGTGGATGGTACTACGGAGGTGCAGGAGTTACCCGTCCCATCTGAACATGCTGAGGCTCTCGCCATGCAGGCGATTGTGCAGTATGCCAGTGTGGGTCTCCTCAAGAAGTTGGAAAAGGAGAACAAGTTTGTGCTCATTGCGGCGAGTCAAATCGCCATGGTAGAGGTGGAGCTTCCTAAAGTCACCCTTGCCACAAGTCTTGATGCCAAAATAGCGGGGAACGCTGCCGATAATATCCGTAAAATCACCCTCGGCTAAGCCCCGTAGTAGAGTCCCCTATCGTACCCCGCCCCCCGATGGACGCTGCCGGAAGCTAAAAATTCCTTCGGCGTCCATCCCGCACGTGGTATACTGAGAGTGGAGGATTTTATGCGACAGGCGGAGTGTAACTGCCGGTATCCGGGGCCATGCTGCCCCCGCTCTAAGGATGAAGCTGTGGCGGACATTCAAAAAGTTGGACAGGATGGCACTGCCATACTTCTTCTGCATCACATCAAAGCAGGACCTTTCCCCATTCACAACATCCGCAGTGTTAAGACCAACTTGATTTCTTTTCTCAAAAGCAATCAGCAGAGGCACCGCAATTTGCGGGTTCTGAATCGGGGTTATGCGAAGTATTACTCTTAGGTGAGCTTATGGTCGTGGAATTGCGTCAAATCGCACTATATCCTGACTCAGGGAAGCTTTGTCTGCTCCCGTACCCCGGTCATCCAAAGGGCTGTCCATGTTACGGACATAAAGTAGGGTGCCCCCCGGAGTGCATTCGGTTTGTTGATAAGATAGATACCTCCCAACCCGTTTACGCTATAATCAATGAATTCGACTTAGCAAACCATATGCGAAGGATGAAGTTGCGTCATCCGCAGTGGTCGGAACGGCAACTTCGGTGTTGCCTGTACTGGCAGACCGGGGCACGCAAGAAACTCGCTGCCAAGGTTACGGCGTTTCTCGTGGAGCATGAGGATTATGTCGCTGATTTCTGTCCCGAGGCGGAGGGGGTGAATGTCACTCAGACTCTCCGATTATCTGGTATTAACCTAGAGTGGCCTCCGAGTAAAATAGCTCGGCAAGTCGCCTTCGTCGGCGTCCCAAAGGAGAAGCAATGTCTTGTGTAGCAGCCGTGGTTGAGAACGGAAAGGTTTGGATGGGCGCTGATTCTGCGGCCTCTGATGGTGAGGATATGGTGACTCTCACCAACAGGAAGGCATTCTTTAATGGACCCTACTTGATTGGAGCAGTGGGGTCGATGCGTATGACACAGCTTCTTCAATACAAGCTGGAACCCCCTGTCTATAAGGACCCCAAGGTCCCACTGATAAAGTTCATGGCAACCGAGTTTATTGAGGCGGTGCGCCGGACGTTCAATGTGGGCGGCTTCATGGCACAACAGGATGAGCATAGCAGCACCGGGATATTCCTCGTGGCCTTCAAGGGGCATATCTTCCGCTTTGAGGGAGACTTTCAAGTATTCGAGCGGGTAGATGGCTTTGAGGCAATCGGCTGCGGAAGCCCTTATGCTCTCGGGGCGCTCAGTGTCACCCCTGATGATTCCGCCAAGCCCCGGCTGGAAAAAGCGCTCATGGCGGCGACGTATTTCAGCGCCCATGTGCGCAAGCCTTATCTGATACTGAACGAGGAGGGCAAGGATGTGGCGTGATATAGCGTTCTCCGGGGTTCTCGATTTCTGTTCCAATTTCTACTACCCCTGCCCGGTGTATCTGTACGGGCTGGAGTACGCCTCGGTAGAGCACGCCTATCAAGCCGCCAAGTTCCTTGACCCCACTATCCGGGAGCAGTTCCGGGCTGTCGGGATGACCCCCGGCGAAGCAAAGAAGCTCGCCAAAAAACTGACCAAAGCTGGGCATCTGTGGCCGCTTTGGTACAGTGTAAACATTAACATCATGGAGGAACTCGTCCGGCAGAAGTTTAGGAACACTTTCCTCCTTCTCAAGCTGGTGGGAACCGGCTATATGGTGTTGGAGGAAACCAATTATTGGCACGATAATTTTTGGGGCATTTGCCTTTGTGCCAAGTGTGCTAAGAAACAGAAATACAACTACTTAGGTAAGATTTTGATGCTCATACGAGCGGAGGCACAGGGTGGAATACCAATTGTTAGAGTTCTACCGGAGCGAGTTCCAACGATTGTGGATATTGCCCCAACGGCTTGAGGGTGAGCCGAAAAGCCCTCACCCCGGTATCGAGCAGGCCCGTCACGCTGCGTGGATGGTGGAGGAGATGTTCAACTACGCCAACGGCACTAAAGCCGAGCATTATGATGAGGCTAAGGTCAATCGGTGGATAGGGTTTATTCAAGGTGTTTTGTGGATGTATGGGGTCTACAGGGTGAATGACCTCCGAGAGCATGTCATCCGGGCGAAGGAAGGAAAACTTTTTTCCTCAAAATCCTGAATTTCGTGGTATAATGTAAGTGAGAGACTTGACGGAGGCTCCGTAGTCGGGGCCGAAGATACCCCGGATGAAGCCAAGGGAACTTGGTAGGGGAGACTCGCAGATAAGAATGTGAGACCGGAGCCAACCGGGAGACCAAGGCAGCTTTGGTTGCACGCCCGCAAGTGAGCCGCCGTCAAGTCTATCGCAAATTTTTGAAGTTTTTGAACTACCGACAGTATTATATAGAAGCGAGATGAACATGAAAACGGCCATCACAAACCCGGTTGACTTGATAGAAGCGGTCGCCGCAGTGTGTGAGGGAGGCGATACCTCGCCTTCGGGAGGGCTTGGATAGAAAATCCAAGCAAGGACCCCCGAAGGCGGCTGAAAAGCCGCCTTTTTTGTTTTTAGTACAAGATTTGCCCGCTTAGGCCAGTGGAAGACCGCCTCTCTTACAAGGAGGATGTCGGGAGTTCGATTCTCTCAGTGGGTACCAAGTTCGATGCGCTGTTAGCTCAGCCCGGTTTAGAGCGCTCGCTCCACAAGCGAGAGGTCGAAGGTCCAATTCCTTCACGGCGCACCATATTTCGCCAAGGGTAATGCAGGAACGGTCCAAGACCCGATGCATATTGGTTAAGAACCTACTTGGCGGTTTGCGGGCGTAGTTCAGTGGTAGAATGCTTCCTTGCCAAGGAAGAGGTCGTGGGTCCGAACCCCACCGCCCGCTCCAAGTTTGGGACTATCGTCTAACGGCAGGACACTTGCCTTGCACGCAAGGAATCGGGGTTCAAATCCCCGTAGCTCCACCAAGTAAGTCCGCTGAGGTCCAGCGGCAGGACACCGGCTCTGACACGCCGGTCAACGTAAACAGGGGGCTGCGTCAATGTCCTCACAAGATTTGCGGGTGTGGTATAGAGGTTGTGCCGCAGCCTTCCAAGCTGTAGAGACGGGTTCGAGTCCCGTCACCCGCTCCAAGATTGTAGTCACTCTAAGGGCTGTCGAAGCTGACGAGTGGCGAGGTTCTACCAGCAGGGTCCCTCAGTAAGGGGGACTGTGGTGGTTCCCCTGAAAAGGGACCCCGAGCAGTAGAACCTGCGGATGACTAGCCTAACCAGCCGGTTGTCCCGAATTTTTGTGGGCCTGTAGCTCAGCGGGAGAGCGCTCGGTCGGCAGCCGAGAGGTCAAGGGTCCGATTCCCTTTAGGTCCACCAAGTTTAGCGGCATACGAACGGGATAGTATTTGTGCTATGTGCCGCCCCGGCGAAAGCCTCCGCCCATGAGCGGGTTAATAGGGTCCGATTACGGTGGGTTGGTCTAGCCCGGCCTAAGACACTACCCTGTCACGGTAGAAACACGGGTTCAAATCCCGTACTCACCGCCAAGTTTCGGTCTATTGGAGGAGTCTGGAGTCCTCGTCTCCCTGTCACGGAGAAGACCACGGGTTCAAATCCCGTATGGACCGCCATTTTACGCATGGCCCTAGTAGCGAGCTAACCAGTAGCAGTGCCCCGCAAAGCAGTACATAAACAGACGGGGTCTAGGCGACCGTAGGGAAATCCATGCGTTTGCGCTGGTAGCTCAGTGGTTAGAGCGCTTCCCTGACACGGAAGAGGTCGCAGGTTCGAGTCCTGCTCGGCGCACCAAGTTTCAGCCCCCGAGATGGCAATAGGTCCTGCAAGACCGAAGGCTGTCTGGCTTTGGAAGTAACGGGGGGAAGAACTGTAGCGGCTTGCAGGCTGCAACAGGAGAGAGGGTTCGATTCCCTCCACGATTGCATTTGGGCAGGTAGCTTAACTGGGAAAGCGCTCGGCTCGCACCCGAGAGACTGAGGGTTCAACTCCCTTCCCGTCCACCAAACTTAGGGCACAGAATCAGGCTTCCCGCTGACATAAACTCATCGTAGCCAGTCGTGCCCTGCTAAGACATGGCCTCGTCGTCTAGCGACCAAGGACGCCGCCCTCTCAAGGCGGAGACCGTGGGTTTGAATCCCACCGGGGCTACCAGTTTCACCCCCGCCATGCTTTGGGGGAACACACTGCATGACGGGAGGCTAGATGATTTCTTTGTGGCATTGGTTTATGTGCGTGGTGCTTTGGTTTATAAGCATCAACCCCGACAGGATTTTCACCATCTTTTCTAAATGGGTGGTGGTCGGGTGGATGGCGGTTCACACCGTCCATTGGGCACGAGTGGAGTACGTGAGACTCTCCGTATCCACCGAAAGAAAGATTGCCAAGATTCGCCAGCCGGTGGACCTAAGTAAGGAGTCGGCTGAGGAAGAAGAATAACGCACCTGTCGCCAAGTGGAAAGGCGGCTGTCTGCAAAACAGCTATGCAACGGTTCGATTCCGTTCAGGTGCTCCACATTGCGAGCCAGATAGCCTGCGGCGGTGAAAGCTGCCCGCACGGTTCAAAGCCACTGAGAGAGTGGTAGGCGAGCCAAATTTGCACTCGTACCCAAGTGGGAAGGGAGAGGGCTGCAAACCCTTTATGCGGGAGTTCGATTCTCTCCGGGTGCTCCAAGCGAGGCCACGATACACCTTGACCGCAGGTTTCAATCGTGGTCGTATCAGGACGGCGGTCTAAACTGAGCCACGTAGTGGGTACCGATAAACCGAGGCTGCTACCGGTCCTTGTACTCCCAAACGTGGATATTTCGCAGCCTCAAATTTCTGGCCTTGTCGTCTATGGTTTAGGATGGCTGGCTTTCAACCAGCGGAACCGGGTTAGAGTCCCGGCAGGGCTACCAAGATACCGTGGAAGACAAAGCGCCGAGTCACCGGCCCTTCAAGCCGGTCATTAGCGGGTTCAAGTCCCGTCCACGGTGCCAATTCCCCGGTGAAGTTTGCGACCGAACGAGCAGTCTTATAAACTGCATAAGCCCCAGATTAGGGCATGGATTGGGTTTGACTCCCAACACCGGGACCAAGTAAAAACCAACGAAAGCTCGTAGTTGGTGGTATTATGTAAGTGTGGGGGCGTTCTGGTTTCGACGGGAGCGCTCATTACAGGAAGGCACGCCGGGAGGTTACCCTGCCCGTAACAAGGGTTAACAACGCAATTGCCACAGCGCAATATGCATTTGCTTAATCGCTAGATTAGGCACGCTTGCTCTGCTTTAGCCTGTCGGGTAGAGGCCAAGCGCCGATAGAGAGGCTGCGACCGGGGATGTAGCCGATATCCGGCGAGATGAAGGCTTGCACCGTGGTTCTGATATGCCTGTTTCAGCAGAGTCATGGCAAAGAGCAGTACGAAGCAGGATAAGCGTGTAGTCTTCTTGTTGTGACACTTTTCGGACACGGGGTTCAACTCCCCGTCGCCTCCACCAACTAACTTGCCCAGCGTATACGGGTGGTCTGTCGGCTCGTCTTTCCTCCCTCCAAGAACTGATGCTCGAATTCCAACTTTTTGATACGTTGTTCCGTAGTGTACCTTCCATTCCTTGGCGTCAACCTCTTGTATTTATCAATCAGCAACTTTGCCCGCCTTATCTTATCGGGTTCCTTAAGGTAAGGAAGGAGTAGATTAAGAAGTGCTAAGGATTTGTCCCCGGCGAGTCGCCATGTCTTTGAGGGTGTATGTCCCACCTTGTCCGGCCTCTTGTTGGAGATACACCCGCCAAATTGATTTTTCAGGAAGTCGGTGAGTTCCTTTGTGCAGCTTGGCACGGTTATGGTCGGCCAGCGGTAGGGATTGCTTTTGTACTTGTAAACGAGAGATATGGTCCCCTCGCCGTCAATGAGTCCTGCCGTATAAGCGTAGGTTAATCTTTTGGACATAGGTCTGATATGCCTCCTGTCCAAAGAGATTGAAAGTTTAGACTTTCAAAGTGGTTATAGGAAGAAGAATTTATTTTAAGGGGGAATTTTATGACATACGGTGAGACAGCTACAGGGTATCAGACTCTTTCCTTGGACACGGAAGATACGTGGTATCAGTTTGAGCAGGCTTCGTGGACCGTCGTTCAAAACTCAGGAATGACTGGGAACACCACGACGGGTTCCCTTACTTCAACCGTGTCTTTTGCGGTTCCCGTAATGATTGCTGTTTTTGTAACGGCGGTTACTGGAAGTGGGGATTTTCAATTGGCCGTATTCAAAAATGGCAGTTTGATGAATTATCTGATTGCTGAGAACTCTGACCCCACAGGGTTCCCCATTTCCGTAGGGGGTCTTGACATCATGAACGAAGGAGACGTTTATGACCTTCGTGTAAGATGTACGAGTGGTAACAGTGCCGCTTACGAGATTTATCGTGCCTACTTGAATGTGTTTGCCGTAGGAAGCGCATAGGGTTTGGTATGGAAACCACTTAAGGGTGGGGGTGAGCAGTTGCAACCGCTGATATCCATCATGAGTTGCCATGCCCATCGTCATTGGCAGCAGCAACTCAGGGAAACATGGTTGATGGGGTGCCCAGTTGATTATCGCTTTTTTCTAGGTAATCCTAGACTAGAGAATGCAGATGACGATGAGGTCTCATTAGATGTTTCCGACACGTATGCGGACCTCTCGTCCAAGGTCCAAGCTGCATACCAGTGGGTGGTAGCCCACGGCTATGACCACGCTTTCAAATGTGATGTTGACACCTATGCCTGCGTTCCCCGTCTGCTCCGCTCGGGATTCGAGGGGCATGACCATATAGGACAACGGGGAGTGGGGGGAAACAACCAGCCCTATGGAGGCTCCGGGTACTGGCTTAGCAGGAGGGCGTTGGAGTTCCTCGCCTCAGCGCCTTGTTCAAGGGACACCCGTTGTTACAATGTCGAGGACTGGTGGGTATGGGCAACATTATCGTTCAATAGCGTCTGCCCCACGGAGCATGACGACCGTTATAGTATGACGGAGGGGAGGATGCCCCTCCCGGAAAACGATATCATCACCTACCACCCGCATACCCTGTCTACCAGAGAACGCTTTGCGAGCATTCGAGCGGTCTATGAAAAAGCAAGAGAAATTAAATAACCATCATTTTTGACTCTCGGTGGTATTATATAGTGTGGGTACTTTTGTCTTGGGGGTTTCAAATGACGTTAGAAGGAATCTTAGAGGTTCGTAAGCAATTAGTTTCAGCAAGGGGTAAACTCCAAATCTCTTGGAATAACGACGCCGTTGATGCATCCACGTGGACTCAAGCCCAAATTGAGATGATGGGTAAAACTTTGGACTTGGCGACGTTGACGGTTAATAAAATTACAGCCCTTGCAATGTCTTTAGGGGCTGAACCGTTGGGTGGGTAAGTATGGCCTCCGCCAAATGTTCTAAATGCAAACACCGTAAGCACAAAAAGCCATGTACCGTAAGGGTCAAGGTCAAGGGGTGGATGAAGAGTATACCGCCCGGCTGGCAACAGGATTATGAACCTTGTGGGTGTAAGGTGACGGCGTGAGCATTGGGAGCATGAGTTATTATCTGACCTTGAAGGCCCTTGACCCGGATGGCTCCAAGGGAATCTTCGCTCCCAATAACCCTAAGTTTGGAAAAAGTTTGTGGACTGGACAACTACTGCCCCGCAAGGGGGAGAGGAAAGTCGGAGCTACACAGAGCACCGTGCGGGGTAACGCCCCGGCGCAGTAGCAATACTGCGACAATTAGAGCAACAGAGACGAGCCGGTTAAGTCCGGGTGAAACGGGCAATCTTCACGGGGAGCAATCTCGAATAGGAGGGGATGAACCTGCTCGGTTCGCTATAACCCTCGGGTTGAGAGCTTGAGGCGTCCAGTAATGGCCGCCCTAGACGAATGGTTGTCACCTCGCAAGAGGCACAGAACTCCGCTTATAGGTCCACAAAATTTTCAGTATTATAGCTTGGTGCGTGATGCGAATCAGCGCTGCTTGACCACGGATTTACTCAGCAATGGGAGCCGAGCTAGTAACTCTTTTACCGAGCCACTGGAGCGGGCGGCAACTCCCTCTGTTTGCGCTCACTACGCCGTGGCGTTAGAACGTGAGTCACGCACCAACTCAAAAGGAGAACCAATGGCAACAAAGCAAATCACCATCAATGAGGCATTGACTTGGAAGAAGACCCTGCAAGAGCGGCATCAGGAACTCATCAGTCTGCGCAACGAGAATTCTGCCAGCCGGACCAGTTATCGTGGCCTCAAGGGTGACACCCCAGAGACAGTCAATCCGCTTTACGATGTCGTGGCTCTGGACAGCCTGATTTCCCACCTGTCCCGTGAACTGCGCAAGCTGGACGCCGCCATCAAGGCGACCAACGCAGAGACTCCGGTCATTGGTTACGAGATGGATGAGGATGTCCTCGGCGAGCTTACCCCCGCCGTGGGCGTCAGCAGTGTTCCGAAAAAGCGACGTTAACGGAGGCTACGTTGACCGTCAAACTCAGGAAGTCGGTTACCATCACTCTCGATAGGGAAGAGGCAGCGGGTTGCCATTCGTGCTTGCAGTTTATCTTGGACGCAACCCGACCACAGGTTCCCGCCCCTTCTCATTCCAATCGAGGCAAGCTGGAGAACCTCTGCAACAAGCTCTATGAGGTTCTCCAGCAGTATTAGTTACCGGGGGCCGCAAGAAGAGTGCGGATAGTCGGCTCACTTCCAATTCCGCCGACGATAAAGATTGTAGGATGGTGAACAAGGCTACCCTATCGGGTCGAACCTTACTTTAGTTGGTAGTTGTGATTGGTCGTTTGTGGTCGCTGTTGTTGCGATTATTGATTAGGACCCACGACGCTGACTTGTTGGTCCCCGTCCAAATTCAAGGAGGCATATGAAATCCGATTCCGCATTTATCGCCGTAGTTTTAGACCGTTCCGGTTCCATGAGCATCGTCAAGGATGCGACCATCGACGGCTTCAACGAGTTCATCAATGGGCAGAAGCAGCAGCCCGGCGAAGCCCATCTCCTGTTGGTCCAGTTTGACTCCATTGACCCCCACGAAATCGTCATCGACGCACCTTTGGCGGACGTTCCAAATCTGACCAAGGACACCTTCTCCCCACGGGAGAACACCCCCCTGCATGACGCCATGGGGTGGACGATTATCGAGGTTGGTGAGCGGCTGGAAAAGATGCCGGAAGAGGAGCGCCCGGAGAAAGTCATCATCGTCATCCTCACGGATGGTCATGAGAACGCCAGCAAGGAATTCACGAAGGAAAATGTGGCGAACATGGTGAAGCACCAGACAGAGAAGTACAACTGGACCTTCATCTTCTTGGGAGCCAATCAGGACGCCGTTCTGACCGCCAAGGGGTTCAACATCTCCGCCGATACCTCCATGACCTACAACAACAACTCCGCTTCCACTCAGGAAGTGTACCTCGCCGTAAGCGCCAACACCAGCGCCGTCCGGCGTGGTCTCAAGGCGTCGTTCACTTCCGCCCAACGGAAGGCGGCAAAACAGTAGCCTGTTTGTATAGACAGGCTACCGAACCCTTATATATGCGGGTGTAGTTCAGTCCGGTAGAACGCCAGCTTCCCAAGCTGGATGTCGTGGGTTCAAATCCCATCGCCCGCTCCAACTATCCAATGCAATATGTGGATACAATCCCCGACTGTCTCCTGCCTTTCATGACGCAAGAAAACTTTAATCTCCTTGAAGATACCCCGTGGTCCACCATTTTGGAGGAACGTAAAATAGCCGCCCACACGGGAGACTGGTATAGGTTGCAAGCAATAAACACCTACGTTTTTCAGTATTATAAGGCAGACGATGAAATTTCAATTGATGTCCGACCTGCACACCGAGTTCCACGCCTTCCCTCTCAAAATGCTTGAGAAGCTGACGTTCGAGCCGGACCTTGATTTCCTACTCCTCCCCGGCGACATCGTAGTCCCCTGCTCCAAGCCCTTTCCTAAAAGCAAGACCACCATCCGGGACATCTTTGAATTCCTCGGCAGCAAGGCCCGGCATGTGCTTTATGTGACCGGTAACCACGAGTACTACCATGGAGACAAGGAGACGGTGGAGGCACTCATTGAAGCCGCTCTGCCTTCCAACTTCCACTGGCTCCGGGACACCTCTGTGACCATCGACGGTCAGCACTTCTTTGGCGGTACGATGTGGTTTCCCTACAGTTCCCGCAACCTCATGTACGAAGACGGTCTGTCTGATTTTCTCGTCATCAAGGGGTTCAAAAAATGGGTATACGCCAGCAACTCCTATTTTGTGGAAGCCGCAAAAAATCATATCAAGAGAGACACCGTCGTCCTCACGCACCATGTCCCCTCCTACACCGCCGTCGCTCCTGTATTCCAAGGAGACGCCCTCAACCGGTTTTTCGTCTGTAACATGGACCCCGTCATTGGCATCGCCCAGCCCGCCCTGTGGGTCTACGGACATACCCACCTTCCCAATCGAACCATGTTCGTAGAAACGCCCGTGGTTTGTAACCCTTATGGCTACCCCCACGAGCGCAAGCAGATGGGTCCCTACCCTCCAGTGGTGTTCGAGAGATGAACCCCGCCACGGTCGCTGCTATCATCAAGAAATATGGAACCCACCTCGCCGGGGGAGAGTATGAAATTTTCGTTTCTCTCGCCGAGGTGCAGACCATTCCGCCCGGCTCCGGGATACGTGAGTATCAAGACCTGCAACGTAATGGGGTCGTCCTCCGCTTGCTTCAACGCCCACAGGTCATTGACATCACCGCCACGGTGACCGACCTTGAGGGTAACCCCATCGTGAAAGCTCCCCCCGCTCCCCCTCCTGAACCGCCCTCCACCCCGGCTCCCGAGCCACTGTCGAAAGACCCAATCTTTCAGACACTTGTAGATGTTGCCTCCTCCGCTACTCCCCCACCCCAAGCCTAACCAGTAAGTTCCGTCTTTTCAGATTCTATTTAGAGGGAAAACTATGCGCAACCCGCTGTTGTGTCCGAAGACGGCTGTCCTGACTGAACCCGGTTATCTGGAATCCCTCTACTCCCTTCTCTCGGGTGACACAAGAAACGACCGTGCCGCTTATCTCGAAGCCCGTCAGCATCTTGGCTCCGCCATCAATACCGTATCGGCAAAGATTCCCCCCAAGAGTCGGCTGACCAGAGATATCCGCTTTGCTCGCTGGGATATGGAGACCGCTAATGCCTTCGCCAAGTCGGGAGATTGGGGCGCAGCGGCGGATAGCCAGCTACACGCCGTCTGGAAGCTCCAGAACGTCGTAGCGGCCCTCCAGCGCAGCAAGAAGGCATACGGGTACGATGTCTCGGGGCAGACGCAGGGAGAGATTTTCAACGGTTCAGAGGCGATTGCCAATCGGGAGAACCAGAAGAACATTGACGACACGGCAGAGCCGTTCGAGCAGCACCAGAATGTGAAAAACCCGACAAATCTTACAAGGGACTGGGAGGCGGAGAACGACTACCCCTCGCTTGCTGAAAAGAAGAGCAAGCGGATTCACTGGCCTCCCCGACTGAGATAATGCCAGCTATCAGAGTCATAGACCCGGTCAGCCCCAACTCCGTTTTCACTATCGACGGCATCCTCGTCACGTATGTGAAGCCGTGGAATAATACCATCACCTATCAGTTTGGCAACGCCCTCACTTACAACGGTTCCTCGTGGATTTCTCTCCAGAACAACAACCGGGGTAACACCCCCTTCGTCGGCTCCACGTGGTGGGGTCTTATTGCCCAAAGTGTGACCGGCACGACCGGACCCACCGGCCCGCTCGGTGCCACAGGACCGGGAAACTTTACAGGGTATACCGGCTACAGCGGCCCCAGCGGTTTCACGGGTTACACCGGTCCGGGCAATTTTACCGGATATTCGGGTCCGACCGGCTACACGGGTGATTCTGGGCCGACCGGACCTACTGGACCCGGCATAACAGGATATACAGGAACGACCGGACCTACTGGACCGGGCAATTTTACCGGTTTCACGGGCTATACGGGGGACAGCGGCCCCACTGGCCCCGGAAACTTCACGGGTTTTACTGGGTACACCGGGCCTGTTGGTTCAATTGGACCCACGGGACCGGGGAACTTCACTGGATACACAGGGTTTACAGGTTATAGCGGGGACACGGGTTACACCGGAATGACCGGGTACACCGGTCAGCAGGGACCCACCGGTCCGGGCAATTTTACCGGATATTCAGGGTATACAGGACCGATTGGGCCAACTGGGTATACCGGCTATACTGGACCTGAGAGCACGGGGTACACAGGCTTCACGGGCTATACGGGACCACAAGCAACCGGGT
>Ga0181517_10000253_pt1 | contig 76270 bp, 62 predicted proteins | sample PEATcosm2014_Bin_31_FD_119748 | JGI IMG/M metagenome (GOLD analysis project Ga0181517, IMG submission 119748) | Peatland microbial communities from MTU Mesocosm Facility, Houghton, MI, USA - PEATcosm2014_Bin01_30_metaG | ecosystem: Environmental > Terrestrial > Soil > Wetlands > Peat | place... | reverse complement strand
GCGGTTCAGGGCAAGCTTGCCCTGAACCGCAAAGCAAAAACAAAAACCTTCCTGAGAAGGAAAAAGTGTCGGAGATGTGCCCGGTCTAAAATGTCGGTTAACTGCCCGGCCGTTCATTCACGGTATAGGCTGAGCAGATGCCTGACCGCTCATTCCCTCATTTCGATTTTGCGGCCTCAACGGGTAATTTTCTGTAAAGGGCTCGAGGCGGTCGGTGGGCGGATGTGGCACCTGGAAGTTCCTGCATGGCAAAGTAGGGTTCTTGATTCCCATGAATACGTGAACGTGGTCGCACCATCCTGCACGCGTAACGACGGGGTTAAAGGTTCTTCCGGGTGAGTACGTTACGCTACCCCGCATTCGCGTCAACGAGCTGATCTATCTTGAGCAACCATTTCTACGCGACCGCGTTAAACTTAGGGACCTCGGACAATATCCGAAGACTTGGAGAGTGCCATGAACCGTCTTGCCCGGATTGCGCCGTGGGTCTTATTCACCCTTGCCGCTGTTCTCTGCGCCGCAACCTTTCAACATCGTCTGATCCCTGCCATTCCGACCGTCAGCGCTGCCGTGGCGGCCGCGCAGGCCCAGGCCCCGCCGGACCAAGGACCTGACCCGGCTGCAGCCAATCTGGCACCAAGTGGGCCGTCCTACACGACGGAGGCTCCGCCGCCTCCCGACCAGCCAAACGGCTCCGCCGGTGAGCCCGAAGATTCAAATTACGCCGATCAACCCGTGGCCAATGCGCAAGAGCCGCCTCCGGCGCTGCCCGATTACGTTCAGCCGCCATGTCCTGGCGATGGCTACATCTGGCAGCCAGGTTACTGGGCGTGGTCCCCATCCGGGTATTACTGGGTTCCCGGCGCGTGGGTCGAGGCCCCGTATGAGGGCGCGCTGTGGACGCCTGGCTATTGGGGCTTCTACTCGGGCCGCTATTGGCTCCATCCCGGCCATTGGGGTCTCCACATCGGCTACTACGGCGGCATCAACTATGGCTTTGGCTACTTTGGCGTGGGGTACGAAGGAGGCTATTGGAACGGCGGCCGCTTCAACTACAACCGCGTCTACAGCAGGTTGAACGAGCGCAGAGTGCACAACGTGTACAGCTATAACGCGGGTGATCGTGGATTCGCCAACCGCGAATCCTCCAATCGCGAAAACAACAACTACAACAACAACCGCAACGACAACCGCAACAACAACAGCAACTCTCGCCCCAGCTTCCGTGGTGGGCAGGGTGGCGTACAGTTCCGGCCGCAGTCTTCCGATGCGGCGGCGTTTCGCGAGCCAACGGCTCCACGGATGAACACGCAGGTACAGCACGAGCAGAAGTACCAGTCGAATCGGGGACAATTCGCGAACACGAATCAAGGCCGTCCCGCCAGACCGGCCATCAGCCGGCCGATTCCGGCAGACCGCAACGTGAGGCCAACGACACAGAGTCAAAGTCACGGCGGGCAACAGGGCGGGCAGCAAGAGCATCATCGGTAATGCTGCGGCACTCGCGAGAGCTGCTATCGGGTGGTATCCCAGGTCCGAGAATCCGGGCCTGGGGCACCCCCATTCATGATTTCTTGCTCATCGGGGACTCGGGCCAGTTGACGTCCTCGGGGTAGGCGGCCCATTGGATAGGCAGGGTCTTTTGTTCGGCAGGCTTCACCTTCGGGGCTTTCTTGAATGTGGCGTCGGCCCGGTGGATCGGGTAATGCGGTTGCTTGCCTTCGAGGATTTGCTGGATGGTGAGAATCTGGAGGCGCGGGTAGGTGCTGCGGTCGGTGGACCTGTAAAGCCCAGCCTCGGCGGCTTCGCGGAGCATGGGCTTGGTTGGTTCCTCAAAGCAAATGAACACGCCCATCTCGGCTTTCTCGCGGTCGAGCACTCCAACGAGGTCGCGAACCTGGGGAACGGAAACTCCGCCCGCCTTGACTGAGAAAATAATCTGCTTTGACTTGCCGGACTCGTCGTCGTGGAAATAGAGTCGGCCATCGATGCCGCGGTCGGCGCCTTTCTTCTGCTCTGCAGGGCGCGCGCCCACCTGGCCGAGAGCCCACCACTGGAACTGGTATTTGTCTTCGGCAGCGAGGGCCGCGGCTCCCTCGTAGTCCGTGGGCTCGCCGACTACTTCGTACGTGGAACGGATGGGAGGGTTCTGATTCGGGAATCCGTCATCGAGGCGTTTCTTAATCAGGCCGATTGCAAGATGCGTAATGTCTATTCCAATCCAGCGGCGATTGAGTCTCTGTGCGACTTGGACAGTCGTTCCACATCCGCAGAATGGGTCTAGGACTACATCACCTTCGTTCGAGCTGGATTTAATGATTCGCTCTAGGAGTGCTTCAGGCTTCTGCGTGGGATAGCCTAGGTCTTCCTCCCCAGCCGTGCGGTTGATGTCATCCCAATCATCCTGAAGAGGAACTCCCGGCATCTCATCCGCGAACTGCATCAGACGCGGCATTCCTGTTTCACGGTGAACGATATTTCCGGATTTGTAGAAGGCGATTATGTTGGGTTTCGAATAGGCCCAGAATCTCCCGTTGTATGGAGGAACGCCCTTGTATTCCCATCCCTTTTGGGGGTCCAGGTATTCATCTTCAAGGTCTGCGTCCCACCGTTCTTTTAAGCCTTCTCTGCGCTTCACTCTCCACAAGAATTCTGTGTCGCCTCCCGGACGAGCGGCTGTTAGGTCGGTCTCTTTGTAATAACGCTTATCCTTCGTTACGTGTTTGTATTCCGAAACCAGATACTCCTCTGCGTAAGGAGTGTATTGAACGTTCCATGTGTTCCCAGATGAATGCGAATAGAACAGGAGAACGTCTCTTACCCTTCCGCAGCGTTTCATTCCCTGTTTGACATCGCTGTGGGCAGAGGAGCGACGCCATGAAATCTCGTTCTGAAAGAACTGAGGCCCGAACACGGCATCCATCAAAATCTTCAGGTAGTGGCTGGCGGTGGGGTCGCAGTGGAGGTAGATGGAGCCGGTTTCCTTGAGGACGCGGCGGAGTTCGACGAGGCGCGGGGCCATCATGGCCAGATACGCCATCATGTCGGAGCCGCCGAGGAAAGTGCGGAAGGCGCGGAGGGCATCGGCTACGCGGCCACCTTGCTCGACGATGTGCTGGTAGGAGCGCTCGGCGTCGATGTTCCACTCCCATGTGTCCTCGAAGGCGTGAATCTGGGAACTGGATTGGGAGCCGTCTTTTTCGGCGAAGAGGACGTTGTAGTCCTGGCGGGAGTTGAAAGGCGGGTCGAGGTAGATGAGATCGACGGACTCGTCTTTGATGTAACGCTGGAGGACTTCGTAGTTGTCGCCGTAATAGAGCTTGTTCTTCTCGGTAGACACGCTGCCCAGAGGGTAGCATGTCCGCATTCGCCCGATATTGATTAAAGGGGTTCTGTGCCGGTCTCCGGGTTCTCAACTGCGAGACCTGGGCTAGCCGCCGCTGGTCTTGGATTCCTGCGGATGGAGCGCAACTGGATTGACTTCTCCAGAATCCAATCTATAGACTCCGCATTGCGAACGCGGTCGAGAGTGACCTGCTTTGCTGGACGCCCGGAGGTTTCCAATGAAGGCAGCATGTCTGACGCCCGATGAGTTAGAGCGGTATCAGAAGGATGGATACCTCTTGATTCGCGGAATGCTGAGCAATGAAGAGGTCGAGCTTCTCGGCCGGACCGCGCGCGAGGATCGCATTCTCGATCAGCACGCCTCGGGGCGCGCCGACGGCGAGGGCGGAACCGTTCGCCTGTCGCTATGGAACCATCCCACGGACACTATTTATGGCGCCATAGCCCGGTCGCAATCCATGGTCTCGCGCGCGGAACAGATCCTTGAAGGAGATGTGTATCACTATCACTCCAAGATGATCATGAAGGACGCGAAGGTCGGCGGCGCCTGGGCATGGCACCAGGACTACGGCTACTGGTATCAGAATGGAGTCCTCTTTCCCCTGCTGACCAGCGCCTCAATTGCCGTCGATCCGGCCACCCGCGAAAATGGGTGCTTGCAAGTGATTCGCGGCTCGCATCTTGCCGGGCGCATTGAACATGTGCTGACGGGCGACCAGGCCGGCGCCGACATGGAGCGCGTGGAAAAACTGCTCGAGCGTCAGGAACGCGTCTATGTCGAAATGGAGCCAGGCGACACGCTCTTCTTCCACGCCAACCTGCTGCACCGCTCCGACAAGAACAACTCCGATCACCCTCGCTGGTCGATGATTGTCTGCTACAACGCGGCCCGGAACGACCCGTACAAGGAGTCGCACCATCCACGGTACACGCCTCTGACCAAAATCCCCGACTCGGCAATCCTCGATGTGGGCGGCCGCCGGTTCAGCGCGGGAGACGAGGCCGCCGGATTCCTGATTCCGAGCGAAGACCAGAGCGCAACCAGCTTGAGCAAGTCCTGACTGAGAGCGCAGGTCTGAGCGTTGCAGCGGTGGACCTCCCACCCAGAGTTCTGTTCACACTCAAATCGAAAATGGTCTAAGCCCCCACCGGCAAATTTGCCGAGAGGATGTTCATAGGCGTAAGGCCGCGCTGGCGCAGGGCGCGCAGGCTTAGCGCGTCGTGACGCTTGGCCAGGCGGCGACCGTTGTGGTCTACAACCAAACTGCAGTGGAACCATGATGGATGGGCGAAACCCAACGCGCGGTTGAGCAGAATCTGGCGAGCTGTGGACTTGAGCAGGTCAGCGCCGCGCACCACTTCCGTGATGCCCATGGCCGCATCGTCGGCCACGCAGGCAAGCTGGTAACTGGGAACGCCGTCGCGCCGCCAGACGACGAAATCGCCAAAGTCCACGCCGGCCTGAAAGCGTTGTTTGCCGAGGTTCAGGTCGTCGAACTCGACCACTTCGCCGTCGGGCACGCGAAAGCGCCAGTTCAAGGTACCGGGATTTTCGAGATCGATTGCGGCGGAGCGGGTGTGTCCAGATGATTCCGCCGCCAAGGGGCGGCACGTGCCGGGATAGATGGGTTCATCGTCGAGCAGTTCCAGTTTGCCGTGCGCGCTCTCGTGTGGCGCACCGAGCGCGGCGGTCAGGTCTTTGCGTGAACAGCGGCAGGGATAGATGAAACCGCCCGCGAGCAGCCTGCGCCATGCGGCCAGATATACCGCGTGGCGGCGGCTCTGCGCGTAGGGCGCGAACGGACCGCCCTTGTCCGGCCCCTCGTGCCAGCGGATACCGAGCCAGCGCAAATCTTCAAGGGCGGCATCGGCAAATTTGGCGCGGGAGCGGTCGGGGTCCAGATCTTCCATCCGCATGACCAGTGTGCCGCCCGCGTTGCGCGCGCGCTGCCAGGCCGCCCAGAATGTTCGCGCGTGGCCCACGTGCAGGTAGCCGGTGGGCGAAGGCGCGAGCCTGCCGCGATAGCTGGATGTGGGTGCTGGAGCGAGGCTGGCCATGTTGACCCCAGTGTAGCCAGCCTCAAGCGATCAGGATATGGAGAGTTTGGTGCGGACCGACTAATCCGACTGGTCGTGATCGCCGTCGGAATCATGATGATGTTCGTAGTGACCAATGCTCTGGTTGAGATGGTCGGGATCAACCGAGACCTGGACTACGTCTAACTCATGCCCGTCGAGATCGAGGACGAACAAGCCCATGCGACTGCCTTCAGGATGCATGAAGATGAGTGTCTGCTCACCGCCGTTACGGCTGGTTTCGCGAATGACCCGCTCCCATCCCTGACCCAGCTTTTCTTCGACCATGCGATTGAGTTCATCGCCGTCTACCGATGCTGAGAAATTGTCGAACTCCGCCACATGAATCCCGCTGACACCGTCGTGGGTTGCTTTGCGCGAGATGAGGCTGATGACGCTGAGAAAGGGAATGCGCGTGGCGTGCGCATGGTAGCGGCTCTCAATCGAGCCGACAACGCCGTCAAAGCCTCCCCCGCCATTGCCAGCCAGCACCACGACGGGAATCAACAAAGCAAGAAGACAGACAGGAATCAATACAAGCCGTCTCATTGGTCGCCGCCCTTCTTGTCCTTCTCTTTGGCCTTGCCCTGGGTGTTCTTCTCGACGTCGCCCAACGCACTCAGACCGCCAAGCCCTTTTAGCTTGCCCAGCTCATCCATGCGGATGGGGCCGAGGATCAGCACGATGCTCAGCTCCTTGGGCTCAGCCGACAGGATGAACATGCCGCGAGTTTCGCCGTTCACCAGCTTGACCATCACGTCAGTGGTTTCGCCGGTCTTGCGCTCGCGCTCGCGCACGATGGGCGACCACTCGCTGGTTTCGAAATACTTGCGCAGTTGCTCGATCTGCTCCATCGAGTACTGGCCTTCCTTGTCGAACTCATACTCGCGGACGTAGATGCCATCGAGTCCCTCGATGAGTTGGCGAGTGTTGGTCTCGTCCTTGTCTTTGCCGTTCATAAATTTGGCGGCAAAGGCGAGCATGTTCTTGCCCAGCGTGACCTCAGTGACGTTGGAAGCGCGCGCGGCCAACTCCTTTTCGACAGGCGAAGGCAGCGGCAAAGGCGAGGTTTGTGCCAGTGCCGGCGTAGCCAACGCGGCTGCTGCTAACAAGAAAATTGCAATGCGGTTTTTCATCCTGGTCTCCTTACTCCTGATCGGCGCGGCCATGTGAAGTGAGCCGCTCATTGACTTTGTTGAGCGCGTGACTGGTGACGCGCAGCGCGGTAAGAACCTGTTGGCGGGCAGCTTCGCCCTGGCGCTGTTCTTGCTGATGACGCCAGGCTAGTCCGCCGCCCAGAACGCAGGCCAGCGCGACTGAAGCTGCCAGCCGTTGCCACAGCACAGCGTGACCACGCTGCTGTTGCGTGCGGCGTCCGCTTCTGCGCTCGATCAATCTGCGCTTAAAGCCGGGCGGGGCGGGCCGCCGTTCGAGTGACTGGCGCAATTCATTTTCAAAATCGTCGATCGATTCAGGCTCCACGAATGTACTCCCTCAAGTGGCATGCGGCCTTGGCTCGCAACAGTTTCAGGCCCCGCTGCAGATGGCTCTTTACCGTGGCCAGCGGCGCATCCAGAGTGGCCGCAATCTCCTCAGGGCTCAGGTCCTCCTGGTAGCGGAGCACGAGGGCCGCGCGCTGCGGCTCAGGCAAGGTAGCAAGCAATCCTTCGAGGCGGGCTCCCAATGGAGAAGATCTTTCCTCCGGGCGCACGCCGTGGTCTTCTTCGATCTCCACCCACAGATCCACTCCGCGTACCCGCCGACGGCGCAGTGCATCTGCTGAACGGCTCATGGTGACGCGGCGCAACCAGAAACATGCGTGCTGCGGCGACTCAATCTTGTTCATGTGCCTGTCCAGTTCCAGAAAGACATCCTGTGCGATTTCCTCAGCCAGGCCGCGATCGCCGGTCATGCGCATGGCGAGCGAAAACACCATGGACTGGTGCTCATCTACGAGTGGTTCAAATTCCGGCTGCCAGTCACGGGCCATGGGTCGCTTCTACTCTCTTATCCGCAGAAAGTTGCGGCTGGGGATGCAAGAGTTACGCGCTGGGAAGGAAAAAGTTCATGCAGGGCGGATGAAGATGGCAGTACAGGGAGGGGCTACTCGCCCGAAAATTGGCACAAGGTAGTTTCTGCCACCGTTGACACAGTCGATGAGTATCCTGGCGATTCGCGCGAATTGAGATCGGAGTCCTGACCGAGCCTAATGAAGGTTTGTGTTACCCCACCCTTCGCCCAATCACCCCACGGACGAAGACCTGTCCGTGGGGGGCCTGGACACGCGAAGGATGGCGCAACCAGAGTCGAGGGCGAGTTGAGGTGACCACACGCACTTCGGAGTTACTCCGCGCGCAAAGCCTTCATGGGGTCGACTTTGGAGGCGCGGGCGGCAGGCAGCCCCACGGCGAGAAGCGCAATCGCAGTGAGGATGATTGGCGCCGATACGAACACGACGGGATCCCAAGGCTTGACGCCGAAGAGGAAGGTAGACAAGAGCCGAGTAAGGCCGAAGGACGCGGCAATGCCGACGACTACGCCGACTAAGGCGAGCCGCATGCCCTGCCATACAACGAGCTTGCGTATCGTGGCGCGGTCTGCGCCTAGAGCCATGCGGATGCCCATCTCCTGGGTGCGCTGCGCGACGGAGTAGGCCATCAGGCCGTATATGCCAATGGCGGCAAGCAGCAACGCTACCGCGCCGAAGATGGTGAGCAGCAGCATGTTGAAGCTTTGCCGGGCTGTGGAGCGGCCCATCACCTCATCCATTGTGCGGATATGGCCCACCGGGAATCCCGCGCTCGCGATGCGCAGCTGCTCGGTAATGGCGGCAACGTAGCGGCGCGGGTCGCCGTGGGTTCGCACCACCCAGAAGAGCGGCTGGATATTGGCGTAGGCTGCGTTATAGCTATCCGTGACCTGGGGAATGGGAACCATGATCGAGGGGTCGGCAGGCCTGCCGAGGCCACTGTTGTGAAAGTCGGCGAAGATGCCGACGATTGTTTCAACCCCTCCCACCTCGTTCGCGTCTCTGATCTGCTGCCCTATGGGGTCTTCATTGGGCCAGTATTTGGTGGCGAGAGCTTCGTTGATCAGGACTGCATTGGGCGCGCCGGTTTTGTCATTTTCAGTAAAGTCGCGTCCACGCAGAACGGGGATTTTGAACAGGCTCAGGTAACCTGGCGTAACGCTCATGTACTGACTTCCGTAGCCTTCTTTCTTGACCGGACGCCCAACGATCTGGAACCCCGTGCCGTCTTCGACATCGATGGGCAGCCAAAAGCCGGCGGCCGCAAGTTCCACTCCAGGGAGTGTATTGAGCCGGTTGCGGCCATCCCGCAAGAGCTGAGCGACGCCGGCTGTGTTCTGGTAGCGTGGGCCGTTGAGCGACATTTCCATGGTCAGAACATTGTGAGGATCGAAGCCGGGACCCACCTCGTGGAGGGCGATAAAGGTGCGAATGAGAAGCGCCGCGCAGATGAGCAGGACCAGCGCCAGTGAGATTTCGCTGACAACCAGCAGCGAGCGGGCCTTTCCCTCGCGGAACCCAGTGCCAGAGCGGTTGCTGCTCTCTTTCAGTGTCGAGTTCAGATCGGTGTGCGACGCGGTGAACGCCGGGAACAGCCCAAAGAGGATGCCGGTAAGCAGCGAGACGGCGAGGGTGAAGCCGAGCACGCGCCAATCCAAGCCGATGGCCGAGCCGTCCTCGCCGATGCGAGGCAGGCCGGCGGGACTGACGGCGAGCAGCGCTCGCACGCCTACAAAGCCGAGAGCCATGCCGAGAATGCCGCCGGCGAGGGATAGCAACACGCTTTCAGTGAGCAACTGGCGCACGATGCGGGCGCGGCCGGCCCCCAGTGCGGAGCGGATGGCGAACTCGCGTTTGCGGATGGTGGCGCGCACCAGCAGCAGGTTGGCGACATTGGCGCAGGAGATCAGCAGCACCAATCCAACTGCGCCCAGCATCATCAGCAGCGAATTGCGCGCGTCGCCGATGATGCTGTCGCGCAATGGTCCAACCGAAAACAGCCCTCGCCAATCTGTGTTCGGAAACTCACGATGGTACTCCGGGCTTGCCGCCACCAATGCGGCGTTGGCCTGCGCCACCGTGACACCCGGCTGGAGCAGTCCGGTCACCTCAAAGAAGAGGTTCTGGTCGGTGCTGGCCGGCTCAAACTGAAACGGCAGCCAGAGGTCAGCCTGCGGTTCGGCGACGAAGTTCTTCCCGATCACGCCGACGATGGTGTACGGTTCATTGCCCAGAGAGATTGATTTTCCAACAATGGACGGGTCGCCGCCGAACCTGCTCTGCCACAAGGCGTAGCTTAGGACCACCACGTTACCGCCGTGGGGCGAATCCTCCAGCGGCGTGAATCCCCGACCCAGCGCGAAGGGCGCACCGTACACGCGGAAGTAGCCCTGTGTAACGTGAATCCCGTGGACCTGCACCGGACGGCCGCCGGTGAGGTTAAAGCCCGGGCCCGCGTTGTCGTATGCCACGACCTCTTTAAAAACGCTTGTTTGCCGCTCAAAGAAGTGAAACTCCGGGATGCTGTGAAGGCTATTGGCAAGGCCGGACACTTGCGCTGGAAAATCGACCATGCGATCGGCGTTGGGATAGGTGAGCGGCTTGAGCAGAACCGTATTCACCACAGAGAAGATGGCGGTGTTGGCGCCGATGCCGAGGGCAAGCGCGGCTATGGCGGAAAGGGTGAAACCAGGATTTTGCCATAACTGGCGCAAGGCAAAGCGTACATCCTGCCAAAAAAGTTCGAGGCGCACGCCGGCGCGATGATCCCGCACGGCCTGCTTGACCTGCTCCACGCCTCCGGACTCCAGCTGCGCAGTGCGGCGAGCCTCGGATGCAGGCATGCCCGCAGTCATTCGTTCATCCGTAACCAGATCGACGTAGGCGCGCACTTCATCGTCGAGTTGCTTTTCAACCTGCTGCTTGAAGAAAAGATTGCGCAGGACACTCCTGATTCGAGCCCAGAGTTTCATTGCTTACACCTTACGTAGCCTTCAATGCATTGGTCATCGCGAGGGCTACCCTCGTCCATTGCTCCGTTTCCTCTTCAAGCCGGCCCTTTCCGCTTCTCGTGAGCCGGTAGAACTTTGCGCGGCGGTTATTTTCAGAATCGCCCCAGTACGAACTCAGCCAGCCAGCTTCTTCCAAGCGGTGAAGAGCAGGAAACAGGGAGCCGGGCTTGACTATAAATGTCCCTTTTGTAATCTGCTCAATGCGGCGCGAAATGCCTAGACCGTGGAGTTCTCCGGGGCCAAGCGACTTCAGAACCAGGAGATCGAGTGTGCCCTGCAGGAGATTCGTTTGCTTGGAACTCATTTGCTCTGTCCTATCGAATGGCAATATGAGTATTGTCCTTACTCATACAGAATGTCAATAGGAGAGGAAACTCAAGGCATGCACGCTGGAGACTGTCGGCGATTGAATGCGCTAGAAGAGATCGGGGATGTTGTGGAAGGCGATGCGGGTGGGGGCGGCCTTGAACGCTGTGAGCATGGTGGCGGGAGCCAGAGCACTGAGACCGTACTTATGATTCAGCTCATCCATGGCTGCCATGAGGCGGGTGCGACTCTGCGCGCCGTCCAGCGTGTCGAATAGATTGAGGGAGTGAAGGCGGTCGGGGACGAGGGCGTTGAGTTGAACGCCGACAAAGTAGGGCTGGTCGAACTCCGGCCCGGCGGGGCGGCTGGCCCATAGGCGGCTGAGCGCGGCGATGAGGGTTTGATTATCCTGGCACTCGCTGAGGCGCAGGTCGCTGTGCCAGCCACGCGTGGGAACGCCGAAACGGCTGACGGGCGCGTGCTGCTCACGGGGAACGGCAAAGCCCACCGCGAGCCCGATATTGCCGGCCCAGAGGCCGTTTGAACGCAGGCGCATAGCGGCTTTGTGAAGCAGCTTATGAGCCACAGCCCAGGCTTTTTCCGCAGTACGCATGTCCGGGGCGAGCACGTGGGAGTGACTGATGGACTTGAGATGCTCGGTCTCGGCCATGTTGAAGTCTTCGCCGTGGAGCCAGTGCCAGAGACGCTCACCCCACACCGAACCCCAAAGCTGACCGGACTTCTCTGAGTCCATTGCCAGCAGATCGTGCATGGTGCGGATGCCCTTGTCATTGAGGTGCTTCTCAGTTTGAGCGCCAATGCCGGGCAGATCGCGAAGAGTGAGCTGGGTGAGCGCTTCAGGCAAGATGTCGAGAGGCAAAGCGACCAGGCCGTCGGGCTTTTCCATGTCACTGGCGACTTTGGCCAGGTAGCGGTTTGTGGCCAGGCCTACCGAACTGCGCATCATGATGCCCACGCGCTCGCGGATGCGCGCCTTGACCTGGCGACCCAGCTCGAGCGCCGCAAGCAGCGGGCGCTCGCGACCCATGAGACGACAGGCCATCTCGTCGATGGAGAGCACGGCGGTCACCGGCAGACAGCTCTCCACCGCTTCGACGATGCGGTGGTGGTAGTCGACGTAGATCTCGTGGCGCGCCTCGACCAGGATCAGGCCGGGACACATCCGCTTGGCGTCGGCCACGATGGTGCCGGTTCTGACGCCGTGCGCCTTGGCCTCATAACTGGCGGCGATGCAACAGGTTGTGTCGGCCATCATGGGCACGACAGCTACGGGCTGGCCGCGCAACTCGGGGCGATCCTGCTGCTCGACCGAGGCAAAGTAGGAATTGAGATCGACGAAGAGCCAGTTGAGACAGGGGCCGGAATCGGGCTGTGGAGCGGCAGGCGGGGCGTCGCTCTCTGGAAGCGGGAGAGTATCCAGCCATTGATCGGGGAGGGTTGTGGGCACCGGATTGGGGGTGGCCGCCATGCTGCAATTATTTTCGCTTTTTATTCTCTTTCACGCAATGAAAATGAGGTGCTGACTGAAGAAAATTCGGGTGCTATACTCCGCTTGCCTGGGTACCGGCACTCTAAAGCTTGACGGGATGACCGGAGCGCCGGTTTCACAGCCTGGTTTTGGAGTTGAGTCAATGGCGTTCTGGCTTATGCATAGCGCGATTCATTGGTTTGCGGCGAATGCTACTCTCCTTGCCATCCTGGTGACGGCGGGGGTGGCGGTTCTGCTGGTCTGCTGCCTGGAATGCACGAAATGCCCGTGCCGCGAGAAGGACGATCTGTTCCGTCGCCACGAGGTCTAAGGGGCTGAAGCGGTCGAGGCCGATCGCGTTCCCTGGTGGAATCGTAAGAGCCACACACCCGATACGTTTGTCCAGAGAGAACTGCGCAAGACTATAGAGCACTGGCCGGTTGCCGCGTCTGTGGGCACAGTCGTGTAGCACACCAACACAACGTCGGTGGCGATGGCGCGGCACAGAAAATCTTCAATGACGGGCGGGTCGAGCTTCTCCGTCGACATGAGATGGAGAATCTGGTCGCGCGACCAAACCCTGCCGGACGAGCCAATTTCTACAAAGTCCTCAGCGAGCATTGCCGAAACACGGGCGCGATCTCTGCGCACGGCGGGGTCAATTAGAGCTTCCTCGCAGGCGCGAAGGTGCGCGGTAATCGCGGCCAGTTCGCTGGTGTTCATGGTGCTTAGCTCATTGCACAGGCGGCATCAGGTACTGCTCAAAGTGGGCCAGGATGCGGTTGTACAGATGGGTCCGGACATCGGGGCCGGCGATAGAGTGGGTTTTGCGCGGGTAAATCTGCAGATCGTAGGGGATGCCCGCTTCAATCAGCTTCTGCACAAACTGCACGGTGTTTTCGATGTGGACATTGTCGTCGCCGGTTCCGTGCGCGATGAGCAAGCGGCCCTTGAGATTGGCTGCGGAGTTGACGACGGAGAAGTCTTTGTAACCGGCGGGAAAGTCCGCGGGAAGGCTCATGTACCGCTCGGTGTAGATGGAGTCGTAGTTGTGCCAGTCGGTGACCGGAGCTACTGCAACCCCGGCCCGGAAGCGGTCGGAGTGGGAAAGGGCGTAGATGGTAAAGGTGCCACCCCAACTCCAGCCCCACCAGCCCAGCCGCTTGGGGTCGAGCTGCGGGTACTTGGCAAGCGCGGCGTCCAAAACGGTTAACTGGTCCTCAAGCTGCACGGGGCCGAAGTTGTGATACGCGGCCTGGGCGAAGGCACGGCCACGCATACCGGTGCCGCGATTGTCGGTGTGGAGGACAGCAAAACCGTGCTCGGCCAGCAACTCGTCGAAGAGGAGACCGTCGCTCCAGCGGTTGGCGACGTCCTGCCCGCCGGGGCCCCCATAGGGATTTACGATGACCGGAACGCTGGCCGGATTGGTGGAACCCGCGGGCAGTAGCAGCGTGGCATAGAGGGTGGCACCATCGTGGGCCTTTACCTGAAGCTGCTCCGGGGCGCGCAGGCCGTACGGGTCGATGGCGTGCGTGGTCCAGAAGACCTGGCACTTGCCGCCGGTTTGGCAAAGCTGGAGGGTGGGCGGACTCATGATCGAGGAGAACTTATCGGTATAGCTCAGGCCGGATGGCGAAAAGTTGGCCTGGTGATTCCCTGCTCCGGTGCTCAACTGGCTGCGCTGGCCGTCGAAAGTGACCTTCCAAATCTGCTGCTCCAACGGATTGCCTTCATCGGAGGCGAAGTAGACAAGTTTCTGCGCGGGATCGACACGATAGATGGTGGCAACATCGAAGTCACCCTGGGTGAGTTGGCGCTCCAGTTTGGCGTTGGCGCCGGCGGGATTGGCTTCGTTGTAACTATAGAGATAGATGTGGGTGTGGCCGTCGGACCAGTTGGAGAGCACGATCGCGCCTTTGGCGATATAGACGTCGTAGTTATCGTCGAGAAAAGAATCGTCGGCGAATTCGAGGACAGGGCGCACGGGGCCGTCGGCGAGGGCTGCAAAGTAAATCGCTTTGTGTTTGTGATCGCGGGTGAGGGTCTCGATCCACAAAGTCTTGTCGTCGACCCAGCCAAAGCGCGGGATGTAATCCTGGCCGGGTTCGATGGGCAGCTTGACCCAGACGGTTTTGCCGCCGCGGGCGGGGACCACGCCTACGCGGACACTGGGGTTGGGATCGCCGGGCTGCGGAAAGCGCTGCGTCTCAACCGTGGCGTGGGTGGGGATCCAGTCGGTGATGGGATACTGGGGCACATCGGCCTCGTTCATCTGCAGAAAGGCGAGGTTTTTCGAGTCGGGCGACCAGAAGTAGTTACTGCGTGTTTCAAGCTCTTCTTCGTAGACCCAATCCACTTCGCCGTTGAGCGTGGCGGCGTTGGGCGGGGGCGCAAGCAAGTTGGTGGGCGTGCCGGGGTCGCGCAGATGGACCACAGCAGGGCCGTGATTGCGCATAAAGGAGATGGACTCGTCGTTGGGCGCGAACTTGGGATCGTCGCCAGAAGCCTCCCCGGCAAAGCCGATTTCGACGCCGGTGGCGGTGCGCAGGTCATAGATCCAGATGCGGCCGTTGGAGTCGAACATCAGGTGCTGTGAGTCCGGGGCCCACATGTAACTGGCCATCGCGTAACGGCTGCGATGGTCGCGGTCCTCCTCCGACGCGGTGGCGCCGGCGAGCGAGGCCAGCTTGGCGCGGCTGACCAGGACGTGCGGTTTGCCCGAGCCGGGGTCCAGATCGACCAGTTCGCCGCCATCGAGATAAGTAAGGTGCTGACCATCAGGCGACCAGGTGAGGCCAGCGGGCGGGCGGCCTATCAATGAGCCGTGGGCGAAGATCTTCTCCACGGTGAGCGGGGTCGCGGGAGGTTGGGCGGCAAGGGGAAGTGTTGCAAAGGGAAGTGCGAGCACACTGGGGAGCAGGAAAGCGACGGCGCGGGTCAAAGGACATTCCTCCGGGGGAACGGAGCCCGTAGCGTTGTTGCAGAAAGGGCAATCTGTGCGCCGGGCATTCTGAAAGAAGTGTAAACCAAAGGGTTTGCGGAGTTGTGGTGGGGGTTTGCGGGCGCAGGCCAGGAGCCCGCAGCGCCCGGTTGCGCCTCGCATGATTCCGGGTTGCACGGGGAAGCGCGAGGGTGTATGGTGCCGGACATGCAATGGGCAAGTCCGGAAGAGCGTCGCAAACTGGGCCAGACACGACGCAAACAGGTAGGCCGCCAGCATCATGACGAACTGAACATCAAGGCACGGCAGAAGCCGGCCTTGTCTCTGCTGGAGCGGGTGGAGCGCGGGCGCATTCCGGCGCTGCTGAAACTTAAACACCAGCTCATGGCGCTGTCGCCCTTCGGCTATTTTCGCGGCGCGGCGCCAGTGATGGCTGCGGACCTGGCCGCGCTGCCCAATACCGGCATCGTGTGCCAGTTGTGCGGAGATGCGCACGTGCGCAACCTGGGCGCGTTTGCCGCGCCCGACGGCCGGCTGGTGTTCGACATCAACGATTTCGACGAGACCATTCGCGGACCGTTTGAGTGGGATTTGAAGCGCATGGCCGCGTCGCTGGTGCTGGCGGGGCGCGAATCGAACCACAAGGAGGCCTCGTCCAGAGAGGCCGTGGAAGCATGCATCGAGCGCTACTGCGCCCAGATGCGCGCTTTTGCCAAGATGCCGGGCATCGAAGTGGCGCGGTTCCAGGTGCATCGCATGGGATCTGTGGAGCCAGTGCACGATGCGCTGCTGAAGGCCGAGCGGGCAACGCCGCTGCACACGCTGGAACAGCTCACGGCGGCCGCGGGCGGCAAACCGGGGGCAACGCGCCGCTTCAAAGAGATCAAGCCCACTTTGGCGCGGGTGACAGGCACGCAGGCGGAAAGAGTGCTGGCTGCGCTGGAGCCGTATCGCGAAATGCTGGAGCCGCAGCGGAAGCATCTGCTTTCGTTTTACCGGCCCGTGGATGTGGCCTTCAAGATTGTCGGCACCGGCTCAGTGGGACTGCGCGACTATTGCATTTATTTCGAGGGCAATGGACCGCAGGATCCGCTGTTTCTGCAAATCAAGGAAGAAGCGCCTTCAGCCTATGCGCCGTATTTGCCGGACGCCCATCCGGCCATCCACAACGGCCAGCGCACGGTGGAGGGCCAACGCGCCATGCAGGTGCAATCAGACCCATTTCTGGGTTGGACGCATATTGGCGCGCGTCAATTTCTGGTGCGCCAGCTCAACGACCACAAGGGGTCTATCGAGCTGGAAGACATGGCCGGCGGCGGCCTCACAGCCTTTGGCCAGGTTTGCGGCGAGTTGCTGGCCCGCGGCCACGCCCGCTCGGGAGATCCACTGGTGATTGCGGGCTATCTGGGCTCCGGCGACAGCTTTGCCGAAGCGCTGGGCAGGTTCGGCTCGCTTTACGCCGACCAGACGGAGAAGGATTGGCAGGCCCTGCGCCGCTCCGGTAAAGTTAGGGCCAAAAGCTAGACACATTTCAAGGAGAACCGGATGAATCGCCGCACGTTTACCCAGGTATTGGCCACAGCCGCGCTCAGCGCAGCCGCGCCGTCGTTGCCCTCCAATGCGGAGGGCGCAGAGGCTGCGCCGCAAGCCGGACCCTTTCCGCTTTCTGTGATGCTTTGGACTGTATTTACCGAACTGCCTTTTGAACAGCGGCTGGCGAAGATTGCCGAGGCCGGTTACAGCAACGTTGAGCTGGTGGGGGAGTATCGCAAATGGTCTGAGGCCGACTTTGCCAAGGCTAACGCGGCGCGCAAACGCCTAGGCATAAAGTTCGACGCGACTGCAGGACTGGAGCACGGCATCGCGGACCCTGCGACGCGCGACGCGTTCCTGGCGGACCTGCGGGAAGGGCTTGGTCCCATGGAGACGCTCGGCTGCCCGGCGATGATCGTAATGGCGGGTAACGTGGTGCCGGGACTGCCACGAGAGACGCAACACGAAGCGGCGATTGAGACGCTGAAGCAGGCGGCGGCGATGGTGGAAGGCCGGAAGATCGAAGGCCAGCCGGTACATCTGCTGCTGGAATGCATCGATCCGGAAGAAAATCCGAAGTACTATCTGCAGTCGGCGGCCGAGGGGATTGAGATTGTGCGCGCAGTGAACCACCCGCAGGTCAGGTTCCTCTACGACATCTTTCATGAGCAGATCGCCGAGGGCAACCTGATTGAGAAGCTGGAGAAACACAGCGATGTGATCAGCCTGGTCCACATTGCCGACGTGCCGGGCCGCCACGAACCGGGCACGGGCGAGATCAACTATTCGAATATCTATCGCAAGCTGGGGCAGCTCAAATACAAGGGAATGGTGGCGATGGAGTTTCGCCCCACCGGCGAGGCTGTGGCCGCGCTGCGCAAAGCCAAGAACATGGCGTGGAGAGATGCGACGGTTTGAGGGCTTTGGGTTGCGAGAGGCAGTGACCAGCTAGTGTGGTGTCTCTGAAGTTCATCGCATTAGTCGAGGTCCCGAACCGCAGGTCCTTCGACTACGCTGGGAGCAAAGAACGCTCCCAGCTCCGCCCAGGATGACAGCTCAATGGTTTAACCATCAATAACCTAACGTAGATTTATGTCTCGAAACGGCCTAGGCTGCGAAGGGGGACGGGCCGACGAGTTGCAACTCGTATCTGCTGAAGAACGCGGCATCCTGAGCTGGAGGGTTGGGTATCGCGGTCGCGCGAAAGAATTGCTCCATCTTTCCCGCCGGTGTGAAAGCAATCAACATTCGACCCGGCTTTTCGCCTATCGACGAGAAGGCGTGGGGGATGCCGCGCGGACCCAATACGGAATCTCCAGCGCGCAGTTGAACGCGGCGATCGCCGATCTGAAAGACCACCTCACCTTCGACGACATAAAACCACTCTTCCTGATGGAGGTGAAGGTGAAGAGGTGGGCCACCTTTGGTCAGGTTGGCGTGTTCAATGATGAACAATCCGTCGTTGGTGTCGCGGGGCATTACTTTGAAAAGGATGGAACTGTATCCGCGCGAGCGCTGTTCGCCAAACCAGTCCTGACCGGAGGGCACAAGATGAACCTGGCCGGAGGACGGAGACGGCGGTGACTGGCCGAATGCAAAAACCTGGAGCCCCGCGGCGGGAAAGACCGCGGATGCAGCCCTGAGGAAAGAGCGACGCTTCATGGATTCTCCGATCACGGTTCGGGGATAGCGAGCCAGGCCAATGCCGACCGAGCCGGTGTTGAGGTGAATTGCCTAGGGGTTCCGGGGAAAGAACGAATCCAATCTATATCTTCGGAATGATCTTTGGAAAGCAAATCTGTAACGGCTTGCGCGAGGAGAGCGGCGGGCGGCTCGGGGCGGCTCGGGGCGGCTCGGCTCTACAATGAACCGGTATGCCGACCGCCGTCCGCTCGCACGCAAAAGTCAACCTTGGCCTTTATATCGGCGCGCCACGGCCGGACGGGTTTCACGGGCTAACCACGGTTTACCAGACGCTGGAGTTGTATGACCTGGTCACGGTTAGAGCCCAGCGGGCTGCAGCGACGGCTTTGCGGCTGAGCTCGAATGATAAGCGCGTCCCTACCGACAGCCGGAACACTGCCTGGAAGATGGTTGTCCTGGCGCTGGAGGCGTTGGGGATTAACGCCGAAGTCGAGATAACAATAGAGAAACGGCTGCCGGTGCAGGGCGGACTGGGCGCGGGCTCGGCCAATGCGGTGGCGGCGTTGGTGGGGCTGGAAGTAGAACTGGGGATCGTGGCGAAGGATCGTGGGCTCCCACCCTTCGAGCAAGAAGCGCTCGAAGGATGGGGCACCCAGATGGTGGGGCTGGAGATTGCGGCACGGGTGGGGTCCGACGTGCCTTTGTTTCTAATTGGAGGCGCGGTTCTGGGCCTTGACCGGGGGCAGCAAGTCTATCCCCTGCCGGACATTGAGCGGGTGTGGTGTGTGGTGGCGGTGCCCGCGGTGGGCGTTTCTACGCCGCAGGCCTTCCGGGACTGGGACGCGCTATGCGCCACGGAGGGTTTGACCGCCAACGCCAGTGCAGATAAACTGAATGAGTTGAGCCGTGCTTACGCCAGCGCCTTTGCGGGAGCGATTCCCAAAGGCCGGCAGGGAGCAGGCTCCTCCGGTGTCCTCTCCGTGGGGGAGGGCCTGGCCGGGCCACAAGAGTCCGTGCTTGTCCGCACCGGGATCAGTAGCTGGATCCAGAACGACTTTGAACGCGTCGTCTTTCCCCAGCATCCTTCCCTTGGCGAAATCAAGCGCATTCTTGCGGCTTCGGGCACTCCGGAGGCGGCGCTCCATGCTTCGCTGTCGGGGTCCGGTTCGGCGCTCTACGGGTTGTACCTGACCCGGGGAGATGCAGAAGCGGCCCAGGAACGACTGCGGGCGGCCGGGGTTGAAAGCCGTTTGACTCGCACCCTGCCGCGCCCTGCTTACTGGGGTGACATGCTTCTGCCGTAGGAGAGTTGACAGCCCACCTTTAGTCGCGAGAGACTCACGGGCGGCTGTCGAGCGCGGATTCCAGGGATGACCTGGAGATTCGCTGAGTTGGGCGATCGTCTAATGGTAGGACAGTGCCCTTTGGAGGCACTTGTCCAGGTTCGAATCCTGGTCGCCCAGCCAAGATTTGTGGTGCGGACCCCGGGGGAAGCAGCCAAAGCCAACCAGCTTGGAGGTACTCGAGGATGGAAACGGAAACTGTGACGGCAACGGTGGAAGATAAGCGACAGGACGGCGGATTGAAAGAAGCCCGCGAAGCCGCAGCGCTAGACAGCGCTGCGAAGGCAAAGGAGACCAAGGTGGCTCCGGAGCGCAAGCGGAGCCGCAACCTGAGCGAGGACCGGCGCTTCAAGCTCTTCAGCGGATCGGCCAACAAGCCGCTCGCTGACCAGATTGGCGAGCACATCGGCGTAAAGGTGGGCGAGGCCAAGTTGCAGCGCTTTGCCGATGGCGAGGTCTACTTCCAACTGCTGGAGAATGTGCGCGGCGTGGATGTTTTCGTGGTGCAGCCGACCTGCTATCCGGTGGACCAAAACCTGGTGGAGCTGCTGGTGATGATCGACGCGCTAAAGAGGGCGTCGGCGGCCAGGATTACGGTGGTGGTGCCCTATTATGGCTACGCCCGCCAGGACCGCAAAGATCGGCCGCGCGTGGCCATCAGCGCCAAGCTCATCGCCGACCTGCTGACCACCGCAGGCGCCAACCGCGCCCTGTTTGTGGATTTGCACGCGGCACAGATTCAGGGTTTCTTCAACATTCCCGTCGACCACCTGTTCGCCAGCCCAGTGCTGGTGAGCTATTTCCGCGAGCTCAAGCTGCCCAACCTAACGGTAGTTTCGCCGGACGCGGGAGGCGTGGAAAGAACGCGCTTTTTCGCACAAAAGGTGGGAGCGCCCCTGGCCATTGTGGACAAGCGCCGTACCGACCTGAACGTGGCGGAAGTGATGAACGTAGTGGGCGATGTGCGGGGCAAGAACTGCCTGATCATCGACGACATCATCGATACTGCGGGCACCCTGGTAAAGACCGTGGACGCTCTCTATGCCAACGGCGCGGAGGCAGTGTACGCATGCGCCAGCCATGCCGTGCTTTCAGGCCCGGCCATCGAACGCATTGCCAATTCGCGCATTGAACAAGTGATTGTGACTAACACAATTCCGCTGCGCGAGGCGGCGCAAAAGTTGCCCAAGATCAAGGTTCTCTCGATCGCCGGCCTGCTGGGCGCAGCCATCGAGAGCATTCATATGGAAACCAGCGTGAGTACGCTGTTTTCCTGAGCTGACAGCTGCCAGCAAACAGCCGTCAGTTCACGGCAACAATGCTAGGCGGAGGTTTTCAACTGTTAGCTGTCAGCTGTTCGCTGATAGCTGGCCTCAACAAAGGGAGCGAACCCGAGGGATCGTGCCCGATCGCAGAAACGAGAGACCGAATGCCTGAAGTAGTTTTCGCCAAGCCCCGTGAGGGCAAGTTCAACAAGAACGCCGCGCGCCGCGTCCGTGCCGCAGGCAAGATTCCCGCCGTGTTTTATGGTTCAGGACACGAAGCTGTGGCTATCGAGGTGGACCCCAAGCAGATTTCCCGGATTCTCTTCTCGGAGACCGGCCACAACACAATTTTCGATGTCGAAGTTGAAGGCAAGCCTGCGGCCAAAGCGATGATCGTCGACTGGCAGCGCGAACCGCTGAAGGACCAGTTGATTCACATCGACCTGAAGCGCATTGCAATGGACAAGGTTCTGCAGGTGAGTGTGCGCGTAAAGCTGCTGGGCATACCGGTAGGCGTGAGAGCGTCAGGCGGCATTCTGGACCAGGTGATGCGCGAGGTGGAAGTGGAGTGCCTGCCTCAAGACATTCCCAACCACATCGATGTGGATGTGAGCAATCTTGAGCTGTTCGGATCATTGCGTGTGAGCGATCTGCCGCACTCGGACAAGGTCAAGTTTCTTAACCCCGAGGACTCGACCGTGGCGCACGTGGTGTCGATCCGCGAAGAGGTTGTGGAGACTCCGGCCGAAGGTGAAGCAGTGGTTGCTGCGGATGCGGCTGAAACTCCAACTGAACCTGAAGTGGCCAAGAAGGGCAAGACAGAGACTGAGCCTGCAGCCGGTGGCAAGAAGGCCGATACCGGAGCAAAGAAGTAGACCTTGGCCGAGGCAAGTGAGTTCCTTCGCTCCGGCGAGCAAGAATCGCTTGCCGGGAAGCGCGAAACCGAGAGCCGGCGCGGCCCCTTTCTGGTGGTGGGGCTGGGCAATCCCGGCGAAGAGTATCTGTGGACGCCGCATAACGCGGGGTTCATGGCCATTGACCGCATCGCCCAGCAAGAGGGCGTTGTGGTGCACAACCGGCGTTGCCGGGCCACTACAGTGTCCTGCCGTTTGGCGGGGCGCGAAGTGGTGCTGGCAAAGCCGGAGACCTTTATGAACCTGAGCGGGCTGGCCGTAGCCGCTCTGGTGAGGGAGTTTGAGGCGGACCCGGCCAGAGATTTGCTTGTTATCCATGATGAGCTGGATCTGAAGCTGGGGACCTTCAAGATAAGGGAGCGCGGTTCGCCGGCGGGCCACAACGGAGCCAGCAGCGTGACCTCGGCCCTGGGCAGCCAGGAGTGGCTGCGCCTGCGTATCGGGGTGGGACCGGATCTGCCGCCGGAGGCCATTGCGGCCGTTGGCGGAAGGCGTCCGGGCAGGGATTACCTGCTTTCACCGATGAGGAAGGTGGATTTGACGGTGCTAGACGAGGTGCTGGACAAGGTGGCTACGGCCACCCGACGCATCCTCGAACTGGGACCGGCAGCCGCGATGAACGAGTTCAACCGCCGCGAACGAAACGGTTCGGCGGAGGAGTAAGGAAAGGTAACAAGCCGCCAAGGCATCTGCCGGCGGCCATGGCTGGAGATCAGGGTTGGACTCTGAGCGCCCAGCGGAAAAGGAAATCGGATGCCCCGTTTGTATGAGGTTATGTTTATCGTTCGACCCGACGTGGTCGAAGAGGATGTCGACAAGCTGATTGCCGGCTTTAGCACCTCCGTGGTGAATGGCGGAGGAGTGGTAAAGACCGTCGAGAAGATGGGACGGCGCAAGCTTGCCTACACTGTGCGTAAGTTCAACGACGGCAACTACACGCTGCTTACCGTCGAGGCCAATGGCAAGGTGGTGACGGAGCTGGAACGCCGCCTGCGGGTTACCGAGCCGGTGATCAAGTTTATTACCGTGCGCGTCGATGAGGAAGAGAAGCGACTGGCAAAGGTAAAGGCCCTGCGCGGCACTCGCAGGAAGCTGAGCGCAGAGCCCCCCGCGGCGGCTCCATCGCCCGCAGCTAGCGCACCGGCTGTTACGGCCCCGGCGGCTACGGCACCGGCAGCTACGGCACCGGTGACTGCTGCACCGACGGCGGCTGAAACGGTCGAAGCGGTTCCTGCCAGCGCCTGAGATTTGTGACGCAATTGCCGCAGTCGCCGCCCCATTGCCGGGCCGGCCGGATGCGGCCTGATCCTGTGTTCGCGCGTCCCTGACGGGGCGGCGGAAGCGAAGAGAGTAAAGAGGAAAAACGATGTCTGAAGAGACCAATGGCAAGGCGCCCGAAACGAGCGCACCCGCAGCAGCACCCCAGGCCTCAGGAGGCCCGGGTTCGGGCCCCTCGCCCCGCTCGGGCGGACGGCCCTCCGGTGGCCCCGGTGGCCGGGGCAAGTTCTTTCGGCGCAAGAAGGTGTGCAAGTTCTGCACCGAAAAGATCGACTCGATACCGTACCGCGACGTTAGGCTGCTGCAGCAGTTTGTGGCCGAACGGGGCAAGATTGTGCCCCGCCGGATCACCGGCGTGTGTACTACGCATCAGCGCCGATTGACCCGCGCCATCAAGCAGGCCCGGAACATCGCCTTGTTGCCGTTTGCCACACGGCACTAAGAAGGGCTTCCGCCTGCCCTCCCAGCGTTTTTTACCCTTTCGTAACGGGTTTCGACCACCGGGAGATTGACTTTGCAGGCGACAGGCTTTGAGACGCCGATATAGAATCCACGGCGGTGCAACCCCTGTTGGGCGTTGGTGTCTAACAGACAAGACGGCCGGCTTGAAGCGCCGCCCGTAACACTGGAGAGTTTCAAATGGAAGTAATTCTGAAGGAAGACGTAGCTAACCTGGGCCACCGCGGCGATGTCGTCAAGGTGGCCGACGGCTACGGCCGCAACTTTTTGCTGCCCCGCAAGCTGGCGCTGCAGGCCACTTTGGCCAACAAGGCCGTCATCGAGCAGATGAAGGCTGCCGCCGCACGGCGCTCCGCTACCGAGAAGGCCCAGGCGGAGGAACTCGTCGTGAAGCTCGAACCGCTGGTGCTGAGTTTTACCCGCAAGTCCGGGGAGAACGGCCAGCTTTTCGGTTCGGTTACCTCAGTCGACATCGCTTCCGGCCTGGAAGCCAAAGGCTTTGAGGTAGATCGCCGCAAGATTCAACTGACCGAGCCCCTCAAGAGCCTGGGTGACTTCACTGTGGCCATCAAGCTACACCGTGAAGTGACTGCGCACGTGAAGGTTCAGGTGCTGGCCGAAGCGCAGGACGAGACACCGGCCGCCGAACCCGTCGCGGAAGAAGTAGTCGCGGAATAGGTTTTGGGCTAGTCGTTTACGGTCGAGATGGACATCAGCGGTCTTCCATCCTTTCCGCGAAAAACCACCCCACGGACAAAGACCAGTCCGCGGGGGCCCCGGAAATCGCGGAGAGGATGGGGGCACCGGAGTGCTGTAAGTGCTCGAATCGAAAATGCACTAGAAAATGTCTTTCTCCGGGGCTCCGCCACTGAGGGCAATGAGCTTCTTCAATGCCTTGGCCATCCTGGCCTGGAAGTCGGGCACCTCATCGGCTTTGGTCAGCGAGAAGAGGAATCGGGCTCGATTTGTGACGGCTTTTGCATCCACACGGTTCTGCCTGTCGTAGCAGGTTCTGGCTGCCTTGCCGCTGACCGAGACGACGGTGAGACGAAGAAGCTTTTCGCGGGACTGAAAAGAGTCGGTGGCGTCGAAGATGTCCCAGACCACAGTGTTTGCGTCGAGATCACTCAAGAAAACATCGCAATGGCCATCGGGCTGCGTCACCGTCACGACAGTTGAGGTTGAATCGAGCGTGACCTCAAGGTTGTCGTTGATCCGGTCGTCCGGGCTTAGTGAGAGCAGTTCCCCGCGGACGAATGCGTATAGCTCCTGCGCTGTCGGCTCAGGCTTGGGGTCGGGCTTCTTTTTGTGATGCGTGGTTTGCGCGAGACAGACGGGCAGAATCACGAGGAGCGTCGCAGCGCAGATGCGTGCCAGGTACTTCATGGGTTGCCCTTTCCTTGCCTCTGCCTGATCACGCTTATCTGAATGCCTGGAAGTGCGTCGATCCGAAGCAGTTTCAATGCTTTGCGTTATCAAGTCTGTATTCATCCAATGTATAGATCCGCTTCCGCAGTGGAGCTCTCAACCGTCGCCAGCGGCTTAGTCCGGTCAGAGCGCAGGCTTGGAACCGCAGCCAGCAGTCTGCGGGTGTAGGGGTGCTGGGGCGAGGTAAGCAAGCGGACGCAGTCTCCCGTCTCGACCACATGTCCCGCGCGCATCACAGCCACACGGCTGGCCATCTGACCTACCACCGCCAAGTCATGGGAGATAAATAGCATGGCCAGACCATGCTGGCGCTGAAGATCGCGGAGAAGGGCCAGAATCTGGGCCTGCACGGTGACATCGAGGGCAGTCGTGGGCTCGTCAGCGATCAAGAGGCGCGGCTGGTTGATGAGCGCCATGGCGATGAGAATGCGCTGCAGTTGTCCACCCGAAAACTGGTGAGGATAGTCGCCGTAACGGTGTGCGGCGTCGGGAATGCTGACTGACTCAAGCGCGGCGATGGCCTTTTGCCTGGCCTCTTTTCCGGTCCAGGCAGGAAAGTGCGCGGAAACACACTCAGCCACCTGGCGGCCGATGGGCATGACCGGGTTGAGAGCCGTCATGGGCTCCTGAAAGATCATCGAAATTGCTTTGCCACGGAGCCGCCGCAGGACTGCTGCCGGCTGGCGCAGGAGGTCAATTATCGACTCACTGTTGCCTTCGACCCCGGTGGCTTTGAAGCGAATCTCTCCTGAAACCTGCGCCGTTGGTCCGAGCAGACCCAGGATCGCCAACGCCGTAGCACTCTTGCCAGATCCGGACTCACCCACCAAGCCTAGAACTTCACCCTCGTGAATCTGGAGACTGATGCCGTCGACAGCTCGAGTTGTTCCAAAGTGGATGTGCAAATCCCGGAGTTCAATGAGCGGGAGCATGAGGCAATCGTAGACGATTTTGAACGTGCACAGAAGCGGAACTCATTCAGCGGAAATAGATTGCTGCCGGAGTAATTGATTTGTGGCATCTGAGGAATGCGCCGATGTGAGGACGACGGGCAACATTCAACCAGTCCGGCACATCTGATTGCCTTGGAAAGGAGGTTTCCGCGATGAAGTTCAAATGGATTGTTCTTTCAGTTCTCGCCTGCGCGCTGCTATTGGTCAGCCCCGCGATAGTCAAGGCCCATGCCACAGCGCCGGGAACGTCTGTCGCGAGTTTTGCTCAGGATCGCGACGATTGGGACAAACCCCCGCAAGAATTTCGCGATGCCCAGCGCAAGGGGTTTCATGATGGCGTCGAAGCCGCCCGCAAGGACTATGACCACCACCGCCGAGCGGATGCCGATGATCACGACCAGTATCGTCATCCCCATGTTTCGCGCGATATGCGCGATGACTACCGCGATGGCTTCCGCCAAGGATATCAACGGGCGACTTCGCATTTGCTGGAAAATCATGACCATGATCACGATCACAATTAGCTGATCCTCCCCAACCACAACCCACGCCCACACGAATACCAGGTCTAACGACCGGGTATTCGTGTGGGCCCTTGCATTATTTCGCGACCGGGATCCGTTGCTAGAGGTCTACCAGCTCACCGAGATACTCACAGAGGAGAATGACGAGAGCTGGAGAAGCTGATTACAATCGTGTTGCTTGGCGGATGGAAAAGCCAACCCCGTCGTTGTGGCTGCACCACGCCGCCACTTCATCACAAAGCGCAGCAAGAAGGAGATATCAAGCGATGAATTTCAATCGGTTTGCAGTTCCGGCACTCGCAGTTCTTCTGGGAGCGAGTGGACTGGTCACAACCAAAGCATCGGGTGCACCCCAGGGATCACCTCCTCTGGCCTATGGTCAGGAACGGGGCGGCTGGGATGCGCCTCCGCAGGAATTGAACGAGCTCCAGCGTCGCGGCTTTCACGACGGGATCGAAGGAGCGCGCAAGGATTATGGGAATCATCGCCGCCCAGACGTGAACAACCGCGATGAGTACCGTCACCCGCATCTTCCTCCGGAGCAGAGAGAAGCGTATCGGGAAGGTTTCCGGCGTGGCTACGATCGAGCCATGTCTCACCTGATGGGGGAACCGGAGCGCCGTTGAGATGGTTGATAAAGATGGGCATACCTGGCATGCCCCTGCCAGGTATGCTTGTCAGCAAATCGTCGGGCCAAGAGTTTTGCGCAGCTCCGCAGAGAACTGCATAGTGGTCGCCCGCTAAGCGTTGAGACCTGTAATTCGGGGAGGTCTAATTCCCACGCGCACCTGCAGGCATGAGCGCTGGCTTGCCCACGGCCAGTTCGATCTTGACCTCCGGATGCGACAGCAGTGTGTTGTGGATGAGACAACTATGAACGGATCGCATCAGACCTTCAGTCTGTTCCGCGGTAAGAATCGCGGGACATGAAACGTGAATGCGAAAGTTGCCAAGCCGGGCAGGCTGCTTCAGTTTCTCGGCGGTTACTGAAACTTCTACGCCCTCGTCCCCGAGGTTGCGTGCCTTGAGATACTGGACGGCATAGAAGGCCGCGCAGGAGCCCAGAGACGCAAGCAAGAGTTCGGGCGGCGTCATTCCGGAGTCTTCGCCGCCGTTTTCCGCAGGTTGATCGCAGACGATTGAATGAGAGCACGCCTGAACGGCAAACCTTACGTGATCGAGATGTGTAATCTTCACTTCCATTGCGGGCCTCGTCTTTCATAATTCATAAGAAGAAAGACACAGGGGAAGCAATTCGTTACATCACACCGGCAAATTTTACCGGTAGCGGCAGTCCCAACATGCGCAAGTATTCGCGGGTCAGGATGGAGCGTAGCCGCGGCGCCACAGCGGGGTCGCAAGGCACTTCCATCGCTCGACAGCGATCGATGGCCGAGCGCAAGTCGCGCAGGAACGCCACGCAGGCTGGACAGCCCTCGATATGTTCGCGCATCTGGTCACAGGTGCGAGGCTCGACTCTTCCATCCAGGTACTCGGAGAGGTTGGCGAACAGCTCGCGGCATGCGGCAGGCTGCTTGCCAGTTTGTACACGCGACGGCGGCGGTGTTTCCTTGGCGGATTCAGCGCTGGTGGATTCCGCAGGGGCATTTTCGAGGCTGCGACTCATCTCCTTGCGCACGCTGAGCCGGGCCCGGTGGAGGCGGACCCTGACTGTCCCTGGCTGAAGGTTGAGCACCTGCGCCACCTGGTCGGTGGTCAAGTCCTCCATGTCGTGGAGCACGAGGACGATACGGAGTGAGACCGGAATACGCAACACGGCTTGATGCAGAAGGTGATGCCGCTCAGCGACGAGAAGATTGCCTTCGGGACTTTCGGCAGCGTCCTGCAAGAGCCGTCCCAATTCCGCGCTGTCGGGCATCAGTTCATCCAGAGAGAGCGTTTGGGTGGCACCGTTGGCGGGTTTGCGGCGCATGCGCCAACAGCGATTTCTGGTGACGGTATAAAGCCACACAGCCAGCGCCCGAGGCTCCTGAATTTTTGCCAGGTGGCCCAGCGAACGAAAGAGCACTTCCTGCATGGTGTCTTCAGCATCCTCGGGATGGCCGCAGACTTTCATGCTGAACGAGTACACCGTACTCTGCAGGAGGCCGATTGCCTCTTCCACGGCTTCGGGCGTGTTGCGCTGCAGCAGTTCCGCAGCTCGAATCACTTCAGGTCGCATTGCGAAGAATCATACGAGCAAGGCCAGTATATTCTCTCGTGCACTTTGAGCCGGGGCAGGCATCGCTAGGCGCAACTGAGCCCATGCCAATTCCAGATCACCCTGAGCTGCGATAACAGCGGTGGGCGGGCGGTAAGAAAGAGAGGTAGAATCTCCGCAACGGGGTCCCGGGACGGCATGTGGTTGCGCCGACCGGGCTGGAAGACACCCGTTCCCCATTACAGGAGGTCCTGTGAATCGAAGAGAATTCATTGCAGGCACCGCTGCCGGTCTGGGCGCGGTCTATCTCACACCGGGTGCGTTGGCGCGAGTTTCCGATGTGCCGATGCAACAGGGCAAACGAGAAGCCACCGACACCGTGGTGCTGGGAAAAACCGGGATCCGCACCAGCCGCCTGGCAATGGGTACCGGCACGGCTGGATTCGGCGGTGGATCGAATCAGAAGCGCACCGGACAACTGACGCGCTTGTTGCGCACCGGCTATGACCGGGGCCTTACCCTTTTCGATACGGCGGACGCGTACGGCTCGCACCCCGAAGTGGCCGAGGCCATCAGCCGCCTGCCGCGCGACAAGGTGATTGTCATGACCAAGTGTGACTCGCGCGATCCCGAAAAGGCCCGAGCCGACATTGACCGTTACCGCCGCGAGTTGAAGATCGACTACATCGACATCCTGCTCATGCACTACATCCACAACGACGATTGGACGGAGCGCTACAAGGGTGTGATGGATGTGTTTTCAGCGGCCAAGGAGAAAGGTGCGATTCGCGCACATGGTTGCTCGTGCCACACCATTGGGGCCTTGCGCGCGGCAGCCGCCTCGCCGTGGGTGGACGTGGACCTGGTGCGGCTGAATCCCATCGGATCGCACATGGATGCCGATCCGCAAACCGTTATCAGCGTCATCAAGGAGATGCGAGCCCAGGGTAAAGGCATCATTGGGATGAAGATCCTTGGCCAGGGCGATATGCGTAACCGTCCAGATGAAGCGATTCGATTTGCCCTCGGCACGGGTGTGCTGGATGCGTTCACCATCGGCGCCGAATCCGACAACGAACAGGCCGACCTGATTAGAAGAATTGCCGCGGCATAGTTAACGTTGTTTTGAGACGGATGCATGCGTGTGGGCGAAACTTAACTAGCTATGCCTGCTTCTTTGCAGCCGCCAACAGGTGCAGCACCTCATCGAGCGCAGCTTCCCAGGGCGCGAGCCAGACCCCAAAGCGCGCGTGGAGCTTGTCATTGGAGAGGACTGAGTTGTGCGGGCGCCGGGCAGGGGCAGGGTACTCGCTGGACGGAATCGGATTCACCGTGGGCACCTTGCCGTCTAGCAGCGTCTGCGCACGCGCGAAGATGGCGCGAGCGAATCCGCACCATGAGACTGATCCGGAACAGGTCATGTGGTACAAGCCCGCCCATTGCGCGGTGTCGCCGAATTGTCCGCTAAGTGCGCCGCTCACGATGGTGCGCGTGGCATTGGCCAGTTCGATGGAGGTGGTGGGCGCGCCGACTTGATCATCCACGATGTTGAAGAGGTCGCGCTCGCGGCCAAGGCGGAGCATGGTCAGAAGAAAATTATTGCCGGAGGGACCGTATACCCAACTAGTGCGGAAAATGAGGTGGCGGCCACCAACCTGACGAATCGCCTGTTCGCCCTCGAGCTTGCTGGCTCCGTATGTATTCATGGGGTTGGGCGTGTCGGTCTCCGTCCAAGGAGTCGCCTTGGAACCGTCGAAAACATAGTCGGTGGAGTAGTGCACAAGGAGCGAGTTAGTGCGAAGCGCTTCTTCGGCCAGGAGGCCGGGAAGGTGCGCGTTGACAGCCATCGCGGCTTCAGGCTCGGATTCGGCGCGGTCTACCGCTGTGTATGCCGCGGCGTTAAGGATGACATGGGGCGCGACACCGCGAACCAGAGCGCGCACTTGATCTGGTACTGCCAGGTCAACCGTATCGCGATCGTGGGTAATGACTTCACCGGCATCGGCAAAGCTGCGTTGCAGCTCCCGACCAACCTGCCCCGCGGCCCCAAGGATGAGAATGCGTGACTGAGTGCTCACGCGAAGACCTCGGCCTCGCGCAGTGCTGCGCCTTTGCGATCCTTGTCAGAAAGGATGGCGTTGTCGGTGGCAATCGGCCAGGGGATGGCCAGATCGGGATCGTTCCAGGCAATGGTGCGTTCGCCCGCCGGGAAGTAGTAGTCCGTGAGCTTGTAGGCCAGTCCGACAACATCGGTAAGCGCAAGAAAGGCGTGCCCGAAGCCTATCGGAATGTAGAGCATCTCGCCGCCTTCTGCAGTAAGCTCAACGGCCACGTGGCGGCCGAAAGCAGGCGAACTACGGCGCAGGTCGACCGCGACATCAAGCAATGCTCCCCGAGTCGCACGAACGAGTTTCCCCTGCGGCTGCAGCACCTGATAATGAATACCGCGCACAACATTCTTTCTCGAGACGGAGCAGTTGTCCTGAACCCAGGTTGTGGGCAGGCCCGCTTCGGCCATTTGGAGTTGGCTCCAAGTTTCCCAAAACGCGCCGCGGCCGTCGCGATAGATTTTTGGCGTGAACAGCACTACGCCAGGCAGCGATGTCTCAATGGATTTCATAGGCCACCGGACTCAGACGTGAACCTTGGCTCATTGCGCAAGGCCTGAAGATACTGTCCATAACCGCTCTTGCGCACCGGCTGCGCCAACTCTTCAAGCTGGTCTGCAGTAATGTAACCAAGGCGATAGGCAATCTCTTCTGGACAGGCTATCTTCAATCCTTGACGCCGTTCGATTGTCTGGATAAACAGGCCCGCTTCAAAGAGCGAATCGTGGGTACCGGTATCGAGCCATGCCATGCCGCGGCTCATCACCTGCACGCGCAGTTTGCCTGCTTCAAGGTAGAGGCGGTTCAAGTCAGTGATTTCAAGTTCGCCGCGCGGCGACGGCTTGAGCGATGCCGCGAGATTCACCACGTTGTTGTCGTAGAAATAGAGGCCGGTAACAGCGTAGCGCGACTTGGGCGAAGTGGGCTTCTCTTCGATGCTGACCGCATGTCCAGACGCGTCGAACTCAACTACTCCGTAGCGCTCAGGATCCTGAACGGGGTATGCAAAAACAACCGCTCCTTGTGTCAATGCAGCCGCATGCTGCAAGTGAATGGAAAAGGATTGCCCGTAGAAGATGTTATCGCCGAGTATCAGGGCGCTGGTATCTGCGCCAATAAAATCGCGACCAATAAGAAAGGCCTGTGCCAACCCGTCGGGACTGGGCTGAACGGCATAACTCAGATTGATGCCCCATTTGCTGCCGTCGCCTAGAAGTTCGGCAAAGCGACCCGTATCCTGCGGCGTAGAAATGATAAGTATGTCGCGCAGCCCAGCTAACATCAGGGTGCTAAGTGGATAGTAGATCATCGGCTTGTCGTAGACGGGCAGAAGCTGCTTTGAGACTACCTGCGTCATGGGATAGAGCCGGGTTCCCGATCCTCCCGCAAGAATAACTCCCTTCATCGTGGAATCCTCTCCTCGTAATTCTGCCTTATCCAGTCCCTGTATGCGCCGGTGCGCACGCTTTCAATCCATGAACCATGCTCCAGATACCACGATACGGTTTTGCGCAGCCCGTCTTCAAACTGCAGGGCAGGCTGCCATCCAAGCTCTTGAGCAATCTTCGAGGCATTGATGGCGTAGCGAAGGTCGTGACCGGGCCGGTCTCCGACAAAGGTAATAAGCTTGCGGCGCGGCGCTAACTGCGCGTCGGGACGCAGTTCGTCGACAAGGTTGCAGATTGCCGCGACCACATCAAGATTCTTGCGTTCGCTGTTGCCGCCAATGTTATATGTTTCTCCGACGCGGCCTCGAGCGAGCGCAACGCGGATGGCCGCGCAATGATCTTCAACGTAGAGCCAGTCGCGCACATTGGTTCCGTTGCCATAGACGGGCAGAGGCTTGCCTTCGAGAGCGTTGAGAATCATGAGCGGAATGAGCTTTTCAGGAAACTGGAAGGGACCGTAATTGTTTGAGCAATTGGTGGTAACCACCGGCAAGCCGTAGGTGTGATGATAAGCCCGCGCCAAATGATCGGAAGCCGCCTTCGACGCCGCGTACGGACTGTTGGGCGCGTAGGCGGTCAATTCAGAAAACGCCGGATCGTCGGGTCCCAGCGATCCATATACCTCGTCGGTTGAGACATGAAGGAATCGAAAGGCCTGCCGATCGGCATCATTGAGGGCAGTCCAATAGAGCTTGGCCTGTTCCAGCAGCGTGAAGGTACCCTGAACGTTGGTACGGATAAAGGCACCAGGATCGGCGATCGAACGGTCCACGTGGCTTTCTGCCGCGAAATGGACGATGGCCCGAGGCCGATGATCGCGCAGCAGGCCAGCCACCAGCTCAGCATCGCAGATGTCTCCGCGCACCAGCCGATGCCGTGAATCCCCTTCGAGCGATGCGAGATTGACGACATTGCCGGCATAGGTGAGCAGATCGAGATTGACGACCGAGGCCCCGGCGTCGCTAAGCCAATGGAGCACAAAATTGGAACCGATAAACCCCGCACCGCCGGTTACGAGGATGGTGCTAGACGTGGCCGTCATTTCTCAAAGCGTCCTTCAGGCGCAGGTACTGAACCGGCTGAAACCGCCGACAGAATCGAATGGCGATGGTGTCTGTTCGCGCGCGACACACCTCTACGCAGTAAGACTAGCATGGTCAGTACGATATGGGGGAGACTCCGGCGGGATCCTGCTCTGTTCGCGGGGATATATGGCTTATATGTGCTTGAGTTCGCGCAAAGGGACCTGCAAATGAATCGGAAGGTGATGGAAGTGCTTGCCGGACCCATCAAGTAAACTCGATGCGCGAAGTTAACAGGGGAAAATTTCATCATGAAGGTTGTGTGTTCCGCCGGCATATTCTGTTTGGTTCTCTCCCTTTCGTTCCCGATTACGGCACAAAACCTGCCTGCTCCCATGCGCATTGACGCCACCGCGCCCGCACCTGCTCCGGAGACCAGCTTTTTGCACATGGGAGGCGTGTCGCCAACTGGCCATCGTGTTGAAGTCAACAGCCAGTACCTGACTTATGACGGCAAACCGTGGCTTCCGGTAATGGGCGAGTTTCATTTCTCGCGCTTTCCTCAGAAGTATTGGGAGGAAGAGATTCTGAAGATGAAAGCCGGTGGCGTGCAGATAGTCGCCGCGTACGTTTTTTGGATTCATCACGAAGAAATCGAAGGACAGTTTGACTGGACCGGTCAGCGCGACCTGCGAGACTTCGTCTCACTGTGCGGACGCAACGGTCTCTATGTCTATCTGCGGGTGGGACCTTGGGACCACGGCGAAGCACGCAATGGTGGGTTTCCAGACTGGCTCCTCAAAAAGAAGATTTCTTTGCGCCGCAACGACCCCGAATATTTGAAATATGTGGCCCGCTGGTACGGTCAGATTGGCAGCCAGATCAAAGGCCAGCTTTGGAAAGACGGTGGCCCCATGCTTGGCGTGCAACTGGAAAACGAGTATGACGAAAAAGGCCCGGGGACAGGCGCCGCGCATCTGGCTGAATTGCGCAAAATCGCAATCGAAGCCGGCATCGACCCACCACTTTTTTCGGTTACCGGCTGGCCGACTCAAGATTTCCCGGCTCACGATTTCATCCCTGTATTCGGTGGCTATCCGGATGACTTCTGGACCGATCTGAAAACCGATGCGCCGCCCAACTCTGTGTACCTGTTCGATCCCAAGCGCGCAATGGGCGATCTCGGGGCAATGAATCACGGAGACCAGTCAGGCAAAGTGAACCTCAGCCATTATCCCTTTTTCGGCGCTGAGGAAGGCGGCGGAATGGAAACCTCGTATCATCGCCGACCCTTGATCCAGCCGGAGGATATCGCCGCGCTCACGCTGACCAATATCGGATCAGGGGTTAATCTTCACGGCTACTACATGTTTCATGGCGGCGCCAATCCGACGGGTAAGCTGACCACGCTGCAGGAATCGACAGAGTCGGGATATCCGAACGACCTTCCCGTGGTGAGCTACGACTTTCAGGCGCCGCTCGGCGAGTACGGACAGGAGCGGGAGTCGTTTAACAAGATCAAGCTGATCCATTTCTTTCTCGCCTCGTTTGGCGAGGAACTGGCGCCGATGCCCGTCTACCTGGCCACCGCACGGCCCATCAACGAAGCGGACAACAGTGTGGCAAGAATCGCGCTGCGCGCGCGGGACAATCATGGGTTTCTCTTCATCAATAACTACATACGCAAGCTCACAATGCAAGTACGCAAAGGCTTTCAGACGGAGATTCACTTTTCGTCGGGCACCGTGGTCATTCCGCAAAAGCCGGTGGATCTGCCTGAAAACAGCGCCATGATATGGCCTGTCAATCTCGATCTTGGACCAGCCACACTGCAGTACAGCACCGCTCAATTGATTGCTCGGATCGATGGACAGGGCGAGCCCATCTATTTCTTCTTTTCCATTCCCGGGATGCCTTCGGAGTTTGCCTTGGCGGCCGATGGCGAAACTACCGTCCGTACCTCAACGGGCAGCGTGACCCAACGCGGCGAGCTTCTTGTTGCGCACGATCTCAAGCCCGGACGGAATTGTTCGCTGCATATCTTTGGTCACGGCAAGAGCGCTCTGATTGTCCTGCTGCCACAGGAGGAAGCGGAACATCTGTGGCTTATACGTAGCGAGAAGGGATTCAAGAGTGCACTGCTGTCAGAGGCTAGCGTGTTTGCCGCTGGGAATGACGTGCACCTTCGCTCAACAGATCCCGAAAAAGAGCGCGCCTTTGTGTTTTCACCCATCTTCTCCGGCGGAAGCGCAGGGACTTTGAAAACCAACAGCGAGCTGTGGAAGGAGTTTGCTTTCCCGATTCAGCCGCGAAAGATTCAGTTCACGTGGGAACAAGTTCGAGAGGCTGCGCCGCTTGGTGCAATCGAGATGGGGGACTCTGCGGGTCAAGGCAGGCCCGGGGTACCGCGCGCACCGACCGAAGCAGACTTTGCCCGTGCTGCCGCATGGAGGCTGAAGATTCCGTCGCAATCGATGGACGGGTTGAGCGATATTTTTCTCCGCATTCATTACGCGGGCGATGTGGCCCGCTTGTATCGGGAAAATGTGCTTCTGGACGATGACTTTTACAACGGCCGAACCTGGGAAATCGGCCTGAAGCGTTTTCTTCCGAGTGCTTTTGACACCTCATTGGAAGTGCGCATTCTGCCGCTCAAGCGCGACTTTCCCATCTACCTCGACGCAAAAGCCTGGGAAGCGATCGCGGCGTCGGGCCAGACAGCGGCTGCCCAGCCTCCGGAGCTGCTCCCGGAGTATGACGTGGTCCTGCATCTTGCCGGCAATTGAGGTATGTTGAGCTGTTGATGCGCGTGCTTTCCTACGCTGGCAGCAAAGACAAATACGCCGCACGGAAGGGGCACCCAAATTAGTACAGCATCACGCGATCACGGACTTAGTGAACAGAGGAGAATTCCAAACCAATGTCGATCTCACGGCGTGGATTTTTGAAAGCTGCCACGGCCACAGGCGCCGCCATCGCCTTGCCTGGCGCGCAGTCTGAGCCGGTTGCCGCACCACAACGCATCACGATGCACAAAGAAATCGGAACGGGATTGACCGCGGTCGCCGGCGAGGCTGGCCGCACAGGAGTTGCAATTCCTTCTTCCGCCGCAATGGCCTCTGGAGCTCCGCTGGGCGGCATCGGCACGGGCTACATCAGCCTTCGCCCGGATGGAGCTTTCTACGATTGGTTGATCTTTAACAGCGGTGACTGGGCAGGAGATAGGCCGGCAAGCCAATCGGGCGTAGAGCCAAAGATGGATTCGCAAAGCTTGCGGTTCTTTCTCTGGACCCGGGAGAGTGGCGCGCCTGCAGCTAAATTGCGGAGGTTGAGTCTCGACCCGGAAGCAAACAATCTCTACTCGTTGGGCTGGGCACAGAATGTGGAGTCGACAGAGTACGACGCCTGGTATCCGATGACAGGCATTCACTACAAGGACTCCACTTTGCCTGTTCGCGTGAATTCTGTTGCATTTTCGCCATTCATTCCGGGTCACGCCCGGGAATCCGCGACACCCGGCTTCCACATGGTGTTTACCGTCGAGAACACCTCCCGCGCGAAGGTCGAGGTATCCCTTCTGTCCATCCTGGACAATCCCCTTGCATGGGGACAGGCGGATCGCCGGCTGGTCAGTTCCATTGAGCACAAAGGCGATACGGCCTCTCTTTTGATGCAGACCGAAGCGCAGCCCGAGAACAAGACCGCGATCGGCAATATGTGCCTTTCAGTAACCGGGGGCGACGCATCATGGATCAGTGGCACGTTCCGGCAGTACATGTCGCCGGACCTATGCCGGTGGAAATCGCCGCGGGCCAACCATGGGTTGATGGTGCTGAGCGTCCTGCAGGACTACGTCAAGACAGGCCGCCTGCCCGGCACTGAGGGCGAGCGAGATCCTTCAAGCTTCTTTACCTTGAGCGATGCACAGATTGATGCTCTTTCACAATCGGAAGTGAATAGCTGGCTTGGACGGCTATCGGGCGACGCATTGGTGAACAGGGTGGTTACTGAGGCACGGGCAAGCGATCCTTCACTGTTCTCGTCTGCGACGCAATTGAGGGAATTGTTGAAGGAAATCGGCCGCAATCTTCCTGCGAGCCGGTCTGAGAGAGATCGCGCCCACGAGGACTGGGGGGCAGGCGCATTGGCCTCGACGGTGGAGCTTGCGCCCGGCCAAAGCGTAGAGATCCGGTTTGCGTTGAGCTGGTACTTCCCGCATCACTACAGCCGATATGGTCAGGATATGGGCCATATGTACAGTAACTGGTTCTCTAACGCGCGAGATGTAAATGCATTTCTGGTAGAGAACTATGCCAGCCATCGGCAGCAGACCGAGTTATTTGCTAGGACGCTGGCGGACACTTCGCTGGGCGCACCACTGGCGTTCGCGTGGTCCAGTCACCTGGGAACAGCGATCACCAATACCTGGTGGACAAAGGATGGCAACTATGCCATTTGGGAGGGGCTGGGCTGCTGCGGGTTGAGCACTATGGACACGGAATACGACGGCAGCTTTTCCCATGTGGCGCTGTTCCCCGAATTGAAGATGGGCCAGATGCGGCACATGCTCAAGTTTCAGAACGAACGCGGCCAGGTTCCCCACACTTACGACGGCGATTTTGACCATGTGGACGAAGGTGGCTGGGGCCGCGTGGATATGAATCCGCAGTTTGTGATGATGGTGTATCGCGACTATCTGTGGACTGGAGACAGAGCTTACCTCGAGTTCATGTGGCCTCATGTACTGAAGGCCATGCGATATACCGGCTCGCTCGATGGGGATGGCGATGGCCTGCCGGACCATGATTGCAGCTTGCAGACTTATGACCAGTGGGGTATGCGAGGAGTTCCATCCTACATTGCATCGCTCTGGATCGGCGCGCTGAAAGCCGCGATTCGCATCGCAGGCGAGATGAAGCAAGCAAAGATGGCTGCGGATTGGGAGACGACGCTGCAGAGAGCTTCCGCCAGCTTCGACCGCCTGTTGTTCAATGGGAGTTACTACAGCCTCTGGGTAGACGGCAAGACACGGGATGAAACCCTGATGAGCGACCAGGTGAGCGGAGAATGGTTTGGCAACCTTATCGGGATGCCGACGACGATTTCAGAGCAGAACCTGGCCTCGGCGGTTGAAAGCATATGGAAGAACAACTTCAGCCCGGAGACTGGATTGCGCAATGCAACGGTTCCGTTGGAGAAGCGCTATTTTCTGATGCTGGATAATCTGCAGGCGGGCGGCGTGTGGTCGGGGATCGAGTTTGCATTTGCCTCTTTTCTCATGGATCATGATCGATTCGACGACGGCGCGGCGATTGTATCCGCCGTTCATCGCCGCTATTTGCGGGCAGGTACGCCTTGGAACCACATCGAGTGTGGCAACCACTATTCGCGGCCGATGAGCAGCTGGGCCACGCTACTGGGGGCTACCGGTTTCAAGCCGGACCTGTCGACGGAAGCGCTTACTCTTACGCCGGGCATTCGGGGTGACTTTCGGGCTCCATGGGCGACCGCTTTCGGATTCGGATCGATCGAGCGGAAGGGCGATGCGATGCATATTATCTGCCAGCATGGACAGTTGCCTCTGAAGACACTGAGGGTGAATGGACGAGGGATCAAAGGGATCATCTCACTGGACGGAAGATCGTTGGAGTCCACCGCTGCCGTGGAGGGTGCATTGATCCGCATTGATTGCCAGCGTCGGCTAGTGCTGGCTGCGGGGCAGACAATCACTGTTCAATGAATAGGCCGCGATGGTGAACAACCTCAGACAGGGTCTCCGCTTCGCGGGCCTGCGGGGTTCTCAAATCATTTGGCGGCGAGTAGAGCATTTTCGGAATATACGTCGACGTCTTGAGAGCCGAGAAAGGTGGCTCCTTCTTGAGGAAAGAGCCACTGGTGTGTGTGCTTCCGGTCTACACCAATTCCGGAAATGCTATCGGCGGAGGCTTGAAGCGCGTACCACAAGATGCGGCGGGATGAGATCGCTCTTGGGGCGGAGCGGAGCCTTGTTATGGGCTAGCGCCAAAGCAAGTGCGGCGGCGCGCTTGCCTATGATCTTGCTGCCCTGGTCCACTGAAGACAAGGGGACACGAAGAAAGTCGGAATAGGAGAGATTTCCGCAGCCCACCACTGCGACATCTTGCGGTATGCGCAGACCGGCATCGAGGATGGCGCGCATCGTGCCCAAGGCAACCGGATCATTGAAGCAGAAGATACCGTCGGGCCGTTTCTTAGTCGTGAGCAGCTTTGTGGCTGCCTCATAGCCGCCGCGCTCGCCGCGATGATCTCCGGATTTACCGATGGAGACGATGTGACCTGGGAGCGGGGCCATGTGATGGGAAGCGAGGACTTGCCTGTAGCCCTCGAGGCGGCCAATAGCCGTGCTCACCTCCGGGCCGCGAATGTGAGCAATGCGCTTGCACCCCTGCTCCACCAGGTGCGATGTGGCCAAGACGCCGACGGCTCGATCGTCCACGCCCACGAAGTTACATTCAAGCCCAGCGAGTTGCCGATCCAGGAGAATATAGGGGATGTTCTGCTCCTCGATCTGGCGAAAGGTTTCAACGGTCCACTGCGCCGAGGCAATCAACATGACGTCCACACGCCGGGCCAGTAATTGCTTGATCTCCTGGCGTTCCAACTCCGGGTCCTCATCGGAGGAGGAGATGAACAGGGAATAGCCTTTCTTTCGCACATCGGCAGAGATCAGCTTGGCAATCTGCGCGAAGAATGGATGCAGCAGATCGGGTACGACAAGGCCGATGGTCCAGGTTTGCCCGGTGATGAGGGAACGTGCAGCCAAGTTGGGCTGGTAGTCCAATTCTTTCATCCGCTTCAGCACACGCTTTCGCGTGGCTTCGCCGATGTCAGGGTGATTGCGCAGCACCTTTGAAATGGTGACGACCGAAAGGCCCAGATCGTTGGCAATATCCTTCAATCGCGCAGGCATGCCTTTATTGTCTCCTCAATTTCCTTTGTGATTCCATTGCGGACGGTGCGGAACGGCGCCTGCACAATGACAAGGTAACGATGCTGCAAGGGGCCTGAACAGAGTCGAGCACCATCGTAGCATTTCATGGGTCACCTCGGTGTGAACGAACCGATATTTGGTCTTTGATGAGGCGGGACAAAACTTGACAACGTGCGGACCTCGACGTAGGCTCATTCTTGCCAAAGTTAACGATTACTTTCTACGATCAGGAGCAGGTATGCATGTGACGAGCGGTCGCTGGGATGCGGCAGCCGATGCCGTCGATCCCTCGCTTATCCCCCAACGACGTCTTTATACGGGCGCCACGATGCCTGCCATTGGTCTTGGCACTTTTGGATCGGACCATGTGGCACACAGCGTGGTGGCCGAGGCAGTGAAATCTGCAGCTCAGGTTGGATACCGGCATTTCGATTGCGCTTCGGTTTACGGCAACGAAGACCAGATCGGCCTGCGGTTTGAAGAAATGCTGAACAGCGGCCTGGCGCGCGAGGACATCTGGGTTACCTCAAAGGTTTGGAATGACATGCACGAAGAAGCAGATGTCATTGCCTCCTGCGAAAAATCACTGACCGACCTCCGGCTGGACTACCTGGATATGTACCTGGTGCACTGGCCGTTTCCGAATCATCATCCACCGGGCTGCGATGTGAGCGTACGCAACCCCCACGCGGTGCCCTACATTCACGAAGACTATATGCGGACGTGGCGAGCGATGGAGAAGCTGGTGGATCGCGGGCTGACGCGCCACATTGGCTCCTCGAACATGACCATCCCGAAGATGAAACTGCTGCTGAGGGATGCGCGCATCAAGCCGGCAGTGAACGAGATGGAACTTCATCCGCACTTCCAGCAACGAGAGTTCTTTGCCTACCTGCGCGAGAATGGTGTTGAACCAGTGGGCTACTCGCCCATCGGTTCGCCGGGCAGACCAGAGCGCGACCGCACCCCGGAAGATACAGTGCCTACCGAAGACCCGGTCATCGTGAAGATCGCGGAGCGCCTGGGGATCCACCCGGCGGTAGTGTGCATCAAGTGGGCGATTCAGCGCGGGCAGACACCCATTCCCTTTTCTGCCAATCGACACAACTTCCTGGCTAACCTTCGCGGCGTAATCAAAGAGCCATTGACTGCAGAGGATATGAAAGCGATCGAGAGCATTGATCGAAATTGCCGCCTGGTGAAGGGTCAGGTTTTTCTTTGGAAGGACGGCCAGTCCTGGGAAGATCTCTGGGACATGGATGGCGAGATTACTCCGCCGTGATTGCGGCAGCCGAACCCAATCTTGAACAATTAGAATCAGCGGGACGGAGAATATGAGCAAGACGATGAGAGCAGCATATCTGCCGGGCAACAGCACGGTCGAACTGAGGACTGTGCCGGTTCCGGTTCCGGGTCACGGCGAGGTTTTGCTCGAGGTAAAGGCCTCGACTATTTGCGGTTCCGACATCCGGTGCATCTATCACGAGCACCTGGGCAAAGGGCCGGAGGGCTACCAGGGCGTGATTGCAGGCCATGAGCCCTCCGGGCTGATTGTGGAGGCGGGGCCGGGCTGCCGCAGGTTCAAGACTGGCGACCGCGTGATTGTCTATCACATCTCAGGCTGTGGCGTGTGTAACGATTGCCGGCGCGGATTCATGATCTCGTGCACGAGCCCGGTTTATCGCCGCGCTTATGGATGGCAGCGTGATGGGGGCATGGCCGAGTTTATGATCGCCGAGGAGAAGGATCTTATTGCACTGCCCGACACCCTGACTTACGCGGACGGCGCGCAGGTGGCTTGCGGTTTCGGCACAGTGTATGAGGGCCTGCAGAAGATCGGCATTTGCGGGAACGACGCCGTTCTCATCACCGGCTTGGGGCCGGTTGGGTTGGCCGCCGGTGCGCTCTGCCGCAAACTGGGCGCGCAGAAAATCATCGGCATCGATATCTCCCAGGAGCGGCTCGATCTGGCCGTCAAACTGGGACTGTGCGATGTGGTCCTAGCCTCTGGCGCGGACAATGTGGCCCAGGTAAAGGAGTTGACCGGGGGCAACGGAGTGGAACGCGCAGTGGACTGCTCAGCTAATGCCGAAGCCCGCGCAACCGCGATTCGCGCCACCCGTAAATGGGGAAAGATGGTGATGATCGGCGAAGGTGGGACGGTCTCATTCAATCCCTCGCCCGACATTATCCACGATCAGAAGATAATCTATGGGTCGTGGGTTACTTCGACCTGGCTGATGGAAGAGCTTGTTGAGCGCCTGGTGCGCTGGGAACTGCACCCGGAGAACATCATCACCCATTGGTTCGCTCTGGAACAGGCGGGTGAGGCCTATGCGCTGATGGCGTCAGGCCGATGCGGCAAGGTTGCTGTTTGCCCAGGGAAGGAGTGACGGATGGCTTTTGCAATGACCCCACCGACGTCCGATCAAAGCGAGAGCAAGCCGTTATTTCCAGCTCAGAGCGCAGCCGCATTCTTCCTTGTCACGGGGCTCTTCTTTCTTTGGGGAATTCCGAACAACTTGAATGACGTTCTCATTCGCCAGTTTATGAAGTCGTTCGAAATTACCCGATTACAAGCGGGGCTGGTTCAGTCGGCTTTCTACACCGGGTACTTCCTGTTTTCAGTGCCGGCGGCCATGGTGATGCGGCGCTACGGCTACAAGTTTGGCCTGGTCACGGGCCTCTTGCTCTACAGCATCGGGACCTTTATGTTCCTGCCTGCCGCCGGGGCGCGAAGCTATTCGCTGTTTCTTTTGGCCCTGTTTGTAATCGCCAGCGGCCTCGGCTTTCTTGAGACAGGAGCGAATCCACTGATTGCGCAGATCGGTGACCCGGAAAGTGCGGTGCGGCGGCTCAATTTCTCACAGGCATTCAACCCGCTGGGTTCAATTGTCGGCGTTCTGATCGGCACATTTTTCATCTTCTCGGGTATTGAACTGAAGGCTGCCGACATTGCCAGGCTCAAGCTCGCGGGAACCTATGATGCCTATCTTCAACATGAAACGATGCGGGTTATCGCGCCCTACCTGGTGCTTGGCGTCGTTGTTCTGGTTTGGGCTCTTCTTATCCTCCGCACACCGTTTCCCGCCATTGCGGGCGCACGGTCCGCAGACTCCGAAGAGCCACAGGGCAGCTATCGTGAGTTGCTTCGCTATCCACACTTTCTGCTGGCGGTGGTGGCCCAGTTCTGCTATGTGGGCGCGCAGGTCGGCACGTGGAGTTACTTCATCCAATATGTTCAGGACTACACACACCTTCCGGAGAAGGCCGCGGGGTATTTCCTTACCGGAACGCTGGCGGGCTTTGGAGTTGGACGCTTCGCGTCAAGCCACTGGATGAAGGTGATGCGCGCCAATAGATTGATGGGCATGTTTGCAATCATCAACATGGGACTCGTAACCATCGGTGTTCTCTTCCCCGGCTGGATTGGCCTGTGGGCGATCTTCCTCACCAGCTTCTTCATGTCGCTGATGTTTCCAACCATCTTTGCTCTCGGCATCAGAGACCTTGGCCCGAACACAAAGGCTGGAGCTTCGCTGATCGTGATGGCGATCATTGGAGGGGCGGTGTTCACGCCGCTGATCGGTCTAGCCTTCCAAGCTACGAAGAGCATGGCCGTTGCAATGGTGGTGCCACTGGTCTGTTATATCGCGGTCGCAGGCTATGCCTTCTGGGGGAGCAAACTCGCGCCCTTTGCCGATCATGGAACTGGAGCAGGCCTCTGAACGCATGAATTCGTTCTTGAGATTTATGGTCTCCCAGGTCTCAAAATCGAGACCTGGGCACCCATATTTGGTGCTACATCATGTAATCGCAGATCTGGATGAAGGGACTGGAATATGAGCGCCGCCGACTCACTGAAGAGGACACGAGAATGGGAAGTGGTGTTGGGCCGCAGATTGCCGCTTTTTGGCCATCGCAATTGGATTGTGATCGCCGACGCTGCCTATCCGCATCAATCGGCGGACGGTATTGTCACCATCGTTGCGGACGGTGATCTGTTGACCGTCACCGAGCGGGTGCTGACAATGATTGCCCAGGCAAAGCATGTGAAGGCGAAAGTCTATACCGACCGGGAGTTGAACTTTGTGGATGAACAGGACGCTCCCGGCGTCGACGCATTTCGCCGCGAGCTGGCACAGCTGGTGCAAGGCGCCGAAGTGAAGCAGTTTCCGCACGAGGAGATCATTGCCAAGCTGGATCGGGCTGCGCGAACATTCTCGATCCTTATGATCAAGACCACCACTTTGATTCCTTATACGTCTGTCTTTCTTGAGCTGGATTGCGGGTATTGGAATGCGGCCGCAGAGAATCGCCTGCGCGCGGCAATCGCAGCGGATTGATTTCGTGATCTCCCACCCTTGCGGCAAAAAACAAATACGCCGCAAGGATGGGGCATCCATATAGGCACAAAATCATTAGGCCAGAGACCTAGGCGCCACTCACGACCCAAGCCGACGTGACGGCTCGCAAAAGGAGATCCCGGCCTGCCGAAAGATTTGCTACGATGCTTTCATCGCCAGGGCTGTGGAACCGCAGAGGACGTTGAATCTGAAGTTGCAGCTTAGGGGCCTGACGAGCCTCCGAACTATTGCTGCGAAAGTAGATTCATCTTGAGAAATCGGATATAGATGTCCCAGTCAGAGGGGACCATCCCGTGCCCGCCTTCATGCATGTAGTAGCTGAGGTCGTGCAGGATGGGTTGCCCAGCTGCAGGCCACACATCGGTATTAAGACCATCTTTGCCGAGCAGTTTGTAGACAGGTCCAGCCGCGACGGCAGCCAGGAACTCGCCCTTGGGGTCAGACCATTGATCCGTACTGCCCGTCTGAAGTAGAAGCGGACGAGGCGCGATGAGCGCAACCAGAAAATGGGCGTCCATGGGCGCGGTGTCAGGAAAGCCTCCATACTTGGCATAGTTGGCTGCAAATTGGTAAGGGTAGCGCGACGGAGCGGTGAGATGCGCAATGGTCTCGCCATAATTGCGGCTGCTCAGCGCCGCACCTCCTTCGCCCGAACAACTGGCGATAACAGCGGCAAAGCGCTGGTCATGCGCGCCCGCCCACATTACCGTTTTGCCAAGACGCGATATCCCGTGGACGGCGACACGCTTCGCGTCGATTCTCTTGTCAGTCTCGAAATAGTCTTGAACACGACTCATTCCCCAGGCCCACGCGGCAATCGATCCCCAGTCGTCCGGCGCGCGCTCAGTCTGGCCGGGCTTTAGGTATCGCGCACGAATGCCATTGGTGAACCCCGACAGATAATCCGGATCGACATCCCCGTAGTAGTAGGTTGCTACTCCAAATCCGGCATCGAGGAACGGCTCGACGTTAATCCTGCCAAAGCCTCGGCCCCCTGGTACTGGAATCCGGGTGTTCGTCTTCGGGTCCCAGACATCCTCTGGCGTGATGCCTGGATCGTCTACCACATTCTGCACGGCGCCAAAGTTGATGGTGAAGAACATGGGTACAGGCTTCTGCTGAGCAGCCGGCAGGTAGATGAGCAGATGGATTTTGGGCCAACTCTGATCCTCTGAAAACGAGATCGTAACCTGCTCGCGGATCGCTTTGCCGTTAAGCGCGGGCGTTCCATTGTCGGTGACGTCGAATCGTTCGCCTGCCGGACGCCCAGGGTCGCGGCCATACTGCTGGGTCTCGAACATCTCAACAATCTCAGGCCGGCGCTTGGTATACCAGGCCTTCGCATTCTTTACAGCTTTGCCGTTGGTGAGTTTCAGCGGATCGGAGAGAGTATAGGCACCCACCTTTGCCTCATCGTAGTTGACGGGAATGTCTGCTACGAGGGTCGGATTTGGACTTGGTGGGGATGAGGGCGGAGCAGGCGTTTGTGCCTTGACAGAGAGAAATGAAGATACCAGCAGGCAACACAGCAATGCATCGTAAAGCTTCATGACGAAGACTCCTGAGTATGAGCGTGCGGGAAAATCGCAGGGGGGACTATTCGACCCATGTGTCTCGCTGGTAGGAATTCTAGTGGACGGATGTCGCTTGTGGCGTACTGAGGAGCTTGGATAAGACTGAAAAGGGTTGAAAGAATTCCACTGCAGCCAGCATGCGGGCTCCACGTTCACGAGGACATGCGTGTGAAGCTGCCCTGGTGCGGAGGGTCAGAACGGATGCTGGCTAGAGATATTCTCCGGCGGCGTGCGCGATACGAACGTCGATGCCGGCGAACGATTGGCACCCCGGATTGTTTCAGCTCTGGAGAAGCGCGGCGAACTAGAGTTGGGGGTCCCCGCGATCCTCTGCGACTCATCATTGCCAAATGAATGGCTGCGCCATGCATATCATTAGAAATTCACCTTCCCTCCAAGCTGTACCTGGCGGGGGCTGTTGGATGTGTAATTGATCACCCCGAAGTTTGGGTCGTCAACAGCGGTGTCCGGTGTGCCGAAGACAGGGTGATTTAGCGCGTTCTCAGCCTCGAGGCGGAGCTCGAAGTTCATCCCTTCATGCAGTTTGGAAAGAGAGAACTCCTTTTCCACCGACATGTTGGTGTTGAAGGCCGTGGGAGTCCGGATCATTCCGGTGGCTCGGGGAGCATTTCCAAATGTATAAATTGGCGGCAATTGAAATGCTTCAGGGTTGGCGAAATAGTTATTTATCCAGTTAGAGTCCGGCCCCTTGCTGCGCAACGGCATGCCGACGATATTGGGCCGCTGTACACCATATGTTGGCAGCGAAGTTCCGTCATAGGTTGAAAAGGCAAGCGGCCGGCCATATGAAATCCGCCAGACGCCGTTGGTCTTCCATCCGCCCACGATCGCATCCAGCACGCCCGGCATATGGCCAAGGAGAGCCTTTCCGCGCCCCACCGGCAAATCGTACGTGTAAGTGAATTGATAGACGAAAGGAATGTCGAACGTGGATAGGCTCCGTTCGAGCCACGGCTTGTTTGGATCCACAAGGCTAGAAAAGCCACCCAGCCAAGTGGTGTTGTCGTCCGGCGCTGAGGCATCGTCCATTGACTTGGACCACACAAAGCTGACCAGGAACTGCAGACCGTTGGAGTAACGCTTCTCCGCGGTCAGTTGCATGGCGTGATATTCCGAGGTGGCGATCGGGGGCGGTTCAATTGTGACCCCACCGGGGAACTGAGGATACGGAATCTGCAGCATAAATTGCTGTATCTGCGGCTGCGAGAGGATGCTGCCTGCGTCCGTGTTGATCCCAGAGAAGGGATTGCTCACCATGGTGGTGAGATTGTTGATCTGATCTGCGCTGTAACTCTCCACCTCGGGCCCAAGATGGTTGATGTAGTTGTCGCCGGAATAATAGAGGTGGGTCCCCTTTTTTCCGACATACATCATATTGGTCAGAATCTTGAAAGGAAGCTGCATCTCGATCCCGAAGCTCCAGCTCTGTTCATAGGGCGTGTTGGTAACGTTGCGTAGCGGCCCATTTGCCGCGTAACCATAGTCGTTCAATATACCGAGTGAGCTGCCGGGGGGCTGAATCAGTCCATTGGGGAAGGGATTGCTCAATCGCAGGTACGGTGTTGCACCGTCGTTGTGGTAGGTCGTGATCGCATTGGTGTACTGGTTAAACCCCTGAGCGCCATAGGGCGCGACGCCGGTGGCTCCAGACCGCGGCTGCGAATAGTAGATGCCATACCCGCCACGAACCACGGTTCTGGGACCGACCTGCCAGGCAAAACCGAAGCGCGGCTGGATGTCTTTCCAGTCGTCATTCACGATCCTGCGTTCACTAGAACTGGCGAAGACTTCGCCGCCCGTCAGGGTCAGCCCCGGAACAGTAACCGGAAACGGTGCGTTCAGGTCGAGCCAGTTCTGGCGATTGAAACGATCGGTCCGGGGTATGGAAACGTCGTAGCGCAGACCGATGTTCAGAGTCAATTTGTGGTTCACCTTCCAGTTTTCCTGGGCAAACCACGCATACTGACGGTCCTCGGTGGCGGGCCGGTCCTGGATTTCGTAGAAGGTACTTCCGTTTGCGTCGTTCGCCATCTGGCCCATCATGAAGGCAGCCATGCCGTCTCCGCCGCAATCGGCAAAATCGTTTGGACACTGTGATGTGCCGTAATGATCAAAGCTGAAGATACCGTTCGGCGCATTGGTCTGAATGTAGTTCATCTGGTGCTGGCGGCCTTCAAATCCGATTTTCAACTCATGGTCGCCTATCACTTTGTTCACTGAAACGGTGAGCTGCCCCGTGTCCTGACCCTGCCTGTAATTGCCGTAAGGATCGCCGCCAATGCTTGTGTAGCCGGCGGAATAGTATGTTCCCTGATCGATGAACATGGACGGGACGCCCGCAAACCCGTTTGAGTTCAGATAAGACGGGAACCCGAGTTTGTTAACCGGATCGGTGACCCCGCCGGCCCCGTTGTATGCCAGAATCTCCTCCGCACCCCGGGTGAAGCCGAGGGTCGCAGTAAGCAACAGAGTTTTGGAGAACGTATGTACATCGTTCAGAGTGAACAGGTGGGCCGTGCCCTTGTTGGGGCCACCGGCACAGGGGTCGGCGAAGTTACCAAAGCAGTTATACGAGACGGCACTATTCCACTCCTGCGAGTACTTGGCACTCATCAGGTTGTTTTCGTTGAATCTATGGTCGATCTTGATGTCGAATTGGTCGTTGGGGTATCTGCTGGCCCCGGAGGTGATCCAGTTGAGATAGATGGTTGGATTTGACATGTTCGCCGTCGGCTCGGGAAACATCTTCATCATCGATTGAGCTATCGGGTCGATCAGGTCTCCGGGGCCTCCCGACAACTGGTAAGGTGTCCCGGCCAGTTTGGGATTTCCTGGACTGGCATAGGCACCGATGTCGTTGTAGGGGATGTATGTATTCCGATAGGCTCCCGCGGCGGTTGAACCATCGGAGCTGGCGGGTTGATAAACGCCGGAGTAGGGATCCCAAATCTGCCCCGCCGCAACGGTACACATGCCCGTACTGTCGAATGATCCGCCTTGCGCCGTGCACACCTCTCCAAAGTCTCCGTTGTTGCGCTCGGCGTCGGTGGGAACCCCGGCCTGATAAGTGGCCATGGAGCTTTGCCGCGTGGCGTCGTAATCGAAGAAGAAGAAGGTCTTGTTCTTGAAGATGGGCCCGCCGAGGGTGCCGCCGAAGTTGTGGCGATGGACCGGCGGAATTGGGATTCCATTCTGATTATTAAACCAGTTGTTGGCATCAGTGATGGTGTTGCGGACGAAATCATAGACTCCGCCATGAAAGGTATTCGTTCCGGAGCGCGTGATCATGTTGACCACGGAGGCCCCGGAAAATCCGTACTCGGCGCTGAAGTTCGATTGTTCCACGCGGAACTCGTCCACTGCCTCCGACGACGGAGTATACGTAACCTGCGTGACTCCGCCGTTGGGCTCATAGTTGGTAACCGTTGCACCATCCATCAGAACGTCGGCGGTGGAGTTGCGGCTGCCGTTGGACACAAAGTTCGTGCCTGTGCAATTGATGGCACACTGATCGTCTGTCTCGGTGACGCCCGGCGTCAGCATGGTCAGGTCCATGACATAGCGGTCGACAAGCGGTAGATCGTTGATGAATTTCCTATCGACCACCAAGCCGGTGGTGGCATCCTGTGCGTCGAGCGCCTGAGTTTGGGCGTTCACCTCGACAGTCTGCGAGGAACTGGACACCTTGAGACTCAGGTCGGCCGTCGCATTCTGGTTCACGTCTACCCGAATGCCGGTGCGCACCATTTTCTCGAAACCCGGCATCTCCGCGGTTACCGAATAGACACCCGGAGGAATAGAGCGATAGAGATAGCGTCCGGCTCCATCCGTAGTCGCATTGAATGCGTAGCCCTTGTTCTGATCGGTCAGGGTCAGCTTTGCCCCCGGGATCACGGCCCCGGTCGGGTCACTCAGCACAACGGTTACGCTTCCGAAATAGCCTTGTCCAAAAGACCCCGCCGGCGTCGCCAACAGAGACGCGAGCAGCAGTATCCAATGAAACTGCAATCTGCACTTCTGCTTCAACTCGGTAAAGAATCCCTTCCTCATGCCCCCTCCAACTCAAGAAAAACCTTCTGCGGCAGGCCCTCCGGATTCGCTGCCTTCTTCCAAAATGCCCCGAATCCCGTTACAGCCTGCGTATATTCTCATCTTTTGGAAATCAACTACTATTCACAAATCAAAATAAGTTACCAGACAATATACTCCAATCCTTAGACAAACAGGTCGATTCTTTGACCGCACAGGTGGCTCGTTGCCTGGGATCACTAAACACGTCGTTGGTCAAGAACAACCCGCGATGTGCCATTCTTCTCGCTGGCGGAGTCGGGGTACCCGTACTGATTGAGAAAAGTGCAAACCGATCCTCGACTGTTACACTTGCCACGCGAACGCACGTGCGCAATTGACCTAGTCCATTTGAATCTGAATCAAAGCCAGGCAGGAGGCTGTACCTTGCTTACCTTGGATGAGAGCGAGCAGGTCCGTCATAGAACCGAAACAAGTCACCGGGTTCTGTCGGGTGCAAGCCTGTTCGTTCTCGCTTGTCTTTGCTTCTGTTTTGTCTTGCGCGCAGAAGCGAGCGCCCCCCGTCCGGTCATCGTTGCCTATGTCTTTCCCAGGGATAACCTGCTGCGCGACGGAGAGATTGCAGCGCTGAAACTGACGCGCATCAACTATGCCTTTGCCAATATCAAGGATGGCCGCATCGTAAACGGCTTCGCACATGACGATCAAAATCTGGCTTCACTGGTCGCACTGAAACAGACGAACCCCACTCTGACCGTGCTTGTCAGTGTAGGCGGGTGGCTCTGGTCGGGAGGATTTTCCGACATGTCCCGCAACAGGCAAAGCCGGGCCGTCTTCATTTCGAGTGTGGTCGACTTTATAAGCCGCCATCAACTTGATGGGGTAGATATCGACTGGGAATACCCCGGATTGCCCGGTGCAGAAAATCATTTCCGTGTCGAAGACAAGCAGAATTACACGCTGCTGCTCAAAGAACTTCGCAAGCGCTTCGACCAACTGGAGAAAGAACTTCACCGACGGCTCTACGTGACGATTGCGACGGGCGCCTCGTCCGAGTTTCTCGCGCACACCGAGATGAACAAGGTGAAGAAGTTTGTCGATACGGTCAACCTGATGGCCTACGACTACTACGAACCAGACTCCGATGCGATCACGGGCCACCATGCTCCTCTCTATACAAATCCTGCTGACCCTAAGAAGATTTCGGATGACAATTCGGTTCAGGAGTATGAAATGGCCGGTGTTCCTGCCGCAAAGATCGTGCTCGGCGTTCCCTTTTATGGGCATTCGTGGGGCCAGGTGCCCGAGACGAACCACGGGCTGTTTCAACCCGGGAAAGAGATTCCGCGTAGCGACGCGCCCGCCGGCGATGGTCAGGAGGCCATGATAAAAAACGGATTCGTCCGCTACTGGGACCCCATTGCCGCAGCTCCTTATCTCTACAATGCAGAGAAGCAAATCTTCGTGTCCTTGGACGACCCCGAGTCGCTTGCGTTGAAATGCAGGTACGTGCTCACCCATAAACTCAGGGGCATCATGTTCTGGGACTACGAGAGCGATTCAACCGGAGCGCTGCTCAGCGCGGTCAACGACGGGCTCAACAAGAGCCCCAGCTCTCAAAGCGTGACGAAGTGACTACAACGGCACCTGCGCCATCCGTTGCGCTCTCCGAGCGACCCGCCACCTCACGTCTGGCTTCCATTGATATCTTTCGCGGCCTCACGATTACGTTGATGATCTTCGTCAACGAACTGTCAGAGATCAAGGGGCTGCCCTGGTGGAATTACCACATGAAGGCCGACGTCGACGCAATGACCTATGTCGATATGGTCTTTCCCTTCTTCCTGTTCATCGTCGGCCTGTCGATCCCGCTCGCCATCCCGCACCGGCTCAAGCGGAACCCTTCTCTCTTTGCACTGTGGCTACATGTTGCTCTTCGTACCGCCAGCCTGATGACGCTCGGGCTGATCCTGACCAATGCCGATGACGGCGACGCATCGCGTATGGTCGTCAGCCCTGCCGTCTGGGCAATCCTGGCCCTCATCGGCGCGGCCCTCTTCCTGAACGACTATGGAGACTCCAACCGCCATGCCACGCTGCGCAATGGGTTACGTATCTTTGGCATAGTTCTGGTCGCAGTCATGTTCGCGATCTTCCGGCACACGGCAGTTGCCGGCCACCGTTCCTGGATCGATATCTCGTATCCAGAGATTCTCGGCCTCATAGGTTATACCTACTTCGCTGTTGCCATCCTGTACATTCCGACACGCCGCTGGGTGTGGGCTCCGCTGGCGTGGTTTGTTGCGATGATGACCTTCAATGCACTGACCGCTGCAAGGTGGATCACTTTTGACAGGCGACTCCCGTACTATGTTTGGCCATTCAGCAACGGAGCAATGGCCGGCATCACTCTCGCCGGCATCGTCGCATCCATCATCTTTTTCGGGACTCATCGCTGGCAGTCGCTCGGCCAGAAGACATGTCTCGGCCTGTCGTTCGGTATCTTGTCGCTGATCGCGGGATGGTTTCTCACCCCACTCGGCATTTCCAAGATCAGGGCGACGCCCACCTGGAGCCTCTACAGCATTGGCGCTGCCGTTCTCTTATTCACCACACTCTATTGGATCTGCGATGTTAAGAAGAAGACTGGGTGGGCCTTTTTTGCCCGTCCTGCAGGCTCCAATACGCTGACGACTTATTTGCTTCCGGATTTCTGGTATTACACCCTCACTGCGACAGGCATTCGCTATTTTGATACGCACTTCAATTACGCCTGGCCGGGAGCTGTTAGATGCGCACTTTTCACAGCGTTCATTCTAGCCACCGCCGGTCTCCTGACTCACTGGCGGGTCCGACTGCGCCTCTAACACCGTGGTGTCCGTTGTCGATAAGTCACCAAGTCACTCGTCGATCTCTAATCGGTGACGATTACAGCTAGGTGTAGCGGGCACAACCTTGTTGAGCATTCGCAAGTAGACTGACAGGCGAGTGCGATGGTGCGCGATTGACCACAAGACGGCCTACCCAATTCGATGGTTCGCAGCAGCCATACGTCAGCTAATTATCATCCAGCAACTAATGGGTAGCCAGTAGACTTGAATTGGCGGAGTGCACAAAATCGCATTCTGGACAAGGCGGCGATGCGTACGTTGACTTGGCGAACCGCTCATCGCATCGATTCCGCCGCATTAGGCGGAATCGATGCGTTACCAAGCTCTAGAACCTGTCGCTCTAACGCGGCTATTCTCTCTTGTGCGGCCTCGGCCGCTGATGCTCCATCCTGCCGTATTCTTCTGGCATTCCTGAGGGCCTGCTCCGCCACGCGACTGACCTCATGCAGGAGCTTGCGAATCTCAACTTCCAGGTACGAGTGGCCCCATCCTAGCCCTCTCACCCTGCACGTTGTGCCGACACAAAGCGCTGAAATCCAAAGTCGAGGGAGAATCTTCGTGATAAGTCCGCACAGACTGGCTCGCCCCGAAATCCGGTAGATTGAAGTGAAAGTACCGGGAAGTTACCGGACACCAGCTCAATAAGTCAGGTTCTATCTATCCTGAGACAGAGACTTATTGACTTCTATTAACCCGTCCACGGTGGCCGCAGTAAGCAACCGACTTCAGAATTCAGGACGAACAGACAATTTCCAGCTTCCGTGGTGGATTCCCGATAACTATCTGGTCACCGGTATAAGAGGCGTGGTCTTTCCCATTGACGGTTACCTGCCGCAACGAACGGTCGCGAAGCGATCGCACATAAACTACCAGGCGCTCCGGAGGCGCCTCCCGTCCTTCGAACTCTATCGTCGCGGTTGCATGGTCGCCATCCTGAGCGCGGAGCGAGAAGCTCACTGGACCGAAGTAAGTCGGCGCGTGCTCAACAACAATTCCACGTGGCTCATGCATCCATTTACGCGGAGTTGCCGGGCAAATCCAAAGTTCTCTGGGACCGGCCGGGGATGTCGTAAGCCATTCGCCCTCTTCGTGCAGCAACATGTTCCGCAACAGGATCAGAAATATCCCATTGGCCCACATATAGGGTTGGCCGCCGGTGCTGAATCCGTTGTCCCAAGACATCACTTCGCCCCAGCTGTTAATGCGGCCGCAAGTCGATAGCATGGCATAGAAGCAATCCAGAACTTTCTCCGGTTCTCCTCGCCGCAGGTGCATCATGGCGTAGTCCCCTGTCAGGGCCGGCCAAATCCCGCTGCCGTTGCTCCCGTACCAAGTCACCGGAAACGAGCCGCCGCGAGCCCACGCCACCGCATCTGTGTAACCTAGACTGAGCGTTACCATGGGGTCATTCGGTTCCAAAGAGTGCGATGGAAACACGCTCCCCTCACTAAGCGCTACATCAAGGAGTTGATCCCCGTTGGCTCGTCCCGGCAAAAGGCCCCGCCGGTAGTCGAGGCGGTTAAACCTTTGGCGCATGCTTCGCCGCAGGCACTGGATGAAGTCGGCGTGCTCGTCTCGCAGAGTTCGAGCATAATCCTTCTCTCCCATCGCTTCGGCTTCGACCACCCCGTAACGTAGACCTGTTTCAATAAAGTAGTTGTACCAATACCAATAAGAGGGCTCGTCGGCCATCATCTCGCCCGAACCCGTAACCCACAGGCCGTAGCGGGGATCGCTTTTGTCGTGAATCGTGACATTGGCCGCCGCCCGCGTGCGGCGAATGTACTCCAATCCGCGCTTGATCCATGGCCACGCCCGAGCTAGCCAAACCTTGTCTCGGCTTAACATGTAATGCTCGCCGAGAGCCCACAACACTAGACCCTCAGTGTCCTCTTCGTGGGATCTCGTCATCCACATTCCTTGATCGTCCTGACCCAGCGGCCATCGAGGTGTCTTTAGCTCACCCTTTCGAGCCAGATAGATATTCAAAAACGATTCCGCCTGGTCATGATGACCGGTTGCATCCAAGCCTGCAATTTCGTACGCGCTGTCACGCTCGGAGAAGTCGAAGTAATCAAGCGCATCTCCGCCCATCGGTACTGCGGCATCGCCACCGAGTGGGTATCTTAGAATTCGAAAATAGCAATTGCTCGTAAGCGCCAGGTTCATCACGCTGTCTTCCGGCGGCGCCAGACGCGTAGTCGACGCGAGAGACTGGGCCCAATACTCGCGCACTTTCTCGAGCGCTTTGGCAGGTGAATCCTTCGCAATCTGCGCTGCTGCAAGCCGTTTCTTTACTCGCGCCAGGTAAGCAGGCGTATCTTCGTCACCTTCCTTCCAAGCTCGTGGCGCGCCCGTGGAGAAGACTTCGCCACGATGATTTACCGGCATCGCAACCCAAAACTCGTCTTTCCCTCCGCCTGGAATTGTGCGATTGGATGAGATATCCACGTACTTAGATGACCAATCCTCGTTGGGAAAGATATCGATGTACCAAGAGACCGCTGAGCCACCCACATTTATATGATGAAGTGGCTTGTCTTGTAGCTTGCCGCGGCGCAACAAGTCCGTGTCGACTGAAGTTCCGGCAGAAAAAACCCAGATCGACGCAATCGACGCCACATTGGCTTCTATCTCCGCAGGCGGCGTGCTGCAAATCTCAAGAATACCGTCGTGGTTCTCATCGCACGCGTCAAACCGGAATATAGTGGGCGACAAGTCGGGATTGAAAACAGCAGCCGGCGCCGATGCATTCTGAGCAGGTTTCACAAAGTCCCGCGCGTCAGCTCGCACTGCTTTTGCGCCTTCGACCTCAAGAATCGAGACCTGGCTGACAGAGTAACTTCCAGGCCAGCTCAGCTTGATAAGTCCAAGATAAACGACGTAACGCTCCCCTGGTGGACAGCGCAGCGAATAGCTGACAGGCTTCTTGCCCCAACTGACCCGCGACGAATAAAGGGACACATCCCATTCCATACTCGACGGGTCGACATACGGCGCAAGGAAAACACCGACCGGCTGCGCCCGGGGATCGTTGTAGCCAACTGGCCGCGTAGCCTGTCGCGCTCTGGAACTTCCGCCGAAATACGCAATATTCTCGTTGGATGCCATAACAGTATTTCCGTCGACCGCCATATCCGCCGCGGTGTCTAGCAGAATTTCCAGCCGGTTTGGGTGCGGCTCAGAGCTCAGATTCCATGCGGCAACGTGCACCATATCCGCAGCTTCCGCGTCCTCGGGGACCGCCGCGAACGTGACCGCATAGCGCACGTCGTCATAGGTGAAGTGGGCTACCGGGCACGGCAGAAAGCCATCCAGTAAATTGAAGTGAAAATCGGGACAGAGGTCCTTGACTCGCCGAAGTCCTTCATTTGTCTTCAGCAGCACATTCAGTTCGGCGTCTGAATAGCGCAAACGCAGACTCCGCGGCACGGCCGTCATCCTGCTGTCGGCAATACCGATCATCCCCTGCTCATTGATATGCGAAGCAAGGCCCTGACGCCCGAATTCCAGTGGCATCCCCGCGTCTGGCGGGCGCGGCACGATGCGTAACTTTCCGGGCCAGAAACTCCGATCGGCACTTAGAACCATCGGATCTCCCGGCCAAAATGACAGCGGCCCGTTAGTGACCCATACGCCGATCAGCTTCGATCCGGGATCTGTATCAAACGCGAGCGATAATTCGTGGGGGCCTTTCGAGACATAGTTGAGACCGAGCCATCCGGCATCGAGTGCGTTAGAGCCACGCCCGATCAGAGGCTGAAGACGGCCAGCGGATTTGCCGTCGAATAGAACATCAACAGATCGTATGGAGGAATTCTGCACCTTTCCGTCAGGCTCGTAGGCCAAGGTAACTGTCGTTTCGAGCCATCCAACAGGAATTTCCAATACCCACGTCTGTTGCGGGCGGGAACCACCACTGCGCTTCGCTTCTCCTGAAGGACACCAAAGACCGACCAAGGCGCCAGGATACTCCGGGAGGGCCCCATCATCCGGCATTTCGACCCCGATTCCTACTCCAGTGTTTTCCTCGTCTGGCCCGAACAGTGTAGTTGCTGAGCCATGCGCCATTTCGGCCAGCGGCAGCATCATACCAGTTGCGATAAAGCTCCTGCGGCTTACGCGGGGCAACAATGAGAAATTGAATTCGGGCGAATCAGGCACTGGAGTCCTCGCTCTTCCTGTAGCTGGAATCTATGCACCCACTCTTTTCTTTCGGCGTGCACAAATTCCAATCTTGCAGATTCTACACTCGTGGACGCTTTGGCATGAAGTTTAGCCAAGTTAGAGTAGTTTCAATGCTCCTTATTGCTTTTCGCTGTCGTCCCATACTGGTAGTTTGAAAGTGGTGCAATGGAGCGGGACCATCTTCATTTATCTTAGAAGGCCAAGTCATCTTTCGAGTCACCCAGTTATCTCTTTCCACACCGCTTCGTGACCATGCGCTCAGAATCCGCATTCCATAAGCAGTTCTGGCTCGCAGACGCTGTGGTTATGAGAAAGCCGGAAAGCGTCATCAGGCTTCCGCTTGGAGTTCTCTTTTTGATAACGCAATAGATGCGCCAACGTTCGGCCAGCATCTGTACCTACTGCAAGGAATAAAGGATTTCCCCGCTCAGGAACTCATCGCTCAGCTCAGAGTTGAACGATTCGCAGTAGCCATTCTCCCATGCAGTGTCAAGTTCGATGGAAAGCTCCGCGCAACTCCGCCGGCCACAATCTTGACGGACAAGCCCTCGTCGCGAGATGTTTTTACTGTGTCGCGTATGGCCGGCATGGTCGTTGTAAGCAGCGCCGACAAGCCCACAAGCGGTTCCTTCGCTGTTAAAAATGCCCCTACCGCGATCTTAGCGGAGCATCACCACGACACAGCGGTGTGGCGGAATACTTAGTGTGAGCGGCAGTTTTCCCTTGCTGTCCGCCTGGAACGGCGCGCTGATTTCGACATCGCGCCCATACGCACCCGCCAGGTTCGCTACCGCGGATTCCGGCTGGTCACCGTAGTTCACTATTACTAGAGCCCGCGCCGTAGCCTTATTGTTTTCGAAAACCGAGTAGCGCACATCAGGATCACCCGAAACCGAGCCGCCGATGGTGTCCTTGAAGCGCCCATCAAAAAGTACATCCCGATACTGCTTGCGAATGCGGATCAGCTCGCTAACATAGCGCGAGAGGGGACGCATCAGCGGCTCATCGAGCGAATCGTTGTAGTGGCGCGGCGCAAGTGCCCACACCATGTTGTAACGCATGCCGTTGTTCATAGGATTGAAGTCGCCCGGACTTTCGCCGAAGATTGTAGCCTTCCATTCGGGGAAGGTGTAGCACATCGCCGTAGAGGGCATGTCGATGTCGCCCATGCGTAGATATGAGACGTCTACATACGGCAGCACACGATCGATCCAAATTTCAGAAGCCAGGGAAAAAGCAGGATTAATCTGCCTCCCTTTCTGAATTAGTTCTTGAAACGTGTCGAGCAATCCGTTGAAGAGTGACTTATCTGGCGAGACCGGGAGCGTCGGATTGAAATCCAGCAGCCCGACTAGGTTCGTCTTATCGAGCTGGAAACCTTCGGCGCCATCATGGATCATCTGCATGTACTGGTCCATAAGGAACTTCCGGAACTCGGGATGCGCCGGGCTGATCGCCGTCATATTCGAGCGCGCAAGCCCCATGCGGGCGCTGATGGTGCCCTCGCCCCACCCAAAGCTTGGCCAGTCCTGCGCCCATCGCCCTTCCACTGCGTAACGGGACAGCTCAGTTTTGAACAGCGGCGTGGCTGTATCCGCCACTTGCACATTGGCAAACAGCAGCGGGTGCACTCCCATGGCGCGGATATCCGCCAGTGCCTGGCGAAACTCTTCTGGGGTGCCCAGGCGCGGGTTCGGCCTGTATTGCGGATAGCCGCGATCGATGCCGCCCATGTCCCACCCTAAGATTTCAAACGTGGTCACGCCATACTTCTTGGCATCTGCCGCCAGCCGAGGCAAATCGCTGAAGTGGTCGACAATCACGTCCTCGGGATTGGAAATTATTATTGACTGCCAAGCCATCTCCTCTCTAAGCCAGTCGGGAGGACGATCTACCGTAAAGTGGCGATCAAACCAGTTACGGTAGATTCCGCTGGCTGTGTGCCAATCGCCTTCGTGCACCTGGAGCGCCACTGGGCCTGCATGGAAGACGCCTTTGCGGAGGTAGGGCATGTTGAGCCAGCCCATGGTCAGGCCGATCGGCTCCCCTTGAGGCACGTCCTCGGGTCCGGGCCAGTTGTCGCGAACCGAGGCACTCTTGGTGAACGGCCGCATTTCAAAGTAGAGAGCGGAGAGACGTGTGTCAGGGTCCTGGTTGGCGTAGTAGTAACCTAGCCCGGCCTTCACGTTGTACACATCCATCCAACCCATCGGCATGGATCCCGGATAGGTATAGCCTGCCGCATCGTAACGGATTCCTAGATTGCCGCCGCCGTAGGCGCCGGCGCTAAAGGAGTGGAAGAGGGTTGGTGCATTGTTCCCGGTTACGCCGGGAACCATCGAGTCCGTCTCCAGCCGATTTTCAATGCCCTTCAGTCCGCCGAGCAGGCCATACAAGACCTCCGCAAGGGGTCTGTCAGTAGGGTTTTCGACCCCGATAGAGAACTGTATCTGTCCCTCGACCGCGTGAATTTCGTATCGTACCTTGACCGGTACCTGCTCTCCCTCTCTGCGCAGCGAATCGTAATAGCAGACTGCGCCATCCGCGGTGCTGTCGATCCGACTCACCTTCTGTTCACGGCTATTGAAATAGGCTGCTTCATAGCCGGGTTTGGGAAGTAAGAGACGGAAGTTCTCGCCCAGTCGCGGCTCGGATATGATCTGGAGTGCGGGATTCTTCCAATCCAGCCCAACCAGGTCACCGGACTCCGCATTTAGCTTCAGAGTCGCATTCGGAGTTTCAATCGTTCGCACCGTCCGTACTGACTGCGCCATCGTCGCCAACGGAAGCAACAACACTAACAACCAAAGGCGAATCTCATAAAGCGCCCTCATGCAATTCCCTTTCTGTCGATCTCATCTCGCCCTGAGGCTCTTCGATTGCGAGGCCTCTGCTACTTCTGCATCAGGACAACCGCCGATCGCGCGGCGACTATCAGAATGCTGGTAGATGAACGGGCCTCCATTGACTCAGGAGAGGCGACGACATAGTTCTTTGCTCCGTCCATTTTCACAGTGAGAGCTGCTGGATCGCGCCCATCATTGACGAGCACTACCGCCAGCTTTCCCGACGACGTGCGAAAAACACTGTAGTCCCTATAAGGCTTTCCATCCCTGGTTACAGTTGCCCCCAGAGTGTCACGGAACTCGGCGTCCCACAGATACTCTCTGTATCTCTTTCGCAAGGCGTCTACCTTTTTGCCATACTCCAATGTGGTGCTAAAGTCTTTCAGGTCGCCTTTGAATTGGAATGGCTCATAACTCAGAATATAGCGATCCAGCAGCGCCCGGTTTATGCTCTCCCGATCATCGAATCCGTTGATCGCAATCATCATTGGGCGGAAGGGAGCAGCATAGCGCTCCGCTGGTATATTCCCAGGCGAAATCCGGAAATAGGAAAGAGAGTACGTTTGTTCTTCAAGGTCGTATGGATCCTCGCCCGCGAATAAAAAGTGATCCTCGCCGACCGATTTTCCAACCATGCTCCGAAAGAGGGCGCCCATGCGCAGATCGCCAGGCCATAAGCTTGCGGGAGAATGGTGGCTGTGCGTCGTGGAGAAGCAATAGAAAGCGCCTCCATGATGAAATACTTCGTCGTACAGCATGCCCGATGCGCCTAAGTCCAGAGTCTTCTGGAACTCTCTCCCAGAGAGATCCAGCCACTTCTGATCGCTAACGCAAGCGGGTGCAAATCGGCGCGTATTGATTCCATTCAGTTGCTCCGGGGTCTGATATTCATAACCGTGGAATTGATAGGGGATTCCATAAGGGTCGATGGCCACGTCATTGTGCAGTTCACTTTTGTACCAGTCGGTCGTGATGTCGGCCCATATGTATTTTTGAAACAGGATTACATGGACACCCATCTTTTCAATGGCCGCGATCGAGCTTTTCAAGTCGTCGATTGAGCCCAATCGGGGATCAGTGTCAAAGGATGGATTGTCGCGATCCTGACCGCGATTGTTCCATCCAACCAGTTGAATGGCAGAGACGCCGTTCTTCACCGCTTCTTCAGCGCGACGTGGAAGATCGCGGTATTGCGTGCGCAGATCGTCCTCGGCCGAATTGATTTGGATCTGCTGCCAGGAATTCACATCGTCTACCCAAGCGGGGCTGGGAGGAGTCGTAAACCAGGTGGATTTCCACTTCTTATAGATATCCACTCCGTTGTGCCAGTCGCCCTCATAGGGATTCAGAACTACTGTCGACAGTGAACCCGTCTCCCCGGCATTGAGGAAAGGAAAGTGCACGGCCCCCAGCACCATGCGCACGGGATGGCCATTAATCGCGTCCGCCTTGGGCGCCGTCTTTTGATAGTTTGTTTCGTAGCCCGGTTTTAGTTCGGTCGTATAACTCACAAGCTCGTGAGCAGTAGTGTCATGCGTTCCAAGATACAGCCCCTGGTTTTGCGCCGAAATAAGGATATAGCGCACAAGTCCGTAGCCGCCATTGTTTGCGGCGAGTGTGGGATAGTTCGTCCCGTACTCGCCGAGGTCATCCGGCATGTTGGGATAAATCTGGGCGCGCACCATATTGCCGTAGCTTGGGTATTCTCGCGTGACGGACCCGCTTGGAGTTGGTGCCTTGAGGTCTCCCAGGATAGGCCATTCAACCGAAGAAACTGTGTACTGTGTGCGATTTTCGATCTTGCCGCAAAAACTCACCTGCGAACCATTCAGTGTTACGGTTGCCTCAAAGCGGATATCCAGTTTGCCGGCATATTCACTTTCCAGGTTTTCCCAGATCAAAGTCAGTTGCGATCCATCTTTTGACTTCGCTGCAGATGCCAGTCGATTGCGGACTCCTAATACAGGGCTATAGGCTCGATCAGGGATCGGGACGAACATGTCGAATGACTCAGCCATCTCGGCTCGAGGAGAAATAGACCAATGAGTGCGCTTGTTCTCGAAATGAGTCAGAGCCCCTGTATCTTGATCGAACTCGACAAGTATCGCGTCGTTTTCAAGAGAGATCCGTTGATGCCCCAAGGGATAGAGCCTGTCGGAATCATGAACGGGCGAGTCCTCTCCGGATTTCCAATCCTGGGCGGCGGTTAGAGTCGCTCCCGAGACGATGGCGAGCAGGAAGCAGGTAGTTAGAAATGAGTAAATGCTCGCTTTCTTTGTCGTAGGACCAATCCCTCGAAATCGCTTCATTATCAAGAATCCTTCCACGATTTATTCCTGTTCTTTTGCGCGAAACATGTATCCAATCCACGGTAGCTGTAAACAGGGCCCACCGAGGCCAACACGAATCAGCATTTTTCATATTCAGTTGCATGATCAGCATGCACCAAGGCACCGCTGCTCGCAAACGTAAGTCGGTGGGCCATTCATACCACCCTGACTTGCCGTGTCATTCCAGCCTCCATTGGCAACTCATTTATTTCTCCTGCCAACGGGAATATCGCAAGCGTACCTTGCAGGGGAGAATGATCATCGATTGACCTGATAGCACCGACCAAAACGGCGCAGGGTTCAAAGCGCAACCCGCTATTCTTTTGCGTGTCTTGCCATCGGACCGGAACTATATACATCGAAAGATGGTCAAGTCAAGAGATCGGTCCCTAGAGTTTTTGTACCAGGAGGATCCTAAATAGGCACTCCACTCCACCTGCGTATTGTATTGAAGTCAATACCGTTATTAGGACGCAATACATTGCGTGTCGGGGAACTGTTGACACCTATTTCAAGACACGTATATCGTTATTCTTCCTTTGGAGGGACCGGTCCCTTGCATCACACATTTTCGAAATGAAACAGAATGGAGAACGAAATGAAGACTGCAACGTCGGTGAATTCTTCGACACAAAATGCTCTGGAGGCGGGCGAAGGAATCTTGAGACTTGCTCCCACATGGGTTCCGAGGTCGTACATGCTTCCGGGACGGAGACTGAAGCTGGATGCGCGAGATCTCTACGCCTATGGGACGCATCGTGGAGGAATTGATGAGCGCTGGTTCGCCTCCACAACGCCTGCCATGAACGAAAATCGCACTCCCGATGAAGGACTAAGCTATGTTGTCTCCGAAGAAAAGCGTTTTACGCTGAAGGAAGCCGTCGCTGCCGAAGGTCCATCCCTAATCGGGGCTGCTATGTGGGACAGGTACCATCGCTGGCCTATCTACAGTAAATTTTTTGACAACCTCGGGCCCATACCGCATCACTTGCATCAGAGCGAGGAGCAGGCAAAGCTTGTGGGTCGCCAAGGCAAGCCGGAGGGATACTATTTTCCCCCGCAGCTCAATGCTACGTCGGGAATTTTCCCGCACACCTACTTTGGACTTGAGCCCGGCACCAAGAAAGAGGATATCCGGAGGTGCCTCGAAAAATGGGATGAGGGCGATAACGGAATTCTCGACTTTTCCAAGGCCTACCGGCTCAAACCTGGAACCGGCTGGCTGGTTCCACCCCGAATCTTGCATGCTCCCGGCTCATTGCTGACCTACGAGCCGCAGTGGGGTAGCGATGTTCTCTCAATGTTTCAGTCAATGGTGGACGGACGCCGAGTGGAGCGTTCGCTGCTCTTGCAGGATGTGCCCGAGGATAAGCACCACGACTTCGATTTTCTGGTGGACCTCGTTGACTGGCCGACGAATACCGATCCGAACTTCAAGAGCGCACACTATCTGGAACCCATTCCGGTGAGCGACTCTGAAAGCGACGGTTACATCGATAAGTGGATCGTTTACGGCAAAATTGCCGGTGAGCAGCGCTTCAGCGCGAAGGAACTCACAGTATTGCCCGGCGCAAGCTGCACGATTCGCGATCCGGGAGCCTACGGATTGATCGTGACACAGGGGCATGGGACGATAGGAAAATTGGACATCGATTGTCCGTCCGTAATCCGCTTCGGACAGATGACCCAGGACGAGGTCTTTGTTTCTTTTGACGCAGCCGCTGAAGGCGTCAGATTCGTGAACGAGTCGCGAGCAGATCCACTGGTTACTTTGCGCTATTTTGGGCCAGATGTTCACTCCGATATGCCGGCAGTGGGCGATCATGCCTGCTGAGGCCATGCTGAATGGTCCACACGCATGATGGATTCTGAAATTGCACGCGCTGAGCCTATGAGAGAAGTGTCATGAGATTGAGCTGCATCTTGAAGATAAGAACACCTGAGACTAGATGTGTCTTTCGCAATTCACAAAGGTCTCCGGTGCACTTCAAGGTGCGGCTCAGGTTGCCGCGAAGTTAATGCGAAGCAAAACGTGACAATCTTCCACAGCGTCCATCGCTTCCGCGAATACAGGGTACTGCTTTGGCGGCATAGCTCCAGCAGGCAATGCTCTTTTGCCGCACATGCTGGAGATGCTTCTGGATGAAGACATACTGTCTAACGCTTGATCAGTGTGACAAAACCAATCTAATCGAGGAATACAAAAGGCATCACCAGCAAGAGAGCTTCTGGCCCGGAATAGCCGAGACCATTTTGAGCCATGGAATTCTGACTGATGAAGTCCATCTCATTAAGACTCGCCCGGTCATGATTCTTAAGGCGACCGGCGCCTTCGGGGTTGGGTCTCCTTCGCTGCCTAGTTGTCAGAGTGGAGAGCATGGCTTTACTCTGTCTGTTGACAAAACCTCATGTGAATAGCGCCCGAGAGTTGTAATTACCGAGGAAGTGATCGGTACTTCGTGACACATCCACTGACCTTGGCGGTCAACGCAAGGGGAAAGCATGAACATAAGAGAGATTGCACACCGGGCCCGGGTATCCCATTCGACGGTGTCGCGGATCATCAATAACGTCGAGACCGTTGATCCCGCACTTGTGCGCCGCGTACAAAAGGTCATTGCAGAAGTCGGATATCGGCCGAACCACCAAGCCCGCGCATTAGCGCGCGGGAGAAGCCGCACGATTGGCCTGATCGTCTCGGAATTGAGCGGGGGCAATCCGTTCTTCTCAGAGATCATCCTATATTTCGAGCGCGCCGCTGTTGAGCAAGGATACGAGGTCCTCATAAGTTTTGCCGATACGCAGACGCATCCTGACCACATTGCAGTCTGTGTGACCCGTTTGCAAGAACGGCAAGTAGAAGGCATAGCCGTAATGACCTTTGGTATGGAGCGATATCTTAGAGACTTCCCAATTGATTTGCCCATGATCTATGCAGGTTCTGACAATGAGCTTCCGAAGGTTAGAAATATTCGCATTGATTATTTAACCGGGATGCGTGAGGCAGTAAGACACTTGGTCGACTTTGGCCATCAACGGATTGGATACTTGAGCGGCCAGTTAGACTGGAGCAGCATGCGGACCCGCTATAACGCCTTCAGAAGGGCTTTGAAAGGCTTCGGTATAGCTTTTGAAAATGAGCTTACAGTGGAGTGCGAACACACCTGGAATGGTGGAGCAAGCGGGATTGTAAACCTGTTGAACCTTCCCAAGCCTCCAACAGCTGTATTGTGCTGCAATGACGTTACAGCAATCGGCGCACTGAAGACTTTGGGCATGAGAGGCATTCAGGCCGGGAAGGACATGGCACTCGTCGGATTTGATGATTTGACAATGTGCCGCTTCACGCAGCCATCCTTGTCTACAATTCGCTTTTCTCCAATGGAATTGGCAAACCTCGCGTTTCGGGCGCTTCTTGAGGAGATTCAAGAAGGTGATAGCAGGAGGTCGCAATTTGAATATAAAACTCATTTCGTTCTAAGGGAGTCAACCTGCGCACCGAATCGTTGATCCTTTCCACTAACTTGTTACCAGATCCCTTCACACGAGAGCTGGCATTGACTGGTTAGTTTGTGTAAATTCCGACTCTCGTGATGTGTGTTGTACTTCTTGGCCTAAGTCGGGAAGCACGTCACTTAAGATCTTCAAGCCTCCAAACCTCCCTCTCTCATCCGTGCCTCAATCCATTGTCGTGCCGAGATTAGTTCAATCTGAGGTTCGGCCAACTTTTCAGTCCACATCTCAATCAGGAAAGTTCCTCGGTATTTGAGTTCTTTCAATGCACGAAACACAGCAACAAAATCAACGCAGCCTTCACCAAAGGGGACATCGCGAAATTGACCCGGAAAGGACGGAGTGACCGCAAGTGTATCTTTAAGATGGATCGCAGCAATCTTGTCGATTCCGCCTTTCAGCTCTGCGATAACATCGTTGCCCCACGCAGAGAGATTCCCAACGTCCGGATAGACGGCAAACCATGGCGAGTTCATGCGTGCTTCCAAGATTCTCCATTTGCTGATGGAGTTGATGAAAGCTGTGTCCATGGTCTCGACGGCCAGCATCACCTGTGCTGCGGCTGCTTGCTGCACTGCCCAACGCAGGCCCTCTTCGAACCGGGCTACAGTTCCTTCATCATGGGCTTCGTAATAGACATCGTAACCAGCCAGTTGAATGGTTCTGATTCCGAGGTCCTGCGCCAGTTGAATGGCGCCTTCCATGAGAGTTCTGGCACGGTCGCGAATCGACTGGTCATGGCTTCCGAATGGAAAGCGCCGGTGGCCCGAAAGACACATCGTTGGTATGCGCACACCGCTCTCGAGGATGGCCCGGACAAGATCAAGGCGTTCGTTACGCGTCCAGCCCAATCGCTCGAGCCGGACATCGCTCTCGTCAATTGACATCTCGACGAAATCGAAGCCACATGCCTTGGCCATCGCCAGGCGTTGAGCCCAAATCAGGTTCGGTGGCAGCGCCTTTTCGTAAATCCCGAGCGGATGCTTTCTCATTGGGTTCTTGTCCGAGATGTTCACCTCAAAGGAGCCCGCACGTCGGAGTTGCATTGTTCAACACCGCGGCCAATTGACGAAAGCGCGCGTATTTCTCCTGATAGCGTTGCGTCATCGAGGTGTCCGGTTCCACCGACGAGACTTCGGGGCACATTGTCTCCATCGCGTCTTTGAAAGAGGGAAACGCTCCGGATCCCACTGCCGCTGCAATTGCCGCTCCTTTGCAACCGGATTCTGTTACGTGGACGACCTCGACCGGCATCCCACTGATATCGGCCACCATCTGGACCCATTCTTTCGAGCGTGCAGGTCCGCCCGTCAGGCGTAAAGGCCGCGAGGTTCCGGCCAACGCAGCAATTCGCTCCAAATGAGCCTGCTGCGAGAAGCAGATCCCTTCATAGATCGCCTGCACTACATGGGCGAAATTGTGTGCATTGGCTAGGCCGTAGAAGCCACCGGATAGATTGTCTCCAAGATTTGAAGCGAAAAGGTAAGGGAAAAAGATAATATCCGTCGAAGCCTTCTCAACTGAAGCGACCATGGCATTCGCGAGTTCGTAGGGATTGCTCTTGTCCCCCATGAAGTTTCGAACAAACCATTCAAGGTTTGACGCGGAAGTTGGGCTCCCCTCATGGACAAAGAACTTGCCTGGGATACAGTAGCGTCCCCAAGTGTAGGGATAGTCACCCTCTGAAATCTTGTTGTCTACCCATGTCACGATTGTCCATGTGCCCATTATGACATTGATGCGGGTCTCGTCTGATAAACCGGAACAGACGGCCGCCGAGACCACGTCGAAGAAGCCGCCAAACACGGGAGTCCCCTCCCTAAGTCCAGTTTCAGCAGCAGCAGACTTCGTTATGCCTGCCGAGCTCTGCGCAGAGTCAATGGTCGGAGCCACACAATCCGCCATCTCCTCAATACCGAAGAGTGCAAATAGATTGCGATCATATTCTTCGCGTCGAACGTTGAAGAGATTACTGCCGGAGATATTCGTAACTTCCGCGTTGAACTGGCCCGTCATCTTGTATCGAATCCAATCGTGCGCCATCAGAATGCGATCGATCTTACGATAATTGTCTGGCTCATTCTCCTTCAGCCATGCCAGAAGGGAGGCAGGATGACTCGGCCAAATTTGCTGAAAACCTAATGGATATGTCTTCGCATCCAGATTGGCCGATTTCCACCGACGCACCAATGGCATCGCACGACTGTCCGACGATACAATACCGTTTCGCACCGGGTTCCCATTTCGATCGACTGCATAAAGGCCTTTCCCGTGGGCGGAGTAGCTGACACCTGCAACATCGCTGGCTGCAATGCCGCTCGCTCGAAGTACTTGGCGAATTGTTTCGGCCGCAATCCCCCACATTTCATTCATGTCGCGTTCGGTCCAGCCAAGCCGAGGGCTTACGACGGGAGCGGATATCGAGGCAACTCCCTTTTCGCGCCCCTGTGTATCGTAGAGGCCGCTCTTGATAACGCTGCCTCCGACGTCGATCCCTAGAAAATATTGCATGGCTAAATTCTCTCCCAATGGGATACCATCCCCGCAGACTGACCTGCAAAAAGGGGATAGGCCTTTCCTAAGTTATGTTAGTACAGTTTGTAGGCTGCGCCGCGTCTTCCACCTGAGATACGCATAAATTTGCAAACCCTTACTTATAAGTGAGGTACCGGTCTCCTCGGGAGCCGGAATGATGGATACTCACTTCTCATCTAATGTTCAAATTAGAGTCTGGGATCACTCTTCCACAGTAGGGTCTGTATCCTTGAAATGAGGAGACAGGAACTTACTTCGCGCAGTAATTGGCCAACGAGATCGATCTTTCTGGCTATTCGGGAGCGCTTGTTCCAGAGCAGTCTGAACACTAGCCTTCTTTGGGAGCTTGGAAGAGAACTTTGTAACCGCGTTGGAATGATCGCAAGTGAGTGCGCACGGAAGTGCGCGCCCTGCGTTGATCGCGCTGCTTCAAGATGTCCAATAGCGCACGATGCTGCTTATAGGCCAATTCCCTGCCGGCGGGCAAAAGCAAGCTACTGTCGATTAATTCCTGCAACCCTTCTCGAATGTGCTCAAGCAGCTCTATCAGGATCTCGTTTTTGCTGCCGGCGGCAATTGCCATATGAAAACGTAAATCCAGATCGCTGAATCCTCTTCCGTCCTGATCGATCAAGGTCTTCATTTCATGCACGATGTTTTCAAGATTGCGAAAATCTTCTTCTGTTGCTCTCTGGGCACACAGCCCTGCAATCTCGGCTTCAATTAGCAGGCGCACCTCACAAAAGTCGTCCACAATTTTGTCTGTAGTGAGGACACTCTTGGCCAGGAGCCGAGATCCATCCAGATACTTGGAACGCTGTTCGGCCACGTAGCTTCCGCCGCCTGCGCGCATGCGAATCATGCCAATGAACGATAGGGACTTTAGCGCTTCCCGTAGTGTGGACCTTCCCACGTTGAAGACTTTGCAAAGATCCGCTTCGGAAGGCAATTTCTCTCCCGGCTTCCAGCGCTTGGCCTCCAGCTCTGCAGCAAGCTGCATGGCAACCTGTTCGCTGAGCGTGGTTCGGGAAACTGGTTTCAGCGTTGAAGCTGTATTGTTCACGGATCCCACTCCTGAAGAGAATGGAGTCTCCTCGATCTCAGCTCGACTCCACTCATCGGGCGTATGTCAGAATAGCAGACAATCAGCTCGTGCGGCTCGTGCATTACGGCGCTCAGCGGTTCAAAAAGAGGGCGAGATTTGTCTGAAAGACAAGCTGTCTGCAGCGCCGGCCATCAGCTTCGCTTCCTTCTCCACAGCTGCTAAGAATCGAGATTATCTGGATTTCCTTCAGCAGAAAGAGCCCGATTCCGTTAGGTCCGCAGGCAGTGTGGTCCAAGCAATTATCCACGAGAATCAATTTATCGTATGTAGAATCATTCATTTACACACATCAATGGAATCCGTGTGCAAGCCCTTCGCCAGGCAAGTTCCAGAACAGCAACTCGATTCCTAAAATGCGACCAGATAGAGGCAAATATTTCTATGCATCTCCTCAAACCTGTCTGATAAGCTGATAAGATGATTAACATATAAGATGGCTGGAGTGGTGGAGTTTCAAGCCGGGGTTAAATGCGGGACGGGGTTGAGCGGATGATTCAGCAACTGAATGGCGAAATGCCGACAAGCGCCGAGAGGGAACTCGGTCTATCGCGGCGTGTGTTCTTGCAGTTTTGCGCCGGCGTAGCGGCAACACTCGGTCTGCCGGCGGGCGCAGAGGCTGCAATCGCCCGATCAATTGTGGCCAAACGTCGTCCCTCGGTGATCTGGCTGCATCTCTCGGAGTGCACTGGCTGTACGGAGTCGATGCTGGTTTCCGAGCATCCTGCCATCGACAAGTTAATTCTCGAGCTTGTTTCTCTGGACTACCATGAAACTCTCTTCGCCGGCGCAGGTAAGCAAGCCGAGGCGGCGCGCAATGCCTCGATCGCCGCCAACAAGGGCAAGTACCTGCTGGTCGTGGAGGGGGCTGTCTCCACTAAGGATGGCGGAATCTACTGCAAGATCGGCGGCCGGACGGCAACCGAGTTGCTGAACGAATGCGCAAAGGATGCAGCGGCGGTGATCGCGCTGGGTTCCTGTGCCTCTTGGGGAGGGATGCCTTCAGCGCAACCAAACCCCACCGGTTGTACGGGGGTAAGCGAAGTATGGAAAGGTCCGGTGGTCAACATACCCGGGTGCCCGCCTAATCCCTACAACTTCCTTTCAACGGTGGTTCATTACATCACCTTTGGTAGGTTCCCCGACCTTGACAACCAAGGGCGTCCGAAATTCGCTTATTCGCGTCTCATTCACGAGAATTGCGAGCGCCGCCCGCACTTCGACAACGGCCGCTTTGCCGAAGAATTTGGTGACTTCGGACATCGCTCCGGCTGGTGCCTTTATAGGCTGGGCTGCAAGGGACCGGAGACCTACGCCAACTGCCCTTCTGCCTTGTTCGGCGATGCTGGAGGGGGTTGCTGGCCAGTGGGCACAGGTCATCCCTGCATTGGTTGTACAGAGAAGGGGATTGGCTTCGAAAAGCCCATCCACTCCCTGGCTGAGTTAAAGTTCGTGACCTCGCCCGCGTTTTATCCACACATTGTCGAAGAGCAGGGCAAAGGGGTAAGCGTGGCCGCTGCTGCGGTGCTTGCGGGGGGCGCGGGAATTGCCATCGGCGCCGCCGCTGCCATGGCGAAGAACCTAGGCAAAGGATCCAAACCGGAAAGCAAGCCGGCACCCAAATCGGAAGACTCGACGGACGGCGAGGAGTGACCCCATGATTTATGCGCTCAAAACACGCCATCGCATGTCTTGCAAGAGGTGAAGCCATGAGTCTGACAAGGCGTAAATTTTTGCGAGGGACGGCAGTGGCAGGCGCCGCTTGTGCGGTCGCTGGATTGGCTGAAGCGGAAGAACGAAAAGAAAAGACGTTGCCGCCCAAGGCGGTAGGCCTGCTCTTTGACTCAACACTCTGCGTTGGCTGCAAGGCGTGCGTATCCGCTTGCCGTGAGGCCAACAACCTGCATCCAGAGTTCAATAATGGAATCAATCTTTGGGACGCACCGCTTGATCTGTCAGCGAATTCTCTGACCGTAATCAAGGCCTATTCGGAGGGCTCCGCAGAGAACAAGGACCAAGAACAGGACGGTTTCGCGTTCGTCAAGAAATCGTGCCTGCACTGCGTCGATCCTTCGTGCGTCTCGGTCTGCCCGGTCTCAGCCATGACCAAGGACCCAGTGACGGGGATCGTCAGCTACAACCCCAACAACTGCATCGGCTGCCGGTACTGTGTTGCCGCCTGTCCTTTCGGAGTGCCGCGTTTCGAGTACAACAAGACAATCGCGCGCCTGCGCAAGTGCGAAATGTGCAAGCAGCGCCAGGCGGAGGGCAAGATTCCAGCCTGTGCCGATGTTTGCCCAACCGGTGCCACCCTGTTCGGTTCAGAGAGAGCGCTGCGCGCCGAGGCCGAACGACGGCACCAGCTCGCCGTTGGAGAGCGAACATTCTTCCCGCGTAAGACAGTCGGTTCCACAGACACGTATGAGAAAAGAGCACCGCGCTACGATACGCAGACCTACGGGCTAAAGGAGGTCGGCGGCACACAAGTGTGTTATCTGGCCGGCGTTCCTTTTGCGAAGCTGGGGCTGCCTTCACTGCCGGAAAAGTCCTTTGTCTCTACCTCGGAAAAGATCCAGCACACCCTGTACAAAGGGATGATCGCGCCTGCGCTTCTGTTTGGCAGCCTGCTTTTCGCGGTTCGCCGCAACGCGAAAGCAGACGAGAAAGAAGACGAGTAAGCAATGAGTCCAAAACCTGTCGGCGGACCTTACATCACCGGAACAACCATTCTTGCGGGCCTCATGGTTGCGATTATGGCAATGCTCGTCCTGATCCGTTTCTTCTTTGGCCTGGGGACAGTGACGAATCTCAACGACGGTTACTCCTGGGGATTGTGGCTGGCCTACGACGTAGTTGCCGGCACGGCCATCGGCTGCGGTGGTTACGCTATTGCGCTGGTGGTCTATGTCCTTAACAAAGGGCACTATCATCCGTTGGTGCGCCCTGCAATCCTAGCCAGCATGTTCGGCTATGCCATCGGCGGCACGTCGGTATTGATCGATATCAGCCGCTGGTGGAATTTCTGGCATATCCTGTGGCCCACCTATTTCAACCTCAATTCGGTAATGATTGAAGTAGCCTTGTGTATCAGCATCTACACAACAGTTCTGATGCTGGAATTCGCTCCGGTCGTTGTCGAGAAGGTGGTCGGGTGGACACGGCAGCGCGGCGGAAATCTCCACGCTCTCACCACTACCGTCGAGAAGGTGCTGGACAAGACAATCTTTGTGCTCATCGCGCTGGGCATGACACTGCCCACCATGCATCAATCGTCTCTTGGCACCATGCTGATTCCCTTCGGCTACTTCATCAATCCACTTTGGCAAACGCCCCTTCTACCGGCGCTCTATCTGCTGACTGCGCTAAGCATCGGATATGCAATTGTGATGTTCGAGGCAACCCTGGTGTCCGACCGCTTCTCACGCCCATCGGAGGCCCGCATCCTCGGCCTGCTTTCGCGTTACATGACGGCGGTAGTGGCGCTGTTCATGGTAATTCGCTTCGGCGATATTATCTACCGTGGCAATCTGACTTATATCTTCACTTCGCACGGGCTTAGTTACGCCTTTCTTGCCGAGAATCTCTTGAGCATAGTCGGAATCATTCTGCTGCTATCCGAACGCCGGCGGATGGCTCCCCGTTACCAGTTCATTTCAGCGCTGTGCATCTTGTCGAGCTGTGTTCTTTATCGCATTGACAGCTATTTGGTTGCTTATCACCGCGTGGGCTGGCACTACTTTCCGTCGGCCCCTGAAATTCTCATCACCTTCGGCATGATCGCAGTCGAGGTTCTCGGCTACATCCTGATCGTCAGGCATTTCCCCGTCCTTCATTCCGCCGCGCCCGTCAACGCGCAGGCGCCGGCAAGCGAATAGGAGCGCCGCCATGACGACAAGAATCACCATTGATCCAGTCACTCGCATCGAAGGCCACCTTCGCATCGATGTTGAAGTTGAGAACGGCAAGATTGCACGGTCCTGGGCCTCGGGCCAGATGTGGCGCGGTATCGAGAAGATTGTGTTGGATCGCGACCCGCGCGATGCGTGGGCCATACTGCAGCGCATCTGCGGTGTATGCACAGCGGTGCATGCCATCTGTTCGGTGCGTGCGGTCGAGGATGCCCTTAAGCTGGAAGTTCCGCTCAATGCACAATACATCCGCAACATGATGTTGACCGCTCATGCCATCCAGGATCACATCGTTCACTTTTATCAGCTATCCGCCCTCGACTGGATTGACGTTGAGTCGGCTCTGAAGGCCAATCCCTCCAGGGCCGCGCACTTCGCTGAGAGTCACTCCGACTGGGAAGGCAACAGTTACGCAGTCATGGCCCACACCCAGGAACGGCTGAAAGCATTTATTGGATCGGGCCAACTCGGGGTGTTTACCAATGGCTATTGGGGTCACTCTCAGATGAAGCTTTCGCCTGAGGTCAACCTGATGGCGGTGGCACACTACCTGCAGGCCCTCGAGGTGCAGCGCTGTTCCGCCAAGATCGTCGGCACGCTTGGCGCTAAGACTCCCCACATCCAGAATCTGGCCGTGGGCGGCGTCTCCAATCCCATCGCAACAGACAGCGAGGGTGTGCTCACTATCGAGAAGCTCATGCAGATTAAAGAGCATATCGACCAGATCGGCGCCTTCCTCCACAACTGCTACTTCGTCGACGTCGCGGCCATAGCCGCCTTCTATCCGGAGTGGTTGCGAATGGGCGCGGGCGTCAACGATTTCCTGTCAACTCCAGATATCCCCATAGACACCAAGGGTACACGCTTCATGTCTCCTGGCGGATATATCCAGGGTGGTGACCTCTCGACCTTCAAGCCGATCTCAAGATTCGGCGACACCTATTTCACCGGCGGCGTAGCCGAGTCTGTAAAGCACGCCTGGTACACCTACAATAAAGGCGCCGGCGAGCTTCCTCCGTGGAAAGGCGAAACCACTCCCGCCTACACCGAGTTTCAAGATGACGGCAAGTATAGCTGGGTTAAGGCTCCCACTTTCTATGGCAAGCCGGCACAGGTGGGACCAGTGGCGGCAGTACTAGCCGGGGTGGCAACGGGAGACAGGAAAACTATCTCTTATCTCGACCGCTTGAATGAGAAGATGTCTGCATTGTCGGCGGAAAAGGTAGGGCCTTCGGCCTTGAATTCGACCCTTGGACGTCATGCCGCACGAGTGATTCGGGCCTGCCTTGCTTATGAGTATCTCAAGGCAAACTGGCAATTGCTGATGGATAACATCGGCAAGGGTGACATGACAACCTTTAACAAGCCTACCTTCCCCAAAGGCACGATTATGGGTGTGGGCCAGGAAGAAGCACCGCGTGGCGTACTGTCACATTGGGTGGTAATTAAAGATGGCCGCATCGCAAACTACCAGGCGGTGGTTCCCTCCACATGGTTGGCTGCACCAAAGAACGACAAGGAACAATTGGCCAGCTATGACGTGGCGTTGCTGGGAACGCCAGTGGCCGATCCAGCACGACCTCTTGAGGCCCTGCGAACCATACACTCTTTTGATCCCTGCCTTGCGTGTGCAGTGCATTTGACCGATGTCGAACGCAACACCGATGTCCAGGTCACGGCGCTGTGACACGGAGGAGCACCGGCGAGATTCCTCTGCCGAGCATTGTTAAAGACAGCGTGCGTGGCTCAGTCGTAGAAGAAGAGCTTCCTGAAAGAACGGTGGTCCTTGGTATCGGCAATGTGCTGCTAAGCGACGAAGGCGTCGGAGTGCACGCGATCAAGGTCCTTGCTCAGCGTTATGAACAGTCCAATCAAGTAGAGTTCGTGGACGGCGGAACCGCCGGGATGGAGCTTTTGCCGCTACTCGAAGGAGCCCATCATCTCATCGTTGTTGACGCGATCAGGTGCGGTCAGCCACCAGCATCCATCGTCCGTCTCGAGGGTGAGCAGGTGCCTGCGTATTTCAAGACCAAACTCTCGCCTCATCAGATTGGGCTTTCCGATGTGCTGGCGGCGTTGGCCTTCAAAGGCACCGTTCCTGGTCAAGTCGTGCTCGTCGGAGTGCAGCCAGTAAAGTTGTCGTTGGGGATGGAGCTCTCGCCCGAAGTGAGCGTGCGCCTGGAAGAAGTGGTAAGCATGGTCGAAACGGAACTAGCGAAATTACAGAGTTGCACGGCCGAAAACCGCCGCATCTGCAACAATCTCTTCCTGTAGCTTTCCCTCCCGCGAGTTCGCTACCAGGCCTGCGACAGGAGTGTCTGCATGCCGCCCAAGACAATCACGGTGCCCATCGATGTGATCGGGCAGTAAGACGTACGCCTATGCCCGATTACTGCCAAATTCACTCATTTTTGAGCTGAAAAGGCATCAAAAGCCGTAAAAATCGAGGGTGTTTGTTTACCATTCAGATAATAGGCCTGCTTCTGGACCGTGAAGGTAAGCTACTGATAACAGGTATATTACCTTCTCCCTCGGACAGAACTTAACCCCGGGAAAGTGGCGTTTTCGGGGGGGAGGGGGTGGGGGTACCCCAGGGTACAGACCGGGGGGATATCGTACGTTTTAGACCGGGCGCATCTCCGACACTGCAAGCGAAGGGGTGAGGACGTAGAAGATTCTCATGCCTTGGAAAACGAGCAGTGTGATGGACGAGAAG
>Ga0181517_10000248_pt1 | contig 77630 bp, 72 predicted proteins | sample PEATcosm2014_Bin_31_FD_119748 | JGI IMG/M metagenome (GOLD analysis project Ga0181517, IMG submission 119748) | Peatland microbial communities from MTU Mesocosm Facility, Houghton, MI, USA - PEATcosm2014_Bin01_30_metaG | ecosystem: Environmental > Terrestrial > Soil > Wetlands > Peat | place... | reverse complement strand
AGTCCTGACTAGTCGCCATGGCGACTGGATGTCGCGTCGGCCACACGGTTTGGACTCCAGTCGCAAACGGCGTTTTCCAGTATCTGACATCGGGCAGTTACAAACGTAGGTGGCACTGTCTAGATCAAATCTGATGTCGCCAACCGAACTTGCTGCAGAGTTCGGAATAAGTGAATCTTGTTTGGCGGATCTCCGTTCGCGAGGAATAGGGCCCCCTATTTCAAACTCTGAGGAATCTGGTACCCCCAAGATGGATTTGATCTTTGGGTAATGGAGCAAATGAAAGGAGACAAGGATGTCGCCACGAAAGAGAAGCGGCAATTGGCACCTCCGGTTCAAGTCCAAGGGACACGAGGATACCGGCAACACCGATTTGGGCGCCACACCACAAAACAAGAAGGAGGCGCTCGAAATCAGTTGGAGGCGGTAACGCGCAAGCAGTAATCAGGTCGCGCTTCAAGCGATGCCGTGAGGTCATGAGTTAGTGCTCGCGGTAATCCCCCGTCCAGCATTCCAGCTACCTGGATTTCAAATCACAAAAACCCCCGCGTCTCTTACTTGTTGAGCTGCGGACTTCTCGGTTTCTGGAGAAAATATGGTTAAACAAAGAACAACCGAAGGAGGCTTCACTGTCACGCTTAGACATCCCCTACTCGTCCTTCGCTGGTCTGCATGGATGCTTCAACTCGGCACGGCGATCGGCATGCACTGGCATCGTTCGCACACTGCCGCGATCTGCGTCCCCATCGCGTGCGCGGTCATGATCGTCATTCAGGAGACAGTGGAAGGATTTGTCTGGTGCACGCTCGCAGCCTGGTGGCTGGGGCGGTGTCAAGGTCAGAATGATCGTTAGGGCCGTTGTCGCCGAACGCGTCGGTAAATGGGGAAAGACTGTTGTGGGTTTGGCTCCCGCATACCGAACTCGTAGTAGTGGCGGTCTGGCCACGCCTCTGGAACCAGCTGTTTCGCGCTCGATGACGTTGTTTATCGATTCGCCTTTTGAAAGAGCCAAAATAATGATCAGGTGAGGTTGCCTCTGCACTTGAAGCTGCGTACCGTAGAGATACGGAGAGCATCATCATCTCACCCTCTTATGGGGAGGACGGCCAAAATGAAATCTGCATTTTTGACGTTATTGCGAGATGAGGCGACTTCAGACTCGGTCGAAAACGCCTTAGTTATCACTGTGGTCGGCCTAGTTGTCTTCTCCTCCGTGAAGACGGTAACTACTGGGAGAAACACAGCATTCACCGCTGTTGTATTCGCACCCCAAGCATCACTTTCGGGTGTTGTGGATGCCATCCTAAAGATTGGAGAGGAGCGCGGTCTTCTTCTTAGAAAGCTTCGTTTGGCTCTCGTTTCCGGTAAAGATGGCGAAGCCCTCCGACTGGCCAGGGAACTCTGTGGATTGGGGAATGGAAATGAAAAAGGTTATTGAGTTAATTAGGGTCAGTACCCTAGGTCAAGCTGACGATGACCGTGCCGGTGTGTCTTCGCAACAAGCAGTAAACAGGAAAACATGCGAGCAACAAGGGCTTGCGATCGGGCACACAATATCAATCGCCGATGTCTCGGGCGCATCCGTTCTGCTAACGTCGGAGATTCAGGAACTGATAGGGCTGTTGCAGAGCTCTTCATTCAAGGGTGTCGTGGCTCGAGAATTCAGCAGGCTAATCAGACCTGAAAGTTTTGCGGATTTCGCGCTTCTTCAGGTTTTCGTGGACACCAACTCGGTGCTTTATCTACCGGATGGACCGGTTGATTTCAGCAACAAGACTGGTCGGTTTATGGGCACGATTCGCGCTGCAATCGCAGGCATGGAGCGCACAGAGATCCTGGAACGCGTATGGAGCGCCAAAGAAGAAAAGAGAAGGCGGGGTGAGTTGGCACAGAGCGCGATAGTGCTCCCATTTGGTGTTGGTTACGAGACAGGCCGAGGTTTTTTCTACAAACCGGAAGCAGAATTGGTTCGGAAGGCCGCCAAGCAATTCCTTGCTGGAATTCAAAACTACGTAGAAATCTCTAAAATGCTCGGCGTCACCCCTCGCGGTGCACACATCATTCTGCGTAACCCCATATGGACCGGATTCAGGGTCATCAACCAGAAGCGGGACTCATCCCCCGCTGGCAAATATGCTGGCATCAATGGCCGCCAGGCGGATCGCCGGAAGGTTGACCGTGCTATCGAGGACGTCATTCGTATCAAAGTTATTGAAAAACCTCTGCTTACGGAAGATGAGTTCGATACCCTGCAACGCCTAATGGATTTGAAACAGGAAAAGCACTGGCACAGCCAAACAGACTATAATCGCCGATTTACCTACAATGGCTTTCTGACTTGCGTCATCTGCGGAGAACCGATTCAGACTGCGAGCCAACGTCGCGACTACTACGTTTGCAGGAGACGGCGCACCTGCCGTAATTGCAAGTCAAATTACATGGGAAGACAAAGGCTCGAACAGAAATTAGATGACTTGTTCGCCAACCACTTGTGTAGCCGCCCTTTTGTGGAAAATTGTGTTAACGAACTGCTGCAGCGTTCAGCTGAGAACGACTCGGCGGCTGAAGTCCGGAGGTTGAATTCAGAAATCAACAGCCTCCGACGCAAGCGCGAACGTGTCGTCGACAGTTATGTTGAAGGAGTCATCGACAAACCAGAATTAACTAAAAGGCTAGGCCCCATCAATGAGGGGCTTCGCGTTGCCAATACTGCTTTGAGTTTCAAAGAAAAAGGCCCCGATCTCGACACGGACAAGCTGATAGCGGTATTCGCACCTCTAGCTGAATGGGGATGCTGGACCAGGGATCAGAAGCGGCAGATTCTATCTTCCTTGGTACCTGACATCCGCGTCGTCGATTACAAAGTTGAATCCTTAGGGCTCAATCCCAAGCTTTTCAGCAACGAAGTTACCCACACGGACAGGGATTCATCGCCGCCGCCAGCATGAACCGAGCTGGAAAGCTCAGCGACATCGAGGCCCGCGCAATGGTCACCGTGTGGTCTTCGAGCGGCTGGCGCATTACTTCGAGCACATTGCGCGGAAATTCCGGCAGCTCATCCAGAAACAGCAGCCCATTGTGCGCCAGCGAAACCTCGCCCGGCCGCGGCACAATCCCGCCGCCGATCAGCCCGGCGTCGCTAATTGTATGATGCGGCGACCTGAACGGCCTCTGCGTCACCAGTCCTGCCGCGGCGTCCAGCACGCCAGCCACTGAGTGAATCTTGGTCGTCTCCAGTGCCTCTTCAAAAGTCAGCGGAGCCAGGATCGACGGCAGCCTCTTCGCCAGCATTGTCTTGCCCGAACCCGGCGGCCCGATCATCAGAATGTTGTGGCTCCCGGCAGCGGCCACCTCCAGTGCGCGCTTCGCAGTCTGCTGCCCTCTCACATCCTTGAAGTCCACAGCAAAGTGTTGCAGCTCGCCCAGCAGCGCCTCGGTCGAAACGCGATAAGGCTCTCTCTGAATTACTCCCACGACCATCGTGTTGAACAGTTCCAGCACGTCCAGAAGCGAGCTGGCAGGATAGACGTTCACCCCCTCAACCACCGCAGCCTCGGCGGCGTTGGCGGCGGGAAGGATCAGGTTGGGAATATTCTTCTCCCGCGCCATGATCGCCACCGGCAGCATCCCCGGCACGGCCCTCACGCTTCCGTCGAGGCCCAGTTCGCCGACCAGCAAAAACCGGCTCAGGTCGTTGGTATGCAACGCTCCATAGGCTCCCAGAATGCCGACGGCGATCGGCAGATCGAAGCCCGAGCCCTCTTTTTTGAGATCGGCCGGCGCCAAATTGATCGTGATGTGCGTCGGCGGAATCAGGTAGCCGGAATTCTTGATCGCCGCCCGCACCCGGTCGCGGCTCTCGCGCACCGCGGCATCCGGCAGCCCCACCGTGTGGAAGACGTCCTTCTCCGCCACCACGCCGCTATAGTCCACCTCGACGTCAATAAGGTTGGCGTCGATCCCGTAGACAGCTGCGCTGTGTGCCTTGAATAGCATCTTTTCTTGGTTTGCAGCGAGTGTAGCAGATGGGAGTGAGCCGAGGACAGCATCAGCGGCAGCAACTAGGTCCCCGACCGTTTAATTCTGTATCTGCACCGTGCCCCATCCATTCGCCTTCTTTCTGGCGAATGGGTGGGAAACCGCGAAAACTTAAAGTGCAAATTCATGCGGTCAGAGACCTAGTGGTGTAATCTCCGGTTTGCGGTGATACGCCGGAAACATATCAACAACTCAACGTGCTGTGCTCCCTGATGCTCAGTGCGCGTTCTCGCACAGTCGGGTCTGGGTCCGATTCAGCTTTATCGAATAGCTCTTTCGCGGTTGCCAGTTCTTAGTCGCCCAGTGGGCCAAAGAGAACATTCTGCAGGACTCGGAGCCCATTTAGACGAATAGCCATATTGCTGTCGTCGAGGAATTCGCGAACCCACGAAAGCGTTCTGTGATCAGCCATGCAGCCCAGTAGAAAAACAGCACTGCACGCGCGGTTTGTACCAGGCTCGGTCTTGTAAATCTCAAGACAACGATTCATCGCGATTTCAGACCTGATGATTTGCAGAACCATCTCGGCTGTAAACGCGCCCGGTTCAAGTGATATGAAATGATCAACCGCATCACGAATGTTCTCCTCGCCGATCAATACTTCCAATGCGCGCTTTCCCGACTCCGTTCCGCTGCCCCTTTCGCTACCGTCGGGATTCAGATCACCGACCTCTGTCGCAATTGCTCTCCAGTTGATCGCCATCGAATTCGCTCTCGCTGTCCTCCGTGTCAATGATCGCAGATAGCCCATTTGGCTGGTTCCGCTGTCGCCCACTCGGAACCGCATCAGCCCAGTGACGAGTACCTGTCGCCGAATGAGCTGGCACAGCATCCCCTCGCTCACAGCCTCTTCAGCTTCGCCTCCAAATCCGGAATATAGCTGACCTGCGCCTCCGGCTCCAATCGCCTCGCTGAAACGATCGCCGCCAGCCAAGCCTTCCGCGCCTCATCCTTCTGCCCCATCGCCGCGTAGACATCCCCCAGCGCCGTCTGGCTGGTGATCTCGTTCGGGTCGATGATGACAGCCTCGCGCGCCAGTGCCAACGCCTCTGGCAGTCTGCCCTCGCCCGAAATCGCCCACGCCCGCAGCGCCCGGCTCAGCGCCGCAGCCTGATTCACCTGGAAGCTGCCCCGATAAACCATCACGCCATAGTCGATCACCTCATCCGGCTTGAGCGGCTCAAAGATCGCATACGGATTCATCCGCCCGCTAGGCCACTCGCAGCCGCTCAGATCCCCAGCGCTGATCAGCACGTTTCCGTTGATAACCGGAGGAATAATGTCGCTTCCGCCCAGCCACAGCGTGTCGAGAGTGGGCATCGCATGGCAGTGGATGCCATAAACCGCAGGGTCAATCTCCGGGTAGGCGAAGTAAGCAAACCAGCACTCCTCGCCGGGATGCCGGTCCTGCCACTCTTTGACTTGAATCAGTTGCTGCGCCCAGTCCACGTTGGCGTCGCTGAAGAGGTTATGAACATTCTTCGGCCCACTCGCAGCCTCGTTGGCGTAGGCAATGTAATTCGGAAAGACCATAAGCGCCGAGACGATATGCGCCAGCACGAGCCCCGCTCCCAAATAGGCCCAGCGCCTGCAGCTCGCGGCCAGCGCGGTGACGCCCCCGGCGGCCAGAATGAACAAAAACGCATACACCGGCAAAATGTGCCGCGCCCCGATATCGATTCCAGCCATGATCGCAACGACGAAATAAAAAGCCGCTGGAATCAGAATGAAGGCCAGCTCGCGACCTTTCCTCAACCGCCCTGTGATGATCGCAAACAACGCCGCCGCAACCAGCGCCAGCAGGCCGAGCGTCGTCTTCACCAGAACGATCGCAGGGAAATACCACCACTGCCCATGCGCGTAGACCTTCCCAAATGCAAACGTCGGATAGAACTGAGCCATGCGCTTCACATCCACCAAGCCCATTAGGTACGACTCCGGCAGCAGCCGCAGATGCGCAATCGCCATCACCGCCGCCGCATTGAAGTGGCTCAGCGGCGCTACGTAATCGGCCAGCGAACTGCTCAGCGCCAGCCCGGCAGGCCGCGCCGCATAGCGGAATCCATAAAACCCCCACAGCACCACAACCCCCACCACAACCATCGCTCCAAATGCCCCCGAGAGCCGCAGCGCCAGTCGTGCGCGCGCGCCCTTCGCCGCAGTCGCCACCTCCCAGCCGATCAGCAACACCAGCATCGGCGCCAGCAAAATCCCCGAGTGCTTCGTAGCCAGCAGCATCCCCGCCGCCAGACCCGCCAGCGCCAATCTTGGAAGAGATGGCTGCTTCACATAGCGATAGAAGCCATAGATGCTCGCCAGAAAAAACAGCGACACCCCAATGTCCGTCGTCACCAGCGCCGAGTGTCCCACGACGCTGGGGTCAAAGGTGGCCAGCGCCAGCGCTACCAGCCCCGCGCCATCGCCGAACAACTCGCGCGCAGCCAGAAAAATCATCAGCGACAGGCCGATCGCGAGCAGCCCCGCCGCCAGCCTCATCTTGAAGACGAGCCTCTGGCTGCCGCCGTCGTTCCGTGCCAGCCAGTCGCGGCCATCGAGATACGCTTCGGCCTTGAACTCCCGATTGCGATTCGGTGGTACCCACAGATTCTGCCCAATCAGAGGCAGCGTAGCAAGCAGCTTCACCAGCGGCGGATGCTCAGGGTTGAGCCCGTAATCGCCGGTATGCCACATCATGTAGCCGGCAAACATGTGATCGTCTTCATCGAAAGTCAGCGACTCGCGATGCACGACATAAGCTGTCTGCAATGCCTGCACAAGAATCAACGCGAAGACAATCAGCCAGATCTGCTTCTTCCCAATCGTCACGGCTACGTTCAACTCCTCGCGGGAATTAATGCTTCATTCTAGTCGTTGAAGCAGTTAGGCTGGTGCGGCTCTCCAATGCCTAGTTCACCCCGTCTAATTATCGGACCCGGACGCACCCTCATCGGTACTAGGAGCGGGAGCCAAATCGTCCTACACTGGAGATGCTCTGGTTTCTCCGCGGGCCCCCAAGGACCCCATTGATGCGGCGAACCCTAACCATCCTCGCGATTGCAGCTCTCCTCTGCGGGAGCTCCGCATACGGCTCAAAGAAGCCGCGGGGGAGCACCGCCCCCACCTCCCACAAAAAGGCTCTTCACTCGCCACGTCATACCGCTGGCCGTGGCGACACGCGTCGCGCCTCTTTCACCCACCGTCTTCGCTCTCGCCATGCAACCAAGGCTGTTCTCGTCACACACTCGCACCCATTGGCTGAGCCCGCGACCGCCTCTGATACTCAGGCCGTTGAGTCCGCTTCGCTCCACACCCCGCGGAGCGCGATGCCCGCTCCGTTGCGCGGCTCCTATGAATCCCTCGTCCGCCAGAACGAAATCTCTGAAAACGCCGACAGCCTCGAGCGCATCCAGGACGACGACGACCTCGCCGATCGCATCGCCAGCGGAATGCTCGTGCCCGTTCCCGTCTCTGCGGCGCTCGCCATCAATGGCAGCCTCCCTGACAACCGCCGCTACTGTCGTCCCTGGACCGCGAGCTTTCTCTCCGACCTGGCCCGCGCTCATGCGGCCCAGTTCCACGCTCCTCTCCTGGTCACCTCCGCTGTCCGCACCGTCGAATACCAGAAGCAATTGGAGAGGGTCAACGGCAACGCCGCTGCCGCCGAGGGCGATATCGCCAGTCCGCATCTGACCGGCGCCACCATCGACATCGCCAAGCAGGGCCTCAGCCGCCAGCAGATCGCCTGGATGCGCGCCCGCCTGCTCTCGCTGCAGAACGCCGGCAAGATCGATGTCGAGGAGGAGTTCCACCAGTCCTGCTTCCACATCACCGTCTATAAGAGCTACGTACAGACCGGTCCAGCCGACAAGTCCGCGGCCGAGTCAGCCTCTGAGCCCACGTCGAAGACCCAGTCCGCAAAAACTCCCGCCAAACGCCAAAAGCCCAGCCTTCGCAAGCCGGCGCCCGTTGAACCCGACCAGCCAAAATCCGATCAATCGGAACCGGAGCGACAGACGCCCGCACAACCCGAAGCGCCGGTCGAAGGCTGATCCCTCTCGCGGGTGTCGGGTGCCCAGGCCCCGCGCAATTTGCGGACCGGGGTTGCCAAGATCCTCCGCGGATGGATGGGAAACCACAAACTCCGCCCAACCATGTCAACAAATTTTGATTGTGCCCACTAACCCCTGCAAGGTTACAATCGCGCCCATAGCCATAACCTGGCTAAGCGAGGCCCATGCATGAGTGATTTGGCAGTTCCACAGCCGGGCGAAGCAGCTCCCGGTCTCTCCCAGATGCAGCGGGTGGCGAACACCTTCACCGCGCCATCGAAAACCTTCGAAGATATCAAACGCGGCAACAGGAGCTGGTGGATGCCGTTCCTCATCTTTGTGGTGGTCGGCTACATCTTCTTCGCGGCTGTTGCATACAAAATCGGGATGCAGCAAGTGACTGAAAACCAGATCCATCTCAACGCCTCTCAAGAAGAGAAGATGGCGCAGATGCCGCCGGCGCAGCGCGAGATAGGTATGAAGTTTGCCACCTACTTCACTGAGGGCATCTTCGCCGCCACACCGCTTCTCTTGCTGGGGGTTGTTGCACTCTTGTCTCTCGGCCTATGGGGCACCATCAATTTCGTCTTCGGGGGGAAGGCCACTTACGGCAGCATCTTCACGGTTTGGATGTATGCGAGCCTGCCATCCATCGTCAAATCTCTTCTCGGAATCCTGGTGATCTTCTTGAATTCGGCGCCAGAGTCCTTCAACATCAAGAACTTTGCGCCAACAAATCTCGGCGCCTTTCTGAATCCTCTCGAGACCAACAAGGCGCTCTATGCTCTGGCCTCCTCGATCGATGCGGTGACCATTTGGACCCTGGTTCTGCTTGGTATTGGTACCGCGATCGTAGCGGGCGTCAAACGCACCTCCGGCTACATCGCGGTCTTCGGCTGGTGGGTCATCTTCATGCTGATCGGCGCAGGAATTGCATTGGTCACCGGCTGAGCATGATCTCATGCTCAAACGGCAAAGGGCGCGCATCGCAAGATGCGCGCCCTTCATTCCTGCACTTTGAAAAGCTAACAGCTAGTAGCTAAAAGCTAGCAGCTGCCTTACTCCGTCCACCGCCGCATGATCAGCGTCGCGTTGATGCCGCCAAATCCAAACGAATTCGACAGCGCCACATCGAAGCTGTGGGCTACGGCCTTGTTCGGCACGTAGTCCAGATGGCACTCGGGATCGACGTTATCCAGATTCATCGTCGGCGGAAGCATCTGGTTCACCAGCGCCATCACCGTGATGCCGGCCTCCAGTCCGCCCGCGCCGCCCAGCAGATGCCCGTGCATCGACTTCGTGCCCGAGATCTTCAGCTTCTTGCTCGTCGCGTGCTCGCCAAAGACCGCCTCGATGGCCTGCGATTCGTTGCCGTCGCCCGCCGGTGTCGCCGTGGCGTGGGCGTTGATGTAGCCCACCTCCTCAGGTTTGATCCCGGCGTCTTTGAGAGCGGCCCTCATGCTGCGTTGCGCGCCCTGGCCTTCGGGGGCGATGCCCGTCATGTGATAGGCGTCGGCGCTCATGCCATAGCCGATCACTTCGGCCAGAATCTTTGCACCGCGCGCCTTGGCGAACTCCAATTCTTCCAGGATGACGATGCCGGCGCCTTCGCCGATCACGAAGCCATCGCGGTCCTTGTCAAAGGGACGGCTGGCGTGGGTTGGGTCGTCGTTGCGCGTCGAGAGCGCGCGCATCGAGGCAAAGCCGCCTACAGCCAAAGGTGTGACCGAGGCCTCGGCTCCGCCCGCGATCATCACATCGGCGTCGCCGTGCAAGATCATGCGCACTGAGTCGCCAATGGCATTCGCCGAAGTGGCGCAAGCCGTCGACGTTGCCGAGATCGGTCCCTTGGCTCCGTAGCGGATGCTGACCTGCCCGGCTGCCATATTCGCGATAACTGCGGGAATGAAAAAGGGTGAGATCTTGCGCGGACCACCTGCAAGCAGGTTCGAGTGCTCGCGTTCGATGATTTCAAAGCCGCCGATTCCCGAGCCGATAAAGACGCCGACCTGGTCGGCATTCTCCGGCGTCACCTTGAGGCCCGATTGGGCAAGAGCCTCTTGCGTAGCGGCAAAGGCAAAGTGGATGAAGCGCCCCATCTTGCGCGCTTCTTTCTTGTCCACAAAATTGAGCGGATCGAAGCTCTTGACCTCGGCGGCGAAGGTGACCGGAAAGCCCGTGGCGTCGAAGCCCTGAATCGGCCCCATGCCGCTCGTTCCGGCCAGCAACTCCCGCCAAACCTCGGGCGCGGTGTTGCCCACACCGCAGACCAGCCCGAGGCCGGTGATGACTACGCGACGGGCCACTGGCTAATTGCCGCCTTTCGCGTTCTTCTCGATGTAGTCGATCGCGTCCTTCACGGTCTTGATCTTTTCCGCGGCCTCGTCGGGAATCTCCAGGTCAAAGGCCTCTTCGAACTGCATGACCAGCTCGACAACATCCAGCGAATCCGCGCCCAGGTCCTCCTGGAAGCTCGCGCCGGGGGTGACTTCGGCCTCGTCGACCTGCAGTTGCTCGACGATAATCTGTTTAACTTTCTCTTCAACGGCCATGCATGTTTCTCCTCGTGAATTTCATTGAACTTCGGAATCTCCGGGGGCGCATCATTACAGACTCCGCCTGCTTACCATACCGGCTCGCGGCAGGGGACCGCAACCGCCTTGCCCTGAAAAATGCGATTTGCCCCGAAGTCTCAAGTTTAATGGGCCGACCGGGGTGTGTAAAGGCGCGGAAACAGGAATCTTTTGCACTGAACGGTGGCTCAAAAGTACTGCTCGGAGCCATGGGAAGCGTCAGGGCACGAGTTCAGTCGTGCCGCAACAAGCGCAAATAGGAATTAGGGCTTTAGCCCCTTAGACAAGGCCTCTGTGCCCCATCCATCCGCAGCATCATCGCGGATGGGCGGGAAACCACGAATCTCGACCAAGAATCCGCGAATTCACCACAGAATCCTAGAGGAAAACTCCAGCCGGAAGGCGTACATTAGGCGAAGAGGTTCTCAGTGGCGGAAAGGCGTGTTTCATGACGAATTACCTCGTAGTCATCGCGCTAGTGGTTGTGCTGGTTGGGTTGATCACATCTCTCCTCATGCATCGGAAGAGTCGAGCGGCATCTCAAGAGCTTGCGGAAGCCAAAGCCGCACTTGCGATAGCTACGGCCGATTACGACGCTCGCCAGGGAGAACTCCGTAAACAAATCGATGAAGTTCGCGGACGCGAAGATGAGGCCAAGGCGAAGGTGACGGAAACAGAGAACAGGTATAACGGACTGACTTCAGAGTTGAAGACTGCCCTGGAGGAAAAAGGAAGATTTCAGAACGAGGCGACCCGCGTCGAGGAAGTCAAAGCGACGATTGCCGAGAGAGACGCGGAGATTCGGACATTGAACACTCAGATCGCGGATCTTGCAAAAGCTAAGACAGAGGCGCTGAAAGATGCTCAAGCCGCAAACCAGCGCGCAACCGACATGATTGCGAAGGAACGTGAGGCCCAAGCAGAGATTCTCAAGGCCAAGGAAGCGCAAATCACACAGCTAAGTGAATTCATTGGTGAAGCACGAAGGGTGCTTACGACTGAATTCAAAGCGCTGTCAGCCGATGCCCTCAAGGATGCTTCCGCGCAACTCGTTAAGACTGCGGACAGCCTCATCGAAAAGCACGGCGAAAAGACAACCGCGGACGTGAAGTTACATCAGCAACACATCGAAACCATGCTTAAGCCTGTCGAAGAAACCATAAAACGACTCGATAAGCATGTAGAAGAAAGCGATCTCGCCAGAACTAGAGCGGAAGCACTTCTCGACGACCAAGTCAAACGCCTCGCCGGTGCCAGCGAGTCACTTACCAACGCGCTACGTAAGCCGGTTGTCCGAGGTAGTTGGGGGGAGATGACGCTTGAAAACGCGCTTGAGAATGCTGGACTGGAACCGGAGATCGACTATATTCTGCAGCACTATACCGACGCTGAGGACGGGCAACGAAGGACCGACGCGGTCATCAACCTGCCAAAAGGAAGAAAACTGATCGTCGATAGCAAGAACCTGATGGAGTCGTACATCGCACTTGCAAACGCCACCGACGAAAAGCAAAAAGCTCTGCTTGCTGACGTACACGCAAAGTCGCTGAAACGCCATATTAAGTCCTTATCGTCGAAGGAGTATTGGCGGCGATATGAAGGGCTTGATTGCGTCATCCTCTTTGTTCCGCACGATGGGATGTATCACGCTGCCATTCAAGACGAAGCTGAATTGATCCGCGAGGCCTGTGAAAAACGTGTATTCATTTCTAACCCGATGAGCCTCATTCCGCTTCTTAAGGCAATTCGTTACGTGCTCGATCAGGAGCGGCTCAATAAGAATGCAGAGGAAATCAAGAACGTTGGGGCTGAACTTTACGCCGAAGTGACCCGATTTGCAGCGAACATGTCAACAATTGGAGATCGGCTCCAGTCGACGGTTAGGGCATACAATGAAGCGATTCCTGGATTAGATCGGTACATTGTTTCCAAGTCTCGGAAGCTCAAACAGCTTGGTTCGGGAAAAGGCGCTGAGGCTGAGCTTCCCGAGACGATTGATCTCGATACAAGATCATTTTCATCACGGGAACTCAGGATTTTGAATCGCATGGCCACAGACGAGTTCTCGCAACCGGGCCTGGCGCTCGCGGCCGGCGCGGAGGAGACAGGTTTGTCAGAGAAGTAGTTCGAACAAGTATTGCCGTGCACACGAAACTAGTGTACACTACAAAACATGAGAAACGTTACCTTCAGTGCCGACGAAGACCTCATTGACCACGCTCGCCTCGTCGCTCAGCAGGAGCACAAAACCCTGAACGATGCCTTCCGCGAATGGCTGGTTCAATATGCATCCTCGCAATCGGATGTGAAGCGCTTCGACGAGTTCATGCACCGCATGAAGCCCATGCGGGCAGGACGACGTTTCACGCGGGAAGAGATGAATGAACGATAGGTTCTTCATCGATACCAACATCTTTGTCTACTCCGCCACCGGCGACGACCCCGCCAAGGCCCGTGCCGCAACGGAGTTGATCCGCAAGGCTCTCGCAACGCACAAAGGCGTCGTCAGTGATCAGGTAGTTCAGGAGTTTTTCAACCTGGCGTTGAAGCGCTTCGAACACCGCATGCGCTTTGAGGACCGCGAACAGTATCTCACCCGCGTCTTCCAGCCTCTGCTAAAGGTCCACACCTCGCTCAAACTCTACGAAGAGGCGCTCAAGCTGCATGCGACCAATAAGCTTCAGTGGTACGACGCGCTGATTATCTGTGCTGCTCGCGAAGCCGGCTGCACCATTCTCTATTCTGAAGACCTGCAGCATGGTCAGAAATTCGGCGGCCTGAAGATCGTAAATCCATTTCTGTAAGGAAGAATCGCCGACTTGCCAACTCGCGCGCAGCGCGGCTAACTTGCCCACTCCCCAAACGCCTCTCTCATCCGCTTCCACGTAATCTCCAAATTCTCCGGCAGCAACCGCGTCTCGCCGACCGTGGTCATGAAGTTCGTGTCCCCCGCCCACCGCGGCAGCGCATGCAGATGCAGATGCCCGGCAACACCAGCCCCACCCGCCTTGCCCACATTCAACCCGAAGTTGAAGCCGTGCGGGCGGTAGAGCTGTTGCAACACCCGCTCCGTCCGTTGCGCCAAATCGATCAGCTCATGTGCGGCCTCGACAGGCAGCAACGCCAGCCTGTCAAGGTGCGCGTACGGCATCACCATCACATGTCCCGAGGTATACGGAAACGCATTTAAGCAGACAAAGCAGTGCTCGCCGCGCACGACCAGCCCTCCGGCAGCCTCGGCCTCCTCCGCGCTCATTCCCTTTTCAATGGCAAAATCAATCGCCGCGATCAGATTGCAAAAGACGCAGCCCGTATCGCCGGGCCACGCTGCGAGACTCGCCGGAACGCCAGGGCGAACCTTCGTATCGGCCGTGGTGACATAGGCATAGCGCCAGGGAGTCCAAAGATAATCCATGCGTGGGGTCCGCCTGCATTAGTATAGAGCCCGCATCCCACCTCCAAAATCACCTCGCAGGCACGCTGCCGCTGACGGACTTCGCGTGTACCTTAGCAGCAGAAATTTGATTTTGGCAAGCGTGGTTAGACCACGCCTCCCGCAACTCCATTGCTTCTGCGCGTAGCGCATAAAAGCGCTGTTACAACCGGCTCAGCGGTGCGATCTCGCCAATTCATTGCATTGACGTGAGAAAGCAGAGGTTGGTACACTCGTGAGCGTAGCTTCCTGCGCGGATTCCAGCAGTGAGTTGCGGCCGCCGTCCAGTCTGCCGCTGCCTGCCGGGTGCTTCCCAAGGAGATCAGCCCCCCTTCACGCCGGTTTCACAGCCCGGGGATACTGTTCATTCTGACGAGCGCCACGGCCTCAGCTTCGCGGATGCAACCAGGAGATGGCCTTCGGTTCCCTCCAAGAGAAGGGAACCACCCCAGCGACAGGCAAGCGCAGGTCGCGGGAGCTAAGGAATCCCGGAGCTCGCAGCGATGGCAAACGTCCTCAATCCTGAAACCGAGAGTACAACCCTGAACACTCAATTGGAAGCCACCCTTGAACCTGCGACGGAGCACGAGCAGCCGTTGCCAGAATCCACGTCCAACACAGAGACCGCCGAAACCCCAGAAGTTGTCGCGCTGGACGCCGATGCCCAAACCGAGTCTGTAGCCGAGCCCTTACCCCAAGCTCTAGCCGCGGCCGAGCCAACCGCCAGTCTTGCAACAGAATCTCAACCCCCCGCCAAGCCCGCCGCGCACGCGGATCATCTTGAGTCCATGGATGATTTCTCCGCCGCACTCGAAGCCTTCGAGCGCGAGCAGGCCGCCGAGGCCGCCGCTGTCGAGGCTTATGGCGACAAGATCGTTACCGGTACCGTCATCAAGCAGACCGAGAAGCATCTGGTGATCGATGTGGGCCTGAAGTCCGAGGGGCTGGTGCCGCTCGAGCAGGTCGTCGATCACACCGGCGCAGTCAAGTTCCAGCCCGGCGACTCCATCGATGTGGTCATCGAGCGCGAGGAGCCCGAGGGCGGATACCTGGCCAGCTACGAGCGGGCTCAGCGCCTGCGAGTCTGGGACACCATCGAGAAGGCCGCCGCCGACAAGACCCCGATCCTCGGCACGGTTGTCAGCCGCGTCAAAGGCGGCGTGACCGTCGATATCGGGCTCAAGGCATTTTTGCCCGGCTCCCAGCTTGAGATTCGCCCCGTCCGCAATCTCGACGGCTATCTCGGCCAGCAGATCGAAGTCCGCGTCATCAAGCTCAACAAGAAGCGCGGCAATGTTGTCGTCAGCCGCAAAGAGATCCTTGAAGAAGAGCAGAACGCCAAGCGTTCCACCACGCTCGAGCAATTGGGCGAGGGCGCTGTGCTCACCGGCACGGTCAAGAACCTCACCGACTACGGCGCGTTCGTCGACCTCGGCGGCATCGACGGCCTTCTGCACATCACCGACATGAGCTGGGGACGCCTCACCCATCCCCGCGATCTGGTCAATGTCGGCGATGAGATTCAGGTCAAGGTCCTCAAGTTCGACAAAGACAAGCAGCGCGTCTCGCTCGGCTTCAAGCAGTTGACGCCCGATCCGTGGCTCGACGCCACCGAGCGCTATCCGGTCGGCGCGCGCGTCAAGGGCCGCGTGCTTTCCGTCACCGACTACGGCGCGTTTGTCGAGCTCGAGCAGGGCATCGAAGGCCTGGTTCATCTCTCCGAGATGACCTGGTCCAAGCGCCTCAAGCACCCCTCCAAGCTGGTCAAGCCCGGCGACGAAGTCGAGACGGTTGTCTTGAGCGTCAATCCCGCCGACCGCCGCATCTCGCTCGGCATGAAGCAGCTCCTCGACAACCCCTGGGAGAACCTCACCGAAAAGTATCCCACCGGTACAGTCGTCGAGGGCCGCGTTCGCAACCTCACCGACTTCGGCGCCTTCATCGAGATCGAGGACGGCATCGACGGCCTCGTCCATGTCTCCAATCTGAGCTGGACCAAGCGCGTCAAGCATCCCTCTGAAGTCGTCAAGAAGGGTGAAAAGGTCAAGGCAGTCGTTCTCGGCGTCGAGCCGCAAAATCGCCGCCTCTCGCTGGGCATCAAGCAGCTCCAGCCCGACGTTTGGGAGAGCTTCTTCGCCGCGCATCGCGTCGGCGACGTGGTTCACGGCAAGGTGCTGCGCACCGCGCAATTCGGCGCCTTCGTCGAGATCGCCGAGGGAGTCGAAGGCCTCTGCCACATCTCCGAAGCTGGCGACGAACCCGGACAGCCCTCCAAGCTCGAAACCGGCCTCGAGCACGACTTCAAGATCATCAAGATCAACGTGGAAGAGAAGAAGGTAGGCCTGAGCCTGCGCGCCGTCGGCCACGAAGCTAGCCGCGCCCAGGTCGAGACCTACAAGAAGGAGGCCCACAAAGCCCCCGTCTCCAGCTCAACCACCACGCTTGGCGACCTCATCAACTGGAAGAGCGAGCGTTAACGCCTCCCTCCCCAATCACGGCAGCAACGGCCACCCGCAAGGGTGGCCGTTCTGCGTTAGCCCCCGCCTTCAGCCCGCGAATCGCGATGAGCCGAATGTCAGGTTAAGTCCGCCCAGCTTGCTGAAGAGCGCAACAGTAACTGTAGCCTCCAGGCCGGCTGTTGCGCAGACCTCCTCGTCTGCGCCCGCTCGTCAACAAAGAACAGATCGGCGACCGACAATCACACGTCACAGATGATTTGCGGATGTCGCGCAGTCTCTAGCAGGCCGACCAACCACGGGCAACCGTGATCCCGCACCTTGCGGCGTTTATGGGGACCTATCTTCCACGGCTGTTTTGGAGAGAAACAACGTCATTCGCAATTAAGAGTAGAATTTGGCCAATAGATCTGTGGGGAAGAATATGCATATTCTCGGTGCGGGTGCTTCTGCCCATGCGGGCCATCCAATCGTACCAACGGTGGGCGATCCTCTGCCTCCAACTTCTGCGAAGAAGCTGCTTGATAGAACTCTCAGCCTCTATCGTCGGAATTCTTTGAACTTCGTCGGGCTTACAATCATCGGTCCTGTGGCCGCGTGCGCATTCCGGCTATGCTTTGGTGGAGGCACAGCGGCCTTTATGCGCCCGCATGCGTCAGAGGTCGTGCCTGCTGTGCTCGCGGCTGGGGTAGGAATCGTAATCCTCACGATGGGCGCGGCGGTGTCCTCTGCGGCCACAGTTCAGGCGGTCGCGACCGCCAGTTGCGGAAAAAAAGTGCACGTCGCAGGGGGCTACCGCTCGCTTGCAAGGCGTCTGTGGAAGACGATCGGAATCGTGTTGTCGGTGTTGATGCGTGCCTGTTGTGCGAGCCTCTTATGCTTTGGCGTTGGTGCGATCGGTCTTGCAGTGGCTGCCGCTCTGGGCTTCAACTCTCGGGTGGAAGCAGGCATAATTGGCTACGTCTGTGGGGGTTTCTCGCTGCTTTCGGCGGCCTTCGCCACGCTATGGATTTGCGCGCGTTATGCGGTGGCCGTGCAAGCCTGTGTGGTGGAAAGTGTCGGCTGCAGGCTTGCGCTCAAACGCAGCGCATTCCTCACTGCAGGAGACCGTGGCCGCATAGTCACCGTGCACTGTGTCCTTCTTTTTCTCGTTCTGGCAGCGGATTTCGTCTTCGGCCTGCCTACCCTGCTGCTGCCTGGCCAGGGGGGCGCGTTCCGGATCGCTGCTGCGGCAGCCGCTTTCTTTGCGCTGGCGTTGATCTCTCCGTTGATGACGATCTGCATGTCTCTGATCTACTACGACGAACTCTTGCGCAAGGAAGTCTCCGCTGCGAGCTCCTTTGCCGGAATACGCGATGCGCTTGTTCATGGCGGACCGGTACCCTGAAGTCGGCATTTTCGACTGCTTTCCAGAGTCTCTGGGCTCCGGTCGGATTACCCGCAATCGTGAAACTGCACCAATCCTTGGATTGCAGATAATTAACTCCAGTTGGCGCACACTCGTAGATGGAACAGGATTGAGGCCGCAAAACGGCCGTCACTAGGCCCTTGGCTACTATTCGCTGGCCACTGTCCACTGACACGAGGAGAACCCATGCGCAACATCACCGTAACCATTCCCGACGATTCCTACACCCGCGCCCGCGTCTGGGCCGCCGAGCGCAACACATCCATCTCGGCCGTCGTCCGCTACATGCTCGAAACCCTTCCCGGCCTCAAGCGCGCCTCCAAAGCCTTTCCGCTCCATAACCCCAATCCCGTCAACACCGGGCAGCAACCCGCCCCCAGTGAGCCGCCCCAAAATAATTTTGCGTCGATTTTTACCGGTGAATCTGTGGAGCCACGCCCAACTGATTCAGAATCATAGCTTTCGGGATGCCCACTTTACACGAACACAGAAGATGAGATTCCGTGGTTCTGTGTGATGCCTCGTAAACGATGGAAAAGAAGAGTACTTACGCTTCACAGTTTCACCGGGCGTGAAACCGCGTGTCAGGCTCGCTGCATCTGCCGCAAAACCACAGCAATCCCCAGCGCCGTCATCACGCTGATCAGCGCAAAGAGGAATGCGCTCGAATATCCCCAGAGTACGATCCCATATCCAGCCAGAGGCCCCGTGAGAAAGAAGCTCACGTCGGAGAACGCCGTGAAGACGCCCAGCGCCGAGCCGCGATTGTTCACCGTGACGCGCTTGACCGCCTCCACGCCGAGCGAAGGGAAGACCAGCGAGAATCCGAAGCCCGCCAGCGCCGCGCCAGTCATTGCCATCCAAGGCGAAGAGGCGCGCCATAGCAGCAACATTCCCACCGATTCCACCGAAAGGCAGGCCATTGCCACAGGGAATCCGCCGAACCGGTTGATCGTCTGGATAAACAGCAGTCGCGCCGCGATAAACGCCAGTCCAAATGCCGTCAGGCAAAGAGCGGCTCCCGTCCAGTGGCGGCTCAGGTAGAAGAGTGTGACGAAGGTTGCCAGTGAGCTGTAGCCGATGCCGCCCAGCGCCAGCGACATTCCGTGCGGCGCCACGCGGTAGGCCACGTCGCGGAACGGCAAATGCTCGCCTGGAGCGACCTTGACCGGCTTCTTGCGGCTCGCCAGGTAGAGGCTGAAGCCGCCGATGAGCACAATCAGCAGACCGATCGACGCGAGACCCCACTGCTGATCGAGCACCACCCCCAGAGGAGCGCCCAGCGCCATGCCTCCATACGTGCTGATGCCGTTAAACGAGATCACCTTTGCCGTATTCGTTTGCCCTGCGCTCGTGATGCCCCACAGAGTCGAGCCCGTCGATCCCAGACTCTCGCCCACGCCGAGCGCCAACCGGCTCGCGAAGAGCACGGCAAGACTCAGCCACGGAGTTGCCCTGAGTGCCGCCGCGACGATCAGCAGAGCGCCGCTCAATGCGCAGCAGGCCATCCCCCAGATCACTGAAACCTTCGCCCCGGCGCGGTCCGAGATGCGGCCCGCCCACGGCCGGCTGGCCAGCGTTGCGATGTATTGGACGCTAATGACCAGCCCTGCCAGCGCAGCGCTGTAGCCCATCCGAAGATGCACGTAAGGCGGCAGCACCGCTAGCGGCAGCCCGACCGAAAGATAAACCACAAATGTAAAGGTGGTGAAGCTGACAATATGCCGCGTACTGCCCTTCACACTAATGGAAGTCGGGGCCGAAACGAAGGCATTGGATGAGGATGACATTCGGCTGAGAGGTGCTGCGGAAAACTTGTGCAAACGTTTTCTATTATAACCGAGGTGGCTTGCGTGAACCCGCTTTCCGCTGCGCCAAATGCGCTCTGGTCTTAGACTGTGATCATGGCGGCCACCTTCCACGTGGAGAACTTCGGCTGCAGAGCGGCTCGTGCGGATGGCGAGGCGGTCTGCGATCGTCTGCGATCGGCCGGGCTAAGCCACCAGGCTCCCGCGACTGCCGAAGTTGTCATCGTCAACACCTGCAGCGTAACCGCCGAAGCCGACCGGGCCGCGCGGGCTTTCATCCACCGTGCCCACCGCCTCAACCCGACGGCGCGCATCGTCGTGACCGGTTGCTATGCGCAGCGTGCCCCCAAAGAATTGGCTGGCCTCAAAGGCGTCTCGGCGGTGGTCGGCAACAGCCACAAGGCGCTGGCCCCTGAGATCGTCCTTGGCCTTGCCGGCAGCCAACCTCATCCTGCGCTGCCTCCTTTGGTCACCGTGCCTTCGCTTCTCGCAGGCGGAGCCTCGGCGGCCATCTGGGCCGACGACAGCTTTGCCCATTCCTTTCTTGAGGAGACGCAAGTCGCTCCCGGCGCTCAGACCCGGCCCAATCTCAAGATTCAAGAGGGCTGCGGAAATCGCTGTACCTTCTGCGTGATCCCTCAGACCCGCGGTTCTTCCAGAAGCCTGTCCGCCTCCAGCATTCTCAAGCAAGTCGAAGGCTTTGTGGCAGCCGGAGGCAATGAACTCGTCCTCTCCGGAATCAACCTGGGACGCTGGGGACGCGATCTGGCAGACAGCCCATCTCCGCGAACCCTTGCCGAATTGGTCCGTCAGATCTTCGAGAGCACGCCGCTCCCCCGCCTGCGGCTCAGTTCCATCGAACCCATGGACTGGAACGCCGAGTTGATTGAGCTCATGGCCGACTTCGGCGGCACGCGCCTCGCGCGTCACGCACATCTGCCCTTGCAATCCGGCTCCGACGCAGTGCTCCGACGCATGCACCGCCGCTACCGACCCTGGCACTACGCTGAAAAAGTTGCCGCGCTGATGCGCGCCGCAGGTCCCGAGCTGACTCTGGGCGCCGACGTCATGGTCGGCTTCCCTGCCGAGAGCGACGCCGAGTTTGAAGAGACGCTGGCGTTCATCCGCGCGCTGCCCTTCGGCCATCTGCATCTCTTTCCCTTTTCGCCGCGGCCGGGAACACCCGGCTGGAGACTGCACTCCGAGCGACCGGTTCCCGCGGGAGCCGTCGAAGAACGTATGGCTGCGCTGCGTGCTCTTGCCTCGAAAAAGACCGAAGCGCATCGCAGACAATTCATCGGCCACGAGCTGAAAGTCATCACAATGCGCACCCCCGCCGAACTCGCCGCCAACAATAGAACCTCTGCGCTGACCGACAATTTTCTCCCCGTCGAAATCGACGGAATCATGGAGGCAAACCGGCTCATTCGCGTGCGATTGACCAGACTGAATACCGAAGGAAAGCTGGAAGCGCTTGCAACGGAACCCAACGACCTTCGCGATTGAGCCGATCCAAGAACAACCGGAGCAAATCACCCCCTTCATAAACCCATGAAAAACAAGGAATAATAATCCCCATCATATTTGTCTTGCGTTCTATCGCAAATTGCGATATAGTTATTACATATTGCGATAGGGGCGAGGGTAGAAGAGCAGCCTCTTCGCGAGGACCCATGAAGCTGGGCGAAAAAATACGGTACTTGCGCGAGGTCGAGGGCAGTCTGCGCGGGCTGGACCGGGCGATGAGCCAGCAAGAGCTTGTGCGGGCCATCGACGCAGAAACCGGCTCCAAGCTCAGTCAGAGCTACCTCTCGCAGATCGAGAACGGCGCGCGTCCTCATCTCACCAACACTACGCGCCAGATTCTCGCCGGTTTTTTCAAGGTGCATCCCGGCTACCTGGTCGACGATCCCGAGGGCTACTCGCCAGAGCTGCAAAGCGAGCTGCGCCACTTCGAAGACAAGCTAGATCTGTGGCTGGTCGAGGGTGCGGAGCGCTTCCGCCGCGATCCTGAGGTGATGCAGTCGCTGCTGACGTTGGCCCGTCACGATCACACGCGAGAGTGCTTGCTGCTGCTCGAGTCGATTCTTGATACCCCAGGGTTGATGCCGAGGCTCAGCGAGGTGCTACGGCCCAAGAACGGTCAACAGAGAACAGTGAACAGTGGCCAGAGTGCGGCAGGGCACACGGAGAGCCTCAGGCCAAAACAGGTGCTTAAGACGCGAAGCAGGAAAGAAGAGGCATAGCGATGCATTGGGAGACCTTCTACTTCATTTGTTTTCTCGCGGGGCTGTTTCTGAGCGCGTTCTCGCTGTTGGGCGGCATGGGGCACTTCGGCGGACACGTCCACGTCCATTTGCCTCACGTGCACGTGCCACATGCCACGCATCTCCCAGGAGCGGCTCACGTCCCGCACGGTACTGCTGCGCGTGGAGCAGCAACTCGCGGATCTGCCACCATTCCCTGGTGGAATGGTTTCTCGATCATGATCTTTCTCTGCTGGTTCGGCGCGGCCGGCTTCCTGCTGACGCGTTACGGTAGCTTTGTCGCCAGTGCCGTGGTTGTGCTGGCTGCGGTCTGCGGCGTAGCCGGTGGGGCTATTGTCTTCTTCTTCCTCGCTAAAGTGATGCTGCCTCACGACCACGACTTAACGGCGGACGAAACCGATGTGGTCGGCGTGGTGGGCCGGGTTACATCGACCATTCGAGCTGGCGGAACCGGTGAGATCGTCTACGAGCAACTTGGTGCGCGCTGCTCAGCTCCGGCCCGCTCCGAAGACGGCTCAGCAATTCAGCGTGATGAAGAGGTCTTCGTCATCCACTACGAAAACCGAATCGCCTACGTCCGGCGCTGGGAAGATATGCCGGAGGCAGGGAACAGGGACCGGAAGTTTGAAACAGGGAGTTTGAAACAGGGAGTTTGAAACAGGAGACGTTATGACAAACACGACCTTGCTGATCGTGGATATGGGCATCCTTGTGGGTATCTTTTTGCTGGGCCTTCTGGCCAAGCTCTTTCCCCGGAACAACCACAACAACGGCTCAAACCAGGGAGCAAAGAACAGAAACTGAGCCTCAAAAAGAAGGAAACAGCGCATCCCGAATCTCTGAGAACTGAAGCTGCTTAACCATCAACCTCATACCTCCCGGATGAAAGGGCCGGGAACTCAATGAACGACTTGATGAATGGAATTAACGTATCGATGGTTGTGATTGTTGGACTCTGCGCACTGGCGGTGATCTTCATCCTTGGGGTTATAACCTCGCTGTATCGCAAGGCCGGCCCCAACGAGGCCCTGATTGTCTACGGATTCCGCGGCCCGCGCGTCGTTAAGGGCCACGGCACGGTGATCTTTCCCATGGTCGAAAGCTGCCGTCAACTGAGTCTGGAACTGATGAGCTTCGATGTGGCGCCAAAGCAGGATCTCTACACCAAGCAGGGCGTTGCGGTGACCGTGGAGGCCGTAGCTCAGATCAAGGTGCGCTCGGACCAGGCATCGATTCTAACCGCAGCCGAGCAGTTCCTGACCAAGTCGCCTGAGGAGAGGGAAGGGTTGATCCGTCTTGTGATGGAAGGCCACCTGCGCGGCATCATCGGTCAGCTGACGGTGGAGCAGATCGTCAAGGAACCGGAGATGGTGGGCGAGCGGATGCGCACCACCTGCGCGGGCGACATGACCAAGATGGGCCTCGATGTGATTTCGTTCACGATCAAAGAAGTCCGCGATAAAAACGAGTACATCGCAAATATGGGCAGGCCTGATGTGGCGCGCATCAGGCGCGACGCAGAGATGGCCACCGCCGACGCTGAGAGAGACACCGCGATCAAGCGGGCGACTGCTCTCAGAGAATCCGCGGTCGCCAAGGCTCAGGCAGATCAGGAGCGAGTGATCGCCGAGACGGCTTCGCAGACCCGCCAGGCCGAAGCGCAGCGCGATTTGGAGATCAAGAAGGCCGAATACGCCGAGCAGAGCCGCCGCCAGCAGGCCACCGCAGACAAGGCCTACGAGCTGCAGACCAACGTGATGTTGCAGCAGGTGACCGCCGAGCAGGTCAAGGTGCAGCAAGTCGAAAAAGAAGGCCAGATCAAGGTACAGGAGGCTGAAATCTCGCGCCACGAAAAAGAACTCATCGCCACCGTGCTCAAGGGCGCGGAGGTCGAGCGGAAGCGCATCGAGAACCTGGCTGCCGCAGAGAAAGCGCGCTTGACCGCCGAGGCCGAAGGCCGCGCGTCGGCCATCCGCGTACAGGGCGAAGCCGAGGCCGCCATCATCTTCCAGAAGGGCGAGGCCGAGGCCAAGGCCATGAACGTGAAGGCCGAGGCGTACCAGGAGTGGAACCAGGCCGCGGTTGTCGACAAGCTGCTGACCAACATGGCCGATGTGGTGCGCGCCATGGCTGAGCCGCTCAGCAAGGTCGACAAGATCACCATCGTTTCGACAGGAGGCGAGGACTCTGCCGGTGCGCACAAGATTACCGGCGACATGACAAAGATCGCCGCGCAGGTGCCGGCACTCTTCGAGGCGCTCAGCGGCATGGACATCAAGCAATTGATGGCCAACGTGAAGGCGATCAAGCCGAAGTCGGAGGAGAAGAAGTCGTAACTGCAGGTTTAGACCGTTGAAGCGAAGCTCAAAGCCGTGCCGTCTTCAAGCGGCACGGCCCGAATGAGAGACGAGGAGAGCATGAAGAGAGCGAGATTCATCGTAGTGGTTCTAGGAGCGGGATTGACGATGATGTCGTATGTGATGTTTGCACAGGCGCCGGAAGGTCAATCAGGTCAAGGTGTGCAGCCGATGAAGCACGAAATCAAGTTGATTCAGGAGCCCGTTCCTGAATCATCTGCGATTCCAACCGATCAGCAGCCCACCAAAGAGCAATTGGCCAAGCTCTTCGAGGTGATGCGGCTGCGCGAGCAGTTGCAGAGTTACATGAAGATGATTCCAGCTATGGTGCAGAATCAGATTAAGGCGCAGGCCAAAGACCTAACCTCGAAGCTACCCGGCGGCGGAACAATTAAGCCCGAGTTGCAGGCGACTATCGACAGGACGATGGATAAGTACCTGGAGAAGGCTCTCAACCTCTATCCCATCGACGAAATGCTGGACGACTTGACGACGATCTACCAGCGCCATCTCTGCCGTTCGGACGTGGATGCCTTCATTGTCTTCTATCAATCACCGGCCGGCCAACACTTGCTCGATCAGCAGCCGGCCATCATGAAGGAATACATGCCAGTTGTCATGGACCGCATGCAGCAGCGTAGCAAGGCACTCACTGACGAATTGACCAGGGAGATGGAGGAGTTGAGCAAGACTCCGGCTGCGGAGAAGCAAGCGGCAAAGTGACACGGTCTCCGAGGTCCCAAATCCGGTCCTCGGGCGCACGTTGTTAGCGGATAACGATTCGCCATCAACAGTGAACTATTTGCTGGAAGCAACCAAGGAGGACGTCATGGCACTGCTGGAGAGAGTAAGTACCCTGCTCCGCGCAAATCTCAACGACCTGGTGGACAAGGCCGAAGATCCGGAGCGGATGTTGAAACAAATCGTGCTGGATATGGAGAATCAGCTCATGCAGGTGAAGACCCAGGTCGCCATCGCCATCGCCGACGAACATCTGCTGGGCAAGAAGCGCGCCGAGCAGATCGAGCAGGCGGCCGAGTGGCGGCGCAAAGCCGAACTGGCCGTCGAGAAGGGCCACGATGATCTGGCCCGGGCTGCTCTCGAACGTGCATTGAGCCACGACCAGCTGGTGGCCGGTTTCACCACGCAGGCCGAGGACCAGAAGCATGAGGCCGACAACCTGCGCCAGGCCTTGCGCAAGCTGGAGCAGAAACTGGGCGAGACACGAGCCCGCTGCGAGATGCTGATGGCAGAGCATCGCCGCGCCAAGGTTGTGGGGCGCGCCACGCAGGCTCGTCAGATCGTCGGCGGCAGCCAGGAGCACGCGATCGGCCGGATGCAGACCAAAGTGCACCTCAAGTCGGCTGAAAACGTGGCCGCCAGCGAGGTGTTGGCTCCCGAGTCGCTCGAAGACCGCTTTCAAGCTCTCGAGAACGAAGACAAGGTCGAGGTGCTGCTCAAAGAGATCAAGAGCCGCCAGGCGATACAATAATGGTGGGGACGAGGCGCCGGAAGCCGGCGCCTTCAACTCCAGAAGCCGAGATGCGGTGCGGTGCGCCACCTGTGGCCTTCTTCGTATCCTGCAGAGCGGGAGTTGCGTCTAACAAACGGAGGACTATCCGCAAGCTGAAGGCCGGCCCTGAACGGCGCTACTCGCAGGTAACGCCACAAGGGGCAAAAGACCCTTGGTTCGTTCCTCTGGGCCGGTTTTACCTCCATTTCAGCTGAGTGGCCTTGACGGACTCCGACTTCCTGACTGGTGATTGAATGCACTCACGCTCGTCTCTTCTCTGTGTCGCTATCGCAACAGTTTTAGCTCTCTTCGCGCTCTGCGGCCGCATTCATGCGCAGGAATCGGGCTCGCGACTCACAGTCGTCGCGGAGCTTCCCGACGCTCCGGAGGCGCAGTCAGCGCCGGCCGAGCCGCAGCAACCGCAGACTCCGCCGTCGCAAGACCAGAGCGCCGCGCCGACCCGGAGCGGCGCAGCTCAGAGCACTTCCAGCTCACAAACCGCCACTCAGCAGCCTGACACGCCAAAAAGCCAGCACGAAAAGGCCGATGAGCAGATCAAGGAGCAAGAGACGCAGCGGGTAGTCGGCGTATTGCCGCAATTCAACATCTCCTATCGCAGCGATGCCGTTTCCATGACTGCAGCGCAAAAAATGAAGCTCGCCCTCCGTTCCTCGATCGATCCGGTAGCCTTCGGTGTGGCCTTCGTGGCTGCCGGATATCACGAGGCAATGGACGATGACAAAGGCTTCGGATGGGGTATAGAGGGTTATGGAAAGCGGTCTGGCGCCGCCTACCTCGACGCCTTCGACGGCAACATCATCGGCAATGGCATTCTACCCTCCATCTTGCATCAGGACCCGCGTTACTTCCGCCTGGGCCATGGAACCGTCACGCACCGGCTTCTCTATTCCCTCGCCACCAACGTCATCTGCAAGCACGACAACTCGAGCAGGTGGGAACCCAATTACTCTAACGTCGGCGGCAACATCGTCGCGGGTGCGATTTCAAATCTCTACTATCCGTCCACCAATTCGGGTGTCAGTCAGACCTTCACCAATGGATTCATCGTCACTGCCGAGGGAGGCATCGGCTCCATCTTTGACGAGTTCTGGCCCGATGTCTCCCGAAAAATCCTTCATAGGGACCCGACGCACGGGCTCGACGCACAGGCCCGCGCAGCCGAACAGAAGAAAAAAGACTCACGGCAGAATTAGAGATCGGCGCGGAACTCCTTTGGAATCTTTCCAGAGCATGAACTTTGGCTGGCGCAATCTCTCCGGCCTCCCGCTTGTCAAGGCAGCCATCCTCGGTCATTGCCAGCCACCCGGGCAAGGATTGATACTTGTCGCTGAGCGGTGTGGCATCCCCCAGCCTGTTCCGCAATCAAGAAGGCTGACCAATGTTCGCGATTCGCTCCCGTTCTTATCTGCTCTCGACCACTCTGATTCTGTCCCTCCTCGCTGCCCCTTTCGCAATAGCAAAGTCCGCGCGCAAGGACGATGCCGGTGCCTATGCAAGCGGGAAGTACCGCAATCTCTTCGCCGAAACCGGCCACTCCAATGGAGAGATAAAGGCCAAGATCGAAGCAGCCTACAAGCAGCTCTTTCACGGCGACCCGATCACACAGGCCACCGCCTTCGCCGCAGGCAGCAACGCCAACGGTCCGCTGATGTATGTGACCGACTGGGGAAACCACGACGTGCGCACGGAGGGCATGTCCTACGGCATGATGATTGCCGTTCAGTTGGGCAAGAAGTCCGACTTTGACGCGCTCTGGAACTGGGCGAAGACTTACATGTACGTGGGCGATCCGAGTCATCCCGCGTACGGCTATTTTTCCTGGTCGTGCAAGACCGACGGCACCTCCAACGAGGAGACCCCCGCGCCCGACGGAGAAGAGTACTTTGTCATGTCGCTCTTCTTTGCGGGCAATCGCTGGCCGGGCGGTCAGGGCATCTACGACTACCACGCCGAGGCGGAACAACTGCTGACCACCATGCGCCACAGGGCGATCATGACCGGCCCGACGAAGTTTGGGCAGCGCAGCTTGGGTTCCGAGGTCAACGAAGAGAACGCCATGATCCTCTTCGTTCCCCAGATCACGGCGCAGCCCTTCACCGATCCTTCCTATCATTTGCCGGCCTTCTATGAACTATGGGCCCGCTGGGGGCCAGAAGATGACCGCGACTTCTGGCAGCGAGCGGCCGGCGCGAGCCGATCCTTTTTCTCAAAGGCCGCCAACCCCAAGACCGGCCTGACACCTGACTATGCCAACTTCGACGGCACACCGCACGTCACCAGCAATCCGCAGTCCGGCGAGTTTGCTTACGACGCATGGCGCACCGCCAGCAACTGGGCGGTCGATTGGTCTTGGTGGCGCGGCGCACCCGCCGAACAGGAGTTGAGCGACCGAATTCAGGAGTTTTTTGCCACGCAAGGAGTCGGAAATACCGCGCCGGTCTATACGCTCGACGGCCAGGAAGTGGATGCCAAGACGAAGCAGACTCATCATGACCTGCGAGTCGGGTTGGTGAGCGTAAACGCTGTGGCAGGCCTCGCAGCCTATAACCAGGGCCGCGCAAAGCTCTTCACCGATGCGCTATGGAATGCGCCGATTCCCTCGGGCCAGGACCGCTACTACGACGGCATGCTCTACCTGATGAGCCTTATGCATGTCGGCGGTCAATTCCGCATCTGGGCCCCGCAATAGGTCCAAACCATCTCTGAAACGTTGATGACCTCGTGATGTGCTACCGCTTGTGCGGCGCACCACGAGGTCATCGTGTTCGAGTGCTACGACTCTCTCGCCAGCTCCCGGCCCCGCGCAAGTGCGCGTTTGTTCAGCTCAGTCCAGCGCGGATTCTTCACCAGCCTCTTGAGAGCCGCATCGACATTCACCTCTTGCAGCACTCCGCTGATCTCAAGCAGCGCGCCCAGCATCACCATGTTGCCCGCGCGCGCATCGCCCAGTTCATTCGCAATCTCGCTAAACGGCCGCGCCAGCACATGCACGCCTTCCCGCTCGCAATCCTCTGGGAACGCTTCGCCGTTGTAGAGAATCCATCCTCCGGCAGGCACGTTCTTCACAAACTTCCTGAGCGAAGGCTCATTCATCGCAACCAATAGATTCGGGCTGTTCACCATCGGCGAATCGATGATTTGCCGGGTCAGGCGCACATGACAGTTCGAAGTCCCCGAACGCATCTCCGGTCCATACGATGGAAGCCACGAAACCTCCAGACCTGCGTCCAATCCAGCCTCGGCCAGCACCTCGCCAAGCAGCAGGACACCCTGTCCTCCAAAGCCCGCAACGCGCACGCGAAGATCTAAATCCCTTGCCATGTCGCGCGCAAGGTGATTGCCTTTGGGCAAGCTCTCATCGTCGACGCCCAGAATCTGCGGAATCCGGTCGAGCGTGGGCCGAGCTTCGTGATTCTGCTTAAGCCTCGCCTCTTTGGTGCGATCGCAATAGACGCCCAGCGGAAAGGTCTTCTGCATCACGTCACGCACCCAGAGTTGCGCCTGCACCGGATTCATTTTGAAGATGGTGGGGCAAGGCGAGAGCACCTCGATCAGCGAAAAGCCCAGTCCGCGCGCCTGGTTTTCGACGGCCCGCTTGATGGCTTTTGTGGCTTGCACAATCTGTTTTGTATCTCCGAGTCCGACGCGCTCGATGTAGACCGGAGCCTCCAGCGTGGCTAGCAGTTCGCACACGTGCAGCGGATAACCCTCGCTCGCAGCGTTTCGTCCATTCGGAGAGGTCGCGCTTTTCTGTCCCAGCAGGGTCGTCGGTGCGGCCTGTCCTCCGGTCATGCTGTAGATAGCGTTGTTGATGAAGATCACTGTGATCTGTTCGCCGCGATTGGCCGCATGCAAGATCTCCGATGAGCCGATCGCCGCCAGATCGCCATCGCCCTGGTAGTCGATCACGATGCTCTCCGGCCTGCTGCGTTTCGCACCTGTGGCCACAGCCGGTGCGCGCCCATGCGCAGCCGAGATATTCCCCACATCGAAATAGTTATAGGTAAAGACGCCGCAGCCGACCGGACCGACCATGATGGTTCTGTTCTGGATACCAAGCTCGTCGATGGCCTTCGCCAGCATCTTGTGCACCTGGCCGTGTCCGCAGCCGGGGCAGAAGTGCGTCTGGTGCTGCAACTCGCTCTTGCGCTCATAGCGCTCGTAAAAGGACTTCGCCTTGCCGTGCGATACCGCGTACTCAGCGATCGTCTCGCTAGACATGGGCCACCTGCTTCTCCTCCGGCTGCAATGCCAGCATCTGCCGCGCCTGTTCTCGCACAAAGCCAAGCACCTCTTCATGCGACGGAACATTGCCGCCAACACGGCTGAAGAACTCAACCGGCCGAGCGCCGTTGAGCGCCAGTTGGACGTCTTCAAGCATCTGGCCGTTGCTCATCTCCACAACAGCAAATACTCGGGCAGTCTGAGCCAGCCGCTTCAGATCCAACTTCGGAAACGGATAGAGCGTAATGGGACGCAGCACGCCGACCTTGAGCCCGTTCGCGCGCACGTCAGCCGCAACAGCCTTCAAGATCCGGCCCATGATCCCGTAGCCCACAAGCACAATCTCTGCATCGCCGGTGCGCCATTCCTCAGCGCGAGTCTCGCACTCTTCGGCGCGGCGATACTTGGCTTCAAGATGATGTTGATGCGCTTCCATCTCATCGATGTCAAGATGCAACGACGTGATGAGATTTCCGCGCGTCTCCTCCGTGCCCGTCACGGCATACGCAGGCGTCTGCGGCTCGATCGCTTTCTGCGGAAATGCAACCGGTTCCATCATCTGTCCGATAAAGCCATCGGCCAGCACGACCACCGGATTGCGATAGCGGTCGGCCAACTCAAAGGCCAGCGCCGTCAAGTCTGCCATCTCCTGCACCGAGTGCGGCGCAAGAACGATCGTGCGGTAGTTCCCATGACCGCCGCCCTTCACAACCTGGTGATAGTCGCCCTGCTCGGCGGCGATGTTTCCCAGCCCCGGTCCGCCGCGGGTGATGTCGGCGATCACGCAGGGCAGCTCCGCGCCCGCCATATAGCTGATGCCTTCCTGCATCAGGCTGATCCCCGGCCCGCTCGATGCAGACATCGATCTCACGCCCGCCGATGCGGCGCCGTAGATCATGTTCATCGCCGCGACTTCGCTCTCGGCCTGCAGAAAGACGCCACCTGCCTGCGGCATATAGAGCGCCGCAGCCTCGGCGATCTCGCTCGCCGGCGTGATCGGATAACCATAGAAGGCGCGGCATCCTGAGAGAATCGCGCTTCTGACGATTGCTTCGTTCCCCTTCATCAATTGCTTGCGCATTCGCTCGCTCCTGCCGTGCCCACTTCCCCGCCGTGTGGCGTGTCGCTCGCTCGTTGCATGATTCTCAATACCGTAATCGCTCCGGGCTCAGGGCAGACCATGAAGCAGATGCCGCAAGCCGTGCACCCCACACCCGCGTACGCCGCCGTGCGATAGCCATAGCGATTCAGCCGCTCATTCAGCACGATCAACTTGGGAGGGCAGGCATCCACGCAGAGTCCGCAGCCCTTGCACTCTTCAATGTCCACCCGCAGCTGGCCACGGTCCTTTTTTCCTGGATTCCCCATTTCGATTCCTATTCGTCCCGTCACGTGCATCCGAGATCAACGACTGAGAACTCTTCGCAGACAGACTCTCTCAAACCCCTCATTCTCAGCCCCTTAAACGCGTCCGGCAGTGATACGCATCACCTTGTCCTTGCGCCCACACACCCGTGCTCTACACGTTGCCGATTGCAACGAAACAGGTTGCATTCCCGCGGGAGCAGATCAATAATTGCGCTCTGATGCCAACTTCACCCCATTCGCTCACCCGCCGCGCAGCTCGGGTCAAAGCGGCTCTGATGCTGACCGGCTTCAGCGCCGTCATGGGCCAGGTCGTGCTCATGCGCGAGCTGATGATTGTCTTCAATGGCAACGAGAGCTCGATTGGAATCCTGCTCGCGACGTGGCTTTTTTGGACCGCCGTTGGAAGCTTCGTCTGCGGGCGTCTTGCGCTGTGCTGCGACTATGCTCGTCGAGCTGTCGCTCTGTTCGAGTGCCTGCTAGGCTTCAGCCTTCCGGCGACCATCTTTGCTCTACGCGCGAGCAAGAGCGTCTTTCAATCCGTGCCGGGTGAACTGGTTGGCCCGCTCCCGGCTTTGCTCGCATCGCTCGCTTGCCTCAGCCTCTTTTGTGCTGTCGCGGGCGCGCTCTTCGTAGCTGCGGCTCAACTGGTCGGCGAAGACCCCGCCGTCGGCCAACGCAAAGCTCTCGGTGCTGCGTACCTGCTCGAAGCGGCCGGCTCGGCACTGGGAGGCATCGCCAGCCTCGTCCTGCTGCGCAGCCTTGCGCCATTCCAGATCGCCGGCATCGTTCTCTTCCTGAATCTATCGATGGCCGCTATCCTCTTATCCGGGACAAGCAGAAAGCTCCTCGCCAGCGCAGCCATCGTGATCGAGCTCTTCGCCGTCGTTCGTCTCGCTCCGTGGCTCGACATTCAAAGCCGGGCCCGTCAGTGGTGCGGCTTTCATCTGCTTGCCTCGCGCGATTCCGTCTATGGCAACCTGACGGTCACCGAGACCGGCAGCATCCGCAGCCTCTATGAAAACGGCCTCATCCTGGCCAGCGCGCCTGACGAAAGCGCGGCGGAAGAGTCAGTCCACTACGCACTCCTGGAGCACCCTGCGCCCCGGCGCGTGCTGCTCATCGGCGGTGGCGCTAACGGAAGTGTCGCACAGGCCCTCAAGCATCCCACCATCGAGCGCATCGACCTCGTCGAACTCGATCCCACGCTGATCGTCATGACCCACGAGTTCCTTCCATCGGAACCTACGGCCCTATCCTCCGATCCCAGGGTGCGCATACACTTCACCGACGGCCGGGCCTGGCTCGCTTCGACACTTGAGAGCTTCGATGTGATCATCGTGAATGCTCCCGGTCCCCAGACCGCGCAACTCAACCGCTTCTACACAGTCGAGTTCTTTCGCTCGGCGCGCGCTCACCTCGCGCCCAACGGCTTGCTCGCCCTCCAACTGCGTTCGTCCGAGGAGGCGATCAGTCCAGATCTGGCAGGGTTTCTCCGCTGCATCAACCGCACGCTGCGAGAGGTCTTTCCAAATGTCGTCTCGATTCCTGGCGACACGATTCACTTCTTCGGAGCGGCGAGCGCCGGCGTTCTTACCGGCGATCCACAAACCCTGATTGCGCGATTGCAACAGCGCAAGCTGCAGACACGGTATGTGTCAAAATACTTCATTCCCTTTCGCATGATGCCCGATCGCATGGACGAGGTGCGCGAGCGCTTGCAGCCATTGCCCGCCACGCAGGTCAATCGCGACTTCTCGCCCATCGCCTACTACTTCAATGCCGTGCTCTGGAGCGCGCAGTTCAAGCCGGACTATGCCAGTTGGTTGCGCACCGCCGGGAGCCTCAATTTCAAGTCTGTTCTCGGAACCGTGCTGTTGGCTCTGTCTCTCATGGCCGCGATGCTGGCCTTTCTTCCCGCGCGCGAACAGCGCTCTCGTTCAGCGGCTGCGCTGTCCATCGGAGCTGCTGGCTTCACAATGATGGCACTCCAGATCTTTCTTTTGCTCGCCTTCCAATCGATCTACGGCTTCGTCTATAGTCAACTGGCGATCCTGATCGCGCTCTTCATGGCTGGCATCGCGCTTGGCGGCTGGCTCGGCCTGCGGCGCATTCCTGGGGATCGACACTCACTCTACCGCCGGCTTGCATCCACTCAACTCTCGCTCGCCTTCTCTGCGCCACTGCTGATTATGTTGGCTGCCCAACTCGCCCGGCTCTCTTCGACGGCCGCGACGTGGCTCGCGGCGCAGTGCATCTTTCCCGCCCTGGCCGCGCTCTGCGGAATCTTGGGTGGCTATCAGTTTCCCATGGCAACGGCGCTCGCTCAGCACAACCGCAGCGGAGGGCGCAACCTCGGCATGCTCTATTCTGTCGATCTGATAGGCGGCTGCGCGGGAGCTCTGCTGCTCAGTGGCTACCTGATTCCAGTCTTTGGATTCTGGGGCACGGCCTGGCTCTGCGTGGCAATCAATCTGGCGCCAACTCTGTTGACCGCATGGCTCAGCTTCCGCCGCAATGACAATTCGCATTCGGCTTTGCATAGAATTACACTTCGCTGACGCACAATAGAAGCATGGAACAGGATTGGCCAGGCTTCCCTGACACCTGCCCCACGTTCTCAGGTCCCCGAGAAGAAGCTACCCACCCCCCTAAAATATTTCTGCAAATCGTGTTGTTAATTATCTAGTCAACACCCGAGAAACGGGAAAATGAGCTAAGAATCGAATGGAAATGAGTAACTTACGAAAGCAGCCTTCTAGGGCTTCTTCTCGTGAAAGACCACTGCGGTGAAGCTGAAGATGTCCGTATCCTCGTCCTTCCAGCAGTTGGCGTTCATGCCCGCTTTACGGCAGGTCTGCTCGAGGAACGTCTGCCGGTCCCACTTCTGTTCGACCGGAACCTGCGGCAGCAATAGACCGTCGTAGCCGCCGTTTTTCATCAGCAGTCCGTGTTCGCCGATCGTGATCTGCTGAATGTCCGTCACGCGGCGCAACGGCGAGAGCACAGAAATCTCATAGGCGAGCTGCGGCAGCTCCGAAGCCGACACTGCCTGGAAGCGGGGATCATGCAAAGCGGCGTGTGTTGCCGTGTCGCGCACCGTCATGTAGAGCGGTTTCACCGCGGATGTGTATCCAATGCATCCGCGCAGATCTCCGGATTTGGTGAGAGTCACAAAAGCGCCGCGCTCCTGGTTCAGAATGACGCTTGCGCTCGCTGGCGGCTCGTAGAGCTGATTCTTCTCGACAGCAAACTCCACCGACTTGCGTGCCAGCGCCAGCAATTCGCCCTTCTCCTCTTCGCTCAGCGAAAAGGGCGGATCGGCGGCCTTATCGGCAGGAGCTTTCACGAAGATATCCGCGCTGTATCCGACCACGCGCGAGTGGTCGCCCGTCACGTCCCCTGAATTCGCGTACTTCAAAACCTGCGCTTTGTTAGCTCCCATGCGCTCGGCGTAAATCATCGTGGCAACGATCGGTGCGCCTCCGCAGGCCTCCCAAATCTGTGACTGAAAATTGCGCGACATGCTGAAGTAGTCCCAGGCGGCAAGCGCGCCGAGGGTCTTGTGGTCGATCCTCACCGCATCATCGTAGGTGTGAAAATGCGAAAGATCGGAACTGGCCAGGACGAGCGTGTCGCCTTCCTTTCCTTCGCTCTTGATCAACTTCGCCAGCGCAGCGCCAAGTGCGCGGCTCGACTCATAGCTCTGGTCTCCCATCACGATGGGCACAACTTCAAAGTTGCCCAGAATCTTCTGCAGCCAAGGCAACTCGACCTCGATCGCATGTTCGCCGCCATCCGGCGTGGGATCGTGTCCCTTGGTTGAAAGCTGAATCGTCGGGTTCATCTTCGCCAGTTGCCGCGCAAAGGTCTTGTCTACCGGCACATTCCCCAGCGGCGTCGCGTAAGCGTCTCCCTCATAAACTGAACTGAAGTCAAAGGCAACATGGTGCGATGGAGCAATCACCACGACCCGCGAAAACTTGCGTCCTTTCAGTGCCGCGTAGGTGCAGGCGGCCACCGGTCCGGAATAAGCGTAGCCGGCATGAGGTGCCACTGCGGCCAGGATTTGATCGGTAACCGGCGGCCCGGGGACGCGCGCCAGCAGCTCGTCGATCATTGCTGACAGCTCCTTCGGGTCCGAGGGATAGAAGCTGCCTGCGACGGCCGCTTGGCGCACTTTTAGCGTGGCGTCTGCACTGACGTGCTTGAGCGGCGTGAAGATCAGCAGAGCGATCAGCGGAGCGGTGAGCCAGTAGGCGTTCGGGTTCATGGCGATAAGCATGTGCGTAATCTCCCTGCATTCTTCAAACGTGCCAGATGCCTGCGATCGGCTGTTGGCAAAATGGGCAACGGTTCTTCTGAATCAGCACCTCGCTTGCCGTAAATCCCACTCGCTCGACGAGCATCTTGCGGCACTTGGGGCAGTAGGTGTGCTGCGCTGGATGTCCCGGTACATTGCCAATATAGACGTAGTGAAGCCCTTCGGCATCGGCAATCGCCTTGGCGCGTTCCAGCGTCGGTATCGGAGTGATGGGAAGATTCTTCAACAGATACTCGGGATGAAACTGCGTGAAATGCAGCGGCACATCCTCTCCGAGATTCGTCTTGATCCATTGCGCAAGACCGCGAAACTCCTGATCGCTGTCGTTGAGTGTGGGCACGGTCAGGTAGACGATCTCCGTCCACTTGCCGAGCTTGCGCAGATTAACGAGCGTGTCCAGCACCGGTTTCAACTGGCCGGTGACAACCTGGCGATAATACGACTCGGAGAACGACTTGAGGTCGATCTTGACCGCGTCCATCTTTCCGTAGGCGGTCTTCAGCGCATCCGCTTGTAGGTAGCCGTTCGATACCACAATACTGCGGATGTCAGCCGCGTGCGCCGCATCTGCTGCATCCATCAGATACTCGCTGAAGACCACCGGCTCGCTATACGTGTAGGCGACTGTGGGGCAGTTGTATTGCTTGGCGAGTTCAGCAACGCGCTGAGGTGGCGTATATTGCGCGGGAACCTGCTCGGGACGCGACTGCGAGATCTCCCAGTTCTGGCAGAATTTGCAATTGACATTGCAACCGGCGGTGCCGAGCGAGAATGCCGTCGTCCCCGGCAGATAGTGGAAGAGCGGCTTCTTTTCGACCGGATCGACGTGCGCCGCCGCGATGCGCGAGTGGACCAGCGTGTAGTAGGTGCCGCCGCGATTTTCGCGCACCCCGCAATAGCCGCGCTCCTTGTCTCCTACCGTGCACTCGCGCGGACAGAGCTTGCACTTGATCTTGCGATCCTGAAGCCTCTGATAGAACCTCGCTTCGACAACGTAGCGCGAGTCGTCTTCGCTCGCAGCAGCCGCGGCGGGATGAGCGACGCTGGCCACTCCCAGCGCCGCTCCCGAAGCCAGCGCGCATTTCAAGAACGAGCGGCGATCCAGTGGGTGCTGGCCATTCATTTTGCCCTCGATATCCAAGCTACAAGACATATTCAACCTCTCTGCAGATCCTAGACCTCGACAAGAGAGATCCGTTTCGGATCGTTGTTGCCCAGGCGGTGTTCGGCATCCGCCGCTGTCGCAATATACTTTGGCGCGCGCTCCTCGGCATCGAGCGTCTTCAAGCCCTTTTCGGCGCGCTTGCGTTCGATCATCTGCCAGCCTATCTGGTCGAGCGCGACGGGATCCTGAGAGACGAGCAGAGTGTTGGCATTCCAGCTATGCTCCGGCTTGTAAGCAGGGCCGCCTTCATACATAGCGGTGGTCGCATCGCAGATCGTCAGTCGCATACGACTGCGAATCTCAGGCAGCATGTTCAGATCTGCAACATATGGATCGCAGCCGTTGGGGTGGTACTTGTTGGGGTTATGGATGACGCCGTACATATTCTTGAGCGCGATCGTGATCCCGGCGCCGTCGTGGTCTTTCAAGACAGGAAGGTTGATGAGCACATTCGAGCGTTGGGTGAGAATCTTCGACACTCGGCTTCCAACGCTGCCATACGACGACAGCTCCTGCTCATAGCCGATACGGTCGGTGCCTAAGCACTGCACGCCGTCTCCACCTACTGCCAGACGAAAACCGGCACGTTCCAGCTCCGAGCAATCGCGGTCCCAGATTACGATGTCGGCAGGCTTGACGCCAGACTCCTGCAAACGCCTGCAGATGGCCGCAATGAGCTGAACATTGGTGGAGATTCCGCGGCCTCCAAGGGAATTCACTTTGAGGCTCACGGTCTCGCCTGGACGGATCAGCATTCTCCATGGATCGGTCGGGTGATTGCGTCCAAACAGGGTCTGCATGCTGCGATCGATCAGCGCCAGCATGCGGTTCGAATCCACAGATGGTCCGGCGCCACGAAGTTTCTCATCCCGCGCAACAACGACCTTTGATTTCGCAGCAGCGCCGGATTCGGCTGCACGAGCTTCTGCCGACAGTGCTCCCGTCACGCCGCCGGCGCACCAAAGCGCAGCTCCGCCAAGAGAACCCTTGAAAAAATCTCTGCGGCTGTTAGTGTCGAGAATGCTCATTCGCAAACTCCGCTGGCTCTGCGGACCGCAGGGCCACTCCATGGAGGGGAACGGTTTCGGCGGCTGCGATCTAGCTGCGCAAACGCGAGGCGGAGATCCCCGGAAGCAGGCCCATCTTCCGGCTCCGGGCGTACCATCATCCCATTTAACGCTTACGGCAGCTGGGGAAGCTTTGCTGTGATGGCCGGCACTTGAGAGAAGAGACCGCCAGAAGCCCGCAATGCCTTGCTGCCCAATTCGCTCCGCTCTGATCGAAGGATAAACTAGTCTCGTGTCAACGAACGCCGCATCCACGCGTAACTCCAAGCCGGTCAAAGTGAAGCTGAGCTCACTTGAGGATACCTGGAGGTTACGCGACAGCCTTGCATCGGCCGCTCTCTTTCTCGCAACTGCGGCCGTAACTCTGTGGCAAAATGCGCATCTTACTGTTCTCTGGGATGCGAGCTACACATTGGACGCCAGCTCCCGCATCGCGCTCGGGCAGATGCCATATCGCGATTTTCCGCTGGCCCACGCACCATTGACCTTCCTGATTCAGGCTGCGATCATTCGTCTTGCCGGCAGGGTCTTCTTCCACCACGTTCTCTACGCCGCAATTGCCGGCGGGCTGGGTACTGTGCTCGCCTGGCGCATCGTGCTCGGCACACTGCGGGCCAGGGTGCGCGGATCATGGCTTGTCTCTCTTTTGCTGGCGGCGCCGCTGACTGTGCTGGGTATCTATAGTATTCTGCCGTTTCCTTCTTACGATTGCGATTGTGTCTTTTCGATTCTTCTCGTCATCTATCTTTTGCAACGGATTCCGGCTAACTCCGGCAAAACGTTGAAATCGAGCCCGGCAACCGCGCCCTGGCGGCCGTTCCTTGCTGGCGCCACGCTCCCGCTGCCGCTCTTCTTCAAACAGAACATCGGTCTTCCACTTCTAGCCTCCGCGTCCGCCTTCATTCTCTTACTCTTGATTGTGAAAAGGGCTCGGCGCGGCTCAAGCTCAGAGGACAGCGCAGAGCTGTTGGCAGTTCTGAGCGGCGCGGTTACATCGCTTTTCGCTGTAGGCCTTTTGCTGCGCTTCACGTGCGGTCTCGGCAACTATATCCAATGGACCATCCACTTCGCGTCAGAGCGGCGTCTGCCAGGGTTCGAGGATATGCTCGGTGTTTACGCCGAGCCGTCGCTGCTTTGGTGGCTTCCGGCCGTTGCGGGGGCACTTGTGCTCTTGTATTGCCGCTACTCCAAGGCGCTGTTGGTGCGCCTTTCAGCTTTGGTATTGCTGGCGGCGCCGTTTATCTGGACCTTGGCGGGTCTTTTGCTTTCCACCGATGCTGATGACCGCGCCAGCAGCCTGCTTGCGCTATGGCCGCTCCTGATGATTCTCAGCGCGTCGCTCACGCTCTTCAACCTGTGGCACGGTCTCGTCCGCGATCGCGAGCGCAGTCTAGGCCTCCGCGCGCTGTTGCCCGCGATATTGCTGGTCACCATCAACGGAACACTGCTCTCGCAGCAACTTTGGGGATCGACTTATGCCATCTGGCCGTTACTTGTGCTTCTCATCGCCGAGATGATCGTCTTCCTCTCGTCGATCGAGTCGTCGGACAGTCCCAAGGAAACTACTCATCGAACTCCATTCGTAGCTCCGGTTTTGAGTGCGATCATCTCGGCGACGCTTCTCCTTTGCGGTGGCCTGTACATGGTTAGCGAAGAACGGCTCTCCTATGCGAATATCGAGGGCCCGGTTGTGCACTCTGCCGAGCCGGCGCTGAGAGGAATTGCGGTCGCCGGTCCGTTTCTGCCAGAGTTTGAAGAGCTGCTGCACTTCGCGGCCAACGAAATCCCCGTTTCCGACGGAGTGCTTCTTATACCCGGAGAAGATCCCTTCTACTTTGCCACGGGTCGCGTTCCGCAATTCCCTGTCTTACTCTTCGACAAAGCTACTGACCCGTTTTCTGCCGCAGAACTCCTTGAAGAGGCCAAGGTCCGCAACATTCGCTGGCTGATCGTGAAACGGGATTTGCAGATCAAGGAAGATCCCACACCGCAGCGAGAAGCCTCGCTCGAGGCTCTTCAGCGGGTCTTTTTTCTCTACCGCGAGCTGGGCGTCTATGATGTTTACCGCCGCCCATGAAGGGCTTTTTCCTGTCTTTTTGCATCTGAAGACTATAATCGGCCCATGGCGGTTCAGGCGCGGATGAATTCCTTGGAGACGGCAGAGGCAGCAAGCGCCGAGCGAAAGCTGAGTGCGTTAGAGGCGCGGCTCGCCGAATTGGGCAACGTGATCGTTGCTTACTCGGGCGGCGTGGATTCGGCATTTCTGGCAGCCACTGCGTATCGCGTTCTGGGCAGCCGCATGCTCGCAGTGCTGGCCGACTCGCCCAGCCTTGCGCGCCGTGACTTCGAGCAGGCCTGCGAATTTGCACGGGAACGCGGGATACCATTGCACATCGTCGAGACTGGAGAACTCGAATCGCCCGAGTACCGGCGCAACGACGCCAATCGATGCTTCCATTGCAAGGACGCTCTCTTTGCGGAGATGGAGACGCTCGGTCCGAAGTTCGGTTTTGAGCACATTGCCTATGGCATGAACGCCGACGATACCAGGGACTTTCGTCCCGGACAGCGCGCGGCCGAGGAGCACGCCGTTCTGGCGCCGCTGGCCGAAGTCGGGCTCACCAAGATCGAAATTCGCGCGCTAGCCAAAGCTGCCGGGTATCCCTTCTGGGATCGCCCCGCAGCGCCCTGCCTTTCCTCGCGCGTCGAGTACGGCCGCGCTGTGACCCGCGAGGTGCTCGATCAGGTTGAGAGGGCTGAAGAGAGCCTGCGTCAGCTGGGCTTTCGTGAGTTGCGGGTTCGTCACCATGGCGAACTTGCTCGCGTGGAAATCGCCCGCGCCGAGCTACCCCGCGCCCTCACGATGGAGATGCTGGACGCTATCACTGCCGCACTCAAGCAGGCCGGCTTCCAATATGTGACGCTCGATTGTTCGGGATTCCACTCTGGATCGCTCAATGCGATCCTGCCTGCCGAAGTCCTGGCGAAGCGCGGGGCATAGCCGGCAATTTAGAATCACAATGCGATGCGTATAGCTTATCTTGAGTGTTTTTCCGGCATCAGCGGCGACATGCTGCTGGGGGCTTTAGTAGATGCGGGCGTACCCTTCACCCGTCTTGCGGAGACAGCCGCTGCGCTCAACGTGGGCGCGCGCCTTGAGATGCGCAAGGTGAGTCGCGGCGGACTGGCGGGTACCAAGGTGGATGTGATCGCGCCGGACGACCCCCGCGAGCATTCACATGACCCACACTCTCACGAGGCTCACTCCCACGCGGAACATGCGCATCCTCACACGCATTCGCACGAGCGGTCGCACACTCACGCCGCGCACCGCTCGCTCTCGACGATTCTCTCCATCATCCGCTCAGCTCCGCTTAGTGAGCAAGTGAAGCAGCGTTCGACTCGAGCCTTCCAGCTCCTAGGCGAGGCCGAGGCTGCAATTCATGACGTTCCTGTTGAGCAGGTTCACTTTCACGAAGTGGGTGCGGTGGACACGATCGTCGATATTGTCTGCGCGGCTGTTGGCGCCGAGAGTTTGAATATTGACCGCTGGTTTTGCTCACCCCTCAACGTTGGCAGCGGAACGGTAGTCTGCCAGCACGGCACGCTTCCAGTTCCCGCGCCGGCAACACTCGCATTGCTCGGTGACGCTCCCGTCTATGCCGCGGGACCGGCGATGGAGCGAGTGACCCCGACTGGCGCGGCCCTTCTGCGAATGCTCGACGTGCACTACGCGCCGCTCCCAGCCATGCGCGTCGTGAAGACTGGCTATGGCGCGGGCGGGCGAGAGACACCGGGCCAGCCCAACCTGTTGCGTCTGCTCGTAGGCGAGGAAGATGCCAATGTGAGTGGCGCAACCGAGGAGATCGCTGTGATCGAGACGGTCATCGACGATTCCAGCCCGCAGTTGCTTGCCTACGTCAGCGAGAGGCTGCTTGAGGCCGGCGCTTGGGATGTTTATCGCGTTGCAGTGCAGATGAAGAAGGGACGAACTGGTGTGCAGATCACCGTGCTCTGCCGTCCCGATCTCATCTCCGAGTTGCGCGAGTTGCTCTTCCGCGAGACCACAACCATCGGTTTGCGCTGGCGGGTGGAGAAGAAAGCGGCTCTAGCACGCGAGTTCGTCGAAGTTGAGACGAGTTGGGGCAGCGTACGCTTCAAGGTTGCTCGCTTGCCCAACGGCACAATTGCCAATGCCGCGCCCGAGTACGAGGATTGCCGGGCGCTCGCTCGGCAGCACGCGGTTCCGCTCAAGCGAGTGATGGAAGAAGCCATGCGGATCTATGCGACGGCAAAGGAGAAAAACTGATGGATCGCGCATCGATCGAGGCCTTGCTCAACGAGGTCCGCGAGGGCCGCACTCCTGTCCACGACGCTCTTGAGCGGCTCAAGGTGATGCCCTTTGAAGAGATGGGATTTGCCAAGGTCGACCATCATCGCTCTCTGCGAACAGGAATGCCCGAGGTGATCTTCTCTGCCGGCAAGACGCCTGGACAAGTCGCCGCAATCTTCGCGCGAATGGCGCAGGCCGGTGGTAACGTGCTGGCAACGCGCGCCTCGCGCGAGACATTCGAAGCTGTCGAAGCCGTGGAACCGCGCGCTGAGTTCCATGAGATGGCTCGTGCCATCTCGCTCACGCAGGCTCCGGCCACGCCAGGCAAGGGAACCATCGGTGTTGTTTGCGCCGGCACCAGCGATCTGCCGGTTGCTGAAGAGGCCGTTGTCACAGCGCGGCTGATGGGAAATACCGTCGAATTGATCGCAGATGTCGGCGTCGCCGGGATTCACCGGCTGCTGGCGCAGAAGAACTCCCTGCAATCGGCGCGCGTGCTCGTCGTCTGTGCGGGCATGGAGGGCGCGCTGCCAACCGTCGTCGGCGGCCTGGTGAATGCACCGGTAATTGCTGTCCCGACCAGCATCGGTTACGGTGCTTCCTTCGGCGGCCTGGCTGCGCTGCTGGGCATGTTGAACACCTGCTCGCCCAACGTTTCCGTGGTCAACATCGACAACGGCTTCGGTGCGGCAAGCATTGCGTCGCTCATCAATCATCTATGAAGATCCACCATGGCTTCACCGTCGTACGGTAAACGGTGGCGATCACTCTCAAGGTTAAGAGGCCGTAGATCAGGGTCCTCGCGCTGGCAAGCCCCTTGAAATGCGTCCAGTGGATCATGATCGCCTCAAAATGTACGGAGGTGAGCATGGCACAAATCATCGACAGCGAACTCATCGATGCAATTCTCGATTCTTGGGATCGCAACAACCGTATTCTGGTCAACCTGCTGCGCGCCTTGCCACCAGGCGGCAAAGATGCGCGAGTGATGGCAACGAGCCCATCTGTCAGTGAGATATTTGCTCACTTGATCTACGTGCGCCTGATCTTCGTCTCAGAAGACGCGCCAGAGTGGGCAGGATTGCTTGACCCACATAACTGGATTCGCGAGACCGATTCCGACCGCCTGGCCTACGGACTCGAGAGCAGCGCCCACGCCGTGCGCGACGCGGTCGAAGACTGCCTCCGGTCGGGTAAGCCCATGCGACAGCACTACGATCACCCGCTCCTATTTCTGCAGCACATGATCTGGCACGAGGGGTACCACCATGGCCAGATTAAACTTGCGCTCAAGGTTGCCGGCCAGCCCTTCGATGACAAACGGATCGGTCCGCTCACATGGGGCGTCTGGATGAGGAAGACCGGCGGCGTCTGATATCGATTTCCTCGTGGCCGAATGGGCAGTCTAGGAGAGGAAGCCGGTGACGCAGATCACTGTTGACCCCTGGCCTGAGCGCGAATCATGGATCTTGTACGGTTAGCGTCGGCGCCTGTGGAGGCGATTCGTGATCCGGTCCAGATTGCCGCTGTTGCGCAGGATCTCGCAGATCATCTTTCTGCTGTTCTTTGTTTGGCTGCTGGTCTTCACCTCGATCAGTTTCTTTCCCGGTGGAGCGACCGAGGTCAAGTTGCGCGCGCCGGTGCGGCTGTTTTTCGAATGGGACCCGCTGGTGGCCCTGGTCAACGCATTGGCGAGCCACGCTCTCTATCGCGGCCTGTTGTGGTGTCTGCTGATTCTCGTGCCGACGCTCTTTCTTGGCCGCTTCTTCTGCGGCTGGATCTGTCCCATGGGCACGTTGCAGCACTTCGTGGGGAACCTGCCCTCAGAGGCCAAGCGGGGCAAGCAGCGCATCGAGGCCAATCGCTACAAGCGCTGGCAGACCGGCAAATATGTTGTGTTGACTGCCGGATTGATCGCGGCGCTCTTCGGCTCGGCGGCTATTGGATGGCTCGATCCCTTCAGCCTGTTGGTGCGGTCCTTTGGGCTCTCGATTCTGCCGGCCGTCAACGCCGCCGCAAGCGCCGCGCTAACACCGCTTGAGACGAGTCACGTCCCGGCGATCAAAGCAGCGGGCCAGACACTGCACACAATTCTGCACTACATGCTGCTCGACCTTCGCCAGCCGCACTATACACAAGGTCTGTTCTTCGGCGTATTGTTTCTGGCGATTCTCGCGCTCAGCCTGCGCGTAACGAGGTTCTGGTGCCGTGCCATCTGCCCGCTTGGCGCATTGCTGGGTGCGCTCTCGCGCTGGTCGATTCTTGGGCTCAGCAAGGATGCCGCAAAATGCGACAAGTGCAACCGCTGCTTGCTCGATTGCCAAGGTGGCGACGACCCCATCGGCGGCGCGCCGTGGCACAAGTCCGAATGCCTGATGTGCATGAACTGCGTCGGCAGTTGCCCGCACGATAGTTTGAAGTTTAAGTTCCTCAGGCCCGCTCTCGGCAAGGACACTGAGGTTGCCTCGCCGAATCTGGGCCGGCGGAGGACGCTGACCGGACTCGCAGCTGGCGCGGCGATCGTTCCACTGATGCGCTCGAATACAGGGCTGGGCAAGGGCCGCCATGAACGCCTTCTGCGACCACCGGGCTCGCTCGATGAGTCCGATTTTCTCTCGCGCTGCATTCGTTGCGGCGAATGCATGAAGGTCTGTCCGAACACGGCGTTGCAGCCGACGCTCGAAGAGGCAGGCCTCCAGGGATTGTGGACCCCGACACTGGTGCCGCGCATCGGCTACTGCGAACCAAGTTGCGTGCTCTGCTCCGAAGTCTGCCCCACCGGCGCAATCTGGCAGATCACGCCGAAGGAAAAGGGCTGGGTCGTTGGCGTGGGAGAGCAAAGCCAGCCGATACGCCTCGGGACCGCATTCTACGATCGCGGCCGTTGCCTGCCGTGGGCTATGGCCACCGACTGCATCGTCTGCGAAGAGTGGTGCCCGGTCTCACCCAAGGCGATCTATGTCCAAGAGGCGCAAGTCATCGACTCGGCAGGCAATACCAAGACGCTGAAACAACCGCGAATCGATCCAAGCCGCTGCGTGGGCTGCGGCGCGTGCGAGTTTGCCTGTCCGCTCCAGGAGCGTCCTGCAGTGTATGTTACAAGCATTGGAGAAAGCCGTTCGCCGAGCAGTCAGATTCTGCTCAACAGAAAGTAAAACGGGGGAGTCTTGCATTGAATTATCAGTTGAAGTTGAAGTGGGCCATTGCGGCGATCGTGATTGTTGCTGTAGCCGCCAGCACCGGTTGCAAGAAGAAGGCTTCAGATCCATTCCCGGCAACCAACGCAATCGCCGGTTGGCAAAAGACCAGTGAGACGCGCGTCTTTGCGGCAAAGGATCTGTGGCAATATATCGACGGCGATGCCGAGCACTACATTTCGGCGGGCGTCGTGACCACCTCGACCTCCGATTACAAATATCACGGGCAGTTGGAGGCGACGGTGGATGTCTACACGATGGGCGATCAGGCTGGCGCGCGCAAGATTCTCGATGGCGAGCAGAATAATGACGCTAAGACCATCCAGCTTGGCGACGCGGGCGTAGCTCTTGCGCAGAGCATCATCTTCCGCAAGGGTACCGCTTTGGTGCGCATCGTTGCATACGAGTCCGCGCCAGACGCGCAGCAGGCGCTGGTAGCGCTGGCGAGCGGAGTGGAAGCGAAGCTGTAAAAAAACACGCAGGCCCGAGAATCGGTCTTGCAGAAACAAGCGAGGATTCGAATGAGCAGCCGCCGTGATTTTCTTAAAGACGCAGCAACTGGAGCTCTGGTGCTGGGCGCGCAGAGCAAGCTGGGCCTTGCCGCAATGCTCGACAAAAAGGCCGAGGTCTCCAAGTCAAAGGTGGTGGTCGCGCGCGATGCCGCGCTCCACGGCGGCGATGGAAAGCTCGACGACAAACGCGTGCAGGCCCTTCTTGACCGCGCCATCGCCACCTACACCGGGCACGATAAGCCTGTCGACGCCTGGAAGAGCATCGTGCCCGTCGGCAAAGTGATCGGCCTCAAGGTCAACGGCCTTGGCGGCAAGGGAATCTCCACTCATCCTGAGTTGGTAATGGCCGTCTGCGAACGGCTGCAACAGGCCGGCGTCAAGCCCGGCGAGATCATCGTGTGGGAACGCGATGCACGAAGCCTCGCTGCATGCGGTCTGACCGTCTCGACCGACCCAAACCGCATTCGTATCTATGGCAACGATGTGGCCGGTTATGAAGACGAGGGAGTAGCCTTCGGTTCGGTTGCCAACGTGAAGCTGGCGAAGATTCTCACTCGCGAGTGCGCGATGGTGATAAACCTGCCGATTCTCAAGGATCACGAACTGGCGGGCGTCACCTTCTCGATGAAGAATATGTATGGCGTTGTTGCGAAGCCGAATGAACTGCACGCCGGCGGCTGCAATCCCAGTGTCGCCGATCTGAATTGTATTCCCGCGATTCGCGAGAAGGTGCGCTTCACCATCGGAGACGCGATGAGTTCGGTCTACAACGGCGGGCCGGGCTTCCATCCCGAACATCTCTGGCAACCCAACGCGCTCATCGTTGGCCAGGACCGCGTCGCTGTCGATCACACCGCGTGGCAGATGATCGAACGCAAGCGCGCCGAGGTGGGCATGCCGACGCTTGAAGCCGCCAATCGTCCACCGCGCTACATCGCCACCGCCGCGGATCAGACGCACAACCTGGGTGTCAACGATCCGCAGCGCATTCACTTGATGGAAGTCTAACCGGGGAGAACCGCCATGGCCGGTGAAATCGATCTGGAGACAAAGGGCGCAACGCCGAGGCTGACTCGGCGCGAGGCGATGCTGCAGTTGCTGCGCGTGGGCGGCGCGGCAGCGGGCGCAGCGGGCGCGGCCCTCTGGCTGAGCGAGCGGAGCGTCCGGCCCGTTCCCGCGCGGGTCGAGCAGGCGCGGCGCGATCATCGAGTAACCTCCGGTTCACAGGACCCGGCACTGCCGCATCTAACAGTTGTTCAAGGCGGCGAGCCGCGCGCCTTGGTCGACAAAGCGCTTGAAAACCTGGGTGGCATTCAACGCTTCGTGAGCCGCCAGGACGTGGTGGTCATCAAGCCCAATATCGCCTGGGACCGCACGCCGGAGCAGGCCGCCAACACCAATCCTGACGCAGTCGCCGCAGTCGTGCGCCAATGCTGGCAGGCTGGGGCCAAGCGCGTCATTGTGACGGACGTGAGCTGCAACGAGCCTCGCCGCTGCTTTATGCGCTCGGGCATTCAAGCCGCTGCGCGCGCCGAGGGGGCCGAGGTTATTCTCCCCGATCCTGAACTCTATCGCGAAGTCGATCTGGGCGGCGTGGTGCTCAAGTCATGGCCTGTCTTCACGCCGTTTCTCGAGGCCGACAAGATCATCAACATGCCCATCGCCAAGCATCACGGCCTCACTGGCGTCTCGCTCGGCATGAAGAACTGGTACGGAATCCTCGGCGGTCAGCGCAACCGGCTTCACCAGCAGATTCATCAGAGCCTCTGCGATCTGGCCAACTTCATGCTGCCCACGCTGACCATGATCGACTGCTACCGAATCCTGTTGCGCAACGGCCCCACCGGCGGCAACCTCGAAGACGTCGCAGTCAAGAAGACGATGGTCGCCGGCATCGATCCGGTAGCTCTCGACGCCTACGTAGCCAAGGCATATTGGAACCTCGACCCCGAGCACATGCCCTATCTGCAGATGGCCGCGGCACGCGGACTTGGTGTTGTGGACTTCGACAAGTTGCAGGTCAAAGTCAGTCAATTGGGGTAGACTTGGTAGCTGTATGGCCACCTACTACTCAGGAATGACGAGTAACAGAAGCTCAGCAGACAAAAAATCTCAAATCCGTTTTCGATAACATCTGAAGTCGAAGATCCAGTGACTGTGAGGAATCGTTCTATGAATAACTTGCCGATCTTCATCACGGGCTTCCTATCTTTAGTCCTCGGTTGGATTGCCGGATATATTGTCGCCTACTTCAAACAGAAGGGTGAGAATCGAGCCATGATCGAGGATAGCGCCAGAATCACCCATATTGCTGAGGAGGTCAGAGCTGGATTCGCAACGCAACTTGAGGCCACGAAATCTCTATTTGCCAGCGAACTTGAGGGTATCAGACACCATCTCTCGTTAGCAGCTGATGCCTCCAGAAGGTATGAGGATCTTAAGGCATCAGCCTATGTTGATTTCTGTAAAAGTACTGCTGCCCTCGCAATCTCGCAACGTCACCAGAACAAAGATCGCGAGCTTGAGGCGAGCATAGCGGTTACTGACGCGAAGGCAAGGATCGCCATATATGGCAGCCCCGAAGTTGCTGAGGCCTTGGGTATATTCTTTCGGGATCATGCGCAGCTCATTACTCCTGAAGCCATGTCATGTTTTATTGGTGCCATGGATCTGATGCGCAACCAAACGGTAGGCGAGGAGGGAAGTGTGCCGAGGAGAGTTCTTTCGCAGCTTTTCTTTAGCCAAGACCTTTCCGAGCTACCAAAGCTTACTGTTCGTCCCAAGTCGCAAATCGAGATGTAGATCCCTTCTCAGTCAAGTGCCGAGCATCCGATCCTCACTCTTTTTTTCTGGCACGTGGATGCGTGCCGACTCTAGCTAACTCACTCCAGCCGCGCAAGCGGCGTCTGCCGCACCGCCGGTGCTCACGGCCTATCGTAGAAGCGGAAGAAGAGCGACGGCTTCGAGACGGGCTCGGCCCGCGCGACCAGCCCAGCAACCTGATTGTCGCTCAAAGGCGTGAATTCCCTTGCCAGCTGCACATTCTCTTCCAGTTGTGCAATCGTGTCGCAACCGATGATGACTGTGCTCACCGGGCGCGAAAGCGTATAGTACATCGCCTCGCGCATGGTGATGGTGCCCGGCGTCGGCGCAAGCACCATTCCCTCCCAGGAGTGTTTCTGCTGCTCGATGGGCGGCGGGGTCCAAGAGGAGAGAATCCTACCGCGCGCCGGAACCTTCATGCCGATGATGCCCATCTGCCGCTCCACAGCCATCGGCAGCAACTCTTGATTGAAGCTGAAGTGATGCGGGTCGGCCGCGTTCATCGCCATCAGAATCGTGTCGAAGGGATGGCGCTTGATGCACTCCATGAGCGCGTCGGGCCGGTAGTGGCCGGTGATGCCGAGATAGCGCACGACCTTCTGCTGCTGCATCTCGAGCAGTGCCTCCATCGCGCCGCCCTTAGCAAAGACGGCGTTTACGTCAGTCATGGTTCCGATGTCGTGTAACTGCCAAAGGTCTACATGATCGGTCTGCAGCAGTTGGAGAGATCTCTCGATCATGCGCATTGAGTCGTCGCGCGTGCGCTCCTTGGTCTTGGTGGCGACAAAGGCTTCGCTGCGCCGGTGCGCCATCACCTTGCCAACATACTGCTCGCTCCAGCGCTCCGGACCGCCGTAGATCGACGAGGTGTCGATGTAGTTGACGCCGAGATCGAGTGCCCGCTCGATGATGGGCACGGCCGCGTCGAAATTGTTGGCGCGCTCGAGGGCAGCCTGGCCGCCGAGCGAGAAGATGCCGACGCGATAGCCGGTCTTGCCCAGGTTACGCGTGGGCATCGCCGCCAATGTCTTGGGATTCGACGGAAGACCAGGAAGAGATTTGGGCGCATTGGCCAGAGTCGTTGATGGAGCCAGCAATGCGGCGGTGATTGCGCCGCTCGCCTTCAGAAAATCGCGTCGGCCCTGCTTGCACGCCGCAACCGTTTTATCTTCGCTCATGATGACCTCCTCGGCATTGCACGGCCGGAGGGACCGCGCTTCGCGTGAACCATTGCTCGGGACGGGCTCGTGCTTTCGACAAAGCGATGCGATTCCCGCGATGCCTCATCATAAACCTGCGCAATGCCGGGTGGGAATTAGATAAACTGTGAGAGCAAAAGTTTGCGAGTTCAGTGTGGGTAGCGGAAGAAGCGGGCGATGCCGGGTCCAGAATCCATACTGATCGGCACCGAATGGATCGCGCCTTTGCCGGGTACCCAGAAGCCATGCACCTGCATCCCATGGATGAAGACCTGCCCCTTCACTCCAGCGAGCAGAGACCGCTCGCTCGGGACGCGGAGCCGTGGGAGCCCCAAATGGTCACCCGGCACCCGGCGTAGAATGCACAGTTAGAGTTACTCCTCCATCCGTACAACAGGTGAAGATCATGCGCTTGCTTCCAGCTCTCTATATTCTGGCGTTCCTTGTCGGCACATCCCTGGCTCCCGCCCAGCCGACTGGCGCGGCGAAGTCCGCTAGTGCCGCGCCCGCGGCCGCGGAGTCGCTTGAGGACCGGAATCGCGCAGTCGCGCTGCGTGTCTTTGATGAGATCTTCAATCAGCGTCACCCCGAGGCCGCGGCCGAGATCTACTCGCCCAACTTCCACAACCACGGCCTTCACAGCGATGCCTCGCTCGAGGTAGACCAGAGGTGGGCGCGCAGTGAACTCCAAGCCTTTCCCGATCTTCACATGACGGTGGTGAAAACAGTTGCCGAGAACGACCTTGTTACTGTTCTATGGATCTTTCGGGGCACACACAGCCGCTACGGGTATGCAGGCTTTCCCCCAACGGGCACCCATATGGAGTTCCGTGGCACCACCATCTTCCGCGTCGTTGATGGCCGCATCGTAGAGGAGTGGACGACCTTCGACCAATGGAGCAGTTATTCGCAGGTTTTGCAGCATCTGCGCTGGTGGATCATCGGCATCGGAGGCATTATCCTCCTGGTCTGGCTTTACATTGGCCACCTCGCATTTGCGTGGCTCGGATGCGACCGGAAAAGAACTGGCTAGCACTGGGAAAGATCCAGGCGGATCGCGGCATTGAGCCGCGCAAGCTGCGCGAATTCCACTTCGATGTGCTGATTGCGCTGACGGCGTGATGCGATGGAGCTATCGAGAATGTTCGCGGCATTCTCGACGCGGCCTTTGAACACCGTCAAAATTAGTACCTGTCCGCATTTAGTCTAATAGCTGCCTTCAATGCCTACGGAGGGAGCAGGGGGCTTCATTCCCCTGAATTTAGCGGCCAAAATGAAGGGCCTTCAGGCCCGGACCTTATTTCCCTGGAAGTGGAGAGGCATGGGGTCCAGCGGTTCGCCTGCCGCCGAACTGAAGCGATAATCCTGCGGCGCCGCCACCAGCCCCCGCCGCACCGGGTTCTCCTCGATATACCGCACGCAGCTCATGAACTTCTCTTCGCCCATGATTTGGCTCTCGTTGAAGCTGCGCATCCACACATCGTGCTTGCTCTTCAATCGGAATGAGAATCCGCCCTTGATGAACTGCATCGCCTTTTCCAGCGAAACATCCGCGGCGGGCGTAATCAGGGCGTGAAAGTGGCCGGGCATGATCACGAACGCATGCAAGAGGAACTTGCCCTGAGCGTGATAGTCAAGGATCGTCCGCTCAAGCAACTTCGCCGTGGCCGTGACCTGAAAAAAGGCTGCGGCGTTCGGCCGTCACAGCCGTAACCAGATAGGTCCGGGTTTCTTGTGGAGCGAGCCGCATCCCAGAAGCATAAACGAAAGGCCCGCGGCTAAAGCCGGATTCTTTTCGGGCTGGCTTTCAGGAGCCTGAAGGCTCCTGCTCCCTCCGTTTGAGGACTGCTTGATTGAGAGGTGAAGATTCGCGCCGGATTCGGGCAGATCGCGAGTTTGAGCCGCGCAAGCTGCGCGAGGTTCACTTTGATGTGCTCATTGCACTGACCGCGCGCAATCACGACGCACGATTTATCACGGGCAACCGCTCTGACTTCGAGCTGATCCGCGAATACCGAAAGTTTGAGTTAGAGGTGTGGTGAGGGTGAAGGCGAGTTGGGATGCGTAGTTTCCCAGATCTCAAAAGGGAGACCTGGGCCCTCCGGCGTTCGGGAGATGATTGACCGGGCAAGCGGGATCAAATGTCAGCTAACGCTCCTCGGGGAAGCGTCGCGGGCGAGGCACCTGCAAGGTAGCGTTCGGCCCGCTATGATGATTCAATGTGGCCCTTCAAGAAAGAGACGCTAAGCCCAGATCAAATGCCCTTAACTGGTCCTTGGACGGTTACGAAGGGTACGAATAACGGCCAAGACATGATTGTGCGCAGGAATACCGGGTATCAGTTCAAGGGCGTTCCAGGGTATGAACATCAGGTTGGCATCGCGGTCCCTCTAAGGTCACCCGAAGCTACCGGGCTTCCGGGCGCCGCAGAACTTGCGCTATTGAGTGAGATTGAAGACATGGTTTGCAGTTCGTTGGAGGAGCAGGGAGAGTCCCTCATGGTGGCCGTAATCACAACGAGCGGAATGCAGGAGTATGTTTTCTACACTCGTGACCCGCACAGCGTACAGCTACGCTTTGAAGAAATTCGCAAGCGGACCACTACTCACGAGATACAGCTGATGATTAAATCGGACAAATCTTGGCGGGTTTACCATCAGCTCGGTTCGCTGCGCTCAACATGACTGCGCTGTGAGGAGTTTGTTTGATCTTAAGCGATTAACCGGCTAACCCGAAGTAGCTCTTTCTTGTCGCCAAAAATCTTTGGCGCAATTCAGGCACGTAATGACAATGACCGTTCCCGAGGGAACGGCCGTTGTACGTTTAGTGAACCAAGGCAAGTGAATCAGTCGCCGGCGACTAGTTCGGACTCTTTCTTCTCTGCTGGCTTGGCGGGGGCTATGGAGCCTAGACTGACCAAGCCCTCGACCGGCTTCTCGCCCAGCACATGCTCGCGGTAGAGCTTGGCCATGCGGGAGTTTTCGGCGGCGTCGAGTTGCTTGCCGTCGCGGGCGCGAATCTTTTCTTCCCGGGCGTTTTTGGCGATGCCCAACTCGTCGAGAGTGTGATTGGCTTCGGAGTTGACGTGATCCATGTTGAGAGTGAGGGTATGGCCCACCTCGCTCATGGCCACCTTTTTGCCGCCGGCGAAGATCTCGTGGCGGCCGTGCTCCTCATACCACTTGGTGAGGGTGGCGGTCATGTGCATCTTCTCGATGATGTTGCGCCAGCCGATGCCGGTGTTGTAGGCACAGAAGCTGATCTCGCCCTCTTGCGTGGCGTAGGGGATAATACATTGTTCTGTCCGGCGGAAGTCGTAGTTGAACAAGTCCTGGAACCACATGCCGGCGATGAACAAGAAATTCCAGCGGTCGGCGCGGCGCTTCTCGATATCGGCCATGGTGCGGTCGCCCTTGACCGAGCCGTAGTTTTTGCCGGTGGCGTTGAAGGTCTTGTCCATCTTCTTGAGCATGTCGGTGATCTTGAAGTGGGTGGGCGACTGGAAGGGATCGTAATTGCGCAGCAGAGCCAGGCCGAAGCCGATGACCGACATCCACTTGCCGCGGGCGGCGTCGTTGACCTTGGCGAGATCTTTGGCCACCTTGTTCATGTTGAGGAAGGCGGTGACGGGCGCGGCTTCTTTGGTTTCCTTGTCGATCATCATGGCCATGCCGATGCCGCAGTTGGGATGGCAGCCGCATGAGAGCTGGCCCCACTCGGCCTGAGGTCCGTGAATGAGGTCGGCCCAGTCGGAGAAGGTGGACATGAAAGAGATCGGGAACCAGTCGCGCTCAGGCTCGCCAAAGCCGCACTGCTTTTTGATGTCGTGCGCCATGTGCGAGAGCGTATAGCGCTGGGCGAAGCGGCGCTCGTCGCTGATGTCTTCATCGCGGCCGGTGAAGCTGACCGGCTGGAAGCTGAGGAAGCTGATCTTCTTTGGATTGTCGAGGGCGAACTGAATGATGCGGCCCACCTGCTCATTATTGATGCCGTTGATGATCGTGGTAACTGGAACGATTTCGACGCCGGCCTCGTGGAGATTGTTGATGGCCTGCAGTTTTACGTCGAAGAGGTTGCCGACCTTGCGATGACTGTTGGCCGCGTTGCCGATGCCGTCGAACTGAAGATAGACGTAGCGGAGGCCAGCCTCGGCGGCGGCGCGGCAGAGTTCCTTGCTCTTGGCGAATTCAATTCCATTGGAGGCAGCCTGCACCGAGTTATAGCCGACCTTGCGGCAATAGGCCACCGCGTCGAGGAAGTAAGGCGAGAGCGTCGGCTCACCGCCCGAGAACTGAACGCTCATCTGCCGCTTGGGCTTGAGGGTGATGGCGTTGTCCAACATCGTTTTAATTTCGTCCCATGTGAGCTCGTGGACGAAGCCGACCTGATTGGCGTCCATGAAGCAGGGATCGCACATCATATTGCAGCGGTTGGTGAGGTCGATGGTGAGCACCGCGCCGCGGCCGTGAGTCATCGTCGATGTGCCGTGGTTGTGCAGCCGCTTGTCATTGTGCGAGCGGACATCGCGGCCCGGGAAGCTCTCTTCGAGATGCTTGAAGAAGGCGGTGTCCATCGACATCACGTCTTCAAAGTGGCCGTGCTTCGGGCAGTCCTTGACCATCAGGATCTGGCCGTCGCGCTCGATGATCTGCGCCTTGATCTCGCCCACTTTTTCGTTGAGAAGGATCTCGTAAGGCAGCTTGCCGTCGAGGATCTGCTTGCGAATCTCGGGCACGCACTTCGGACAGAGCGAATCTGTCGTCCGCGGCCAGCCCAGAGGCGGCTTCTCTTTCTCGTAGCTCTTCATCAGAGGCTTGTCAGACCACTTGGGGGTAAAGGACGGGTTCGGGCTGATGCGGTTCAGTCGTTCAAAAACGACCCATGCGCCCTTGGCCGCGTAGACGGCTGCTTTCTCGGCGTACTTGACTGCTTTGGACATAGATTGCGGTCTCCTCGAAAAATTGGTCTGCGGCGGCGATCTCACGCCCGGCTTGCGCCTTGGGGTTCCGCATGGCGGGGAACCCAAGGCTTTGAGAATCCAGTACATAGGGTAAATGCCGGGGCTGGTCAACCCAAAGCCGATGCAGCGAATGGGGATATTTGGCGCTGAATGGCGATTGCTTGACGACGAATGGGTCGTGCTCCCTGCCGTTGAGCAATATAGATCAACAACCTAGACCGGCGTCGGAGCAGGAAAAAGGGTGATCTGACCAACCGTTGACGTTGTGCCAGTGAGTATTTCTCCGCGGCCGATCGCTCTATTCGCCCTTTTCATTTCCTGCTCCATCCAGGCTCTCTGTTTTGTCTCTTCCTCTCCTTGAAATGGGTTCAGCGATTCAAGAATGGCGGGGGCTTCCGTCGGAATGAGGGACGAGATCTCTGTGAATGCCTGGATAGAACCGTAAGACAATGGAAAATGGTGTCCGGCTGAGTCAAGTTCGCTAATATGCAACTGGCAAATTCTGTCCCGGAACTTCAGAAGAATCCGGAATGCATCCGTCATAGTCCGATCGCACTGATGAGCGTGGGCCAGATCGAAACACAGTTTTGCGTCAGGGAACCGTTCAAACCAAGCGCACAATTCTTCCGCACTCCGCCCAACGGACTTTCTTCGATCTAAATTCTCAAGGGCAAGCTGGCGGCCAAATCCAACCCATTTTTCGGGATCATGAATCGTGTCAGGATGAACGATAATCGGGCGATCATTCGGAACGTGACGGAGCAGTTCAATTACGCCATCTTCTTCTTCAGCAGAGAAGCGACTTGGTGCATGGACGGAAACATAGTCGAACTGTCCCAAATCGAGTTCTGGCAACGCTTCGATGAGCACCGGCAGTTCCGGCAGACGCAGGGCTGATAGCTCTACGGCCGTTGTCGATGTTCCGTTCATCAGATGAAGGGCTTCTTGAAAATTGCCAAGCATCAATGCGCCGGTTGAGAACCCAATGTAGGCCATTAGAAGACTCCTCTTTCAATACTGAAGTTGCGAAGTGGAGACTCATCTCCCAAGAACATATCCTGAATAGCCTTGCGAAAGACTTTTCGCATCTTCCACGCATCATTAAAGATAGCGTCTAACTCCTCTTCATCCCGCCTTAGCTTTTTGAGGCGATTGCGCTTGTCCGGGTCGTTCAGTAGACCAAGAAATGCGTCGTAGGAGCAAAACAGCTCTTCGGCAGTTCCGCGAAGAAACTTAGACTCTGAAATCCTCAGATGCGTAGTAAAGAACAATGCGATGCGTTCTAAGGGCGTAAAGGACAGAAACGTATCAAGGCAGTCAATCAGGCTCTGCTTGCTAATTTCTTGATTTTCATTTTTCGAGATTATTGGATCGCACCAGAAGCACGCCAACAGGCCTGAGGCAAATAGGAGTTTTCTCGACAGTCCCAGCTTGATGTTCCTGAGCGCGTACCCTTCGCTGCCCCGGTCAAACTGCTTGTAAGCAAAGTCGACGGCCATCGTACGCCAATAGCGGGCAAAGTCATTTAGCAGAAAAAGAGGGACCCACCGCCTGCTCTCATTATCCTGTTTCTTTTGCAGAAGCCTTCGATCCTCATCAATGTATCGCTTCAAAATGTTCCTGCGGACGCGATCAAAGACCACATGTCTCTCTCCGACTGGCAAAGCCTCCAACAAAAGCAATACTCTGCGTGTTGTGTTGGAGTTCGAATCTTCCTCGCCTCCGATAAAGAGAACTATCGGCTGACTGAATGCCAATGCACCGAAAGTGCCCTCTTCGCCGGGCGGATTGAGGCCCAACTCTACGAATTGAGCTCCCTCAAAGAGAGCTTTCTTGATCTCAATAAAAATATTTTGAACTCCGGCATTGGCTTCACCATCCACAAGGAACGTCCAGTCCAAATCGCTCCCCTGCGTACACTCGTATCTCCCGAGCGAGCCATGCACGATTACGCTGGTGTCCGGGCCCGGCTGGCCCTCAAGGATCTTTGAGATCTGCTGGAGTGTGGCCTCTGTCCTTCGACGCGCGTCCTCAATGTTCTTCCAGTGGCACCCAAGTATCCGCTCAAGTTCTGCCAGAGGCGATTCGCATTGGCCAGCACATGGGGTACCAGACATCCCTCTTCCTCGATTCCCATCGAACTGCTGTCGATCCGCCCAGCCGTCCCCTTATCCTAGCAGCGTCCCCTGTGGAAGCTCTACGACTCTCGTTTCCTCCCTAAAATTGCTATCCCACACGAGCAATTCGCTCCTTACGGCGTTCCGCCGCCTTCGGTCTTGGCAACCTGATTAATGATCCTCTGAATCAGCACTACGCGCACGTGGATGTGGCTGGCTACATCAGGGACAAACTCGGTGATGAAGTTGTCGATGGGCGCAGTGGCCATGCTCGTCGCGTATCGCTCGGCGCTGGCTGGCAAGTTGGTCTCGCGGCCTGGGATGTAGAGGTTGCCGATCTCGTCTCCGATGGCATAGGTAAAGATGTTGGCGTAGTTCGGCGTTCCCCTGCCGTTGTCGCCCTGCGTCCAGACCACCTGCTGAATCGCGTGTCCGATGCGATGGGGGATCGATGCAGTAGGCATGCGATGGTAGTGCGGGTCCTGGTGGGCGATGGAAGGAATCAGAAAGGTGCCGAAGAACTCGCCGGTCAGGTCCTCGGTATAACTAACGCCAACGTATTTTCCGAAGCCGGTCATTCCGGGGCCGTAGGCCGAGTCCGCGTCCGAGCCGACAGCTATCGCGGAACTGCCAAGAATCGTGATCGCGTTGAAGGGATCAACCAGGTTACGAATCGCAAGCCAGCCTTTTTCTCTGGGCGTGAGCGGCTTGACCTGCGGACCGGTAACAAAGCGCGCGTACCAATTGATCAATGGCGTTAGCGGCGGGCATGGTTTGGATTGAATGTCGGAGTCGGGGTTGATGCCGCCGGCGGCTGCGAAGGCTGCTCCGGCTTCAGCCGCCTTTGCCGCTGCGTTTATTGAGCGGCCCGCTTGGCATGGCCCAGGATTGGGAGGCTTGGCGGCCAACGGATGCTGCGCTTGAGGAGCGTCGGGCAGCGGCGGCTCGGCAGAGGCAGAGGAGGGAACCAAGACAAGCAGAAGCAGCAAATGGCAACCGTTCCTCCAGGGCTTAGCCCCGCGCGCATCAAGCAGACCGGTGGCCGTCACATGAGATCTGACGTGTTTTGCCCCGGAAAGGTTACCGGTGTTAGGGCCGGAGTCTTTGCTAGGGATTCGTTTCAGTATTGATTACTGCGGCACCTCGCAGCCGTCTGAGATTGACGCGGAGCAACTCTCGACAGAGACTTAGAAAGAGAGAAGGTTTGGCAAAGTTTCTGCGTGTGGGGTGAACCATTATGGGTACAAATCCTCCTCCGGGTTACCGGGCCGGCCCGAGCGTCGGCGACCGCATCGAAGAAGCTGTGGAGTTGATTGAGATGGAATTGCGCCATGCCATCAATTATGTGAACGACGCTGTAGTGCCGCAGGTGAGAAAGGAATCGATCTCGGCGTTGCGCACCGTGGCCGACAAGCTGCGTGAGCTGGCCGACCGCTTCGAAGAGCGTCGAGGTCCACGGCCCTGATGACGTCTCTCCAGTCGCATGCCTTGATGTGCCGAGCCTCATTGACTGGACTGGTTCTGGCGATCATTGCCTCCGGCTGCGGACACAAGGAGACGCGCGCCCCGCTGTCTCCGCCGCAAGCGGCTCCGCCTCAGATTCAGAGCCAAGCTCAGATCTATCCACCGGCTCCAGCAACTGCGCCACAGCAGACCGCGCGCATCGCGCCCACGCCAGCGCCACCGGGTGGGGTGAGCGACGAGGATCTGGACTACATCAACACTCACAGCCCGATTCTGATCGAAGAGGGTCTCGCCACTTGGTACACCGCGCCCTACAAAGGCCGCAGGGCAGCCAACGGGCAGCTCTTCAGCGATCAGGCTCTGACCGCTGCTCACCGCACTTTGCCGATGGGTTCGCTGATCGTGGTGACCAATCTAGCGACCGGCCAGTCGAGCGCGATGCGTATCACCGATCGCGGACCGTTTGCCGAGGACCGGATTCTCGATCTCGCGATGGCTTCGGCCAAGGCCACAGGCATCTACAGAACCGGTTTGTCTCGCGTGCGAATGGAGGTCTACCGGAGCCCCAAGCCGATCGACACCGGAGGGCGCTGGTGCGTGCAGATCGGCGCATTCAAAAGCGAACACAAGGCCAAGAAGCTCAAGGAACAACTGCTGCACAAGTACCCGGCAGCCAGCGTGATCGAGTTTCCCGGCGAGGCGAGTTACTGGGTGCGGATCCGTCCGCGGGGCGACGACCGCGAGCAGGCTACGCTGATCGCTCGCCACCTGCGCCCCACCGAGGGCGAGGCCTACCTCACGCGGCTGGACTAGGAGAGAGGGCACAGAAGAGGAAAGAGATCAAGAGACTGGGGAACCGCGTAGTGGAAGTCGAAAAGCGATTGGATCCAAATCGTTCTTCGAGTGGTCTAAAAATTGACGGCAGGAGCCGTCCCGAGGATGAACCATGAACCCTGTAACTTACGAACAAATCATGTCGCTACTGGGGCTGATTGCTCTGTGGGTGTTCTGGTATTACCTGTGGAAGCCGCAGCGTGTCGACATCTTTCGCCAGAAGTTGTTCGTCTTGAGAACCGATCTCTTCGACCTTGCAGCGAATGGTACGGTTTCGTTTAATCATCCTGCTTATGTCCAATTGAGGCTTTTAATCAACGGGCTGATCCGGTTTGCGCATCGGGCCTCATTTCCTTCTCTGGTTATCGCGATGGCACAATCTAGCAATGCCCCTTCCGGCGCCATGACGGTTTGGAGGAAGAATGTTCAAAGGCTTCCCGAAGACGAGCAAAAACAACTTCTAGCCGTATACACCGCGGTTTCGGTTGCCTTTGCGAAGCACCTGATCGGTGGATCTCTTGTGCTCTCCGCCTATGTCGTACTGAGGGTGTTCTATGCAATCGCAAAGGCCTTGATCCTGTTGTTGGTGGGAAAAGGGGAGATGCGTAGATTCACCGTCTCAGAAGCACGTAGCAAGTTAGACAAGGAAACAAGCCATGTGGCCAGGCCAGGAGCAGAGGTGATCGAGTCCCGTGTTCTCTCTGAGGAACAGCATAGAACCAGTGGGAAGATGCAGCATGCCTATGCTCACTGATCAAGCGGACCAGTAATTCTCCGCTCGTCTACTCGGGCGGCGGATAGAAGGGCAGCTTGTCGTTCTTCTCGTTGGCTCGGCGAATCGTTACTTCATCGAACAGCAGGGCCGGGGCCAGCACCGTCTCCGGCACATCGCCGAAGTGGTTGGTGACCCACAGATCCTTACCCGCGGCCACCACGCTCGATCGCAGCGCGCGCTGGTCCAGATCGTCAAGCGCTGCTCCTCGCACCAATTCGCGTTTGCCGTCGACGCTCACGCGATAGAGCAGGCGGGGCGCTTGATTGGGGCCCATGGTGGCTACGTAATAGACATCCTTGAGCCCGAGATCCTTGGCCAGGTCGAGCAGCTTCTCGTTCAGCTCGCCGTCCGTAAGCCCGTCCTTCGCAGTTATTTTGAGCACTCCCACCACCGGCTCGGAGGGCCCGGTAAAGCCGGCGCGCGCATGTCCGTTCGATTGGGGAAAGTCGCGCACCGGTTCGCGGCCGATGAGATAGTTCTCCAGCTTGCCTTCGACAACGAGCTTCACTGCCTGAGCCGCGATGCCTTCGTCGTCCACATCGTAAGCGCCCGCCAGGCCCTTGCCTTTGTAGCTCTTGAGGCTGGGATCGTCAACGACCTCGAAGGTCTCGGGCAGCACGCGCGCATGATAGCTCGATGCAAAAGGCCCGTTGGTGCGCGCCTCAGTTCCTAGCTTGGGCCGCGTTGCGGTGAGCGACTTGCACAACAGAGCGCAGAGCGTGTCTGCGCCGGCGTCGGAGCTGAGCAGCACTGGCCCGCGATATTCCTCATCGACCAGCGGAGCCTTGCGCAGATCGGCGAGCGAGGCGATGAGTCCGATCGTGTGGTTGCTGAACTCCTCCGGTGAATCGAGATCCGCGAGTGCGGTCCCGGAGGTCGAGTAGGAGCGGTCCAGCCTCATGCCATCCGCCGCCTGCTCTCCGACCCCGATGGACTCCTGATAATAGCTCGCCGACTTGCGAACGATGGTTCCTTCGCTACTCACGAGAAAAGTGGTCGTGACCCGCGCAGAGAAGCTCCCCGACGAATAGCGCATTTCGCGCTGGCTGTCTTTGACCGTGGGATCGGTGCGATAGAGGCCGGTATCGTGCGCCACGCGAGCCTCCCAGGCACTCTGGTCGACAACCAGCTTCAGCGGCTCGGCCAGGGAGATGACTGGCTTCTCCTGGCTGAAATCGTCGGCCTGCGGCGGGGTCTGCACCTGCTTGAGAGCGGCCTGTTTTTGTGCATAGGCCGCGAGAGCGCTCTTGTATGCCGTGTCGGTTGCCGCCCACAGCGATGAGCGAATGGCGATCGGGTCGTCTTCGAGAGCGACCATTTCAACCGAGCCGTCACCGCGGCCACCGGAGCTGTCGGTCTTGTTGTCACCCACGCGCACCGTGACGCGGGCCACGCGCCCATGGCCGCGCTGGGAGTCGCTGACGGCTCCAAACTCGGCTTTGATCTCCAGGCTGTCGATCTCTTCGATTCGGTACTGGATGAAGAATGGCCTGGCGAAATCCTTCAACTGAAGATCGGATTTGCTGCGGTCGAGCTCCTGGAGCATGGCCTTGACAACGGGGTCCTTCTCAGCGTCGGCGCGGGTGGACGGGGCCGGCGTTTGCGCGGAGGCAGTTAGGCAGACGGCCACCAGTCCGGCTCCAGTGAGCATTGCAATCGGACGAACCAGAATCATTGCGCCTCCAAGCTTCTCAACAAATCGATTGAATCTATGTACAAGGTCGATTGAGGTTCGTGGCCTCCCAGGTCCGAGAATCCGGACCTGGGGCACCCAGTCCGTTTGTTGTTCCCTGATCCCTGTTCCCTAGTCCCTCAGTCCCTATCACTTTGGTATCGGCAGAATTGGCGGTCGCGCCGTGCCCTGCGCCTGCTTCTGCGTCTCCAGATTGCTCAACAGCATCGCCGGAGCCACCGCGCTCACCGGAATCGTTCCCGACTCAGCGCCGCACTGGCCGTTGAAGACTTCGCTCTTGTCGCTTGTGGCCAGGATGCTCTTGAGCGCGGCCTGCGGCGTGCCGACAATGCTCACTCCGCGCACCAACTCATCCGGCCGTCCGTCGACATAGACGCGCCAAACCACCAGCGGAATCACTTGGAAGGCCTGCGGCGAATTGCGCGTGGTGACCGCGAATCCTGAGGAGATGTCTTCGAAGTAGAGGCCGTAGGGCTTTCCCTGCTTCTTCATCTCTTCGATCAACTGCTTGCGCAGCTCGGCCTCCGGCTCGGCCTTGGTCGAGGTCACAATCAGGTTGCCCTGGCGTCCGGTGGGCATCTTGCCGGCCTGCGCGCGGCCGTGGCCATTCGAGTTGGAAAAGTTGGCGATCGGCAGGCGTGACATCAGGAAGGTCTTCAAAATGCCATCCTGAATCAGATCCACTCGGTGCGCCTTCTGGCCTTCGTCGTCATATTCATAGCTGCCGCTGAGCCAGGTCTTTTCAAAGCGGGTCACGGTCGGATCGTCGGCCACCGAGAGGAATGTCGGCAGAACCTCCTTGCCCACATCCTTGGTGAAGGTCTGGCCTTCTTCGTCGCCGCGTTGGCGCTGGCCCTCAAGCCGGTGGCCGAGTACCTCGTGAAAGAAGACCGCTGCGGCACGGCCCGAGAGAATCGCGGGCCCGTCAAAGGGCTCGGTGATCGGCGCCGTGCGCAGGGCTTCGAGACTCTTGCCGAGTTCGCGCACCGCGGCTTCCATCTCCGACTGCGAGGGCAGACCATCGACCGTCTCTGCTTCAAAGGTCTGCACGCGGAAGAGATCCATTCCGTCGTCGGCGCGGCTTACCGCAAAGACGACCAGTCTGGCCTGCAAATGCGGGGCGACAACCTTCGAGCCTTCCGACGAGGCAAAGTAGTCGGTCCCGTTTTGCGCCGTGAAGATCACCATATTGCGGTTCACATCCGGGTACTCGCGAAAGAGCCGCGAAAGCGCACTGACCCGTTGCTCCCAGGCCGCGCGGTCGACAGCGACCGGTGGCGCGGGCTTGCCGATGCTGACCTGCGGTGGCTCCTGGCTGAAATCGGGGGAAGTATCTTCTTCCTTGGCGCGCACCTCGGCCTCGGTCTTCACGCGAAGGTAGTTGTCGAGCGCAGTGCCGTAGCCTGTGTTGGTCGCCAGCCAGAGCGAACGCGCCAGCGCTTCGCGGTCGTCGGTGAGCGGTAGCGAGGTGCTGTGGACCGCCGAGCCGCGATGAGTCCCGTGCGTGTTGTCCAGCTTCGGCTCGCCAAGCCGCACCTGCACGTCGGCCACACGCATGTGGTTGGCCGAACTGCTGACCAATCCACCATATTGAGCGGAGATAGAGACCATGCTGGCATCGCTGACGGTATAGCTGAGGAAGTAGGGCGGCAGCTGTTTCTCGTCACCTTGTTTGCCGAGCGATGTGAAGGCGCGATGAAGCTCGGTGGTCATGGCGTCGAGTAAGACCGGCCCGGACTGCTGAGCGGCTGCGGAAGCGCAGATTGGGGCAACCAGGACAAGACCGGTGAGAACTGAGCGCATACGACGCATCGGGGCGGATAGTCTTTGAGTGGTGAGAAAATAATGGGGCATAGGTTGGCAGTGTTCGGGTGAAACCAGACGCATGCTCGATTGTCGCAGAGTGAGCTGCCAACAAGGAAGATGATCATGGCCTTTGAGTACCGATGGATGATGGCCGCGAGTTGCGTTCTGATGCTTGCCGGTGTGGCTCCGCGGCTTGGCCCCGGTCCGCGGATCACGACTCCACCCCATCAGATTCAGCCGGTCGTGGTTTCAACTAGACCGCCTTCAACCACTTCGGTTCAGTCCGCTCCGGCTTCCACTCTCGCAGAGTCTGCGGCGCAGCCCGCCCAGCAAGCCTACAACCTGCCGCCCGATAAGCTGGCCAAGGCCAGGACTCTCAGCCGCATCGAGACCGCTCTCGACATCGGCGGCTCGCTCTGGAGCATCGCCGTTCTCTGGCTTCTTCTGGCCTCGCGCTGGGCCTCCCGCCTTGCCGCATGGGTCGAGCGCGCTCTGCGGCGCCGATGGATGCAGGGACTTCTCTTCTTCGCCGTGTTTATCGTCGTGACAACTCTGGCAGCCTTGCCGCTCGATCTTGTTGGTCATCTGGTCAGTCGTCACTATGGCATCAGCGTGCAGGGTTGGGCGAGCTGGTTCGGCGATCTGGCCAAGGCGCTGGGCATCTCGCTGATTGTTGGCACGCCGATTCTGCTGCTCTTCAACTGGATCGTCCGCGTCTCGCCCCGCCGCTACTGGCTCTGGGCCTGGCTGATCTCGCTGCCGCTGATCCTCATTGCGACCTTCGCATCGCCGCTGATCATCGATCCGCTCTTCAACAAATTTGAGCCGCTCAACAGGACACATGCCGCGCTGGTGGACAAGCTCGAGACCGTTGTTGCACGCACGGGAAACAAAATCGCTCCCGAGCGCATGTTTCTGATGAAGGCCAGCGCGAAGAGCAACGGACTTAATGCCTATGTCACCGGCATCGGTGCCTCCAAGCGATTTGTCATGTGGGATACGGCGACCGACCGGATGCCCGATGACGAGATCCTCTTCATCTTCGGACACGAGAGCGGCCACTATGTGCTCAACCACATTCCCAAAGGCATCTCGGTCAGCGCCGTCGCCCTCTTCCTTGTCTTCTGGGGTTGCGCCGGCTTTGCCAGATGGCTTGCGCGCCGTTTCGGAGCACGCTGGCAGTTGAGTGGAATCGATTCCGGCGAGAATCCCTTTGCCAACCGCCAGGGATTTCTGGTGCTGCTTCTCGTTCTCTCGGCCGCGGGGTTCGTATTGCAGCCGGCCAGCAACGCTTACAGCCGCCACATCGAGCACGAGGCCGACATCTACGGCCAGGAGGCGATCCACGGCATCGTCGCCGACCCACAGGAGACTGCCGTCAGCGCCTTCAATCATCTCGGTGAGGCATGGCTCGAAGATCCCAATCCCAACCCCTTCGTCGAGTTCTGGGAGTACAACCATCCCAGCGTGCAGCGCCGCGCCAACTTCGCCGCTCACTACGATCCCTGGGCGAATGGCGGGCGAGGCAGGTTCTTCGAAAAGTAGGGACGAGTGATTGAAGAATCAGCGCGATCGGATTAGGCTCGGTTGTAATTCGCCCCGGGAATCCACAGCTTCTCTCACCCCGTCACGCCGTACACTACTCTTTGCCGCGCTTTTTGCGGACGCGAAATCTGAAGGAGCGGACTCGCCATGGCTTACCCCGCAAACTACCGCTATACCCGCGAACATGAGTGGATCGAGCTCGCGGGCTCGATCGGCACCATCGGTATCACCGACTATGCCCAAAACTCTTTGGGCGACATCGTCTACGTTGACATGCCCAAGGTCGGCGACCCGGTCACCGCCAACGCGACCTTCGGGTCGGTTGAGAGCGTGAAGGCTGTCAGCGACCTCTTTTCGCCGGTCACCGGCAAGGTCACCGCAGTCAATGAAGAGCTGACCCAAGCGCCCGACAAGATCAACGAGACCCCGCACGAGGCCTGGATCATCAAAGTGGAGCTCGCCGATCCCGCGCAGTTCAACGCTCTGCTCGACGCCGCGGCCTACGAGGCCTTCATCGCGGAAGAGAGCTAGAGGCGAGCTGTTAGCTATTAGCTCTTAGCCTTTGGCCCGCTCGCGTATGTTAGAGGCTGCGTCAACTTACCATGGATCTTGTCGGCAGGCCGTGCAACTGCCTGTCTCACGAGCTTTTAGCTAAAAGCTAAAAGCTAGAGGCTAAGAGCTGAAATATGCGCTATCTTCCTAAATCTCCTGCCGAACGGGAGAAGATGTTGGCCGGGATCGGGGCCGCATCTATCGATGACTTATTCGCTGTTATTCCTGCCGATGAGCGCCTGACGCGTGATCTCAACGTACCGCGCCAGCATGCTGAGAGCGAGATCATCGACTACTTCCGCGCGGCAGGACGAAAGAATGCTACAAACTACGCAAGCTTTCTCGGCGCTGGATGTTATCGCCACTACCGCCCGGTGATCATCGACTCGCTGGTGCAGCGCGGCGAGTTTCTCACGAGTTACACGCCTTATCAGGCGGAGATAACTCAAGGCACACTACAGGCTATCTTCGAGTTTCAAACGATGATCGCCGAGCTAACCGGCATGGACGTGGCCAACGCCAGCATGTACGATGGCTCGACGGGTGCGGCAGAGGCGGTCAGGATGGCCATGCGCATCACCGGCCGTGAGAAGGCTGTTGTAGCTGCCACAGTGCATCCCGAGTATCGCGAAGTGATGGCGACTTATGCGAAACATCAGTCCTTGCCGACAACCGTAGTGGGTTATGACGGCGAGACCGGCCGCATCGATCTGGATGCTCTGGGAACTGCGGTAACCGAAGAGACCGCGGCTGTTTTAGTACAAAGCCCTAACTTCTTCGGAGTTATCGAGGATATTCCCGCGATCGCGGAGATTGCGCACGCCAAGGGTGCCCTGCTCATCGTCTCGATTGCCGAGGCGGTCTCGCTGGGCGTCGTTCGTCCGCCGGTCGAGGCAGACATCGTTAGCATGGAGGCGCAGTCCTTCGGAGTTGCATTGAGTTATGGCGGGCCGTTTTGCGGGGTCATCGCGGCCAAAGAGAAGTATGTTCGCCAGATGCCAGGAAGGCTCGTCGGCCAGACCGTCGATAGCTCCGGCTATCGCGGATTTGTGCTGACTCTATCAACGCGCGAGCAACATATCCGCCGCGAAAAGGCGACCTCGAACATCTGCACGAATCAAGCGTTGGTCGCATTGATGGCAACTATCTTTCTCAGCGTCTATGGCAAGGAAGGCATTCGCGAGTTAGCCGAGCATAACCTTGCCAAGGCGAGTTATGCCGCACAGACTCTCTCGTCGCAGCCTGGGGCGATGCTGCGATTTACGGGTGCGCCACGCTTCAATGAATTTGTTTTGCAAACCGATGAATCTCCGTCGCAATGGAGCCAGCGATTGATGGATGCAAAGATTGTCGGCGGCATCGATCTGGGGCGCTGGTATCCCGAACTGCAGAACTGCACGCTCTGGTGCGCGACCGAAGTCATCACTCGCGCAAATATCGATTGCGCGGCGAGCGCGCTGGCGCTTGGTTGGTGAAGGCCTAGGTTTATCGTGTACAGCCTCGCTGGCCAGGAACAACCTCGAACACGGTTGAGGAGGATGCAAATGGCTGATGATTACGACTTCATGCTACCGGGTGACCGGAACTACAAAATAGCCAAATTCGAGAAGGAAAGACGAGCTTGGATAGCAGCCAGCAGTCAAGGAAAAGCACGATTCATTCTGTTCGAAGGAAGTTTGCGTTTGATTTCTCTTCTTGCGTTCTTTACTGCGTTTGAAGTTTATTTGCACCCAGGGCATCTGAGTTTCGCGCTCCTGGCACGACTTATCATTCCGGTCATGATTATCGGGCCCATATTCAACCTGATTGCATGGTATTGGAATAACAGACGCTATCTCCCCAAGCCAAGCCAGGAATCTTCAAGTGGAAGCCGTGCCGAAAGTTAAACCAAACAAAGTCGACCAAGGGTAAACATGTCAACAGCTGATGTCTCGATTTCAAGAACACTTGGCAAAGTCCGCTCGCATCAGACGCAGAATGAGGCTCTGCTCTTTGAGAAGTCGTCGCCGGGGAAGCGCGCTTACAAGTTGGCGCCGCTCGATGTGCCTGCCGTCGATGCCGCATCGCTGCTGGGCGACGCGCATCGCCAGGTTGCCGGTGAGCTGCCCGAGTTGAGCGAGATCGAGATCATTCGCCACTTCACGCGCCTCTCCACGTGGAACTATGCCATCGACCTTGGCATGTATCCTCTTGGCTCGTGCACGATGAAGTACAACCCGAGAGTGAATGAGTGGGTTGCTCGGATCGAAGGCCTGGCCGACGCGCATCCCTACCGGCCGGACTCGCTGGCTCAGGGAATTCTTGAAATCATCGACAATCTTCAGCGCTGCCTGCTCGAAATCACCGGCATGGATGCGATCACGCTGCAACCGGCGGCTGGCGCGCACGGCGAGATGACCGGCATATTGCTGGTGCGCGCATGGCATGAGTCGCAGGGCAATCCGCGCAAGAGGATTCTTATTCCGGATTCGGCGCATGGCACGAACCCGGCAACCGCGGCGATCTGTGGCTACACGGTCGAGAATCTGAAATCTAACTCAGAGGGTGGAATCGACTTAGAAGCTCTAACTCGCCAGGTAGACGATGAAACCGCCGCGTTGATGATCACGAACCCCTCGACGATTGGAGTCTTCGAGAGTCAGATCGCCGAGATCGCCGAGATTCTTCATGCCAAGGGCGCGCTGCTCTACATGGACGGCGCGAATATGAATGCGCTGGTGGGGAAGGCGCGGCCCGGCGACTTTGGCGTCGACGTGATGCATCTGAATCTGCACAAGACCTTTTCGACGCCTCACGGCGGCGGCGGTCCCGGCTCGGGACCGGTGGCCTGCAAGGCCTTTCTTGAGCCGTTCTTGCCTGCGCCGGTTCTCGTTCAAGATGAGAACGGAACGAAGCATTGGAGTTATGACCGGCCTCACTCGGTCGGCCGCGTGCGGGCCTTCTATGGCAATGTCGGCATGTTCATTCGCGCACTGGCCTACATTCTTGCGAACGGCCCCGGTGGGCTGCGCCAGACGACAGAAGACGCCGTGCTCAATGCGAACTATATTCGCAAGAAACTCGAAGATATTTACGAGTTACCTTACAAGACTGCCTCGATGCATGAGGTCGTCTTCAGCGACAAGCGGCAGGCAGCGAAGGGAGTCAAAACGGGCGATATTGCCAAGCGCCTTATCGACTACGGCTTCCATCCTTATACAGTGAGCTTTCCGATGATCGTGGCTGGAGCGATGATGATCGAGCCGACAGAGAGCGAGTCGCTCGAGGAACTGGACCTATTCATCGAAGCAATGCGCGCCATCGCGCGCGAGGTCGAGGAGACGCCGGAGTTAGTGAAGACCGCGCCTCACTCGACGCGCGTTTCACGGCTCGACGAGGTGCAGGCTGCCAGGAAACCGATCCTCCGCTGGCACCCTTAATGCCTCTTTCGCCATAACTCCTCCAGCGCGTCACACGCTGTGCGTGCGCCGTTCTCTTTGGCTAACTGTTTTGCCACGCTCTCGGCTCGCTTGGCCAGCAGCGGATCGATGAGCATTGCTTTCACGCGGCGCGCCACGCGGAAGGGAGTATAGCGGCTACGCTGAATCACCTTTCCCACCTTGAGCCGCAACATTCGCCGCCCATTGTCCGGTTGATCATGGGAAAACGGCATGATGAGCATCGGCTTGCCGGCGCGCAAGCATTGTGCAGTGGTGCCGACGCCGCCTTGATGCACAACCATCGCCGAGCGGTTGAAAAGTTCAGAGTAAGGCGCATACTCCGCCACGCAGATCGAATCAGGCACGGCGGTTTGCAACCGGTTGCGCGGGTCGGTGCCAATTAAAAGCACTGCGCGAGTTCCCAGCTTCATGGCGGCACGAGCAGAGAACTCATAGAACTTTCCGGCAGCGAGCACAGCGGCTGAACCCAAGGTGAAGACGACTGGCGGCGGACCCTCTTGCAAAAACTTCTCAAGGTTGGGCGGCAGCGCCTGATTGCCCGCATCGGCGTCGTAGTAGCAGAAGCCGGTGATCAGAGTGTTCGCCGGCCAATCTTTTTGCTCGATGCCCAGCACACGCGAAAAGAGCGCCAGCACGAGGTTCGGCGAGTGTTTGGCGTCGAAGAGCGGATTCGAACCCTTGGGCAGGCCTAGTTCGCGGCGCAGCGCGTAGATGGGCTCGGGCCATTTGCGGCTCACAAAGCGCGCTACCCGCTTGATCACGCGACCAAAGCCCGGCACGGCGCGGTCGGCACGCGCCAGTCGCGGATACGGCGGCAGGACCGGCGGGTCAAAGGCAGAGAAGAAAGAGAGAGGGGCAAGCACATAGCTGGCCCAGGGAATCCCGGTGACCTCGGCGACCAACGGCCCGGCATAGTTGAGCTCGCCCAGGAGGAGCAGGTCGGCGCGCTCCGGTTTTGTCGCCGCTTGCAAAAGGTCGTCGTAGGTCTGGCGCAGCACGGGAAAGAGAAAGTCGCGAAGTCCGCGCTCGGTGCCGTGCTTCACGTCATAGATCATCTCGACGAGCAGAGTGTTTGTGGGGTCGATGTCCGGGCGGACGGCGTGGAACTCGAGGCCCAGCGGACGGATCTTGGGCTCATAGACGGCGGGCAGAGCCATTACCGGCGTGTGGCCGCGGCGTTTCAGTTCCAAGGCAATGGCGATCAAGGGATTGGTGTCGCCGTAGGTTCCGATATTCGAGAGAACGATGCGCAAGATCTGGACCCCGAGGCTGTTTTGGATCGACTTTTATGAGGGTACAGCATCAGGGCTTGAAGTCGCCGAAGCGAACAAATAGTGAACCGGGGGTAGAGGATTTTCCAGGTTGGCGGTTCTCTGTTTTCAAGGGTCACTCTCACCTCAAAGGGAGGAGCGTGTTGCAGACAATCCAGAGGGGCGCGATTGCTGTTGCAGTCCATTCATTTTCTCGCGAGCTCAAGATGGTATTCTGGCCGGGTTCGATCTAAGGAGAGTTCCATGAACGATCAGCGTAGCGTTTCTGTTCTGCGTTCCGTCTTTGCCGTCGTCGCCGCGATGTGCGGCTTGCTTGCTACCCCGTCGGTGCTTACCGCGCAAAAGCCCTATCACATCGTCGATCAATGGAAGATCGGCGGCGAGGGCGGCTGGGATGGACTGACGGTCGATTCGGCAGGCCATCGTCTCTATCTGAGCCACGGCACGCGCGTGGAGGTTGTCGATACGCAGAGCGGCAAGGCGGTTGGGGCCATCACGGGGCTGCAAGGCGTCCATTGCATCGCGTTGGATGACGCGGGCAAACTCGGCTACATCTCCGATGGAAGGGGCAACGCGGTTGTAGTCTTCGACCGCGCTACGCTGGCCACTGTGGCCACGATTCCAGGGGGAAAGAGCCCGGACGCGATCGTCTTCGAGCCAGCGACGAAGACGGTCTGGTCGTTCAATGGCCATGGCAACGATGTCTCGGTGATTGACCCAGCGACGCGAACGGTGGTTGCAACGATCGCGCTGCCTGGCAATCCCGAGTTTGCCGCTGGCGATGGCAAGGGAACGATCTACGACAACATCGAAAGCAAGGGAGAGATCGTAAGGCTTGACGCGAAGACAAGGAAGATGACTGCCGAGTGGGCGATGCCCGGCTGTGAAGGACCCACAGGACTGGCGCTGGACATGGCCGGTGGCCGGCTCTTCTCGGCCTGCGGCGACAAGAAGATGGCAGTCACGGACGCAACGACCGGCAAGTCCCTGGCGACCGCGGCGATCGGGGATGGACCGGATGGAGCCGAGTGGGATGCGGCGCACAAGCTGGCCTTTTCGCCGAATGGCAGGAGCGCCACTTTGACCGTGATCGATGCCTCAGTTCCTGGCTATCCGGCGCTTGAGGAGTTGCCGACCCAACGCGGGGCGAGGACGATCGCTTATGATCCGGCGACGGATCGTGTCTACCTGGTCACCGCCGAGTTTGGTCCGGCTCCAGCGCCGACGGCCGATAATCCGCGTCCGCGTCCGGCAGTCATCCCAGGCAGCTTTTCCGTGCTGGTGATCGGAAGATAAAGCGTCTCGCCAACGGCCAGAAGGCATGCATATGAATCAGACATCGTTTGATGCTATAATCATATGCCAGGAGGGCCTATGAGGACCACGCTCGCGCTTGACGACGACCTGGTGCGTACCGCCCAGGAGTTCACGGGGGTCACTGAGAAGACGGCTCTGATCCGGGAAGCCCTTCAATCTCTTATTGAGCGGGAGAGTTCGCGCAGACTTGCCGCATTGGGAGGCGCGATGCCGGAGTTGGAAGATATTCCGCGTCGGAGAGCGGAGTGAGAGGTGATTCTCGCCGACACGTCTGTCTGGGTGGAGCATTTTCGTCACGGCAGCGACGAACTTCGCAGCCAGCTGGGTAAGAGAAATGTTGTGATGCATCCCTTCATCGTTGCCGAGCTGGCGCTAGGATCACTGCGCGATCGCGCCAAGACGCTGGCGTTTCTCGACTGGCTGCCGCGGGTGCCGATCGCTCGCCTGGATGAGGTTCGGCAGTTGGTCGAGAAGCGGACCCTTTATGGTCAAGGCTTCGGCTTGATCGATGCGCATCTGATCGCCTCCTGCCTCATCACTCCTCCTACCGTGTTGTGGACCGGAGATAAGCGGCTGCGCCACATTGCCAGGATGCTCGGTCTTGAGGCGGATCTGCCCTGACTGAGCGGGCGGAGCATGGAAAGATCCTTCGTTTCATCCTCAAGCGCTGCTCAGATGCACACTTGGCGCCTTGGACCGGCATCTGCGGGTGACTCGTGTTCTTCAACTAGATCCTTGCAAAAAGCTGGGTTTAGGCGGATGATTTTGTCACCAATCATTCGCAGTTTTTGCGGTCTTAAAAGCTAAGGAGAACGCCCGTGCGCAAGAATCCAATCACAGTTATACTTCTGGCAATCTGCCCTTTATTGACAGCCCAGCAACCCCAACCGGCGCCTCTGGTAGCTTCGCCGACCCAGGCCTCAACCTCGGCTCCGCCACCTCCCCACACTCTTCTGGACGGAACGCCAATAAGACTGCGCCTCAGCCAAACGATCTCGTCGGCGGATGCAAAGGTGGGGCAAGAGGTCCCATTCGATGTGGTTGAGGAGGTAAAAGTAGACGATGTGGTGGTGCTTCCCAAGGGAGGGACTGCAATCGCCACTGTCACCGAGGCAGAGCCCAAGAAATGGGCAGGCCGCGCGGGCAAGCTGAATATCAACATCAGTTATGCGCGTCTCGCCGACCAGGAGAAGGCTGCTCTTCGCGCGATAAAAGAGACCAAGGGCGGCGGTCACGTGGGTGCCATGACGGCGGGAATGGTTGGTACGGCCATCGTCTTCTTTCCTGCGGCGCCGCTTCTACTCTTTGTGCACGGCAAAGACATCACGATTCCTCAGGGGACTGAGATTACGGCGTTTGTAGAAGGAGATATGCACCTGAACATGGCGAACTTCACCGGCGGCTCCGCAGCCGCTCAGCCAGCTCAGTCTGCCGCCGTACCGGCTGCTCTCATCCAGGCCTCTCTTTCTATCGATTCAACTCCAGCCGGGGCGGATGTCGAGGTTGATGGTGCGTTTGTCGGCAACACGCCTTCTACGCTCACAGTTGCTCCCGGGAGCCATCAGATCGCCGTCAAAAAGAAGGGGTTCACGGACTGGACAAAGACCCTCAACGTGACAGGTGGCGCGATTCACCTGAATGCCGAACTGGAACCGGTGCCGACACCGGTAGCCGCGCCGGCACCACCGCAGTAGTTAACGGGAGCCGTCGACGCCGCCCGGAGTGATAGGGTATTTCTGACGGCTCCTGATGAATCGACGCACGCGTAGAACGATCTGGATAGTAGCCGCGGTCCTTGGTTTTCTGGCCGCGGCGATCTTCCTGCGCTCGAAGGCTCCGCCTGAGGCAGCGCGTCTGCTGCCCGAGTCCGACGGCATCGTCTATGTGAATCTGAAGCCCATGCGGGCCTTCTTACACGGGGAGATCAAGCCGGCCAAGCCGGTGCCCGATTACCAGGAGTTCATCGACGCCACAGGCATCGACTGGGAGCGCGATCTCGATGAGGCGGCCGTCGCGCTCAATCGCGTCGCGGACCCGAATGACCCCCAAAGGCCAGTTGCGTATTCGATGGTGCTGGTGGGCAAGATTACCGGCAAGAAGCTGAATTCGTGGCTTGACGCCCACGCTACCGCCCGCGAATCCTATGCCGGCCACACGGTTTACAACGTTCCTTCTGACCAGGGGCGGACGGTGCGGGTGGCGCAGATCGGCTACGACATGCTGGCCGTGTCGAACTATCCAACGCCTGAGAAGATTCACTCGATGCTCGACCGGCATGCGACGGCGGCCTGGCCGTTTGTCGGATCGACGCTGCTCAGCCAGCATTATCATGAGGTGCCGCTTCTCTCAATTGCCTGGGGGGTCGGCCAGATCGGCCTGCCCTTTTCTGAGGGTTGCGATGGCGGCCCGAGCCAGCCAAGCGCAGACGCAGGCCGGCTGGGGCTTCCGGTTCCCAAGGGCTGTGCCATCAGCATTTTGGGGCTGTCGCTGCCGCTGAGAGCCGATTCGACGATCGTGGCCAGCATCGCGCCCGCACTGGTCGGGTCGCTGCATCTCAAAGTCGAAGAAGAGACCCCCAGCGAGGAGTCGGCCTCAAGTCAGACAGCCTCGCTCAACGTGGTTCTTGTGCTCGCCAGGGGCTTCACGACACCGCTCGCCGAAAGCGCGGCCAACAATGGGCTAAAAGAGCTGTTGAATACCGCCGAAGTCGTTCAAAAGCATAACCGGGTGGTGGTTACGGCCCGGCTCTCACCCTCGATCTTCAGCGGGGTGTCTGGCTATGTTGCGCCGCATGAAACCCCTGCAAGCCCGGACGCGTCAAAGTAACAGGCAGGCTCAAAAACTGTTGTAGGCGGTTGCGCGAGCATCCGCCGCTGCAAATGCCGTCAAGTTAGAGCGGTCCCAGGATAGATTTAGCCTTTCTGACTCCCTTGGAGGTCGTCGCTTCCTGATGCTCCCACCCCAACGACAAGAACCTGTCGTTTAGGGGCCCCGGATAGCGTCGACTTGAGGAATTCAGCTTCGAGGTACAGCAATCCGGGAACCGCCCTAGAACCGCATTCCCCGCGGAGGTGCCGTGAATATCTCATCCCTTTCATCCAGGGCTGTGGCGCTGATTTGCGCGCTTGGATTTGTTGCGTATCTTTTCATCGAGATTGGCAACCGGCCGGCCAAGGCCGCACGTCAGCATGTGACGCTCACCGGCCAGGCTGCCTTCACCGATGCGGCCCACGAATACCCCGGCATTCGCCGCCTGCTGACTGTGGCCGACCTGCCGGCCCCCGCCCCGCAGGAGTCGGTGGATAATGGCCCGACTCTGGTGCCTCGTCCTGCTAACGCGTGGCCAATGGCTCCTGAAGGGTTCAAGGTTGAACTCTACGCGACCGGACTCGACAACCCACGTCTGTTGCGCACCGCTCCCAACGGCGACATCTTCCTGGCTGAGAGTGGAAGCGGCGAGATCAAGGTCCTGCGTGGCGTCGGCAAGGACGGCAAGGCCGCTCAGGTTTCTGTCTTTGCCGAGGGTTTGCACCAGCCATTTGGAATAGCCTTTTATCCCAGCGGCTCGAACCCGGCGTGGGTCTACATCGGCAACACGGACAGCATCAGCCGCTTCCCATACAAGAACGGCGACTTGAAGGCAACCGGAGCTGAAGAGCATCTGGCCGATCTGCCCGGTGGTGGGCGGCTGCGCGGCGGCGGCCACTGGACCCGCGATCTTGTCTTCTCTCAGGACGGCACGAAGCTCTTCGCCTCGGTCGGGTCGCACTCGAATGTCGATGATGCAGACACGCACCCTCAGGAGTTTCACCGCGCCGATGTGCTTGAGTTCACGCCCGAGGGCAAGTTTGTGAAGGTCTATGCATCGGGGCTGCGCAACTGCGTCGGCGAAGCAATCAACCCGATCACCGGCGAGCTATGGTGCTCAACCAATGAGCGCGACGCGCTGGGCAACAACCTGGTCCCTGATTACGTGACGCACGTGCAGGAGGATGGCTTCTATGGCTGGCCGTGGTACTACATGGGCGGCTCGAATGGCGGCATTCAGGACCCGCGACTCGCAGGCAAGCATCCCGAGTTGCAGGCCAAGGTGATTACGCCGGATATTTTGCTCAATCCTCACTTTGCCTCGCTGGAGATGCTGTTTTACGAGGGATCGCAGTTTCCCGGTGCTTACAAAGGCGACGGCTTTGCCGCGGAGCATGGCTCGTGGAATCGGGCCCAGCGTTCCGGCTACGAGGTGATTCGGCTGCCGATGAAAAACGGCCGGGCCACCGGGGAGTACGAGGATTTTTTGACGGGCTTCACGCTGCCCGACGGATCTGTCTGGGGCAGGCCGGTAGGTGTTACGGTGGCCAACGACGGATCGCTATTCGTCTCCGATGATGGCTCCCACTCGATCTGGCATGTGAGCTACGCGGGCAAGTAGATCAATTGCACGCATTGTCGCAATAGGAATTGGCAATCATCGAGAGCATGGCCATATAACTCGATGGTGTGACCGATGCGCGGGGATTCTTGTCGATATCGACCTGGTGAACGACCACCATGTCTTTCGAAGGCAGTACGGTGATGTACTGCCCGCCGGTTCCCATCGCGCTGTAGGCTCCCTGCATGAAGCCGATATAGGTGTAGCCGGGATAGTAGGGCTCGTCCCACACCCACCACAGCAACCCGTAACCCCAGCGCCCCGGATCGCCTCCGTTGCGTAGGCCGGTCGGGTTGATGTCTTTGAAGGGCGTGATCAGAGTCGTCATATAGCGCGCCCAGTCGCCGGGGAAGATGACCTTGCCATTCCACACGCCCCAGTCGAGCATGAGCAGTCCGAGCCGCGCCATGTCGCGCGTCGAGAGATACATCGCATATTCGGGATGCACGCTCTCCGGCGTGAAGTTCTTTTTCTGTTTGGCGATCACGTAGTCCTGCATGCCGAGCGGCACGGCCAGATCGGTTTGGAGGGCCTGGTAGATGTCCTTACCGGTAGCTTTCTCAAAGGCGGTGCCAGCCGCGTTGAAATCCCAGTTGTTATAGACATAATGCGAGCCGGGATACTCCGAACCGCGCGGCGGCATGTAGCGTTCCTGATCCCACGGCGAAAGCATCTCCGGCGGAGCCTTGCGCGCGGGCAGATAGATCCCCGAACGCGAAGCGAGCAACTGCACAAGCGTCGCGTTGGCCTCGATGGGCAGAAATGGATCTTTGTCGTCGAGGCCGAGCTGTTTGACCGTCTTGTCGAGATTGATGGTGTCATCGGCCAGATACTTTCCGTACAGCATGCCCAACACGCTCTTTCGCACCGAGGCCACTTTGCTTGTATGAGAGAGGTCGCCGTAGGAGAAGATGACGCGCCCTTGCACGACCACCATCATGGACGCTGTGTCCTGTGTCTTGACCCAGCCTCGCAGAGCGTCAAGCTTTGCGCTCGAGTAGCCGACTGACTCGGGCGAGGTTTGAGCCCACTCGGCTGTTGGAACCACATCTCCGACAATGCGTTGAACGGGGGCGCCGGGCTGGGGCGTGCTCTGGGCTATTAATTCGGATGAGAGCAATAGCGCAGGCACAACGAAGAGGGAAGCGCATCTGACGGAATCGAGTGGCATGAGTTAGGGAACCTCTGATCAACTCATCATTTTCTCGCGCACAAGGAAAAATCTGATTGCGGCGATGGTTTCTTGCGCTACGGACGCGATTTTTCCGGCTTCACGCTGCGCCGCTCGCCTCGTT
>Ga0181517_10000244_pt1 | contig 78122 bp, 60 predicted proteins | sample PEATcosm2014_Bin_31_FD_119748 | JGI IMG/M metagenome (GOLD analysis project Ga0181517, IMG submission 119748) | Peatland microbial communities from MTU Mesocosm Facility, Houghton, MI, USA - PEATcosm2014_Bin01_30_metaG | ecosystem: Environmental > Terrestrial > Soil > Wetlands > Peat | place... | reverse complement strand
CGTCTTCTTCACCGGGACCGAAGCCGACGGTCGGCACGCCCATAATTCCCATGGAGCCGACGCCGTTGGTGCTGAAGACCCATTTGTCCACAACGGGATCGGCGTTGTGCAGAGTGCGATACGCAGCAACGGCCGAGCGCACCAGCCAATGGTCTTCTTCGAGCAACCACGTTGGATAGTACTTCTGCATCGGATACGTGAGGCCGGTATAGCTGGGCGTCTCGTACTGCAACACCTCGATCTCCGCGCTTTGCGCCGCCGGCAGCGCCTTCACCTCGGCGACCGCGCTCTCGAGCGTTTCCCCACTGGTCAGCCGGCGGTCGAGATGGATGGAACAGGCGCCCGGCACCGCGCACAGGGACAGAGACATGGAGCGAATCTCGGTGACGGCGATGGTTCCCTTGCCGAGAAACGCATCATCGCGCAAACGGGTATTCAACTCCTCGATCTGCGCGATCAGCGGGGCAACTTTGTAAATGGGATTGTCGCCGCGCTCCGGCGCGCTGGCGTGACAGGAACGTCCGCGCAGGTGAACCTCGATCTCCATGCGCCCGCGATGTCCGCGGTACACGTTCAGATTGGTTGGCTCGGTGAGCACCACGCACTCCGGCCGGATGCCGTCTTCCTTGAGAATGTAGACCCACGGCAAGCCGTCGCAGTCTTCCTCCTGCACCGATCCCACAACCCACAGCGTGTAGTCGCCTTCCAGTTTTAAATCCTTGATCATCTTGCCCGCGTAAACCATGCTGGCCATGCCCCCGCGCTGATCGCTAGAGCCGCGTCCGTAGATGAAACCATCCTCCACTTTGCCCTGGTACGGATCCCAGGACCATTCCTTGGGATCGCCAACGCCCACAGTGTCGGTGTGTGCGTCCATCATGATCACGTGTTTGCCGGAGCCGATGCGTCCCAGTATGTTGCCCATGCCATCGATGCGGATCTCGTCGAAGCCCACGCGTTCCATTTCCTGCTTGATGCGCTGAACGACAGGGCCTTCGTGAGAGCTTTCGCCGGGAATTGCGACCAGGTCGCGCAGAAAACGGACCATGTCCGCTTCCAGCGCGTTCGCGGCGGCGAGTAAACGTGCGGGGTCAATCGTAATTGCGGTAGTCATGTTGATCCTTAGTCGGCGGCCCTTGAGGCTGCTCGTTCGGTGAGAGTTTGAGATACGCGTCCGGACACACCGAGAGTATCCGGACGCGGATTGCGATGGCGTGGTAAACGGCGTTGATTACTGCAGCGAATTTGCGACCATGATACTCCTGTACGGAGTGGTTTTTCGGTGACGCTTGAGGTTGTCAGCATGACTCAGGCGCTCCATTTCTGCTGCGGCTGTACGGGGTCTCACGCAGAGGCAGCTTGGTGCGCAGCTTGCCGTCGCGTTGCCAATAGGCGCACGCAATGGCCGGCGCGGTGGGAATGCTTACAATCTCTCCCACGCCCTTGGCTCCATACGCCAACTCGGACTGGTTCTTCTCGATGATGCGGCACTCGATCTCCGGCGTTTGTGTGGAGCGCAACAGGCCGATTGTGCCGTAGGTCACGGCTGGCGCACCGTTGCGCACGGCAAACTCCTCGGTGAGTGCGTAGCCCATCCCCATCACTACGCCGCCTTCGATCTGTCCTTCAACGCCGTTGGGATTGATGGCCCGGCCCACGTCGTGCGCCGCAACTACTTTCTCAACCCTTCCCGCTGCGTCGAGAAGTACGACCTGGGTCGCGTAGCCGTAGGCAACATGGCTTACGCGATTCGGCTTGTCGCTCGTCATGGGATCGGTCACGCAGTCGAAGTCGCCATAGAACTTCTCGCCATCGAGCTCCGCAAGCGTGTGACTACTCAGCTCTTGCTTGAGCGCGTTTGCCGCGCGTCGCGCCGCCTCGCCGGTGACCGTTGTCTGCCGCGAAGCCGTGCTGGTGCCGCTGTCTGGCGTTACGGCGGTATCGGGCGCGTGCACCGTGAGCAGAGTTTTGTCGAGTCCTGTTGTCTGGGCCACAATCTGTAGCACCACGGTGGCGATGCCTTGTCCCATGCAGGCCGCACTGGTGCAGATCACCACGCGCCCGTTTTCCACCTTCAGCTTCACGCGCCCCACATCCTTCACGCCCACGCCCTTGCCCGTGTTCTTGAAGGCGCAAGCGATGCCCGCGTCGGGATGCGCATCGATCACGCCTTTCACTGCTAGCAAAGTTTCTTTCAGCGCGGTGCCTTCATCGGCGATCTGGCCGTTTGAGAGCACGCCGCCCGGTTCGATGGCGTTGCGGAAGCGCATCTCCCAAGGAGAAATGCCAACCTCGCGTGCGAGCAGATTGAGATTGCTCTCCATGGCGAAGCAGGTTTGCGTCACGCCAAAGCCGCGGAACGCGCCCGAAGGAATGTTGTTGGTGTAGATGGCGCGGCCTTCGATGTCCACGTTGTCGATTTGATAGGGCCCCGCGGCGTGCGTGCAGGCGCGTTGCAGCACCGGCCCGCCGAGCGAGGCATACGCGCCGGTGTCAGCCACCAGGCGAACACGCACGGCGGTCAGCTTGCCGTTTTGGTCACATGCCGTCGTGCAATCGATTTCCATGGGATGGCGTTTGGGGTGCACGCGCAGGCTCTCGTTGCGGCTCAATGTGAGCTTTACCGGCCGTCCACTATGCCAGGCCAGCAGCGCCGCATGATGCTGCACCGACATATCTTCCTTGCCGCCAAATCCACCGCCCACAAACTTGCTGATGATGCGCACCTTTTCGCCTGCGATGCCAAGCATGCGCACAATCTCGCGATGATCGTCATAGACACTTTGCCCGGCCGTGTAGACAGTCAGCGATCCGCACTGCGTGGGTAGGGCTAGCGCGCTCTCCGGCTCGAGAAACCCGTGCTCCTGGCGCGGCGTCGAATAATGTTGCGTCACGACGTGCTTGGCTTCGGCAATCGCTCGTTCTGCATCACCGCGCTTCAACACCGTTGTGGACAGTACATTGCCCTTGGGGTGCAGGCTTGGAGCGTCCTCGGCCAGCGCCGCTGCGGGCGAGAGCAGTGGCTCGCGTTCTTCATACTCTACTTCGATTAGCTCAACGGCCCGGCGCGCCGCTTCTTTCGTAGTCGCGGCCAGCACGGCCAGCGCGTCGCCCACGTAGCGCGTTTCTTCGCCTTCGGCAATCATCACCGGCCAGTCGTAGACCACATGGCCAATCAGCCGCTCGCCGGGAACGTCTTCCGCCGTGAGCACCACTTCAACGCCGCGAAGCGCTCGCGCGGGCGCAACGTCGATTTTTTTGACCAACGCACGCGGATACTTCGCGCGCAGCACCGCGCCATGCAACATCCCCGGAACCCGCATGTCATCGACAAACTCGCCGCTTCCGAGCAGCTTTTCGTGCGCGTCTGGCCGCACCATGCGTTCGCCCACGCCGCCTGTCGCAGGCTCCGTTTCATGCGCTCCGCCGTTGCCGAGCGCCGTCGCGGCCAACTGAATGGCGCGTTCTATTTTCGTATAACCGGTACAGCGGCACAGATTGTAACGAATGGCGGACTTCACTTCGGCCGCGGTGGGGGCGGGGTTCGCGTCCAGCAGAGCCTTCGCGCTGATCAACATGCCGGGCATGCAGAATCCGCATTGCACGGCTCCCACTTCGCCGAAGGCCCGCGCATACACTTCGCGCTCACGCGCCGAGAGGCCTTCGCTAGTGGTCACAGATTTGCCGTGGACCTTGGCCGTGGTGAGCGTGCACGCGCGCAATGCTCTTCCATTCACGATCACGGAGCACGTGCCGCAGACGCCTTCCGCGCACCCGTCCTTTACCGAAGTCATGCGCGCGTCGACGCGCAGATACTCGAGCAGATTCTTGTCCGCTTCAACCGCGACGTCTTTTCCGTTCAGTGTGAACTGGAACATGCCACCTGTTCCTCAGCCACTTGTGGGCGCAGGGCGCAAATCTTCTGGTCGTAGTCCTGCACCTTGGCATACTGCGCGTCCCAGAAGACTTGGATGCGCATGGAATCGAGAAATTCTTTGGTGTAGCCGAACTTAAGCCAGTCGTTTTCTTTCTGTTTGAAGAGCCGCTCCTTCACCTCCGGCGTGCGGAAATCGAAAACGTGGTCGGTTGTCGCGCCGAGGAAGATGTCGTTTGCCCAGCGGTCGAGAACCGGCCCGGCCAGATCGAGGTAGCGATGGTTCATTTCTTCGAGTACGGAAAAATAGCGATCGATGCCGTCGGTCGCCACGGTGACCACATTGTCGCCCGGCCCCAGGCGCAGATACTTCGCCAGCTTGATCGCACCAAGCACGTTGCAGATCCCAGACGGCCCGAACAAATCGCGCAGGCTCCGGGCAACCTCGCGTGCGACGCCCAGTTTCTCCAGCGAATCCGCGCCGTCGTGGAAGATTTTCACGCCCTGCACGGTTTCTTCGTCCTTAATGAGGATCACGAAATCGGTCGAGAGCACATTGTGAATTAACGTGATCATCTTGTCGCCGATGCCCTCGATGCGATGCTGCCCGCAGCCGCCATTCGCGAGGGTCGAGCATTCATAGGGCTCGAGCGCGGCAATCTTCGCTTCGGGAAACACGGCTTTGATCTGATCTGCGGCCGCAATGGTCCCCGCCGAACCTGGCGCCGACGTAAATCCGGCGATGCGCCCGTTGCCCACGCCCTTTACTGCATCAATCGCGCTGCCGCCCGTTACATGGCGATGAAAACGATAATTCGGGAAGAGTTCGAACTGCGCCAGCGCCTTGTTCTTCGGGTTTTTCATTAGCTGGCGCGTCTTTTCGAGCGTCAGAATCACGTCCGACTCCGAACCCGGCGTAAGCTCCAACTCGCCGCCATACTTCTGAATGCGCGCGTAGCGCTCCTTGCTCATGTTGTCGGGCATGATGACGATGGCGCGGAAGCCGAGGAGCTTGGAAATGTACGCGGTGCCGATGCCGAAGTTGCCCGTCGAAGGCCCAAGGATCGTATGTTCGCCGGGAACAATCTCACCGTCTACCAGCCCTTCGATTAGCGTGCTGTACGCGGGCCCGACTTTGTGCGAGCCGGAAGGGAATCCGCTGCCCAGCATGACGACAATATTCGCGTCGATGCCCGTGAGCGCGGGTGGCAACACTACCTTGCGCACCTTGTTGGCCGCATCTTTCCAGGTGATATTGAACAAATTGATTGGGTCCAGCTCGTTCTCATGCAGCGCCGCGAGTGCTTTCGTGCGCACATCCTTATCGAGCAGGCCCGGATCGAGCATTTCGTTATAACTGGGACCAAATGGAATCTTTGCCATCGAACGGTTCCTCTTTCGTTTCTTTTCTCGGTCAAAAAATCAACTGGTAACAGCCGCCAAGACGGCCTCACGCACTTGGTCGATCTCAGGTTTCACGGTGATGGCGCTGCCCGCGGCGCGCATCGCGCTTTGGATGTCTTTCAATCCGCTTCCGGTCATCACCAGAACTACACTTTCGCTGTGACCGATGATGCCAGCCGCTACGGCCCGCCGCACGCCAGCCGCCCCGGCCACGCCCGCCGGCTCTCCAAAGACGCCCGCCTTGCGCGCCAGCAGCGTGATCGATTCCAGAATCTCCTCATCCGCCACGGCGACAAACGCGCCGCCCGATTCGGTAACCGCGCGCATGCCTTTGGTGAAGTTGCGCGGATGACCCACGGCAATGGAATCGGCAAGCGTGTTGGCTGCGCACGGCGCGAGGCTGCTGCGATCGCGCCACGCGGTGACGAAGGGCTGGCAGCCTTCGGCCTGCACGCCGAGAATGCGCGGCAGGCGGGGAAGAATGCCGAGGTGATGCATCTCCTTCAACCCCTGCCATACGCCGCCAATAGTGCATCCATCGCCGACGGAAACAACAACCCAATCCGGCGCACGGCCCGGCGTGAGCCGCGAGAACTGCTCTGCAAGTTCCAAAGAGACCGTCTTCTTGCCTTCGATGAGATAGGGATTGATGGCGCAGTTGCGGTTGTACCAGCCAAATTCGACGCTTGCCTTCATGCAGAGCTCCCACGCTTCGTCGTAAGTCCCCTCGACGGAGAAGACGCGTGCTCCGTATACCAGCAGTTGCGCGACCTTCGCCTGGGGCGCGCGAGCGGGAACAAAAATGGTTGCCGGAATCCCTGCAGCCGCGGCAAATCCCGCCAGCGACGAAGCCGCGTTGCCGGTGGAAGCGCATGTGATTTGCGCGGCATGTTTTTCGAGGGCTTTCACTACGCCCACGGCGCTGGCGCGATCCTTGAACGACGCCGTCGGATTGCGGCCCTCATCCTTTACCCAGCAGCGCGCAACGTCCAGCTCGCCGGCCAGGCGCGGCGCTTCGTAAAGCGGCGTCCATCCCACCTGCAGGTGCGGGATCAGGTTTGGCGACGAGATCGGCAGCAGCGGCAGATAGCGCCACATGGAGAGCTCGCGATTGCCTGCGAGCGTCTTCGCGTTCAGTTCCTCGCGCACCGCATCGTAATTATATTGAACGTCCAGAATGCCGTCGTGGTAGCCACAGGCAGGACAATAGTAGTCAACCTCTTCCGTGGAATACCTGCATCCGCAATGAATGCATTTGAGGCCGGTCACGTATTGAATTCTGTGCGCGTCCATCCGCTTCCCCTTACCTGTGCGCATCATGGTTTGCGTGCCGAGCCGGTTCTACAGCGCCATGGTCATCGCCCGCAGCTTGCAGCGCGTCACGCACAACCCGCAATGAAAGCACTTCTCCTCGTCGATCTCTAGGATCTTCGCTTCCTTGTCCTGATGAATGGCGTCATACGGGCAGCTCTTCTCGCAGATTCCGCACAAAGTGCAGCGCTCCCTGCTTACCTCGGGCGGGCCGGCCGAGTGCGGCGCTCCGCGCTGGCGCATGAGCCGTACCGTCAGGCCGCGGATTTCGTCCACCGAGGCATAGCCATGCTCGTCAAGAAACTTGTTCAGCTCGCCGGCGATCCTTGCGTAGACCGTGGGCCCGCGCAGAATCGCCTCCGTGCAAACCTGCACCGCCGAAGCGCCGGCCATCAGCATCTCTGCTGCATCGCGGCCGCTGCTGACGCCGCCCACGCCAAAAATGGGAATCTTTACCACGCGCGCCGCGTCGTACACGCAGCGTAATGCCAAAGGCTTGATGGCCGCGCCCGAGAGCCATCCGAACCCTTCCTTGCTGCCCATCAGCGGCAGCCCGGTTTCCAGATCGATGCCCAGGCACGGTCCGAAGGAATTGATCATCACCAGCGCATCCGCGCCGGCATCTTCGAGCGCCAGGGCGATCTCCTGAATATTCGGGTGCGGGCTCAGCTTCATAAACACCGGCACGTCCACGGCTTCCTTGGCCGCGCACAGTGCATCAATAATAGGAGTGATGTTGTTGCCCACGTAATGCGTGGAGAGTTCCAGGGCATCGGCAAAAGGCCTGACCAGCGGTGCCAGTTCGCGAATCTGCGTGGCCGTATAGCCCAGCCCCACGATGACGGGAAGACCCGTGGCGCGCGCCAGCTTGTACTCTTTCTCGATCCACTGCTCTTTCGACAGTTCCGACCACAACTCGGTGTTCAGGAATCCGCCGCGGATCTCGGCCATGCAGGGTCGCGGCACTTCGGCCGGCTGCACGGAAATGGTTTTGGTCACGAGTCCGCCAGCACCACCGTTGGCAGCGGCTTGCAGTGTTACACCGTCCTTTGACGGAGGTCCCGCCGCCGGCAGAATGGGATTCCTGAACTCCAGCCCGCAAATGTTGACTTGAAGATTGGCCATCGTGCTTTCCGTTCAACCGAGGTTCCGAATGCCGGTCGATGGAGCCCGGCACCCCGCCATCAAAGTTGAATCCCGCATGTGGTCGCAGCGGCAGCCAATCGAGGGAAATCGCTCGCGGCCACGTGTGAATTGATTTTCCGCCAACATCCCCCCGCCTCTATGTGATTTGGATCACAACACTTGAGCGGTTGGTTTGGCTAGAATCCATCGCATTATGGAGCAGTCTGCGCATTTGCTGGTCGGCAACGGCCGCATGATCACGCATGATGACCGCCAGCCCTTCCTCGAGGACGGGTGCGTCGCCATTCGTGACGGTCTGATCGTTGCTGTTGGTCCGACCACGGAGTTGCAGGCCGCCCATCGCGGCGCAAAATTCATCGGCGCGCGCGGCCGCGTGATCATGCCGGGCCTCATCAACACGCACACGCATCTCTACAGCGCCTTCGCCCGCGGCATGGCCCTGAAAGACGATGCGCCCGGCAGTTTCTCTCAGATTCTCGAGCGGCTCTGGTGGCGGCTCGACAAGACTCTTACGCTCGACGACGTTTACTGGAGCGCGATGGTGGGCATGATCGCCTCGATCCGCAACGGCGTGACAACAATATTTGACCATCATGCCAGCCCTCGTGCCGTGCCCAGCAGCCTGTTTCGCATTGCCAGGGCCGCTCGCCAAACCGGCCTCCGCAGTTGCCTTTGCTACGAAGTCTCCGACCGCGACGGAGCGGAAATCACCAGGCAGGGCATCGAAGAGAATCGCGCATTTCTTCAGTACTGCAAAGATTTATGCGACGAGCGGCTGCGCGGGCTTTTCGGAATGCACGCGTCGTTCACGCTCAGCGACGATACGCTTGTGCAATGCGGCCGGGTCGCGACGGAGCTCGGCGCGGGCTTTCATGTGCACACCGCGGAAGCAGCATCGGACGCGCAGAGCTGCCGGCGGGAACACAGCATGTCCATCGTCGAGCGATGGAATCGTTTCGGCATTCTAAAGGCGAATTCTCTGCTGGCGCATTGCGTTCATGTCGACGATCACGATATCGAAGAGTTGCGCGCGACCCGTGCCAACGTGATCCACAATCCGCAATCCAACATGGGCAACGCAGTGGGTTGCGCGCCGGTTCTGGAGATGATGCGCCGCGGCGTAGCCGTCGGCATGGGAACAGACGGTTACACCCCTGACATGTTCGAGTCGATGAAGGCCGCCAATTTGCTGCAAAAACATCACGCCGGCGATCCGCGCGTGGCGTGGGCCGAACCGCCGCAGATGCTCTTCCAGGAAAATGGCCGGATCGCAACGGAATGCTTCGGCCGTCCCCTTGGCAAGCTCATTCCCAGCGCGCACGCCGACATCATTTTGGTCAACTACGACCCGCCCACGCCGATGAGTGCCGAGAATCTTAACGGTCACATTCACTTCGGGTTTACGGGCGGCGCTGTCGAAACGGTCCTCATCGGCGGACAGATCGTGATGGACTCGAGGCAACTCCTCGAGATCGACGAGCAGGAAGTGATGGCCAAATCCCGCGCCGCCTCTGCGGAGATGTGGAAGCGTTTCTAGTAGCGAAGAGAATCCCCGGCTCGCGCGTCATAATGGAAGCTGCATCTCTCTTCCCCGAGGGTCCTCGATGAGCGCCTCCAACTTCCACGTGCTGGCCAAGCCGGTCGGGCCCATCTGCAATCTCGACTGCAAGTACTGTTTCTATCTCGAAAAGGAGTTGCTCTATCCGCAACCCGGTCCGCATATCGACAAGTGGGCCATGAGCGACCAGGTGCTGGAGAGTTACATCCGGCAAACCATCGAGGCGCATGACACACCAGTGGTAAATTTTGCCTGGCAGGGCGGGGAACCGACGCTTCTGGGTGTCGATTATTTCCGGAAGCTTGTCCAAATTCAGAAAAAATATGCCAACGGCAAGCAGATCGCCAACGCGTTACAGACGAATGGCGTGCTGCTGAACGACGCATGGGCAGAATTCTTTCTCGAACATCATTTCCTTGTTGGCATTTCCATTGACGGCCCGCGCGAGCTGCACGACGCTTACCGCGTGCACAAAGGCGGGCAGCCCACCTTTGTCCGAGTGATGCGCGGAGTCGAGATTCTCCAGCGCCAGAAGGTCGACTTCAATACGCTGACCACCGTGCACCGCGCCAACGCGGCTTCACCGCTCGAGGTTTATCGCTTTCTGAGGGACAACGGCAGCGGTTACATGCAGTTCATCCCCATTGTGGAGCGCATTGCGCATCAAGTGACCGAGGAGGGTCTCCGCCTCATCTCCCCGGATTTTGCCGGCCCCGCCAAGGTCGCGCCCTGGTCTGTCGAGCCGCGCCAGTTTGGCCGGTTTCTCTGCACGATCTTCGACGAGTGGGTGCGTCGCGATGTGGGCCGCGCCTTTGTGCAGCTCTTTGACGTCAGCCTGGAGTCGTGGATGGGGATGGAGGCCAGCCTGTGCATCTTCCGCAAGCAATGCGGCGCGGCTCTCGCCATCGAGCACAGCGGCGATCTCTACTCCTGCGATCATTTTGTGTATCCGGAAAACCGCCTCGGCAACATTATGGAGTCGGCGCTGGCTGCGCTGGCCGGCTCAGAGCAACAGCAGCGGTTCGGTGAGGCAAAGGAGTCCACGCTGCCCCGCTACTGCCGCGAGTGCGATGTGCGTTTTGCCTGCAACGGCGAGTGTCCCAAGCATCGCTTCCTTACCACTCCCGACGGGGAGCCGGGACTCAATTACCTGTGCGCCGGCTACAAAATGTTTTTTCACCATGTCGATCCTTGCATGCGGTTTATGGCGGCAGAGCTGGCGGCGCAGCGTGCCCCGGCCAACGTGATGCGTTGGGTGGCCGAGGAGGATGCGCGCGGGTGGCAGGGGAAAATTGGCCGCGTCAAAATTGGGCGCAACGGGCCCTGCCTCTGCGGCAGCGGGCGGAAGTTCAAGCAGTGTTGCGGTGCGTGGGGAGCGAGTTAGCAAGTCAGCGGGCCGACGAAATCTGGCTTGCCGTGCGGGCGCTGGAGACCCCCGCTACAGCCGGTCAGGAGACCGGCGCTATTGGTTCGCGGCGCGCGTGAGAGATGCGGACTAGTGAAAGTCGTGCGATCGCACTTCCAGGCCGTTGTGTGTGAGCGGCGCCAGCCGCGTGGCCTTCACATGAATCACGCCATCCTGATTCTGCAACGCCCCTTCGACAAGAAGAAACTTGCTGCGCGTCACTACCAGGCGGTTCTGTTCATAAACATCCGGCGTCACGATGACGTTGGCGATTCCTGTCTCGTCTTCCATGGAGATAAAAATGAAACCCTTCGCCGTTCCTGGCCGTTGGCGCGCAATGACGCAGCCGGCCGCGCGCACCCAAACGCCGTCGCGGCAATGCCGCAGGTCTTCTGACGACAGAAAGCCCTGCGCGCGGAGTTCGGCACGCCGGTAGTGCATGGGGTGCTTGCCCACCGTCAGCCCTGTGCCCGCGTAATCGGCCACCAGCCGTTCTTCTACAGTCATTTGATTGAGCGGCAGGCTGCGCTCGTCCTCGCGCAGATTCTTTTGCGTCAGCAGCGGACCCTCAGGCCTTCCCGCCCACTCCACATGCCAAAGCGCATCGCGCCGGTGCGCAATTTCCTCTATCCAATTCAATGCGCCGATCTGCGCCAGCAGGGAAAGCTCTTTGCGGTTGAGTTCCGGCACGCGCAATGCCAGATCGTCTGCGGAGCGGAATGGGCCATCCTGCACACGTGCCGCAAGCAACGCTTCCGCAGCCTGCTTGCGCAATCCCTTGGCATAACCCAGTCCCATACGCATTGAGAGCGGCCCATCCGGCTCATGCTCCACCGTGCATTCCCACGCCGACTCTTGAATATCGATGGGCTTCACGCGCAGTCCGTGCCGCTGCGCGTCCTTCACCAGCACTGCAGGAGAGTAGAAACCCATCGGCTGGTTGTTCAGAATGGCGCAGGTAAACGCGGCGAGAAATTTTACCTTGAAGTAGGCCGAAGCATAGGCGATCAGGGCAAAGCTTGCCGCGTGCGATTCCGGAAATCCATACAGCGCAAAGGAGCTGATCTGCAGCACGATTTTGTCTTGCGTCTGCACGTCGATGCCGTTGGCCGCCATGCCCGTGCGCAGCTTCGATTCGAGATTCTTCATCCGTTCCCACGAGCGCCGCATACCGACCGCGCGCCGCAATTCTTCAGCTTCGGCGCCCGTAAAATTCGCCACCGTCATGGCAATGCGCAGCAACTGCTCCTGAAACAGCGGCACGCCCAGCGTGCGCCGCAAGACCGGTTCGAGCGAGGGATGTGGATACGTGACCGCCTCTTTCTTCTGCCTGCGCCTCATATATGGATGCATCATTTGTCCGACGATCGGCCCCGGCCGGATGATGGCCACCTGCACCACGAGATCGTAGAAGCGGTCAGGGTAATTGCGCGGCAGCGAAGCCATCTGCGCGCGGCTCTCGATCTGAAACATGCCCACCGTATCGGCTTTCTGCAGCACGCGGTAGATTTCCTCGTCCTCCGGCAGCTGCGCCAGGTCCACGCGCTCACCGTAGTGCTCGGGAATCAGTTCCAGGCAATCTTTGAGCACGGCCATCATGCCCAGGCCCAGCAAATCCACTTTGATGATGCCGAGGTCCGCGCAGTCCTCCTTGTCCCACTGCACCACGGTGCGGCCGGGCATGGACGCGCGTTCGAGTGGGACGACATGATTGAGCTGGCCCTGGCAGATGACCATGCCGCCTGAGTGCTGGCCCAGGTGACGGGGCAGATCCTGGATGCGCATGCACAGTTCAAGATATTTGGCGATGCGCGGATGCCGGATGTCGAAACCCGCATTCCTGAAGGAGTGCGCCATGGTATCGTTTTCGCCGCGCCACTCCCAATGGCTCACCAGGTTCGCGAGCCGGCCCAGCGACTCCTCATCGAACCCCAGCGCCTTGCCCGTTTCGCGCGCCGCGGATTTGCCGCGATAGGTAATGACATTGGCAGTCATGGCCGCGCCCAGTTCGCCGTAGCGCCGGTACACATATTGGATAGCCTGCTCGCGTTGCGTCTCCGAAGGCAGATCGAGATCGATGTCAGGCCACTCGCCGCGGCTTTCGCTCAGGAAGCGCTCGAAGAGCAGTTCCATCCCCACCGGATCGATGGCCGTGATCTCCAGCGCGTAGCACACGGCCGAGTTGGCCGCGCTGCCGCGTCCCTGCACCAGGATGCCATTGCGCTTTGCAAATTGCACGATGTCCCAGACGATCAGAAAATAACCTTCGAAACCCAATTTCCCGATCAGCTTGAGCTCGTGTTCCACCTGTTTCTTCGCGCGCTCCATCAGACCGCGATCGTTCTTCGGCCCGTAGCGCCGGGCAACACCTTCGGCGACGCGTTTGCGCAAAAAACTCATCATGGTTTCGCCGTCGGGCACGGGATAGCGCGGAAACTCGTAGCCCAGGTCGTTCAGTCCGAACCCGAGCCGCGACGAAAGTTCGATGGTGTTGTCGATGGCTCCGCGCACATCGCGAAACAGCGCTGTCATCTCGCGCGCCGGGCGCAGAGGCCGCTCGCTGTTCATCGCGAGCAGCCGTCCGGCGCGGTCCAACTCCGTGTGGTTGCGGATCGCGGTAAACAAGTCGAGGATTTCGCGATCGTACGCTTTGGCGTAGCGCACGCCGTTCGTGGCCAGCACCGGCAACTGCAACGCGTGCGCAATGCGGATCGCTGCCTGGTTTCGCCATTCTTCCTCGCGCTCCCGGTGCCGCTGCACTTCGACATAGACATTGCCGATGCCGTAGATGTGCGTCAGCCGCTCGACCACTTTGCGCCCAGCCTCTTCGCCGCCGCGCATGAGCGCCGCGGCCAGCGGGCCCTCGTCGCCGCCCGTCAGGCACACGAGGCCGGATGCATATTGCTCCAAATCGCCGAAGTTCGCCGCGCCTTCCTGCTTGATCGACTCGCGCATTTTGAATTGTGTGATCAACTGGCAGAGATTCTGGTAGCCCTGGCGCGTTTCGCACAACAGGGTCACGCGTGCCGGTTCCGAGGCGCACTGTTGCGGCAGCCATGCCGGAGGTTTCAGCCGCTCGCCAAAGCTCTTGACCGCAACCTCCGCGCCGATATGCGCGCGCACACCGCTTCTCTGGCCGCTGGTATGGAAGCGCGCCGCGCCGTATACGCCGTTGCGATCGGCAATGGCCATGGCCGGCATCTCCAACTCGGCCGCGCGCTCCATCAACGCTTCAGGCTGCGAGCCGGCTTCAAGAAAACTGAAGGCGCTGGCCGCGTGCAGCTCGATGTAATGCTCAGTCATACAGCGCCGCCATCTGCCAGCCGCCGTGCATGTGCCCGCGAACCAGACAACAGCAGAGCAGGGAATGGTCGCCGGCCCGCGCCACAATGTCCCACTGCTCATCTCCCCAAAGTGCCGGCTGCCACCAGTCGCCGCTGACGAGCCATGGACCGTAAGCGCGGTCGACTCTGTAGCTTTGCCCGCGAAAATAAAATTGCGCCGGTTTCTGCGCTTCGAGCGTGACGGTTACACGCTCTGCCGGCCGCAATTGCCGCGCCGCGGTGCGCAACTCCGTCGAAGCCGTTGTCTCGGCTGCACCTTCCGCCACGCGAAAAGCTTCGATTCGAAACGCTTCTGGCGCGTGCGTGTCCAGGAGCGCTGCGCGGCCCACATTCTCCTCGCCCACCACGGCCCGGATGCGCGCCAGCGTAACGTCGAGCCGCGAGGCCTCAGGTAGCTGCGGCGAGAACAGCCCCAGTTGCACCTTGCTCGTCGCTCCCGGCTCCGCATCGAGCGCCACGGCAAGCACGGCCGCGTGCGGCGGATGCGCTTCCAAATCCAAATGCAGCAGCTTGATCCAGAGCCGCTTGTCGTTGGTCGGCAGCGCCGGGCGCACCGTGCGCGCGTGCGTGCCGCCGCCGTCGAGAGCGAGTGCGATGGTGACCGCGGCCAACGCAACCAGGCGCGCATGGGCCCGTACGATGAGCCGATCGAGCATGGCTGCGGCGACAAACAGCAGCGAGTCCAGCAGTTCCACGGGAGAATCGAGTTCCATGTGTTCGGCCAGCGCCAACGGCGGTTCGGCAGGTTGAAAGAGGTGCGTGCGCGCACCGCGCGCCAGTTGCCAAAGCCGGCGGCCCTCCTGCCCCATACGCGCAACCAGGTCCTTTTCCGGCAGCGCTGCCAACATGCCCAGCGTGCGCAGGCCCCACGCGGCCAAGGTGTCTGTCTGTTCAAGGGACAGGCCCAGAACTGTGAACGGCAGTTCTGCCAATGCCGCCGCTTCCTCACCCTGCGGAATCACCTTCACGGTTGCGCCCGGCGGCAAACCCTTCGCCATGCACACGGCTGCAAGCAGATTGCCGCTTACCGTGACGCAGGCGCGCATGCCCATGGCGCGCACCCGCTCCACCAGCCTCCGCGCCAGCATCTCCGGCGGCCCAAACAAACTGCGCGTTCCCGCAATATCGATTCCGCACGCGAAGGCCGTGTCCTCTCGGTGCTCTTCCACACGCGGTGAGAACGCGCCCGCGCATTCCAGCAGAATGGCCCGCGTTGCCGCCTCTTCTTGCAGCGAGCGGGCCAGCACGGCCGATGCCGGAAAGGTGTCCACCTCCACGCGCGTCATGCCGCGTACCAGCCCCAGCAGTCGCGCCTTCGTGTTCAAGGAGCAGACCTGCTCAAGCGGTACCGCGCCCTCCATCACCACGCACGGCTGCTCTCTGAGCTCAGGCCGCAGCCGCAGCAGCGCCTGCACAGGAAACTCCCGCGCATACAGGCACGCATACAATTCGCAAGTCATCGCACGGCCGCCCATGCCGCGCGGCTTTGCCAGTTTGCCGCGTTGGCTCTTTGCGGAGGCTTGCGTAGCGGCACAACATTCTCTGCCGCGCCGGTAAAGCGCCGCCGCACCACCTCGACGCTGTGCGCCATGCCGGTAAATACCGTGCCTTCGTCCCGCAAGGCATCGCCTGGCTGTAGCCGCAGCGATAATTCCGCACTGCTCTTTGCACAGCCGTACTGCGCCAGCAGCAGAAGGCTGGCCTGCGTCTTCTCCGCTGCTGCTCGGTAGCGGAACCACGTGGCAAGCGGCACGCGCGAGGCAAACTCCGGAGTCAGGCCGCCCAGGTCCAGCACAACCGCACTGAACCCTCCCGCTTGCAGCACCAGATCGGTCGCGCGCAGCGCTTGGTCGAGTTGCGCCCAGATGCCCGTTTTTGGGGGCGTGCGCTGGTTGAAGGACAAGTGCACGTGCCCGTCCGTCTCGGGATGTGAGTGCGATTCTCGCTCTCTCGAAAATCGCAGCGGAGGTTCTTTCGCCCCTGCGGGGATTCGGCGGGAAAAGTCGGTACTTGTCCCCAGGCTGACGCCTCCACCCCACGGACGAAGACCTGTCCGCAGAGACCCCGGACCTGGGGCTACCGTCTGCCGCTCCCTTCGGGAGCTGGTTGAATTCGCTGGTTTGTCGTTTGCTTCGGGCACTTCCGCATGCAGCGGGCCGCTCACGGCGCGGGCCAGCCCCTTGACTTCGCCGCGCGGGTGGCCGCCGCAACCCCCGCCATGCAGTCCTTTGATCGCCGGCGCGGGCGTCAGATACGTTTCCGGCAGCGAAAATCGCTGTTGTGCGCGCGGCGTCGCGGGTTTCGCCGCCCCGCACCGCACCCACAACAACCGCTCCAGGTCGACGCCAGCTGCCGCTGCCGAAGCCGGGTCGAGCGCATTTGACACGTCTATCCACGCGCACACCTTCCCGGCCTGCGTCAGGCCCGCCACAAACTTGAGTGCAACCGAGGTCCGTCCCGAGCACTCCGGACCCGCGAGTTCGGTCAGCGCTCCCACGGGCAGACCACCCCGCACGACCTCATCCAGCGCGTCAATGCCTGTGGCCGCAACTGGCCTCACCATCCTTGGCGCGGGCGTTAGTGCGGCAGGAATTCTCGCGGCGAGGGCAGACTCAATCTGCAGGCGGATTGCGGAGGCGGCAGGCATGTGCGATACTTTCGCCTTATATTCGCCTTTTCGTGTACGGTCTGCAAGCACCACCTGCACCAATCTGTGTGCAAACATGCGCCAAACCCATGAAATCCAACCGTTTATTTTGTTTATTCGCTAAACTTGGGGCTATGTGTGGCCGTTACGGGCGCCGGGCAGACAAACAGCGGATTGCGGAGTGGTTTCGCACCCACGATACTGATGTCTTCAACGAAGAGTATTACGAGACCAACGCAGTCCACTTCGCGCCCTCGTACAACATCTCCCCCGAGACTATGCAACCGGTGGTGCGGATCGACCACGATACCGGCGACCGCGTGCTCGCACTCATGAAGTGGGGCCTGGTGCCCTACTGGTCGAAAACGCCCAGAGCGAATTTCAGTTCGATCAATGCGCGGGCCGACAAGCTCGCAACCAGCGGCGCGTGGCGCGAGCCGTGGAAGCACCGCCGCTGCCTGATCCCCGCCAACTTCTTTTACGAATGGGAGCCGCTGACCAAGGATGAGGAGAAAAGGAAGATCAGCAAACCGTGGGCCGTTTCGCTGCCTGACGAGCGCCTCTTCGCCTTCGGCGGCATCTGGGATCGATGGAAAGGCCAGGACGAAAAGAAAAACGAGGTCGTCTTCGATAGCTTCAGCATCATCACCACCGATCCCAACGAACTTCTCGAACCCTTTCACGACCGATGCCCGCTCATCATCAAACCAGACGACTATGCCCGATGGCTGGCGCCGGCCGAGCCCGCCCATCTGCCCATCGACCTGGTGCGCACATGGCCTGCGGAAGACATGAAAGCCTGGCGCGTGGCCAAGCTTCAGGGCAATGGCCCGCATCTGCTCCAGCCCCTCGCCGAATCCCCCGCCTGATTGTTGTGCTCGATTCACATCGCAAAAAGCTCTTCTTACTACGACTGCTCGAATGCCTTGATGGTCCCGCATCTCTTACCCGCCGGGCCAGAGGATGACCATATCGATGGAGTTTCCGCTGGCGGCCAATCGAATTTTCACACTACGGTCGCGCCGTTCCGATCGCAGGAACCTGCGTATCAAGTTGTTGTGGCGCAAGCCGATGAATGTATCGGGGGAGTCTATGGCGGCCGTAATCCAACCCGTCCATAACTCTGGCGATCCAGCGTTGACGTCGACGTCTCGACGGTGTTCCGTTGTCCGCCAGCCGATTCTGGATTTGCACGGCCGTGTTCATGCTTACGAATTACTTTTCCGCGGAGACCCGGCTGCTGACGGAGTTTCGGCTTGCAACAACCTGATCGCGGCCGCAGGAAAGCTGGGCCTGGAGAAACCCAGCGAGTTGAAGAAGTTAACTGGGAAGCTCACTGCGTTTGTGCGCTGCCCATGGGCGTTACTGAACGAGCAGCTTGCGCAGGTCCTGCCCGCATCGCTCACGGTCCTCGAGATCAGCCCGATCCTGGAAGTCTCGCCTGAACTTGTGTCCTCATGCAGGCAGATGAAGGCGCTTGGTTTCCGTTTTGCTTTAGGCGATTTCACTCATGAGCCGCGTTGCGCGCCTCTGTTGGAGTTGGCAGATTACATCACCGTAGATTTTTGCCGGACCACTGCAGAAGTGCGGCGCAAACTGTTGGACCCATTGCGCGGTAAGCCTATGATCATGCTGGCAAAAGGCGTTCATACACAGCCGAATCACCGCATGGCGCGCGAGGAAGGCTTCACGCTGTTTGAGGGCTACTTCTTTCTGGAGCAGGTGGCGATGAGAAACCGGCGGCCGCCCGTTAACCAAATGCTGCGGCTCGATATTCTGAAAGTGTTGCAGCAGCACCCTATGGATCTGCACAAGGTAAGCCAGCTGGTGAAGCGCGACGGCCCACTCGCGTATCAGTTGCTGCGGTTGGTGAATTCGCCCGCTTGGGGGATGCGCCAGAACGTGGCATCGATCGAGGTGGCACTGGTGGCAGTCGGCGAGAATGCCTTTCGCCGCATCGCCACTCTGGCCATCGCCAGCCAGTTCAATGGCGATCAGCCGGCCGAACTACTATGTATGGCCATCCTCCGCGGACGCATCTGCGAAGTGATGGCGTCGAGACGCGGTCTCGAACCCTTCGGACAATATCTGCTCGGACTGCTCAGCCTGCTGCCGGCCATGCAGGGCCAGCCCATGAGCGAAGTAGCTCGCACCCTGCCGCTCAGTGCAGACATTCTTGAAGCGCTGCTGGGCAAAGGCTGTCCCGAGCGCGCCGTGCTGGGCTGGCTGGAACACTTCGAGCGCGGCGATTGGGCGGCTTGCGATGACGCGGCCGCGGCCGATGGCCTGGACCAGGCAGAGCTATCCAGTGTCTACCTGGAAGCCGTAGCCTGGACCGAGACCGCGCTGCATTCGGGTGCTTGAGCGAGCCTGAAGAACACGCTGCTTCTATATCTCGATGCTGACAGGCCAGGTCTTCCAGATTTCGGCACAATAGTCCCGGATCGAACGGTCCGAGGAGAACTTGCCAATCCGGGCCACATTCAGAATCGACATGCGCGTCCATTGCTCCTGGTTCTTATATGCCAGGCCCACCATATCCTGACAATCGATGTAAGACTGATAGTCAGCCAGAAGCATATAGTCGTCTTTTGTCAGCAGGGAGTTGACCAGGGGCTCGAACAGAGTCATGTCTCCGTGGGAAAACTCGCCGCTCGTCAACGAATCGATCACTTCGCGCAGGTTTGCGTTTGACTCGTATACGACCCGCGGATTGTAGCCTTCTCGCTTTTGGCTCTCGACCTCTGCAGCGGTAAGGCCGAAGAGGAAGAAATTGTCCGTCCCCACCTCTTCGCGAATCTCGATATTTGCGCCATCCAGCGTGCCGATGGTGATGGCGCCATTCATCGCAAACTTCATGTTTCCGGTTCCTGAAGCTTCCTTGCCGGCCAACGAAATCTGTTCGGAGAGATCGGCCGCGGGGTAGACCCTCTGGCCCAGCTTCACGCTGAAATCGGGTAGAAAGACCACCTTAAGGCGGCCCCTCACGAGGGGATCGGCGTTGATGGCTTCTCCGACCGAGTGAATCAGCTTGATGATCAGCTTGGCCATGCGATATCCAGGCGCCGCCTTGCCGCCGAAGATGAAGGTTCGAGGCGCCATTTCCGCATCCGGATCGCGCTGCAGACGTTTCAACAAGGTGAGAATATGCAGTACCTGCAGGTGCTGGCGCTTATACTCATGCAGCCGCTTGACGAGAACGTCAAAGATCGAGTCCGGATCGGTTTGAATCCCCAGCTGATCGTGAATGTATGCCGCGAGCTTCGCCTTATTCTCCCGCTTGATGGCTCTCCACTCGTGGCAGAACTCCGCATCTTCAAGGAAAGGCTCCAGCCGGCGCAGCTTCTCGATGTCGCGGATCCATGTGGAGCCGACACGTGCGGTCAGCAGCTCGGCAAGACGGGGATTGCTTAGTACCATCCAGCGCCGGGGCGTGACTCCATTGGTTTTGTTGGAGAATTTTTCCGGGCTCAGCGCATAGAAATCGTCGAGCACGCGGGTCTTCAGCAGTTCCGTGTGCAGTGCCGCCACGCCGTTGATGGCATGGCTCCCCAACGCGGCCAGGTGCGCCATGCGCACGGCCTTCTCGCCGTTGGCCCCGTTTTCATTGATCAGCGAGAGACGTTCGGCGCGACCCGGATCGCCCGGAAACTTCTGGCGCACATTGTTAAGGTGGCGGGAGTTGATCTCCTCGATGATCTCCAGGTGGCGAGGTAGAAGCGAGCCGAACAAGCTGCGCGGCCATTGCTCCAGCGCTTCCGGCAAAAGCGTATGGTTCGTATACGACAAGGCATTTTGTGTCACATGCCAGGACGTATCCCAGTCCATTGCGTGCTCGTCCACCAGCAGCCGCATCAGTTCCGCAACGGCGATCGCGGGGTGCGTGTCGTTCATCTGGATGGCGAAGTTGCGATGGAGCTCTGCCAGGGGCCGGTTTTGAGTCAATTGAATGCCCACAATGTGCTGCAGGCTGCAGGAGACGAAGAAGAACTGCTGGGCCAGTCGAAGTTCCTTGCCTTCGAGCCGGTCGTCATTCGGATAGAGAATCTTCGAGATGTTCTCAGACGATACTTTATCTGCCACGGCGCCGGCGAAGTCTCCATGGTTGAATGTCCCGAAGTCGAAGCTCTCCACAGCCTGCGCGGCCCACAGCCGCATGGTGTTCACCGTGTTGGTTCGGTAACCTGGAATGGGCGTGTCATGTGGAACTCCGCGCACCATTCGCTTTGGAATCCACAGCACTTTGAACCGCCCATGGGCATCCGTGTGGATCTCCGTGTGCCCGCCCATCTTCACCTCAAATCCATCCTCGGGCCGTTCCAGAGACCACGGGTTTCCGAACCGCAGCCAGTTGTCTGTCGACTCAACCTGCCATCCGTCGCGAATCTTTTGATCGAAAATGCCGTATTCATAACGGATGCCGTAGCCAATTGCCGGAATTTCCAGTGTGGCCAGAGAATCCATGAAGCAGGCGGCGAGCCGGCCCAGCCCACCATTGCCCAGCCCCGGTTCTTCTTCCTGTTCGATCAGAACGTTCAGGTCGATGTCCAGTTGTCGCATCGCCTGCTCGGCTTCGTCGTAGATGCCAAGATTGATGAGGTTATTGGCCAGGTGGGGTCCGGTCAGAAACTCTGCCGACAAGTAGCAGACCACGCGTACATCCTGCGCCTGGTAGTTTTTGACGGTTGCGATCCACCGCTCCAGGATTCGGTCGCGCACCGTGTGGGCAAGCGCCATGTAAAGATCGTTCACTGAGGCCCGTTCCACCGACCTGCCCTGCACAAAGAACAGATTGTCAAGAAACGACTGGGCCAGCGCCTCCGGGCCGAGCGCAGTTTTCTGGCCCTTCTGCGATCCCGGTTGCAAGATCGATACGGCAAACGCTTCTGACATGGTTACCTCGCCTCCCGCTGACGATGGGAGGTGAATTGAATCCAATGACTCACAATAACCTCGCGCAGGCAGAAGCGTGGTGAGGGTGATGGCCGCTCGAGAGTTGCGGAAGGTCGTGCGCCCCATTCTGGGATCCACATGCCCGTTTTGGGGACGGTCGCACCTATCCGCAAGTAGCCGATGGGGGACGGTGCACCCTCTGGTCCATGCCGCGCCGACTCCCTGTTCCAACTCTTTGATCACAGCGATCGCATGCACTTCAGGCGGAGCGCGACCTTGGCCTTTGCGCTTACTAAATGAACTGGTTAACGCGAGGACGGAATTTACAATGCCCGCTTAGCACATAGCTCTGTTCGATGATCAAAAGCGGAATACACCCCAAAATACACCCGCCAAAACACGGCTGCACCTGGAAGCAAATGGGTGTGCAACAACGAAAAGCCCGGCATCTGCAAGGCTTTGCGTCCTCTTTAAGAGCTATTTCTGGAAGTTCTCGGAATGGTTCTTGGCGGAGAGGGAGGGATTCGAACCCCCGATACCCTTACGAGTATGCCTGATTTCGAGTCAGGTGCATTCAACCGGGCTCTGCCACCTCTCCACTCGATCGACCTTGCCTTTTTTGATGAGGCCGGGGCACGCCGGTTGCCTTCTCTAGTCTAGTTGTAAACCTGTATTCGTGGCAATGCGCGGTTGCCCCCGGACGCGTGCGAAGCGAAGTATGCTTGAAGGCAGTTTCACTATACTTCCAGACAGCTCACGAAAAATGTGCAATCGGCCCTGAGCGAATCATTACTGTACCCGGCGATTCCGTCGGATCCATTTTGGGGCACCTCCAGTTTTCGAGGCTCATTTAGAAGGTAATTATGAATACGCATACAAGGATGAAGAAACTTGGTCCTGGCATGAAGCGAATCTGTATCTTTGCCACCGTTTTTCTGTCTTGTCTGCTGATCGCGGTTATGCTTTGGCAGCCATCCGAGCCTGCGCATGGCCAGGCGCGCGCCTCGCTTTGGGTTCGCAGTGCGAGCTTCTCCAATGGAGGAGCCATTCCCAGCGATCACACCTGCGACGGCGCCAATCTTTCGCCGCAACTGCAATGGCAGCAGGCGCCGGCGGGCACAAAAAGCTTGGCCCTTGTGATGGACGATCCCGATACGCCCACCGACTTTACCCATTGGCTGGTCTACAACATCGCGCCTGGGGTGCGGGAACTGGCCGAGGGCGCGTCGACCGAAGGCGTCATGCCGCAGGGATCCGCCGAGGGAAAGAACAGTTTCGGCCGTTCCGGGTATGGTGGTCCCTGCCCGCCGCGCGGCAAGCCGCACCATTATGTATTTCGAGTGGTTGCGCTCGATCGGCTTCTCGATTTGCCGCCGGGAGCGACCAGGAAACAACTGGATGCGGCGATAGATGGCCACATCGTTTCCCAGGGCCAGATCATCGGAATCTACCAGCGAGCAGCCCCGTAACATCGAAGGGGCGGCCGCGCGCTCTCCGTTTTAGGCGGTCGCATTGTGAAATCGAAAAGCCCGGCGGAACGATGACCAAGCTGGAAGCTGGGGGCTTGTAGCTAAAGGCTGTTTTTACACGCGCTCTGCGAAGATTTGAGCCAGGCGTTCCACGTTGCGCCGCAGTTCGTAGTGCTCTCGAACGCGTGTCCGCCCGTTTTTCCCCATCCGCTGGCGTAGTTCCGCATCATCCATCAAGCGGGCCAGGGCCCCTGCCAGCGATTCCAGGTCCGAAGGCGGCACAAGCAGTCCATCTTCACCGTCGCGGATCAGCTCCGGAATCCCGGCAATGTGCGTTGTTACGCAGGGAATTTCCATGGCCATGGCTTCCATCAGCACCACGGGCAGGCCCTCGGCAAAGCTGGGCAGGCAGAATACATCGGCCGCCGCATAAAAGTCGCGGATGCGATCCTGGCTGATCGCGCCCTCAAACACTACGCACTCACGAGCCGTGACGCGTGCTGCATGCTCCCGCAGCGAGGCTTCGTCGGGTCCGCTGCCCACCAGCCGCAGCCGTACTTGGCGGCCTTCCCTCGTGAGCTTTTCCAGGGCGTCGATCAAAATGTGTTGGCCCTTGGCCGGTGTCAGCCGCCCCACGCACAAAATCTCGAAGGTCTCCGGCGCAATCCGCTTCGGCTGCGGCGCGAAGGTCTCCGGATCCACGCCCAGCGGCGACACCACGAATTTGTTCCAGTGCACATACGGCGACAGCTTCATCAGTTGGCTGCGGGCAAAGGAGCTGATGCAGCAGAGAAAATCGGCGGCGCGAATCTTTTCGGCCAGCATCTGCCGGTCGGCGTCGTAAAACTCATCCGGCCCGTGCACCGTGAGCGAGTAGCCAAAGCCAAAGACGGTGCGCACGAATAGCCCCACGCTCGCCGCTTGCGAGGCCAGGTGCACGTGCAGATGCCGCAGTCCGTTCCGCTTCATCCACTGGCCCACCATCAGCGCCTCAATAAAATACATCAGGTTCAGGTAGAGCCGTCGCAGATCCAGCCCCGCCAGCCTGAACGCCAGCCCCACTCCCCGCCAGTAGCCGCCAAAGTTTCTGAAGACCGTTTGCAACTTGGCCACGGTCGCCCCGGCAAGACCGTGCTGCTTTACGCAATAGGTGTTCCGCGCCTCGGCCGCTTCCACCGCCGTCAGCCCATCGATGGGCCTGTCGGGCGGATTGATCGATGCCGTCTCCACGCGAAATCCCAGTTCGCGCAGCGCCAGCACCTCGCGCAACACGAATGTCATCGAGAGTGTCGGGTAGGTGCTGACAAGATAGGCCAGCGAGCGCGGCGGCAGTGCGCCGGGTCGATCGGGATGGGTAGTTTCCGTCATGGTGTCTTTGCGCTTCATTTTACGATGCAAGCCGCACTCCACCTATGGGATTCGTTCGGTGCGCAGTTTCGCGCCGGGCCGGCAGCGGCAAGGGGCGTCGTGCGTTTACAATCACCGGGACGGAGTTCGGCAACTTTGACCATGGAATTTCACATTGCGCGCGAGGCGCGAGAGCGCTATGGGTTCGCCGAATCCCTATTTTCCTACAACGGAAACGTGATCCTGGCCAGCATTGGGGCGTGCCGCGCCTTCGCCCACCGCATGAATCAGGTGCGCGACGTCGAAAAGCATCCCGAGCTGGCCGTCCACGCGGGCCAGTTGTTTGCTATGGGATTGATCGACGAAGCCAGTCACGTGCTCATGGCCCGCTATCGTCAGCAGTTCGACCCCGAGGTCATGACCTCCGCCCTCGATTGGTTCGGCGCGCAGGTGGGCCCTGACAACGTCGATAAGATGCTGCTCGCCTTTGTCGAGCAGTTTCCCGGTCAAAGCGTGATCCGCGGCCAGGAAACGCCGGCGCAATGGCTCGCCGGCGAGACGGCTGGAATGCCTCATCGCGCCGCGGCCCTCGAAGAACTGCTGCTGCTCTGGTCGGCGAATCGCAATCAGGCATTCAAGCCCTTTGAAGAGCTTTTTGAAGACCGCAGCCTTGCCGAGAAGACGGTCTATCGCAAAGTTACGGCGCAAATGCCGGAGTATTTCGCCACGCGCCCGCTCATTCCGCTGCCCGACGCAAAGCCGGTGAGCCTGCTCGATCTTCTGCAGGCGCCCGCGGCCGGTTCGCCCGCCTCGCTCAGCGAGCAGCTTGACCTGATCCGGCGTTTATGGAAGCCGCTGCTCGGCGACAGCCTGGAGCGCTTCCTGCTCATGGCCGGCGAAATCCTCCGCGAGGAAGAACTCGCCATCTGGATGCAGTTCAACCCGCCGGCTGCCCGTGCTCGCGAAGCCGCCGAGCGTCGCCGCAAAACCGGCCAGCAGCAGTGGCTGTCCGATGTGAGCCATGCTGAAGTGCCTGTGTTCGGCGATCCCGCGCACGAATACGAAAAATTCTCACCCGACACTGCCTGGATGCCCGGCGCAGTGCTGATCGCCAAAAGCACGTATGTATGGCTGGCGCAGTTGAGCCGCAAGTACGGCCGCCACATCGGCCGCCTCGACGAAATTCCCGACGAAGATCTCGCGCAACTCGGCGCAAGGGGCATCAATTCGCTCTGGCTCATCGGCGTCTGGGAGCGCAGCCGTGCCTCGCGCACCATCAAGCAGCTCTGCGGCAACAGCGAAGCCGTGGCCTCGGCCTATTCGCTCTTCGACTATCGCATAGCCGACGATCTGGGCGGCGAAGCTGCCTACATCCACCTGCGCGACCGCGCCTACCATCACGGCATCCGCCTCGCCAGCGACATGGTGCCGAACCACATGGGCATCGATTCGCCATGGGTGATTGAGCACCCCGAGTGGTTCATCGCGCGTCAGGATTCGCCCTATCCTTCCTACAGTTTCGAAGGCCCCGATCTCTCCCACGACGGCCGCGTAGAGCTCAGAATTGAGGATCACTATTACGACCAGTCCGATGCCGCAGTGGTGTTTCGCCGTCGCGATAAAGCCTCGGGCGAAACGCGCTACATCTATCACGGCAACGACGGCACCAGCTTCCCATGGAACGACACCGCGCAGCTAGACTACCTGAACCCGGCCGTCCGCGAACAGGTGATTCAGACCATTCTGCATGTCGCGCGCCTGTTTCCGGTGATTCGGTTCGACGCCGCCATGACCCTCGCCAAGCGGCACTTTCATCGCCTCTGGTTTCCCGGGCCCGGCTCGAGCGGGGCCATTCCATCGCGCGCGGAATACGGTATGACGCAAGCTGAATTCGACCGAGCCATGCCGCACGAGTTCTGGCGCGAGGTGGTCGACAGAGTTGCCGCCGAAGTACCCGGCACCTTGCTCCTTGCCGAGGCCTTCTGGCTCATGGAAGGCTATTTCGTCCGTACCCTCGGCATGCACCGCGTTTACAATTCGGCCTTCATGATCATGATGAGGGACGAGGACAACGCGAAGTACCGTTCCGTCATCAAAAACACGCTCGAGTTCGATCCCGACATCATGAAGCGCTACGTCAACTTCATGTCGAATCCCGACGAACGCACTGCCATCGACCAGTTCGGCAAGGGCGACAAGTACTTTGGCGTCGCGGTCATGATGTCCACGCTGCCCGGCCTGCCCATGTTCGGCCACGGCCAGATCGAGGGATTCACAGAAAAGTACGGCATGGAGTACCGCTGGCCGCGCTATCAGGAAAATCCCGATCACTGGCTGGTCGAGCGCCACGAGCGCGAAGTTGCGCCGCTGCTCAAGCGCCGCTGGCTCTTCGCTGAGAGCGCGCACTTCCTGCTCTACGACTTCTTCCATCCCAGCGGTTCGGTGATCGAAGACGTCTTCGCCTATTCCAACCGCACCGGCGGCGAGCGCGCCCTTGTGGTCTATCACAATCGCTACGGCGACGCGCATGGGACGATCGATTTCTCTGCTGCCTATGCGGACAAAGGATCGGGCCAGCTTCGCCAGCGCCGTCTGCCCGATGGCCTTGGCCTGAGCGGCGACCGCACGGCCGTGATTGCCTGGCGCGATTCGATCACGGATCTCAAGTACTTGCGGCGGGCTGGAGATTTGCTCGATCACGGCCTCACTCTCAGCCTCCACGCCTATCAGTGCCACGTCTTTCTCGACTGGCATGAGCTCCATGCCACTGCGGAGAAGCCCTGGGACCGGCTCGCCGATTGGCTCAACGGGCGTGGCGTCGCGTCGCTCGACGAGGAACTCGTCAATCTCGAGTTGCAGCCCGTGCATGAAGCTCTGCGCCGGTTCCTCGATCCGGGCCTGGTGCGGCACTTCGCCGATGTCGCCGACCATCCGCGTGCCGTGGGTGCGGAACGAGCCAAGAAAATCGAGAGGCAGCGCAACGATTTTATGAAAGATGCGTGGGTGCGGGCCGAAGCGCTCTTGCGTGCGGTCCAGTTCGCTCACGCTGCGCGTCTCCGGCAGGCGGGCGAGCTCACGCCCAGCCCTGACCCGGTCGATGCGGCATCGCAGGCGCAGGCACTAAAAAAGCTGCTCCGCGCCGCCATCCATATGCCGGCTGTGGAAGCGCTCTTCCTGGTGCCCTGGACCGCTGCCGCGCGCCGCGTGTTGCCCAGTCCCAGCCCGCAACTTACGGCAACGGAGATGTGGGGCCCGGTGCTCGCCTGGTGCGTGCTCGCATGGCTCGCCGATTCCATGGATCCCGCGCAACCCGAGCGCACCGCGCTCGATCTCTTCGATCGCCTGCGCCTGCGCGAGCCTTTTGGGCATGCCTTCACCGCGCTCGGCTTCCAGGGTGAAGAAGCGTGGTGTGTTGCCGCGCGCATCAAGGTTCTGCTGTTGACTGGCGCGGGCGCGGGCAATGAAAAGTCATCAGTGCGGGAGCCGGAAGACGCCAATTCTGCAGCGCCGGACTCCTCTGTAGCGCCGGACTCCAGTCCTGCTGTACCGGCAGCGCCCATGCTGCCGGAGGCATCGCGTGCGGATGTCGATGCCGGAGCGGGGAACCGCACTGTCGAGGGTGCCCCCGGTCCCTCGCATTTGGGAACCGGGGAAGGAAAGAGCGCCCCGCCGGCTCCGCAATCTGAGCAGGATCAAGTAGCGCTGGCTCACGTTCTCTGGCTCGATCCCGATGTCCGGTGGCTTTGCGGCGTTCATGAATCGGAGGGTCACTTCTGCCTCGTCCGCGAACAGTATGAAGAATTGCTCTGGTGGCTGCTCATGCCGGCGTTGCTGCGCCTCGCCGGTGAGGCCGCGCCGAGCCGCGCAGCGGTGGAGGACTTGAGCAAGACTGTCGCGAACGCTCTTCACTCTGCCGAGGCGGCGGACTATCGTATCAACACGCTGCTGGGCCCGCTTGCGGTTGCGAACGGCGGTGAAACCGCCGATACCGCCGAATCTCCCGCGCCGGAATCCGGACCCGGCGAGCCCACCGCGAGCGCGCCCGATGCTGAACCTTGAGACGCCGGGCCTCCTTCGCGCGCAAATTCCACAATCACAGGCCCCTGTGACCATAGGCACATCGCGCTGGCGGTGTGAAGGTGCAAAGTTCCTGCCGGAGCTTCTCTGGAGAGAGGCCGATAGTCTTGTTGTGTGCCTTTGAGCCGTTGCGCACAGGTTGCCGTGGCTCGGCGAGCACCCGGCAAGCACCGCTCTTCTCCCGGAGAATTCGTCCACAGCGCGAGGGTTCGGCGCGTCAGGCTTTTGGGGAACCCGCCGGGGAGGGATCATGCCAAGCGCCGCTCCTGAAGTTGCTCACAACGGTCTTGAAGCCCACGAGCGTCTGCTCCCGCAAGAGCGCTTGCTCATCGATCAGGCCATCGCCAAGTGTGGAAATCGCCCCGGCGCGCTGCTGGGCATTCTTGAGGCCGTTCAATCCGCCAACGCGCACAAGTTCCTCTCCATGGAGGCGCTGCGCTACATCGCCGACGAAACCGGCGTGCCCCCGGCAAGAATCTATAGCGCGGCTACGTTCTATTCGCTTTTCAATCTGGAGCCCCAGGGCGACCACGTGATCTGTGTTTGCCGCGGAACCGCCTGTCACACGCGCGGCTCCCGCGATCTGCTGGAAAAGCTCTGCCTCGATCTCGGCTTGAGCGATCGCGAAGCTGACGAAAACAGCGAAGCCGACAAGCTGGCCATCACCACGGCGGATCGCCGCTTGACCGTGCGCACGGTGGCCTGTTTCGGCCAATGTGCGCTGGCGCCGGTTGTCGAAGTCGACCACCACATTCTCAGCCACGTCAATGAGCGCACGCTGCAGCGCGAGGTGAAATCGCTGACCCAAGGGAGGAAATAATGCCGCGTATTCAGGATATTGGTGCGTTCAACGCGGTACGTGAATCCGGGCTGGCCAAGCTCACGCCGTCGATTCCGCGCATTACTGTGGGCATGGGCACATGCGGCCGCGGCAACGGAGCCGAAGAGGTCTTTCACGCCCTCAATGAAGCCATTCAACGCGGCGGCCTCGACGTTCTGCTCGCCAGCGTAGGCTGCTTCGGTCCCTGCTTTCAGGAGCCCATCGTCAGCGTGCGTCTTCCCGGCAATCCCATCGTGATTCTGCATCGCGTGCACGCCAACGACGCCAATCGCATTCTCGAAGGCCTCTCCACGGGCAAATTTCCCTCCGATCTTGTGTACTGCAAAATCGAAGAATGGGATCACATCACTGCGCACGTGCGTTACGGCCAGGGCTATCCTGACATCCCGCTCTGGAACGCGCTGCCCTTCTTTAAAGGCCAGAAGAAAATCGTGCTGCGCAATTGCGGCCTCATCAGTCCTTCCGACATCGAGGAGTACATCGCCGTCGGCGGTTACCAGGCGCTCTACCAGGTGCTCATCGACAACCGTACCGACGCCGTCATCGAGCAAATCAAAGCCTCGCGCCTGCGCGGCCGCGGCGGTGCGGGCTTCCTCACCGGCAACAAGTGGGATTTCCTCGCCAAGGCCGAAGGCGACGCCAAGTACATCATCTGCAATGCCGATGAGGGCGACCCCGGCGCCTACATGAACCGCAACGAAATCGAAGGCGACCCGCATTCCCTGCTCGAAGGCATGATCATCGGCGCTTACGTAATGGGCGCAACCGAGGGCATCGTCTACGTGCGCGCCGAGTATCCGCTCGCCGTGCGTCGCCTCAACCGCGCCATCGAGCAGGCGCGCGAATACGGCCTGTTAGGAGCGAACATCCTCGATCGCGGCTTCAACTTCAACATCGACCTGGTGCAGGGCGCAGGCGCCTTCGTCTGCGGTGAAGAAACTGCTCTCATCGCCTCGCTCGAAGGCTTCGCCGGCCGTCCCCGCCCACGTCCCCCCTATCCCGCGCAAAAAGGCTTGTGGGGACGTCCCACCAATATCAATAATGTTGAAACCTGGTACAACGTTGCGCCCATCGTCACGCGCGGCCCTGCCTGGTTTACTGAGACCGGCAGCGCCAAGAGCCCCGGCACCAAAGTTTTCTCGCTGGTGGGCAAGGTGCAAAACACGGGCCTCATTGAAATGCCGCTCGGCACGCCGCTACAAAGTTTTATTTATGACATCGGCGAAGGCGCCGCGCCTGGCCGCCGCGTAAAAGCCGTGCAGACCGGCGGACCCTCTGGTGGCTGCATTCCCGTCGAGATGTTCGAAACCCCAGTCGATTATGAAAACCTCGCCCAGATCGGCTCCATCATGGGTTCCGGCGGCATGGTCGTCATGGACGAGGACAACTGCATGGTCGATGTGGCCCGCTACTTCATCGAATTCACACACTCTGAGTCCTGCGGCAAATGCGTCCCTTGCCGCGTCGGCCTCAACAAGGCTCTGCGCATTCTCAACGCCGTCACCACCGGCAGAGGTACATCGGAGCACCTCAATCTTCTCGACGAGCTGGGCCGCATGATTCGCGACTGCTCGCTCTGCGCGCTCGGCCAGTCCGCGCCCAACCCGGTGCTCACCACTATCCGCCATTTCCGCGACGAATACGAGGATCACATTGTCGCGCACCGCTGCCGAGCCGGGGTCTGCCAGGAGCTCGCGCTGTCTCCTTGTGAGAATAGTTGCCCGCTGCGCATGAACATCCCACGCTTCCTCGAGCTCTACAGCGAAGGCCGTCTCGACGACGCCTTCGAGTCCGTGATTCTCGACAATCCCTTGCCCGCCTCGACGGGCCGCGTCTGCCAGCACCCATGTGATAATCGCTGCCGCCGCCAATCCTTCGATGAAGTGGTGAACATGCGCGAGGTGCATCGCCTCATCGCCGACTCCATCTTCCAGTCCGACCACTTCGACGCCATGCTCCAGCGGCTTCTCGAGCGCCGACTTCCCTCCACCGGCCGCAAGATTGCCGTGGCCGGCTCCGGGCCCACCGGCCTCACTGCGGCCTTTTACCTCGCCATGCTCGGCCACGACGTTACCGTCCTCGAAGAGCGCAGCGAAGCGGGCGGCATGTTGCGCTTTGCGATTCCCGAGTACCGGCTGCCCAAAGCTGTTCTGCGCCGCGAACTCGATCTCATCGAGGGCGTAGGCGTCAAATTCGTCTTCAACACCCGCGTCGGTTTCGATCTTCCGCTCAACGATCTTGCCACCAACTTTGACGCCGTTTTTATCTCCATCGGAACCTGGAAGGAGTCCTGGCTTTATCTGCCGGGCACCGAACTGAAAAACGTTTTTCCGGCGCTGATTTTTCTTGAGTCCGTGGCACGCGGCGAAAAAGCCGTGGTCGGTTCCCGCGTCGCCATCGTGGGCGGCGGCAATGCAGCCATTGATTCCGCGCGTACTGTGCTGCGCATGGGCGCTCAGGCCACCATTCTTTACCGCCGCGAACGAAAAGACATGCCCGCCATCGACGAAGAGATCCAGGCCGCGGAGGAAGAGGGCGTGCGCTTCGTTTTCCTCGCTGCGCCGCATCGCATCCTGGGCGGCACGGACGGCAGCGTGAAGGCCATCGAAATCGTGAAGACGCGCCTCGGCGAGTACGACAAATCCGGCCGCCGCCGCCCCATCCCCACCGACGAGGTACAGCGCTTCGAGTGCGACAGCGTGATTCTAGCGGTGGGCGAAACCTTCGACATGGATTTTTGTCGCGCCTCCGGCCTTGAACTCAAGGAGGAAGGCACCATTGTCGTCGATCGCTTCACGTTTGAAACCAGCCGTCCCGGTTTCTATGCCGGCGGCGACGTAATCACCGGCGCTTCCAACATGTCGAACGCGATGAGCGGCGGCAAGCAGGCCGCGCGCAAAATCGACGAGCGCCTCGTAGGAGCCGGACGCTGGGAGCAGCTCTTCCCCGAGTTCGAATACAGCCACGCCACACCGGGAGAGCCCAGCCTCTCACGCCGCCACACCGCCCATTTGTTGCCTCCCGCCGCGCGTGCCCGGTCGCAGCAGGAAGTTGTCGCCAACCTCACCCCGCAGGAGGCATTGGAAGAGTGCCGCCGCTGTCTGCGCTGCGATTTGCGCGGCGCGCCCAGTGGCAGTTGATGAGATGCAGTGAAATGTAAGGAAAGCCGGTAGACATGGAAGCCAAGGCAAACATTAAAATCATCTCCGTTCGCATCGACGGCGAGCTGGTCACCGCGCACGAAGGCGACACCGTCCTCGACGCCGCGCGCGCCAACGGAAAGTACATTCCTACGCTCTGCTATCTCAAAGGCATCAGCGCCGTGGGCGCTTGCCGCCTGTGCGTGGTCGAGCTGGCTGGCACGGATCGCTTGCTGCCCGCCTGCACCACGCCCGTGCAGGAAGGCATGTCGATCAAGACTCAATCGGCCCGCCTCACGCTGTACCGGCGCATGGCCGTCGAGTTGCTTCTCGTCGAGCGTAATCACATCTGCTCGTCGTGTGTTTCGAATGGCCACTGCGAGCTGCAATCCATGGCGCAGTCGCTCGGCGTCACGCATGTGCGCTACGCCTACAACAACCCCCGCCTCACCGTTGACATGTCCCATCCCCGCTTCGTCCTCGATCACAACCGCTGCATTCTCTGTACGCGTTGCGTGCGCGTCTGCGCCGAGGTTGAAGGCGCTCACGTCTGGGAAGTCTCATCGCGCGGCATCTATTCGCGCATTGTAAGCGATCTCAAAGACGATTGGGGCCACGCCAGCAACTGCACCGCCTGCGGTAAGTGTGTGCAAGCTTGCCCCACCGGCGCGCTTGTGGAAAAAGGCTTCGCCGTGCACGAGATGGTCAAGGAAACCGGCAAGATCAGCCGCCTGGCCGGCCAGCGCACCGTCCACGCCGGCGAATCACATTAGCCGCAAATCCTCGCCCGTTCCCGTGCGCATCGGTTGCAGAACCTCGGCTGTTAAGATTTTGCCTGGGAGAGCAATCTGTGCCTAAATCCGATCAAGAGACCTTTCAGTCCGCGCGCCGCGAGCTCTTCTCCGCCGTCATCGGCGACGTCATGGACAAAATGGGTCTGCTGCACCAGTTTCTGCCGCCCGGCATTGTGCCCCTCGACCGCTCCATGGTGATTTGCGGGCGCGCCATGACCGTTCTTGAAGCCGACTGTTTCGACGAATCCGTCAATACGGCCGGTGGCTCGCATAATCCGCTCTCGGCGCGTCCCTTCGGCCTGATGATGGACGCGCTCGACGACCTCAAACTCGACGAAGTCTACATCTGCACCGGCGCCTCGCCGCGTTACGCGCTCTGGGGCGAGCTGATGAGCGTGCGCGCCGCCAAATGCGGTGCGGCCGGCGCCGTCGTCGACGGCTACTCCCGCGACACGCGCGGCGTCCTCGCCCTCGGCTTTCCCACGTTCTCGCACGGCAGTTATGCCCAGGATCAGGGCCCGCGCGGCAAAGTCATCGACTTCCGCATTCCCATCGAGATCGGTCAGGCGCGCATCGCGCCAGGAGATACAATTTTTGGCGATCTCGACGGGGTCTGCGTGGTTCCCCGCGCCGCCGAGCAGGAGGTTTTCGCCCGCGCCTTCGAGAAAGCGTGCCAGGAGAAGACGGTCCGCAAGGCTCTCGAAGAAGGCATGCCCTCGAAGGCCGCGTTTGAGAAGTTCGGCATCCTCTAAGAACAGGGATCAGGGAACAGCGGACAACTCCAAGCAAAGAGCTAAAAGCTAATAGCTAATAGCGAACAGCTAAGACTTGAAACCTGACACCTGAAACCTGCCCCCTGTAGAATCACTGCAGGGCTGCCGGGCTGGGCCCTTTGGCGCTAACTATCGATGAGCGAACCCGAATCAGAGCTTAATCCCCAGGCACAGGCCGTTTCGCCGGCGTGGGAGAGAGTCGAACGCGCACGGCATCCCCAGCGCCCTTACCCCATGGAACTGATCGAGCGAATCTTCACGGATTTCAGCGAGATTCACGGGGATCGCGCCTTTGGCGACGACGAAGCCGTGGCTTGCGGCATGGCCAGGCTGGGCGCCGAAGAGGTCATGGTCATCGGCAACCGCAAAGGCGGCACCACCAAGGAGCGCGTGCGGCGCAACTTCGGCATGCCGCATCCCGAGGGCTACCGCAAAGCGCTGCGCGCGATGAAGATCGCCGAGAAATTTGGCCGCCCCGTGATCAGCTTCATTGATCTGCCCGGTGCGTATCCCGGCATGGGAGCCGAGGAGCGCGGCCAGGCCGAAGCCATCGCTCGCAACCTGCGCGAGATGGCGCGGCTACGTGTGCCCACCATCTCCGTCATCAGCGGCGAAGGCGGATCGGGCGGAGCGTTGGCGCTCGCCGTTTCCGATCGCGTCCTCATTCTCGAGTACGCGCTCTACTTTGTCATCTCGCCGGAGGGTTGCGCGTCCATCATGTGGAATGACGCGGGAAAGAAGGCCATCGCCGCCGAAGCGCTTCGCGTCTCCGCCCCCGAGGTCGTGGATTTGGGCTGTGTGGACGAGATCATCCCCGAGCCGCCGAATGGCATTCACGCGGATCGCGAAGTAGGCTCCGGATTACTCGGCGCGGTGCTCAAAAAGCAACTCCACGAACTCCAGGCGCTGTCGGTCGAAGACTTGGTGGCCGAGCGGCAGAAAAAATTCCGCAATGTTGCACAGTTCTACACGCAAAGCTGATTTCCCAGCAGGAAAGTTCCGACAACCCCGATGAGGCAACCGCAAGCACATCTCCGCAACATCCGGCGCGCGGCATCTCGCGCGGCAACCCAGGCCTGGGTGCCCGCCTTTGCTTTCGATCGGAGGCGGCCGTGACCGAACCCGTCTACACCGGCGGACGGCTGCGCGCCTACCTCGAGTTTCTGGCGGCGTTTCTTTACTTTTTTCTGGCGCGGTCGTTCGCATTCCATGGTGCGCAAGGACTGGCCGGCGGTGCCTGGTCTCCGCTTGTGGAACAGGCCATGCTGGTCTTCTTGCTGCTCATCGGATACGCCACCATGGGCTTCTGGCTCGACCGCCAGGCCGACCCGATCAGCGAGCAGGGACTGCCGCGACGCTCCGGATGGCCGCGCGAGGTCGGGCTGGGACTAGCAACTGGCTGGGCGATCGCCTTGGTTTGCGTCCTGCCGCTTACCGTGATCGGCGGCATCGCCGTCTCCTTCTCTCCGCAGGCCTCATCGTGGAGCTGGCTGGTGGTCGATACCGCCTTCTTCGCGTTGGCCGCTTTGGCTGAAGAGATTGCCTTCCGCGGCTACGCCTTCCAGCGTTTCGAGCGCGCGGTCGGGCCCACTGGAGCCGCACTGGGCTTTGCCGCCATATACGCCATTTTGCAGGCGCTCCTGCCGGGCGCAAGCCACGTGAGCTTCGCCGTCTCCCTCATGCTCGGGCTCGTCCTCTCCGCGTGTTATCTGCGTACCCGCGCCCTGTGGGTCAGTTGGAGTCTCAACTTCGCATGGAAAGCCAGCCGCGCTTTGCTCTTCGGTCTCGCCATCAGCGGCGTCAACAGCCATTCACCGGTGGTGCAGGGCGATCCTATGGGGTCGTTTTGGCTCACAGGCGGCGCCTTCGGACTCGACGGCAGTTGGGTCACGTTTTTTGTGCTTCTCGTGGCGCTGCCTGTGGTCTTCCGCATTACGCGTGACCTCAACTATCGCCACAACGCTCCCGTGGTCGTTCCGGGTGGGATTCCCGTTGACCTCGATGCCATCTCGCGCGCTCAGCACGAGGCAGCCATGGGACCGGCCGCGCCCGCAGCGCCCTCGCTGGTGCAAATCGTAAATGCAGGGAACCAGGGAACGAGGGACCAAGGAACCGAGAAAACAGGGAACGAGTGACCGAGGGACCTGCGGACCAAGCCAACTGCGGACGGCGAGCGGGAACATCTGAAAGCCAACAGTGTAAAGCTAAGAGTTGGGAGCCGCCTTGGTCTCTGCCTTGCCATTTCACCCCGAATGGCGCTAAGGTTTGCCTAGCAAGGCTGACTGGTAGCGCAAGAACCCATGGGAGGTCCCCATGAAGCGGCGTCTCCATTTCCCCCGGATCGGGCCCCAACAAATTGGCTCGACTACAAAATCGACGACTGCTGGATCGACCGCGAACCACCACGTAAACAGAATGATTGCGCGCGCCTTCGGCATGGGCGCGCTGGCCGTGCTTCTTGGCGCCGCCACCGGCGTCTCCCAGGTTCTTACCGTCGATACCAGCGGGAAGGGCAAGGTAGCCTCCAGCGGTCCGGTGGATCGGCGGTACGCGCAGATCGAACCTACCCACGTCGAACTGGCCAAAACCGAGCTCGATCCCAAGGCCCGCCTGGAGTTAATTCGGGCCCTCGAATCGGAGCAGGGCTTTGCCATGCGCCCGCTTCCCCGCGGCCATAAGGGTCTTACCTTGGCAGCCAACGGCAAGCTTGAGCCCGCCGGCGAGAGCTATCTGAACATGGTGACCAGCGAGGGACTCTCCGCCAAGCCGGGCGCCCGCGTGGTCGTCACCAACATCACCATCGATCGCTCCAAAATCGTCTTCGATCTCGACGGCGGACCCGACCCCAAACATCGCTTTCTGCGCCACATTCAGATCAGCGTAGGTCCTGAGATGGGCGATCCGGATATCGATCCCACCATCGCCAACGCCGCCGGTGATCCCGTCGGCTCGCGCCTAACGCTCACCTTCGGCGAGCATGTTCCCGAGCTCACGCCTGTCCAGGTCAAGGCGCTGCTCGCCCCGCTCATCTCTTTTGATGTCAAGTCGTCGGTGCAAGCCTTTACAGACACGCTGCCGGCCGAGTTGAAAAATGCCATTCTTGGCCACAAAGTGCTGGTGGGCATGACGACCGATATGGTGCTCTTCGCCATGGGCCAGCCCTCCACCAAGACGCGTGAGATGGACGGCCAGATGCCTTTCGAAGAATGGATCTACGGCACGCCGCCACAGGACGTCAATTTCGTCCGCATCAACGGCAACCGCGTGATTCGTGTGGAGATTGCCAGAGATGGCGAGCCGCTGCAGATCTTCACCGAGGATGTCGTGACGGCCATGATGACCACCGATGGCCAGTCGGCGATCATGACGCAAGCCACTACGCGAACCATCCACGAGGGCGATGTGCAGCCCGACCCTGACAAGCAGGCGCCGAGCGCTCCTCCCAGCCTCCGCAAACCCGGCGAAACCACGACCACCGACGAAGCCAACCCCTACGGCAACCCCAATGTGGGCGTGATGCGTCCGGTGCAATTCCCCAAGCCGCATACGGATGAGCAGCCCGGGGCTAATCCCGATGAGCAGCCCAGCGCTCCCGCTGCCGTCGGCCAGTCCGCACCGGCATCCTATCAGCAGCCTGCGGCGCAGGGAAATGCGCAATCTCCGCCAGCCAATGGCTCTCAACCGCAAGCCGTCCCTGCGAATAAGGCCCCCGCGCCGACCAGCAACCAGCAACCCGCGGCCAGTACCAGCCAGCTTGTCAGCTCCGGCTCTTCGGCGCAGCCAAACTGACCTGTCCGCCGCGTATTAAACTGGAATGAGCGAGTCACGTTCGCTCCGGCCAGAATTTCGCGCCCGGAGGCGGGCCGGTACCGCACCGTTGAAGCCGCGGGCGATTTCCAGTCCGTGCGTGCAGAGACACCTCAAGAAGGAGAATCACCCTAACCATGGCCAAAATTGCCAAAACAGGCGATCGCAAGAAAGTGATGGACACGACGAAGTCGACGGACTGTCCCAAATGCTCGAAACCCACGCGCATCGTCAAGCGCGTCAAGGACCGTGAACGCGGCATTCCCGGCGGAGTCTATATCTCGTGCTCCGTGTGCGACTTCTACGAAAAGCTCTAAGCTTTGCTTGAGTTTCGATCCACGTAAAAAGCCCGGCTTTGTGCCGGGCTTTTTCGTCCCACATACCTAAAACACAATCGCTTGTGCCATCTCCTGCAGGATCGCTTCAGCCGCTTCCGCCGGCTCAGGCGCTTGCGTAATGGGCCTTCCCACCACCAGGTAACTTGCGCCCGCGCCGAGCGCGTCGGCGGGCGTTGCCAGGCGCTTTTGGTCGCCAGCCGCGGCGCCCGCAGGCCGAATGCCGGGAATTACCAGCACACCCTCCGCGCCGGTCAGCGCTCGAACCGCTCCCACTTCCTGGGGTGAGCAAACAAACCCGTAGATGCCTGCCTCCAGCCCCATCTTTGCCAGCAGTTCCACCTGCGCAGCGGGCGAGCGCCCCACTCCGCTGGCTTTCAGTTGCGCTGCGTCCATGCTCGTTAGCACGGTCACGGCCAGTAGTTGCGGCGGATCGATTACGCCGTCCAGCGCTGCACGCGCGGCAGCCAGCATGGCCGGGCCTCCCGCCGCGTGAACCGTCATCATGCGCGCGCCCAGAGCGGCAACCGAGCGCACGGCGCCTGCCACGGTGTTGGGAATGTCGTGGAACTTCAGGTCCAGAAACACTGAGTGACCGCGCGCCGTCAGTGTTTCGACTACGGCAGGGCCGGAAGCAGCAAACAGTTCCAATCCCACCTTAAACCATTTGCATTCGCCCTCCAACCGCTTCACTAGTTCTTCGGCAGCCTTGGCGCTCGAAACATCGAGCGCCACAATCAGGCGCTTGCGTGCTTCTTCCATCCGGTCAGGCTCTATCGGGCGACCGGAAACGAATGTTGGGTTCAAGCGTTCGGGGATGGGCATACTTAAATGCTAACTGATTTTCTGCTGCGAGAGTTTGCGCCGCAGTGGGCGCGCGTTCTCGAAGTAGGTAATTTCCAGGATCGAACGCGCTGTCCGACAGAAAGCGACAACCGGTACCATGGTACGAAGGAGCCGATTTTGAAGCCGGGAAAGCTAGCGGTGCGGACGTGGGTCATTGGAATTCTGGGGTTTGTCCTGGCTGTTCCGGCTGTGGCCGCGACCGTTCACACCAACCCCATGAACTACGACCCCCAGGTGCGCGCAGCGTATGACCGCTTCTACAACCTCGATTATCCCGGCGCTGTGGAGCGTTTCCAGCAGTTTCACCAGGCCCACCCGGGCGATCCACAGGCCACGGCCTATCTGCTCAACGCGCTGATCTTTCAGGAACTTTACCGCCAGGATCTGCTCGACACCACCTTTTACGCCAACGACGGATTTCTCACCGGTCACCACGCCACCGACGAGGATCCTCAAAAGCGCGATCGGATCTTTGCCCTGGCTGATGAAGCGGTGCGCGAAGCCGACTGGCGCATCAGCAAGAATCCCAACGATGTCGATGCGCTCTTTGCCCGCGCCTGGGTGCGTAGTTTGCGCTGCGCCTATGTAGCCATGGTGGAGCGCGCCTTCGCCACCGGTTTCCGCCTGGCCACCAAGGCCAAAGACGACGCGGCGCGTGTTTTAGAGATCGATCCCAATTACGTCGATGCCAAGCTCATCACCGGCGTCTACGAGTATGTGGTGGGCGCGCTGCCCTGGCCCTTCAAACTCATGATCGGCTTTGCCGGCATCACCGGCTCCAAATCCACGGGACTCGCCATGCTTGAAGATGCCGGCAAGCACGGCGTCATCACCAGTGTCGAGGCGCGTACCGTCATTGCGCTCTTCCTGCGCCGTGAATCGCGGTACAAGGAAGCCATTCAGGTGGTGCGCGGCCTGAAGGGCGAATATCCTCACGATTTTCTGTTCTGCCTTGAAGAAGCCAACCTGCGCAAGGATGCGGGCGAGGGAATGGCGGCCGCGGATTCTTATCGGCAACTTTTGGCCGACGCGGCCCGGCCCGGTTATTTTGCTTCGTCCAAACTTGAATTGGCCTACTTCGGACTGGGTGACGCTCTGCGCGGCCAGCGCCATGACGACGAAGCCGCACGGGCCTATGAACAAGCGGCCTGGACGCGCGGCGCGGGCTCGGAACTCAAGATTCGTTCGCTCCTCGATGCCGGTGAATGCCACGACCTGAACGGCCAGCGAGCGCAGGCGTTGCGCGATTACCAGGAGGCCATCGACGCCGACCCTAGCACCACTCGCGCCGGCGAGGCCAGGAAGTACCTGCACACTCCCTATCAGGGAACCTGAGGAATCACTCCGGCTCTGCCGCTTCAACCGGAAAGAGGGAACCGCCGCGCGCTAAACCTCGTATCCTTAAACGAGTTGAACTTCGTCCTCGGAGAACCGGACATGACCGTCTTTTGTCAGCGCTGTGGCACCGGATTACCGGCAAGCGCCCATTTCTGTTCGACCTGTGGTGCGGCCATTCCCGCCGTGCAGCCCATCCCCGGCCGGCCGCTCCTCCGCCCCCGCATGGGCCGCCAGATCGGCGGAGTCTGCATCGCCATTGCGCAGGCTAACGGATGGGACGTTTCTCTGGTCCGCATCATAGCGGTCATCGGCCTGATTTTCTCGAGCGGCTTGGTCGGCGTGGCCTATCTTGCTGCGTGGATTGGAATTCCTGAGGAGACGCCACCCCTGCCGGGAGCGTATCCTCCAGGTGTATGAACGGCGTCTCTCTTTCTGACGGCTCAGGCCTTGGATTCACCGACGCAGGCACCGGCCCACCGGTCGTCTTTCTGCATCCCACCCCTCTCGACCGCGATTACTGGCGTCCGCTCACCAAAGAACTTGCCGGCATCCGCTCCGTGGTCCCCGATCTGCGCGGCCACGGTGTCTCCGAGCTCGGTTCGGCGATGCCGGTGGGCGGCTTTGACCTGGTTCCCGACGCTCCCATGCTCACCATGGACCAATTGGCCACCGATGTTCTCGCCCTCCTCGATCAGCTCTCCCTGCGCAGGGCCGTCTTTGCGGGCTGTTCCATCGGCGGCTACGTCCTGCTGGAGCTATGGCGCAGGGCCCCCGAACGCATGACGGGTCTGGTCTTTATCTGCTCCAAACCGCAACCCGATGCCCCGGCCAACCTGATCCGTCGCGCCGAAATCATCGAGCGGGCGCGGACGGAGGGCGTCACCGCGCTCTTCGACGGCATGGCGCAAACCCTCCTCAGCGAAACCGTCCGCCGCGAGCGTCCAGAGATTGTTGCCGAGGTGCGCGCGCATATGACCCTCACACCCGAAGCCGTGGTTGCGGTTCAGGCCGGCCTGGCCACGCGCCCCGATTCCGTGCCCACCGTGCACACCATCCGTGTCCCCGTTCTCGCCATCGCGGGCGCGGAGGATGTTTCCGTCGCTCCCGCTGACACGGAAGCATTTCGCGCCGCTCCCGGAGGTTGCGAGTTCCACGTGCTGCCCGGTGCCGGCCACTTTGCCGCATACGAGCAGCCACGCAAAGTCGCGGCCCTCATGGCGCCCTGGCTGCGGCAATTCGATCACTGAAGAGACCGGGTCCGGAGGGGTCGATCGAGAATAGCCCAGGGCAAGCGCAGCGCGGCCCTGGGATAGCGGGCAAACAGATCGCAACCGCCCCGGAGGTCGGCCGAATCGCCTGCACTCCACATTTTTCTCATTCATGCGACTGTCTTGCCTGAAATCCGCCGCCTCTCCCGTAGCCACGAGACGCTGATAAAATCGCCCACGAAGTTACTTGCCGGTTTCCGGAGATTCCTATGCGCAATGCCTCGATTTCGAACCCTGCCCGCCGCAAATTCCTGCGCGCTGTGCCCGCCGCCGCAGCCGCCGGCTTCACACTCACCAATGAGTCGTTGTTTACCGCCTCGTCTGCCGAGCAAAGCATGAGCGCTCCTGCGATGACCTTCAAGCTCTTCAAGGCGCAGGGAATTCAGGACGACCTCAGCGCCCTCGCAGCCAATCCCGGCAATAACAATCTTGTGCAGGAGAAATCTTTTGTCGTGGTCCTTACGACCGAGAAGGCTAAAGCCGCTGCGGAATTCGAATGGCACGAGCATCGCGACCACATCTTCCAGATTCTCGACGGGTCCACAGTCTACGAAGTAGGCGGAACGCCCAAGGGCGCGCACAGCAAGGGGCCCGGCGAATGGTTAGCGCCTGAATCGGAGCAGCACCAAACCGTCGCCCTGAACAAAGGCGACATGCTGGTGATTGCGCGGGGCACACCGCACCGCCGCGTCACCACCGGGAGCGTCACGTTTTCACTGATTTCACCGCAGGGAAGCTAACTACCAGTGTGTCGAGTCATAAGTTCGCACCAAAATGAAGTTGTCATCCTGAGCGAAGTGTGCCGCGCTTCGCGCGGCACACACGTCGAAGAATATGCGGTTGTTCCTTCCGCTTTTATGCAGCCCGTCCCAGTCTCCGCAGGAAAAGCTAAGAGCTGTTTTTCAGTTTCTGCTGCGCACCTTTGACAGCAGCCGCAACATCTCCAGGTACAGCCACACCAGCGTCACCATGATGCCGAACGCCGCGTACCACTCCATGTATTTGGGAGCGCCGACGGTCACGCCCTGCTCCACAAAATCAAAGTCCAGCACCAGGTTCAGCGCCGCGATGGCGACCACGAACAGGCTGAAGCCAATGCCAATCAGCCCGGAGCCAAAGACAGAAGAGAAAGCGGAAATATGGAACATGCTGAGCAGCCACGTGAGGAGATAGAAGATCATGATCCCGCCTGTCGCCGCCACCACGCCCATGCGAAACTTCTGCGTTACCTTGATCACGCCGGACTGGTACAGGAACAGCATCACGAAGAGCGTGCCGAACGTCAACCCCACGGCTTCCAGGGCAATGCCCGGATAGCGTATTTCAAACAGGGCGGACAGTCCGCCCAGCACCAGGCCCTCAAGCAGCGCGTAGATCGGCGCCGTCACCGGCGACCAGGTCTTCTTGAAAATCGTCACCATGGCGATTACAAATCCGCCCAGTGCGCCCAGCATCAATTCCGGTGCGACAGAGGCCGGGTCGTGTGTCTGCATGAATTGGTTCCACGTCCACGCCGCCGTCGCTACCGCGCACAGCAGTAGAATGCCGGTCTTGTTCACCGTGCCGCTCAGGGTCATGCGATCCGCGGAGTCCACCAGGCTGCCACCGTATTGGCTGCGCGCAGCATCGCTGAAAGTGCTCTGGCCGAGCGCTGGATTCGAAGTTTTGAACAGTGCCATGGTTTGTCTCCATTGTGCGAAACATGTTTGAGGAATTGCCAAGCTGTGCAGCTGCCTGACTCGCCGCTTTCATTCTAAACATAGCGGCAGAACGCCGCCATATGCGCCGTTTCAGGCCTCAATCGAACGCCGACAAGCCGTAGGCGCTCTCGTACCGCGCCACCGTCGACCGCAGATTTTCCACCGCATCCACGTCCTGGATCCCGCCGCGTGCTCCCTGCGCCATGCAGTTCATGGCCGCCGCCGCGCAGGAGAAATCCAGCTGCCTTTCCAGCGGCCACTCTTGTATCAGCCCGTAAATAAACCCAGCGCGAAAGATGTCGCCGGCTCCGGTCGTATCCACCACCGGAACGCGGAACGCGGCGCAATGCACCAGTTGCTTGCCATCCCACGCCAGCACGCCGTCTTCGCCCAGGGTCGCTGCGCTCAGCTTGCATCCGTAACGCGAGAGCATGCGGCGCAAGGCGCGCTCCAGGTTATTGTCGTCCATCAAGCGGCAGGAGAAATCCTTGCTGACAATCAAATAATCCACATTCGCAACCAGATCTTCGATGCCGGGGTAGGTGTCATCGAGATCGGCCACCACGGGAATGCCCGCTGCCCGTGCCCAGCTTGCGGCCAGTGTCGCGGCCGCCGTGTCGTGCCCGTCCAGGTGCAGCACGCGCGCATGGGTCACCCATTCGCGACGCAGTTCCTCGGGCCGCAGTGTCATGTGCTCGTCGCGCCGGCAAAGCACGGTGCGCTCGCCGCCCGCGTCCACTAGAATGAGCGACTGCGGGCTCACGCCGCCGGCCACTTTGATGAGCTGCGCCTCTACGCCCGCGCTGCGGAATGCCTCTTCGTGCAGCCGTGCCGCGTCGTCGTCGCCCAGCTTGCCCACGTAGCGCGTGCGCAATCCCCACTTTTGACAGGCCACCACGGTCGTCGCCACCTGCCCGCCCGGCATCACGCTCGCGGCGTAGTACTCCAGCTTGGAGCCGCGTTCGGGGTATGCCGGCAGGGGAATCAGCGTGTCGGTTGCGTTCAGTCCCACGCCCACCAGGTCAACTTGAGGCCACTCAGTCATGCAATCTTTTATTGTAACGGGCGGGTGGGCTAGCCGTTGTGCGCTCCGCCACAGCGGGCGCAATCCTTCTTCGTCACGGTGCGCTCTATGCTGTACGCTCTAAGCAGTATTTTTCTGGTTCTGGAAGTGATCGGTGGCTGAGCCAACAACCCCATCCCCGCGCCCGTTTAACTATCCGCAGCCCGGCGCTGCGCTGCATTGTGGCGGCGTCTCGCTGGAGTCCCTCGCGCGCCGCTTCGACACCCCGCTCTATGTCTATTCCGCTGACCAGATCCTCGCGCGATTGCGTCTTTTTGGGCACGCTCTCGCCGGCCGGGAGCATCTCGTCTGCTACGCGGTCAAGGCCAACTCCGCGCTGGCCATTCTCAAGCTCCTCAGCCAAAATGGGGCCGGATTCGACATCGTCTCCGGCGGCGAACTGCAGCGCGTGTTGGCCGCCGCGCCCGATGCCGTGGGCCGCGTGGTCTTTTCCGGCGTGGGAAAAACCGCCGCGGAGATTGACCTCGCCCTCAAGACCGGCATCCTGCAATTCAACGTAGAAAGCGAGGCGGAGCTCGAGCTGCTCTCGGCCCGCGCGCGCAAATTCAAAATCCGTGCCCGCTTCGCGCTGCGCGTCAATCCCGATGTCTTTGCCGACACCCATCCCTACATTTCCACGGGCCTGCGCGAGCACAAGTTCGGCGTCGACATTCGCCGCGCACTGGGCATTTACAGGAGCGCGGCCAACGATCGCTGGCTCGAGGCGCATGGCGTCAGCGTCCACATCGGCTCGCAGATCCGCTCGGCAGTTCCCTTTGGTGCGGCCATTGAACGCGTGGGCAAGCTGGTGCAGCAACTCGCTCGTGAGGGCATTGTGATTCAATCAATCGACGCCGGCGGCGGCCTGGGCATCGATTATCACGCCGGAGCATTCGACGCGGCGGCCAAAGTGCAGGAGTACGCCGCGGCGCTCGAACACACACTTGGCGGCTTCAATGGCCGCCTGCTCATCGAGCCCGGCCGTTTTCTTGTGGCCCAGGCGGGAGCGCTCGTAGCGCGCGTGCTCTACGTGAAGCGCAACGGCAAAAAAACTTTCGTGATCACCGACGCGGCCATGAACGACCTCATCCGCCCCGCGCTCTATCAGGCTTGGCACGAGATCGTTCCCGTGCGGCCCAGGGCAGGGAAGTCGCGCATCGTCGATGTCGTGGGTCCGGTCTGTGAGTCGGGCGACTTTTTTGCGCGTGATCGCAAGCTTGGGCCCGTTGAACCCGGCGACCTGGTGGCTCTGCTCGATGCCGGCGCCTACGGCATGGCGCAAAGCTCCAACTACAACACCCGTCCGCGCCCGGCTGAAGTCCTCGTCGAAGGCAACAAGGCGCGCCTCATCCGCCGCCGCGAAAGCATAGAGGATCTGCTCGAGCCCGAGGTGGTTTGATTCCCGAGTGGTTACTGATTCACGCCGGAGGCTGCCACAAAACCGGAGGTCTGTGTGGGGGGTGCGGTATCTTTAGGCGGCGCAGAGGCAAAGGTTGAGCCCTTCGCATTGATGGCCGCGGAGTAGTCGGGGCCGAGTCCAAGCTTCAACAGGGCGCGCGAATCAGGCATCAGCTTGGTTTGCCATCCATGGTCTGCCTGATATCTCTGCATCGCGGCTACCGTGGTCGCGTCCCACTTGCCGTCGGCTTCACCGGTCAGGTAATGCTCACGGATCAGCGCCTGTTGAATCTGCGTTACGCGCTCCGGATCGATGGCCTGCTGGCCGCGTGCATGGTGCGCTGCTTTGTGCCTCGACTTCGACAGCTTATGGGTACTGGTCAGGCCGCTGGTCGGTGACCGGTGTACGTTGGTTGCGAAAGCGGACGGCGCCAAAAGGGCCGCGGAAATCAAAATTGCTGCAGTCGTTCGAGGTGAAAACATGGCTTTTCCGCCTGAAGGATGATGGCCTTACTTCTTTGGACTCTTAGCGCAAGTGTAGCCAAGGTACCGCATTCCGGCAAGAGAATAATCGTCCAGTCGACTCAGGCGGACTTACTTTAGAAACGGCGCCGGGCTTGGGAAATCGCGTCCGGCGCCTGTTTCCTTGGCTTTACAATGTTCCGCCGATGTAGTTGATGCCCAGTTCGGGCTGGCGCGGGTCGATGACTTCAAACACCACGTCGTCGCCGGCCTTCAGCTTGCTTACCACGGCATCGAACTGCTCCTTGGTGCCGGTCGGTTGCCGGTTGACATGCGTGATCACGAGTCCCGGTTCCAGCCCCTGCAAGTCTGCAAACGACCCGGTGCGCACCGAGTCGATGAGCACGCCGGAAGTGTGAATCTTCGCGGCCGTCCCCGGAGTAACCTCGTGGACCGCGATGCCCAGCTTGGTTTCGCCGGCGTCGCTTTCACCTTCCTGGGTCGTTTCCGGCTGGGGATTGTTCAGGTCGGCAAAGACTTTTTCGCGATCGCCGATCGTCACCGTTGCGTCCATCGGTTTGCCGTCGCGCACGTATCCGAGCCGGATGGTCGATCCCGGCCTGCGGCTCGCAATTTCGTTCACCAGGTCGTCGCCGTCCTTGATCGAGCGTCCATCCACGGTGGTGATAATGTCGCCGGCCTTGATGCCCGCCTTCTCGGCTGGCCCGTTCGGCTGCACCTGCTGCACCAGAACCCCGTTCTTGAATCCGTACACGCGATTCACGGCGCTCGAAAGCTCGCTGTGAAAAGAGATTCCGATCGATCCGCGCGTCACCTTGTGAGTCGCTCCGATCAGGTCGTTGTACACCGCAACCACGGTGTTCGACGGCATGGCGAAACCGATTCCCTGGTACCCGGCCGACTGCGTGTAAATGGCCGTGTTCACGCCAATCACTTCGCCGTTCATGTCCAAGAGCGGGCCGCCAGAGTTACCCGGATTAATGGCCGCATCGGTCTGGATAAAGTGCTGGAACTGTCCCTCTTTGCCCTCATCAATCGTGCGGTTCTTGGCGGAGATGATGCCCGCCGTAACGGTCTGCGCCAGTGCGAACGGGCTGCCGATCGCCTCCACCCAGTCGCCCACCTGCGCCGTGTCGGAGTTACCCATCTTCACCGTGGGCAGCGGCGTGCTGGTGTCGATCTTGATCACCGCAAGGTCGGTGGCTTTGTCCACGCCGATCACGCGTGCCGGGCGTCCCAGGTCCTCCGTGTCGGGGTCTGTTGAGAGCTTCACGTAAATCTTGTCGGCCTTGTCGATCACGTGATCGTTGGTGATGATGTAGCCCTTGGAATCGACGATGAAGCCTGAGCCCAGCGACTCCTGCACCTGGCCGTTATCGCCGCCGTCATCGGGTCCGCCGGGAGTCTGGCCGCCGAAGAAGCGGTTGAAGAAGTCTTGGAAGTTGTCCGGCGGTCCCTGCTGCTGATCGTTGTCCTGGTTGTCGTCGGGGTTCTGCTGGTTGGGCTGCATGCGCTGATGGAATCTACCGTGTCCGCGGTCGCCCGTTTCCTTGGGCAGCGTTTGCGTGTTGATATTCACCACCGCCGGTCCCACCGCCTTGGCAATGCGCACAAAATCATTCGGCGGGACTGTAGAATTCACGACCTTGAGGGGAGTGGCGTCGCCGCTGTCGACTTGCTTCTCCTGCCCGCGCACTCCATGGGCGGCAAATGAGCCGGCCACAATCGCGGCCGAAAGCGTAGCAAGCAGCAAGAATGCCGAAGTGAGACGGCGCGAGCGAAGCCGTGCGAAGAACAGTTTCATAGTTTCCTTGACCTCTCGAGGCGCCCGGCCAGTCTGCATCTTGGCGGCGACCTCTCCTCTCAGTATAGTCAGCCCATGGTCTCTCCGGCTCGCCCCACCAGCGGGCCGGTTTGGAGCCGTCGCTAAAGGGCACGACTTTAATCGTGCCGCAAAGATCCCAAAATGAATGAGGAGCTTTAGACCCTGAGAGACGGTTTCTTTCAAACCGACCCACCGCCGGCCCGCCCGCAGCCTGCTATCGCCTTCACCGCAACTGGCAATCCACGCCTGCTCCGTTAGACGCTTCGCAAGGCGAAAGAGCCGCATGCTCTGGAGTTACTGCTCCGCGGCCCACTCCAGCATCGCCAGCGTCAGCAGCAGGACGCGCTTGAGCGCCAGTTCGCGGTTCTTCGGCGAATACCATTCGTGCAGCGTATGCGCATCGCCGCCCTCTCCGCCCGCGCCCATTGAAAGCGCCGGAACGCCGAGCGCCAGCGGAATGTTAGCGTCGGTCGATCCCAGCCGTAGGTCGGTGCGCAGGCCCAGGTGCCGGTCGACGGCGCGCAGCGCGGCCAGTAGCGCCGAATCGTCCGCCAGGTGCGCCGCGGGACGGTCACCGATCTTCACGATCGCGAAATCCAGCCCTCCGCGCGACCCCGCACCTGTGACTCTTGACCGCGCATTCCAATGGGCGACAGCGTCCTCCACCGCGCGGTGCAGCGCAACTTCAAGGCGCAGCAACTCAGTTCCGTCCGTCGATCTAAAATCGACCGTCGCCTCGGAGCTTTCAGGAATCGAATTCACGCTGATGCCGCCGCGTATCGTTCCCACATTAAGCGTGGTCCGCGGCTCTTCGGGCAATTGCGTTTCTGCCACTGCGGCCAGCGCCGTGGCCAGCGCTGCAATGGGGTTTGGCGTCCCTGCGTCGCTGAAGCTATGCCCGCCCGGTCCGGTCACCGTAACCCGATAGCGGCGGCTGCCCAGCGCCTGCGTCACCGCCGCGTCCACGCCGGCGCCATCCAGCACAATGTGCGCAGCTACGCGTCCCGCCAGTGCACTGTGTTCATAAAAATGCCGCACACCGCGCAAATCGCCTTCGCCCTCTTCCCCCACATTGCCCAGCACCACCAGCGGTGCTGGCAGTTCGACACCGGCGCGCAGCAAGGCATGCACCACGGCCAGCATGCCCACCACGCCTGCCGCGTTATCGCATGCACCCGGAGCTTCCAGGCGATCGCCCGCAAGCATCGGGTGCAGTGGAGTATCGGCGGGAAACACGGTATCGAGATGCGCCGAAAGCAGGACCACAGGCCCGGTGCTTTCCGGAGGCAACTTTGTGGCCGGCAGGACTCCCATCACGTTGCCCGCCGCATCGGTTTCTACCGAGTTCACGCCGGCCTCTGCAAAACGCGCCGCCAGCCATCGCGCCCGCTCCTGCTCGCCATTCGAAGGCGCGGCAATACTCACCAATGCGATCTGCCAATCCATGAGGGTTTTGGGATTGCCGTGCATCCAGGAAAACGCGGCGTGGATTGGCCGCTGCGCAGCCAAAGCGGTTACACGCGAGAATGCCGAGGTTGAGGAAAAAATCGGCATGGCAATAAATTCAGGGTAGCAGGATGCTTGGCGGCGCTGGAATCCAAACGCGGCCCGAGACGATTCAAGCCCCGCCGTCCGGCGCTTTCTCCGCGTCGTACTGCACGGAGTGCAGAAACAATCCTCGCGCCGGCGCCGTGGGCCCTGCCGCCGAACGATCGCGCGCCGTAAGAATCCCGGCAAGCTCCTCGAACGCAAGATGCCCGCGGCCCACCTCCAGCATGGTTCCCACCAGGTTACGAACCATGTGATGCAGGAAACCGTTGCCGCGCACGCGGTAAACCAGCATCGCGCCGGCTTCGCCCGGCTGCAGTTCCCATTCCGAAGCGTAGATGGTCCGCACCGTCGACAGCGGCGCAATTTTAAGCGCCACTTCTGCCCCAGGCTCTGCGGGCCCAGTTTCGTCCCCTGCGTGGCTTCTCTCGCGCTCGCTCAGATCGGGATCGTTCGCGGCAAAGCTCTTGAAGTCGTGTTCTCCTTCGAAGACCCGCGCGCAGCTCCGCAGCTTCTCCAGATCCAGCGGCCACGGGCAGGCATACACATAGCGAGCCAGAAAAGGCGGGCAAAGCCCCAAGCGGAAGATCCGGTACTCGTAGGTTTTGGCAACCGCCGAATGCCGCGCATGAAAGGAGCTTCGCACTGTGCTGGTTTCCAAGATGCGAATCGAAGGAGGGAGAGTCCGGTTCAACGCGCGCTGCAGGTTCTCCGCCGGAATGGGCGCGCGCAAGGTGAAGCTGGCCACCTGGGCCAGTGCATGAACCCCCGCGTCGGTGCGGCCTGAACCTTGAGGGAGCGGCGTCTCACCGGTAATCCGGCCCAGCGCAGCTTGCAATTCGCCCTGAATGGTTGGCAGACCGGGCTGCACCTGCCAGCCTTGAAAATCGGTTCCGTCATAAGCCACGGTGAGTTTCCAGGTCTGGAACTCTCGACCGACTTGGGCGTTGTCGCTCATGGGAATCGCTGCATCAAGGGTACCCGATGCCGCCGATCTGCCGTTGCGGCTGGCTATCCCCCTCCAATTTATGCCTTTATGGGGCAGATTTAGGTTGCCATGATGACGGGACTTGCGGTATTTTACTAACCAGTTAGTTAATTTACCCGCCGGAACCTCCGGCTCTATGTCTCCGCTCGGTTCAACCCTCTGCACTGAACCTTTAGAGCAGTTCCAGGGGTTCTGTGCTCTCTCTTGAATCGAGCAAGGCGGCATTTTCTTGAGGAAAATGCCACTTAGCAGCGGTGCTTTCTGAGTATTGCAACTCTGGAACCGCTGCAACCGGAGCCTCGGCTGCGCTTGACGGCGATGCCTGGAACGGGCGGGGTACCGTTTTCGTAATCAACAAAGAACCATGCAGGCCCACATAACGGCGATAATCATTTTGAGAAACCCGAAACTTGCATCCGGAGCGGTTTCCTGGATGTCTTGAAGCGCAACCGGGAGCCAGCCCACCAGGTGGGTCACGTGCCGCAAATCTTGGAGAAAAAACATGCATTTTTTAAGGGCAGGTCTATTGCATCGGGAGCAGACAACTAACCGCAGTGAACGCAACGGAACCAGCCTCAGCCGCAGAGGGCAGGGGCAAGCCGCTGGAAGTTTGCGCGCGGTTGCCGCTATGTTGTTGACGTTGGCGGCCACCACGCCGTCCGGTTTCGCACAACAGGCGGGCGCCGCCGCCACGCAGCCCGATAAGGCCGCCTCCAATCTTCCTGTCGCGCCTGTGCCGGTTCCCACGCAGCCCATTCCGCTGCTCACCTCCAGCCGTGATTACTCTAAGGCCTTCGGAACCTGGCTCGGTAATCCGATCAACATCTTCCGTCCCACCACCATCAGCAAGGCGAGTTTCGCCAACTCCGTGCGCTTCGCCGATCTCATGAAGGACGGCAAGATTTATCTCAGCCTTTCCGACGCCATTGCCCTGGCGATCGAGAATAACTACGACATTGCGATTGCGCGTTACGATCTCGACATTGCCGAAACCGATATTCTGCGCACTCGCACGGGCGCAACGCCGTTGGGCGCGCCTTCAGGCCTGATCACGGGAACTCTGGGTGGTTCCACCTCGACGTTGTCCACGGGCGGCGGCCCGGGAGGCTCCACGGTGGGCTCCGGCGGCGCAGGCTCCGGACCCGGAGGAGTGACCTTCAGCACGGGCGACGCCGGACCTTTGCCGGAGAACCTGGATCCCACACTCACCGGCAGTATCCAGTTGCAACGTGCGGAGTCGCCGGAGTCCAGCATCTTCTCGCCACGCGCCTCCACCAACACCAATCAATACAACTTCACCTACAACCAGGGATTTGTCACCGGCACTTCGCTCGCCGTGGCCTTCAATAATCAGCGGCTGACGACCAACAGCGAACTCTACACATACAGCCCGTTGTTCACTTCCAGCTTCCAGGCCACCGTCACGCAGCAACTGCTGCAGGGCGCGGGCATCTGGGTCAACAAGCGCTTCATGTATCAGGCGCTCAACGACCGCCGCATCACCGACTCCTCCTTCCGCCAGCAGATCCTCTACACCGTCAATCAGGTGGAGAGCATTTACTGGGGCCTCGTGCAAGCATACGAAGATGTGCAGGCCAAGGAGCGCGCTCTGGAACAAAGCAACGAGTTGCTCACTGACAATCGCAAGCAGTTGGAAGTCGGTTCCATGGCGCCACTCGACGTAGTCAATGCCGAATCCCAAGTCGCCGCCGACCAGCAGGGGCTCATCAGCGCACAAAGCGCACTCAACTACCAGCAGCAGATCATCAAGCAGGCCATCACGCGCAATCTCAACGATCCCGCGCTCTCGGCTGCCCCGGTCATTCCCACCGACCGCGTGAGCCTGGAACCGCTCTCCGAAGAGAGTCAGCCCGTCGAGGCGCTGGTGCAGGAAGCATTCCAGCAGAGGCCGGAACTGGAGCAGGCCGAGCTCACGCTGCGCAACGACGAGATCACGCTGAAGGGCGCGCGCAATGCCATGCTGCCCACGCTGAACGTGTTCGGATTTTACGGCGCCAGCGCGTCCGGCGGCTCGCAGAGCCCGGATTGCTACAACTTTTTCTCCACCCCTGCCGGACCTTGCACCCCAAACTCGGTTCCGACCGTCGGTTACGGGACGGCTTTGAGCAATCTGGTGAATAGCTCCTCTCCCGACAAGGGCGCGGGCTTCAACCTGACCATCAATCTCCGTAATCGCGAAGCGCAGTCGGTGCAGGAGCGCTCGTTGATGGAATACCGGCAGGCGGAGCTGCGGCTCGCGCAGCTCTACACGCTGATTCGCATGCAGGTAGTGAACGCCATGTTTGCGCTTACCAACGACCGAGCACAGGTGCGTTCGGCGCAGGCTGCCCGCGACTACGCGCAACAAAGCCTGGATGCCGAAGAGAAGAAGTTGCATCTCGGCGCTTCCACAACCGCGAATGTGTTGCAGCAGCAGCGCAATTTTGCGGTGGCTGAGGATAACCTGATCGCCGCAAATGCCGCCTACGCCAAGGACCGCGCGGGACTCTACCAGACGCTGGCCTCAACCTTGCAGCACTACGGGATCAATTTGCCCGATGCCGCCACCGGATCTGTGACGGCCGCTCCCGTCATTCCGGGAGTTGCGCCTGCCCAGCCCGGCAACGAGCCCACCATGACGCCGCCCGCAGCTCCGAATCAGCAAGCCATGCCGCCTGCTCAATAGTGCGGCTTGCGTTCAGCGCAAAAAGGCCCGGCACATGCCGGGCCTTTTTCTTGTTTTCGTAGCCAGCGAAGGTCGCGATTCAGCGTTCCGCGACCCGGTCCAGCAGGTCGAAAAACTCCGGGAAGCTGATCGATGCCGACTCCGCGCCCTGTATGAGGGTTTCGCCCTCGGCCCGCAGGGCCGCCACGCTGAAGGCCATGGCAATGCGATGATCGCCGCCCGCATCGATGGTCGCGCCGTGAAGTGTCTGGCCGCCGGGCACGTCCAGCCCGTCCTCGAACTCCTCAACTTCCGCACCCATGGCGCGCAGGTTTTTCGCCACCAATGCGATCCGGTCCGACTCCTTCACGCGCAACTCGCGCGCTCCGCGGATGCGAATGCCGCCGCTCGTGTACGGTGCGATGGCCGCCAGCACCGGCAACTCGTCGATCAGTTGTGCCGCGAGCAAACCGGAAATCTCCGTCGATCCCAGTCCCTCGGCCGGCGCTGAAATCTGCACTGTGCCCACCAGCTCAGCGTGCTTCTCTTCAAGATTGAGCACCGCGATGTGCGCGCCCAGCGCCGTCAGCACGTCGAGCAGCGTGGCGCGTGTCGGATTCAGGCCCAGAGCATCGATCACCAGGTTGGAGCCGGGGAAGAGAATCGTCGCGCACAGGAAAAACGCCGCCGACGAGAGATCGCCGGGGACCTCGGCGTCGATGGCGCGCAGCGCTTGCGGTCCGCTGATCGAGACCGAGTCCGCGGCCCGCGTCAGAGTAGCTCCAAAGGCGCGCAGGGCCAGTTCGCTGTGGTCTCGCGTGCGCACAGCCTCGCGCACCGTAGTCATGCCCACGGTTTGCAGCCCGGCCAACAAGACGCAACTCTTCACCTGCGCGCTGGGGACCGGAGTGGTGTAGTCGAGGGCTTTCAGCGGACCGCCATCGATGGTCAGTGGCGCGTGTCCTTCGGTGAGTGTCAGGCGCGCGCCCATGGCTGCCAGTGGTTTGCGAATGCGCTCCATCGGCCGCTGCGAGAGTGAGTCATCGCCGATCAGCGTGAAGCGGCCCTGCTGCGGAGCGAGCAGCCCCGAAATCATGCGCATCGTCGAGCCGGAGTTGCCGCAGTCGAGCGGGCCATCAGCGGGCCCGACGCGTCCCGCCACGCCGCGAATCTCCACGGAGTCCGCGCCGGGTCGGTTCACCTGCGCGCCCAGCGCTTCCATGCAGGCCAGTGTCGACGCGCAATCCGCTCCCGTCGAGAAATTCATAAAGCGCGACACGCCTTCAGCAAACGCGCCCAGCATGGCGTAGCGATGGCTGATGGACTTGTCGCCGGGCAGTCGAAGGCTGCCAAGAATGTTGCGGGCGGGGCGAATCAGTCGTTCCTGAACGGCAGAGTGCACAATTTCTCCGGGGAAATGCTTCGATAGTTTGAGTGTATCGAACCCGGGGAATCGCTCGCCAGCCGCGACAGCGCGTACAGCGGTTCCAGAATAGCTGTACCCGGGAGCCTGGATGCCAAGTGGCGTTTTCCGATCCGGGGTCCCCAAAGACAGGTCTTCGTCTGTGGGGCAGAAGTAAACGCCACCTTTCGCCGAGCTGCCCAGGGCACAAGAATTCTGGAACCACTCGAGGCCGAGGTCGAGTTATTCCATCGGTTCAAGGTGCGCGGTGAAATGACGGAGGAACGGCGCTTCGTAGGTGAGCTTCATGCCGCGGATGCGCGCGCGGTTCTTCCAGACTTCGAGGATGACCTCGACGAGATAGTCGATGTGGCTCTGGGTATAGACGCGGCGCGGAATGGCGAGGCGCACCAGGTCCATTTGTGCGGTGGCGGCGAACATGAGTGTGCCGATTTCGACGGAGCGGACACCGCCTTCGAGGTAGAGTTCGCAAGCCAGGGCCACGCCGGGGAACTGCGCCGGTGGAATGAGCGGCAGGAACTCGCGGGCATCGAGATAGATCGCGTGGCCGCCTGGCGGCTGGACGATGGGCACGCCCGCAGCCGCAATGTGGTTTCCCAAGTAAGCAGTGGAGGCAATACGGTAGCGCAGGTAGTCTTCTTCGACGGCTTCCTGAAGGCCCACGGCGATGGCCTCAAGATCGCGCCCGGCAAGTCCGCCGTATGTTGGGTAGCCCTCGGTAAGAATGAGGAGATTCTTCTCCTGTTGGGCCAGCACATCGTCGTTGGTGCACAGAAAGCCGCCGATGTTGGCCATGCCGTCTTTTTTCGCGGACATGGTGCAGCCGTCGCCCAGTCGGAACATCTCCTGTGCAATTTCTTTCGGACTTTTGGACGAGTATCCGGGCTCACGTAACTTAATGAACCACGCATTCTCGGCAAAGCGGCAGGCGTCGAAGTAGAGCGGGATGCCGTGACGTCGGCACACCTCGCTCACCTGGCGGGCGTTATCCATTGAAACGGGCTGGCCGCCGCCTGAGTTGTTGGTCACGGTGAGCATGACAAGCGGAATGTGCTCGCGTCCCACGCTCGCGATGAGACTCTCGAGCGCCGCCACGTCCATGTTGCCTTTGAACGGATGCAGCGAGGCCGGCTGGCGGCCTTCAGGAATCAGCAGATCGACGGCCTCGGCGCTGGTGAACTCCACGTTGGCGCGGGTGGTGTCGAAGTGAGTGTTGTTGGGGACGACGTCGCCTTTCTTGCACATCACGCCGAAGAGGATGCGCTCGGCGGCGCGGCCCTGGTGCGTGGGAACCACGTGCTTGTAGCCGAAGATGTCCTGCACGGACCGCTTGAACCGAACGAAGCTGCGGCTGCCGGCGTAGCTCTCGTCGCCTTCCATGATCGCGGCCCACTGGTGCGTGGACATGGCGCCAGTGCCGGAGTCGGTGAGCAAATCGATGAGTACGTCATCCGCCCGCAGCAGGAAGAGATTGTAGTGGGCTGCCTTCAGAAGTTCTTCGCGCTGGGCGCGCGTTGTCCAGCGAATGGGTTCAACACTCTTGATGCGGAACGGTTCAATGATGGTCTTGGCGATCATGATGGGTCTTTCGCAGTTTCCGTCTGGACCTCCGCTTCGCGCACGCGCAGCACGATAATGGTTTCGTCGTCGAAGCGGTCTTTGCTGCCCTGAAAGCGCGCCACATCCGCCAGGATGGCGTCGGCAATCTCCAGTGCGGGAAGATCGCGGCTGGCGCAGAGCAGTCCGGCCAGGCGGTCCTGCCCGTACATCTCCTCTTTCTCGTTTTCCGCATCCAAAATTCCATCAGACACGAAGACGATTGCATCACCCGGCTGCGTGGCCACGTTGATCTCTTCGTAGGTCACATCGGGAAACATGCCCAGCGGGAATCCTTCGGCGTGCACCGTTTCGGACTGGCCGGCGCGGCAGAAAACCGGTTGCACGGCTCCCGAGTTCGCCACCTGCAGAGTCTGGTTTTCATCGTTCCAGAGCGCGAAAAGCATGGTCACGTACTGCGATTCCAGCTTGCGCTCCTGCAGAGCGTCATTGAGAAGCTTCAGCATCTGCGCCGGGTCCGGCTGCTGCGCGGCCGCGGCACGCATAATGCCGCTCACCAGGGCCGCAAACAGCGCCGCCGGCGCGGCCTTGCCGCTTACGTCGCCGAGCACGATCGCCGTGCGGTTCGGCCCGTATTCGAGAAAGTCGTAAAGGTCGCCGCCGATGGTGCGCGCCGGCAAAAAGCGCACCGCCATCTCGGCATGGTGATGCGAAGGCGCGCCCGCCGGCAATAAGCGCAATTGCACCTCGCGCGCCATGGCGATGTCCTTTTCCAGTTGCCGCTCCTGTCGTTTGACTGCTTGGTAGAGGCGCGCGTTTTCGATCGCAATCGCAATTTGCGAAGCCAGCGTCGACAGCATCCGCTCATGTTCTTCGTTGAAAAACGCCGGCTTGGTGTGCTCCAGATCCAGCACGCCGATCACGCTGCCTTTGTAGAACAGCGGCACAACCAATTCCGAGCGCGTCTCGGGATTCATGGGGATGTAGCGCGGATCCTTGCTTGCGTCGGGCACGTTCACCGTCCGCCACTCGCGTACCGCCGCGCCCACCAGACCGCTGCTGATGGGAATGCGCCGCGTGGGCGCATGCGCATAGCCGAATCGCCATGCATAGCGCGTGATCAGCGTCTCGCCTTTCTCGTCGAGCAGCATGATGGTGAACATCTGGTAGTCGATCAGCCGCCGCAGCAACTGTCCGACCTTCTCCAGCAGCGGATTCAGATCCAGAATCGACGCCAGCTCCACCGCAATCTCATTCAGCACTTCCAGGGTTTGTGCCTGGCGCGAAACCCGCGCGTACAAGCGCGCGTTTTCAATCGACTGCGCAATGCGCGAAGCTGTCATGGTCAGCACGTTCAAGTGCTCTTCGCGGAAGAAATCCGGCTGCTCACTTTCGATGTCCATCACGCCGATGAGCCGGTTTTTGGCGATCAGCGGGACGGCCAGCTCCGAACGCACCTCGGGATTGGCGCTGATGTAGTAATCCGCCTTCGAGACGTCGTTCAGCAGGATCGGTTGCCGCGTGAGCGCCACCTGTCCCGCCACCCCCTTGCCCAGGGGAATGCGCGTGCGCTCCACCTGCGGCGTGTGGCCGATCTGGAATCGCATGCGCAGCTCGTGCGTGCGCTCATTCAGCAGAAAGATGGCGAAGATGCGGTAAGGAATGAGGGCTCGGACCAGCTCCGAGGTGCGGCTGAGAAGGGTTTGCAGGTCGAGAGTGGTGTTGAGAGCGTCGGTCAGGCGCATCAGATACGCCACGTCTGCCGGCTCGATGCGGGCATTTACGGGATTCAGATGCGCGGGTTCGGCGGGGCGGTAATCGCCCTCGAATTCGTGCCCTGCAGGCGGAGATGGCGGCGTGTCACTCATAAAGCGTCGAAGGGAATGATACAGCAGGGGTCAGGTGTCAGGAAGAAGGAACAGGGAACAGGAACGTTGATTCGTGGCCGCCTCTGGAGGAGTGCCGCTGAAACCTGAGCCCTGAAACCTGCTGCCTGTCTTCACCCCGCCCCGAGCTCCCGCAAAATCGCCACCGATGCCGAGCAGCCAATCCGGTTGGCGCCGGCTTCAAGCAGCGTGCGCAGCTGGGCGAGGGTGCGGATGCCGCCCGAAGCCTTGATCCCGCAGCGCGCTCCGGCCACGCCGCGCAGCAGAGCCACATCGGCGGGGATGGCGCCGCCCGCGGCCGATCCGGTCGAGGTCTTGATGAAATCCGCGCCCGCCTGGATGGAAATTTCCGAAGCGCGTAGTTTTTCTTCCATGGTCAGCAGGGCAGTTTCAAGCGTGACCTTGAGCACAGCGCCGTGATGATGAGCCACGTCGGCCACCGCGCGAACGGTGTGCTGCACGGCGGCGTGGCTGCCGCTCTTGAGTTGGCCGATGGGCAGCACCATGTCGAGTTCGCGCACGCCCAGGCAGATGAGCGCAGCCGTTTCCTGGCGCAGCGTGGAGACCAGCGAGCCGCCGAGCGGCGAGCCGATCACAGCGCCTATCGGAATGCCTGTGCCGGCCAGCGCGCCCACAGCGATCGAAGTCCACACCGGGTTCACCAGGACGCAGGCAAAGCGGTAGCGCGCAGCCTCGGCGCACAGCGTCTCCACCTGCTTGCGCGTGGCGCCCGGCTTGACCAAAGTGTGGTCGATCACGGCGGCCAGTGATTGCCAACGGTCGAGAGTATCGGCGGTAAATCCGGCCGAGTCGAATGTTCCGTAGTCAAAATCCAGATCCGAGTCCTGGATGGGGGTTGGCTTCATGGAGGCATGTTCCTTGCATGCGCGGGATGGCGCGGACTAAAACAGCGCATCCAGTTCCGGGAAATGAGTATACGTCGCGGGCTCGCCCGGGGCCAAATGAACCGGAGGTACGCAGGGTGACACCATTGCAACCCGGGAAAGCAGCCCGCATCGGGATGGGATTATTCCGGGTTTTCCGCCGGCATCAGGCAGATATCGGGCAGATTGCGATAGCGCTCGGCGAAGTCCATTCCATAACCGATAACAAACAAGTTGGGGATGGAGAATCCGACATAATCGGCTTCGATCTTCTCTACGCGTCGCGAGGGCTTGTCGAGCAGCGTGGCAATGCGCAGCGTCTTGGGATGCTGTTGCAGGAAGAGCTTGCGCAGATAAGCCAGGGTGAGCCCGGTGTCGAGAATATCCTCCACCACGAGCACGTTCTTGCCTTCGATGGATTGGTCAAGATCCTTGATGAGTTTGACCGCGCCCGAGGAGCGCTGGCCCTTGCCGTAGCTCGAGACCGCGACAAAGTCGAAGGTCGCCTCGGCCCCGATGGCGCGCGAGAGATCGACCAGGAAAAACGCCGCGCCTTTGAGCACTCCGACCATCACCAGTTTTTCGCCATTCAGATCGCGGCTGATCTGCGCACCCATCTCGGCTACGCGATCTGCAATCTGTTGGCGCGAATAGAGAACTTCAAGGCCTTGGAAGGTCATCGTTGCCATGCAGACAGTATCGCGCGATTTGCCGAACCCCAGCCTGTGAAAATCAAGGCCCTTGCGTTCCCCTGGTCTCCTGACCGGGGCCCTTAACGACATGTCTTCGTCGTTGGGTCGGTTGACCGGCTCAAGTGCGGGTCACCAGACCCGCACATCGGGACCCCACAACAAAAAAAACTGCCTCCGTGCCCCATTCTTTCGCGCATTTTGGAAAGGGCGGGAGAGCACGGACCGAAAACCCGCCCCTCAACCCGGCACAAACAGTAACCTTCGCGCGTCTATACTGATAAAGATATGCTTCCTTATCTGCATCTCGGGTGGTTCAATCTGCCCACATTCGGGCTCATGCTGTGGTGCGCGGCCGTGGCGGGCGCCTTTATGGTGGACCGTGCTTTCAGACGCGACAAAATTACCGCCGATGCGGTGGGGATGGTGGCCATTGCCTTGGTTGCGGGCATCGTAGGCGCCAAACTATGGCATGTCCTCGACTCGCCGGAAGACTTCAGGATCATGGGCTGGAGCGTGTTGTGGGATACCGCAGGATTTGCCTGGTATGGTGGGCTGATCTTCGGCATTTTGGCACTGGTTCTGCAGGGATTACGCGCCAGGATCGGGGCATTGCGGACACTGGATCTGTGTGCACCGGGGGCGGCCATCGGTTATGGAATCGGGCGCATCGGCTGCTACCTCTCAGGCGATGGGGACTACGGTATCGACATCAAGCCCGTGCACATTTTTGGTTCGACGTATCATCCCTGGGGCACCAGCTTTCCGCATGGCCTCGTGCCGGTCTTCGTTCCTGTCTACCCCACCCCTCTTTACGAGCTGGCCGGAGGTCTGATCATCGGCTGGTGGCTGTGGTGGCGTCTCGGCAAGCCACACGCCGCGGGCGCCGTCGTCGGCCAATATTTGGCGCTCACCGGCTTGGCTCGCTTCCTGGTTGAATTTATTCGGCGTAACCCCAAGGTTTTATGGGGATTATCGAATGCGCAATTGGCCAGCGCGGGAGCCGTCCTGGCAGGAATTGCGCTTACCGCGTGGGCCATGACTCGGCCCGCCCTCACGCCGCAAAAAGTGCCGGCTCAGGCAGAAAAAACTGCCTAAAGCCAGGCGATTCACCCTCGCGAGTTCGCCGGTTTGCGACTGCGGGAAGGCATTTTCAGGTCTACGCCACCCAGGGGTGCGAATAGCTCGTGAATCGCGTTCCCCATTTCAGATTCCGCCAAGCTGGGCGGGGTCTGTGCAACGTGATTAGCCAACAGTTCCCGCGCTTCAGCTTCCATGGAGCGGCCATTAAGCGCCGCGCGCTGCTGCAGCGCCCGCAGCGGGCGTAAGACCTCCGGCCCCTTTCGCGCCTCGCAAGATCCAGCCGCTTCCAAATGCGATTTCCAAACAGTTTCGCAGAAACTGCAAGTCGCGGGCGATGTGATTCATATCACCCCTTCGTTGTACCCCAAAGCACAAATGTGATTTACCACACCTGTGATGACGCTCACAGCCACCAATGCTTTCTGCTGCGTAACTTCGGTCACATTAACCGGCAAATCTCAGGAGTTGTTCATAGCCTCCACGCTTTCCTGAGATATGCCGGCGCAATATCGTGAGCGAGGGAAGCATGGGCGATACGATTTGGCAGTCAATGCAGAAGAAGGGCTACAGCCGCAGAGATTTTCTGCAATTCTGCAGCGCAGCCGCGGTAGCCGCCGGTTTGGGCAAATCCGGCGCGGCTCAGGTGGCTTCAGCCTTTGAAAAAAAGGAAAAGCCGGCCGTGGTGTGGATGCACTTTCAGGAGTGCACCTGCTGTAGCGAGTCATTTATCCGCGCGTCGCACCCCATCGTGGCAGACGCGTTGCTCGATGTTCTGTCGCTCAACTACACCGAGACCTTGATGGCGGCTTCGGGCTTCCAGGCGGAAAAGAGCCTGGGTGACACCATTGCGAACAACAAGGGCAAGTACATCGTGCTGATAGAAGGCGCGGTGCCGACCAAGGACGGCGGCGTGTACTGCATGGTGGGCGGCAAGACGGCAGAGCAGATTCTGCAGACGGTTGCTGCCGATGCGGCAGCCATTGTGGCCTGGGGCAGTTGCGCCTCAAACGGCTGCGTGCAGGCGGCCAAGCCCAATCCGACCGGCGCTACGCCCATCTCGAAACTGGTTGGCAAGCCCGTGATCAACGTGCCCGGCTGCCCGCCCATCGCCGACGTGATGATGGCCGTGGTGACGCACTTGCTGGTGCTGGGACAGGTTCCGGCGCTCGACGATCAGGGCCGGCCCAAGGAGTTCTACGGCCGCCGCGTGCACGACACCTGCTATCGCCGTGCCAACTACGATGCCGGGTTGTTCGTGGAGTCCTGGGACGACGAGGGCGCGCGCAAGGGATATTGCCTGTACAAGATGGGTTGCAAAGGTCCGGTGACCTACAACGCCTGCTCGGTGGTGAAGTGGAACGAGGGCACCAGCTATCCCATTCAGTCGGGCCACAATTGCATCGGCTGCAGTGAAGCCGGTTTCTGGGACAACGGTCCACTCTATCAACACCTGACTTCGTTCCCCGGCTTCGGAGTGGAGAGCACGGCCGACACCATCGGCACCGCGGTTGGCGTGGCCACGCTGGCCGGCGTCGCGGCTCATGCCGTGGTAACCAACATCCGCAAGCGCAGCGTGATCGCGGAAGTGCACGCTGAAGACGAAAAGGAGTCCTAATCAGTCATGGCAACGCGTGTAGTCGTCGATCCTGTAACTCGCATTGAAGGCCACCTGCGCATTGAAGCAGTGGTGGAAAATGGCGTCATCACCGACGCATTCAGCGCAGGCACCATGGTGCGCGGCCTGGAGAAGATTCTCCAGGGCCGCGACCCGCGCGATGCGTGGGCCATCACCGAGCGCGTCTGCGGCGTCTGCACCACGGTGCATGCGCTGGCCAGCGTGCGCTCGGTTGAGGATGCGCTGGGCATTTCGGTGCCGCCCACCGCGGAAATCATCCGCAATATCATGCTCACCACGCAGTACGTGCAGGATCATGTGGTCCACTTCTATCACCTGCACGCGCTCGACTGGGTGGACATTGTCAACGCGCTCAAGGCCGATCCCACGAAGGCCGCGCAGCTGGCGCAGTCGTTTTCGAAGTGGGACAAGAACACGCCGGCCTACTTCACCGAAGTTCAGGACAAGATCAAGGCCTTTGCCGCCAGCGGTCTGGGTATCTTCGCCAACGGCTATTGGGGTCACCCGGCCTACAAGCTGCCGCCCGAAGTGAACCTGATCGGCGTCGCGCACTATCTGGATGCGCTGCAGTGGCAGAAGGAAATCGTCAAGATCCATGCCGTCTTCGGCGGAAAGAACCCGCACCCGAATTACCTTGTCGGCGGCGTGCCGTGCTCCATCAACGTCAACGAGGTAGCGGCCATCAACATGGAGCGGCTCGACCTTGTGTCGCGGCTCATCAGTCAGGCCGACGAGTTCGTCAACGAGGTCTATATCCCCGACCTGCTGGCCGTGGCCTCCTTCTATAAGGACTGGTCAAAGTACGGCGGCGGGCTGCACAACTATCTCAGCTACGGCGAATTTCCGACCGCCGGCTACAACCATCCTGAGAGCTTCAAGTACGCGCGCGGCGCAGTGCTCAACCGCGACCTCTCGACCGTGCTTCCGGTCAATACGCGCGACTCGCAGGAGATCAAGGAGTACATTGCTCACTCCTGGTACACCTACGACGGCGGAAACGACGTCGGTCTGCATCCCTGGGCGGGCGAGACCAACATCAAGTACGCCGGCCCCACGCCTCCGTTCGAGAGCCTGGAGGGCTTCGACAAGTATTCGTTCCTCAAGACGCCGCGCTGGAGGGACAACGCGATGGAAGTGGGACCTCTGGCTCGCCTGCTGGTTTCCTATGCAGCCGGCCACGCAGATGTGAAGGAGACCGTGGGCATGGTGCTGGGCAAGCTCAACGTGCCCGTCGATGCTCTCTTCAGCACCCTTGGACGCACTGCGGCGCGCGGCATCGATGCGGCGCTGGCCATGATCTGGCTTAAGGAGTTCTACGGCGATTTAATGGACCGCGTGAAGATCAACGAGGTATCCACGTTCAACGGCGAGAAGTGGGAGCCGAAGTCCTGGCCGGCCGATGCGGAAGGCGTGGGCATGGTCGAAGCGCCTCGCGGCGCGCTGGCGCACTGGATCAAAATTCACAACGGCGCCATCGACAACTACCAACTCGTCGTGCCGACTACGTGGAACGGCTCACCGCGCGATGTGAAACAGCAGCGCTCTTCTTTTGAGTCGGCGTTGATCGGCACCCCGGTTGCGAATCTCGAGCAGCCCCTCGAGATCATCCGCACCATCCATTCCTTTGACCCGTGTCTGGCCTGCGCCGTGCATCTGTACGATCCGCAGGGACGGCACCTTCACCAGATTTCCTTCGAGTAGATCATGAGCACACAGAGCACTGGTGTCAAAGACGTCTTTACGCTAAACGGCAACGCGCCGGTGGAATACCGGCGCGTGTACGTGTGGGAAATGCCGGTTCGCGCCTACCACTGGATCAACGCCATTGCGCTGACCCTCCTGTGCGTAACAGGGTTCCTCATCGGGCATCCGGTGCGCATTGCCTACGCGCCCGAGGCCTATCAGCAATATTGGTTTGGCTGGGTGCGCTTCATTCACTTTGCCGCCGCCTACGTGTACCTTTTTAACTTTGCCGCCCGCATTTACTGGGGATTTGTCGGCAACAAGTACGCCAAGTGGAATAACTTCTTCCCGATCACCAAAAAGCAGCAGAAGGAAATTGTTGACGTTCTTGAAACCGACGTTCTGCAGGTGAAGATGCACGGCGAAATCTCCACGGGTCACAACTCGCTGGCGGCGTTCATCTACTTCCTGACCTTTCTGGCCTTCTGCTTCCAGACCATCACCGGCTTCGCACTTTACTCCAGCATGAGTAACGCGTGGCTGCCGAGCATGTTCAAGTGGGTTGTGCCTCTTATGGGCGGCGAATTCTCGGTCCGCTTCTGGCATCACCTGTTCATGTGGTTCTTTGTCACGTTCATCATCGTGCACATCTATCTCAGCTTCTATCACGACTACATTGAGGGCCGTGGCACGATTTCCTCGATCGTGGGCGGCTGGAAGTTTGACCGTCAGAGCCCGGAGCAGCTGGCCGAGGCGTGCAAACTGTTGGAACCGGAAGACACAAACAAGCCGAAGTAAGAAACTGCGATTCGTCCGCGTTTCTCACGCGCGCGAGAATCAGTACCGCCGGTCTCCAGACCGGGGTGGGAGACCGGCGGTAGCGGGGGTCTCCTGCTCCCCGCCCGCACGAACTTCATGAATTAGACTCGGAATTTGATGGATACAAAAACCACGCTCGTACTCGGCCTCGGCAACGTCATCATGGGCGATGAGGGCGTGGGTGTTCACGTGGTACGAGCGCTCGAGAAGCACACCCTGCCGGCCGGCGTCGAGTGTCTTGACGGCGGCACGGGCGGCTTCATTCTCTTGGAACCGCTTCAGAATGCCGGCCGCATCATCCTCATCGACGCCGCAGCTGACGGCAACCCTATCGGCACCGTCACCCGCACCACGCCGCGTTTCTCCCGCGACTATCCTCCCACGCTCACCGCGCACGACATCGGCGTCAAGGATCTGCTCGACGCGTTCTACATGCAGGGCGGATCGCGTGATGTCGTGCTCTACGCCATCGCCATCGATCCCCAACAGCCCATCTCCATGGAACTCTCGCCCGTCACAGCCCAAGCCGCCCAGGAAGCCGAGCAGCTCATTCTGGCGGAACTGCTTGCCGCAGCGCCACTTCGATCGGATTAGGAATGGCTTTGTAACAAGGGCACGCCTTTAGCCGGGCCGAAAAATGTCATCAAAATCGTCCGCGGTTTTGGTCACTGAGAGATGCTTCCCGGACCTATGTGCTTTCTTTACATTATTTTTCGGATCGGCCAGGAAACTAACCTTGCAAATCGGACCTTTTTGGTCTATATTCATTTTATGGATCTTACGACCTGTTGTCGCTGCTGTATGCACGCTGTACGCGTGGCGGAGGCAGCCTCGGTTTAAGTCCAGAGAGATCTAACCACGGCTTCCCAATTGCCCGCGCACAGCCAAAGCTGACGCGGGCATTTCTTTTTTTGCAGCCGATCTTGACCCCGAATCACCAACAAAGGAAAGCGATGAGCGAGATTCCACATAAAGAAACCAAAGCCCAGCGCATGGAGCGCTTGAAGCGCGAAAAGAATCCCTGGGAGGCCTTCGACGAGGTTCGTACGTTCGCGCGCGAGGGACGGTCCAGCGTGGAGCCCGAGTGGGCGTCTGCGTACTTCAAATGGTGGGGCATCTACACCCAGGGAGACGGCGTGGGCGCCACCGGCGGCAAGGGCGGCGAAGGGGTCACGACCGATTGGTTCATGATGCGCATTGGCATTCCCAACGGCATCGTCTCGGCCAGCCAGCTTCGCGCCATCGGCGGAATCACGCGCAAATACGCCCGCAATCTGGCCGACATCACCGTCCGCCAGAACCTTCAGTTGCACTGGCTCACCATTGAGTCGCTGCCTGAGGTGGTTGACGCGCTCGACGCCATTGGGTTATCGCCCAAGGGCGCCTGCGGCGACGTGGTGCGCAATGTGACCGGCTGCCCGCTGGCCGGCGTTGCCGCCGACGAGCTGATCGACGCCTCGCCCATCGCGCTCGAGATCGCCCACCACCTCACCGCGAATCCCGAGTTCTACAACCTGCCGCGCAAGTTCAAAATCTCGGTCACTGGCTGCCCCTCGTGGTGCACCTATCCCGAGATCAACGACATTGGCCTAACGCCCGTGGCTCGCGACGGCGAAGTCGGCTACTCGCTGCGCGTAGGCGGCGGACTGTCCCGTGAGCCGCATCTTGCGGTGCGCCTTGACGCCTTCATCCGTCCCGACCAGGCCGTGCGCGTGGCGCGCGGCGTCGCCGAGATCTTCCGCGATCAGCAAGGGCTGCGCGAGAGCCGCGAGCGCGCCCGCCTCAAGTACCTCTTCATGCGCGAAGGTTGGACCCCGGAGAGCTTCCTCGACGAGTTAAACCGGCGTATCGGTTTCAAGCTCGATCCCGCCGTTCCTGAAAACATTCCCGACGAAGGTTTGCGCGATCACGTCGGCATCCATCCGCAGCGCCAGCCGGGACTGGCCTACGTGGGGGCATCTGTGCTGCGCGGCCGCGTAACCGGCGAGCAGCTTGAGGCCGCGGCCGAATTGGCCGAGCGCTTCGGCTCGGGTTCGCTGCGCGCCACCGTCTCGCAGAACCTCGTCATCGTCGACGTGCCCTATGCCAAAACCGGCGAGCTGGCTCGCGAACTGGGCCAGATCGGTCTGCACGTTGAAGCCTCGTCCTTCTGGCGCGGCGCCATCGCCTGCACCGGCACTGAATTTTGCAAACTGGCGATTACCGAAACCAAGAGCTTCACGCGCTGGCTGGTCGACGAGCTTGAGGAGCGGCTGCCGCAATTCGATCAGCAACTCAAGCTGCACGTTACCGGCTGCCCCAACGGCTGCGGCCAGCACTGGATCGCCGACATCGGCCTCGAGGGCAAGAAGATCAAGCACGAGGGCAAGCTTGCCGACGCGTATTACTTCTGCCTGGGCGGAGCCGTGGGCGAGTACGCGGCCATTGCGCGGCCCGTGGGCTATCGCAGCCCCGCGGCGCTTGTTCCCGAAGCCATTGAGCGCCTGCTGCGCAATTACCTGGCAGGGCGTGCGTCGCAAGAAAGTCTGCGCTCATGGTTCGCGCGCCACACCAACGACGAATTGCGTACGCAACTCGCCGGCGAGATTCTCGATGCCGTGGAACGCGACCTGCCCACCGGCCCCGTACCCCACGCCGTTGCGGAATAACTGACAAATGTGAACTGAGAACTGTTTTATGACCCTACTGCCGATCTTCCTGAAACTCGATGGCCGCCCCAGCCTGCTGGTGGGCGCGGGATCGGTCGCGCTCGAAAAGATCGGCAGCCTTCTCAAAACCGGCATCAAGCTCCGTGTCGTCGCGCCCCAGGCCCGTCCTGAAGTCCGCCAACTTGCCGCCGAGGACAAGCTCGAATGGGTCGAGCGTGAATTTCAACCCTCCGATCTCGACGGCAACTTCATCGTCATCGCGGCTACCGATGTGCCGGAGGTAAACGCCGCGGTTTACCGAGAAGCCGTCGCGCGCGGCATCGCCTGCAACAGCGTCGACGACATTCCGAACTGCGACTTCTTCTTCGGCTCCGTGGTCAGCCGCGGCGACTTGCAAATCGCCATCTCCACGGCCGGCGAAAGTCCCGCCGTCGCGCAGCGCCTGCGCCGCGAGATCGACGAGCAGCTTCCCCAGGATCTTGGCCCGTGGCTTGCGCAGCTCGGCGAATTACGCCGCGAAGTTCTCTCCACGTATCCTCGCGGTGAAGAGCGCCGCCTGCTCCTCCACGAGCTCGCGCAGCGCCAGCTCTGCGACTCCGCCAACTGCCCCACACGCCAGTTGGCGCGGACGGGCAGGGAAGCCGCGCGCGCCGTTCCCGGTCGCGTGGCTCTCGTCGGCGCCGGTCCGGGCGATCCCGATCTGCTCACCGTGAAAGCCGTCCGCTTCATCGAATCCGCTGAGGTCATCCTGCATGACGATCTCGTCCCCTCAACGATCCTCGACTTAGCCCCGCCCCACGCAGTGGTCGAAAACGTGGGCAAGCGCTGCGGCACGAAAGCCATCACGCAGAATGAAATCAACGCACTCATGATCGAGCACGCCCGCGCCGGCCGCAGTGTGGTGCGCCTCAAGAGCGGCGATCCGCTGTTGTTTGGCCGCGCCGCAGAAGAGTTGGCCGCACTCGACGAAGCCGGTGTGCCGTTCGAGATCGTTCCCGGCGTCACGGCTGCGTTTGCCGCGGCCGCGGCTCTCGGCCGTTCGCTCACCGATCGCGACTGGGCCTCGCATGTCACCTTCTCTACCGGCCATCACGCGCAGTCGCACAATCGCGAGGCATTGCCCGCGCTTGAATCCGGCACGCGCGTCGTCTACATGCCTGGCCGCGACCTCAATTTGCTGGCCGCAGAATGGCTGGCCGAAGGCCTTCCCGCCGATCTGCCCTGCGCCGTGGTCTCCCGCGCCGCGCAGCCCGATCAGCAAGTCGTGCACACCACGCTCGGCGAGCTCGGCTCCGTCGCTCCCGCCGCTGCTCCCAGTCTCCTCATCGCCGGCTGGGCCGTGCGCGAGTTGAGCGAGACCAAGATCACTGAATCCGCTCAGGCTTTCGAAGGCGCGTGTCGACTCAAGGCGTAGCGCACAATTCACAACGACTTAAATGCGGCCGATTGCCGGGCTTGATTTCCCGGCGACAGCCCGAAAAGCGCCGGTGGCGAAGTGGCTAACGCGCAGGTCTGCAAAACCTGTATTCGCGGGTTCAATTCCCGCCCGGCGCTCCAACGTAAAAGGTCCCTTAACAAGGTCGCAGCGAGGATGTCGTAAAATTCGCTGGCACTCTTGCGCACCAAACCGGCTCGTTGCTGGTCTGACTTCCGATCCTTCTCATCGAAGATCCCGGGCAATAGCCAATCGCCCGAAAACCCACCAGGGGCAATGTCGTCGGGGGGCAGATGGAACCCCGAGATTACTCCGCAGCCGCGGTCAGAATCCTCTCCACCTTGGCGTCAAGCTCTCGCGCTACTTTGAGCGCATCGCCGCTTCCATACGGCGCAAGATAGGATGCCATTCTGTCATACGAGATGCGGACGCTGCCGGGGCGCTCTTCAATGAGGATCGTTACGGGCGCGTACGAGCCTGCGTCAACAACATGCTTCACCATCTCTTTCATGATCAGTGGATTCCCCGCAACAATGCGCAGAATTCTCGGCTTGGCGGTGCCATTTTCTTTTTGCAGAACCTCGCCGAGGTCAAATCGCATAAACTCCATAAGGCCGTTCGGTTCCGTCACTGGGTTGACGACCTCTTGCATTTCGGCTTCATTCTGCGCCGCGGAAAAGCTCTTGCGGAACGCAACCATATCCGGATGACCGAGCGCGGCATCGATTCGGGCAACCACCGTGTCAAACGGTTCGGTGGTAACGATACTCACTCGTTGCACGTGGACCTCTTGAATGTTCATAGGCGTTCCTTCTCCTGTTGTTGTGTGTCTGGCCTTCTAAACCCCTGCCTGATTCCTGGCCGCAGGCGCGGGCGGCACCGGCAGGATGATTTCCGTAGCCACCTTCCAGACCTTCCCAATCTTGATCCAGTTGATGATCATCAGAAATGGTTTGGGAGTTCCGTCCTGCCCAGCATAGGAGACCGTAATCGTCACTGGCGCGTAGGATTCCGCAAGGTCCCTGGTCAGGCCGACAACTTTGAGCTTCGAAAAATCCGGCTGAAGAATGGCCGGGCCGGACGCGGCGATATCGTGCAGCTTCTGATCGATCGCCGCATTGCCCCAGACACCCGCCCAGTTGCCTTCAGACGGGACCGCGCTCTTGGCGACCAGAAGCGCGGAAGGCGATTGCCAGAACATCTCATGTATGGCTTTGATGTCGTGCTGATTGGCCAGTTCCATGAGCTTGCCAAACCGTGCGCCGATCTTATTCAAGGTTTGAGCGTCCAGCGGTCCTTTATCGCCGGCGGAGGCGGCCACAGTTGGTCTTGCACAAAGAACCGCCAGCGCAAGGGCGGCTGCAAAAACCTTTCCCTGCATCTTCATGGAATCTCCTTGGCAGCGCCCGCAACTATTTAGCCGGCGGGCCCGCCTGCTGTTTCGCAGCCTTCGCGCCTCCCCATAGAGAGCCTGGATTGACGCGATCGGGGTAGAGTTCCAGCATGGCGTCATAGAGCTCGCGGACTGTGGTGGTGCTTTCATCGAGACGATTGAAATCGCGAAGATACTGTCTGGTCTCGGCGATGGTGCGAGGCTCGTCTCGATTTTCCGGGACCTTGTGCCCGGCAACGACGGCTCGAGGGTTCAGCGCCTCGAGTCGATCGAGCGTAGCGATCCATTCACGCCGGCTCTCGGTGTTGCTCTCCGCGAGGTAGGGATGAATTCCGTTGTAGACGGCATCTCCAGCGACGAGCAGTCCGATCGACGGAACATGCAGGCATGTCGATTGGGCCGTGTCCGTCCTCCCCGTATTCACTGCTATAAGTTTGTGTCCTTCCAACTCCAGTTCATGGTTCGCGAGAGGATCGGCAACCGGGAGATGCTCCGGTATTTGGCCGGGGAAGAGCTTACGCCAAAAATCCTCCAGCCAGGTCGGGGACACTTGCGTGCGTATGGCCGCGACGACCTCCGGCGTGGCAACCGCCTTTGCCTCCGGGAAACGCTCCAGAATCGGGCCAACTCCGAACACGTGATCGCCATGGCCGTGCGTCAGGTAGATCGCGATCAGGTTCTTGCCGCTCGCTACGACCCAATCGATCAAAGTCCGCGATTGATCGATGGTCAGAAATGTATCCACAAGCACAGCATCGCGCTCTCCGTAGATGAGGGTCGAGGAGTTTGACACCCACGTCAAGTCCTCTTTGCCTGGAGGAAGATCACGGCTGAGACCGGGGCGCTTGCTGGTCAATACCTCCCATTGCAGGCTTCCGTCGTTTTTGCCGATTGTTTTCATAGCCACTCCTTGGGGAAAAGTTGCTTTCTCGCCGTGGCGAATAGGGAAATAATACAATACGACCAGTCATCTGATATTAAAATCACAACGAAATCATGTCTCCTCACCGCCGTCAGCGAAAATAGAACTGGAGCCACATGATGAATTCTCGTTCGCCCGCTAAGCGAGGACCCAAGCCGAACCCAGGCACCAGAGAAAAGCTAATCCAGTCGGGGATCCAGGCAATCCATGCCGGTGGATACGGTGCAACCGGCATTCAGAGCATTGTCGAGCTGGCTGATGTACCGAAGGGATCGTTTTACAATTTCTTTCCGAGCAAAGAGGCCTTTGCCGCGGAAGTGATCAATGCCTATTCCAGTCGCGGCCAGGAAAGGCTGCGCGGCTTTCTTCTCAATCGGGAGGTCTCGCCGCGGGCCCGATTGGAGGCGTATTTCGATGACAGGATCAAGGCCTTCAGGGCCGCGCAATATGTTCGTGGATGCCTGATGGGTAATTTCAGCGCAGAAGCTGCCGACCAGAGCGCGCTGATACGCGAAGGTCTCACCAGGCATTTTGGAGCCTGGTGCGAGCTTCTTGAAGCTTGTATTGCGGAGGCGCAGAAACAGGGAGAATTCAGCGATCGATTCCCAGCCTCGCTGCTGGCGAAATTCCTCTTGAATAGCTGGGAGGGCGCTCTGTTGCGCATGCGCGCCGAGAAAAGCGATGGCCCGCTACTGGACTTCAAAGAGATCGTTTTCAAGAAGATCCTTGCGTGATCGATTTCGTGACCTCGCTGGAACCTCAAGGGAATTTCACGGTACATATACCGCCAATTCGGCTGGTCTTCGCTGAGGCTGAGCTGTTTCTGGATTGACGCCATTCGTCCAACGCACTCATCGACGGCACTCTATATAGGGGCAACCTCGTCGCGCCAGCGACGTAGTCCAAACGCCGTAGCCGACACCCTGCCAGCCCACCAAGCGCATTTTTTCCGGAAAGTACTCAAAACACTCTGCAAAATCCTCTCGCCGAATTGCAGAGAATTAATCGCATCCGGCGCACAATGGTTTCATGCTGATTGCATCCGATCTCCGCCGCGGCCCCAACCATCGCCCCGTCGCAGTGTCGGAGATCCACCCGGTCTAATCTGTCGGAGATCCGCCCGGTCCGTACCGTACCCCTACCCCCCTCCCCCCCCACCCCTACCCCACCCCCGGTCAGGCGATCACGGTCCACGAACCACGATTCACGCACCCCGGCTTCCCTCGCGAAAAACCGATCTGTGAAACTGTGAAGCCCATAAGTGGCATAAAAATCAGACGCTTACACAGAAAAATCGCACAGTCTCAAAGTTTCTGCGTTTCTGTGAAACTGTGAGCGCAGCGATCGAGCGCCAGGCTGATAACCTAAAAGCATGAAATTCGGAGTACTGGTTTTCCCTGGATCGAACTGCGATCACGATACTTACAACGTGATTGCTGGGATCGCGCAGCAGCCAGTCACGTTCCTCTGGCACGACAGCGAGGATCTTCAGGGCGTGGACGCGGTGTTGGTTCCAGGCGGCTTTGCCTACGGCGATTACCTGCGCACGGGCGCGATTGCGCATTTCTCTCCGGTGATGCAGGCGGTCAAGCGGTTTGCCTCGAGCGGAGGGCTGGTGCTGGGCATCTGCAATGGCTTTCAGATCCTCACTGAGTCGGGTTTGCTGCCAGGCGCATTGATGCGCAACGCGGGCCTCAAGTACATCTGCAAACCAGTGCAATTGCGCGTCGAAACCACGAACAGTCCATTTACCAATCAACTCAAGAAGGGCGACGTGCTCGAGATTCCCATCGGCCACATGGAAGGGAATTACTTTTGCGAGCCCGAAGAGCTTAAGCGGTTGGAGCGCGAGGACCGCATTGCCTTTCGCTACGCCACACCGAAGGGCGAGATCACGGCGGGGGCGAATCCCAATGGATCGCTCGGCAATATTGCGGGGATTTTGAACGAAGGACGCAATGTGCTGGGGATGATGCCGCATCCAGACCGGTCGAGCGAAGCGCTGCTAGGCTCGGCCGACGGGTGGGGAATCTTTGCCTCCATGATGGAAAGACAGCCACTAGCCTCTAACTCCTAGCTTCTTGCTCGTGGACGGATGAGCAAACTACTTTGGAGTTCGCAAAAAGGGCTGGAGGAGGAGCTGGAAACTCGAAGCTGGAACCATGATCGACATACATCATCATCTGATCTATGCGGTGGACGACGGGTCGCCAGACCTGGAGAGTTCGCTCCAGATGGCGCAGGAAGCAGCCAAAGAGGGAGTGACTCGGATCGTCTGCACACCGCACGCGAGCGACATGTTTCCCTACAATGGTCCCCTCATTGAGCAGCGCTTTGCCGAGTTGCGCCAACGGCTGACAGGTGTCGTGGAGCTGAGCCTTGCTTGCGACTTCCACCTTAACGCGGAGAACATTCTGGAAGCGGTCATGCATCCGCTCCGCTACTCGATCGACGGCAAAGGGTATTTGCTCATCGAGTTCCCCAACTTCGTGATTCCGCCCAGCATGTCAGCGGCGCTGTTCCGGCTGCAGTCGGCCGGATACACGCTCATCGTTACGCACCCGGAGCGGTATCCGGCGGTGCTGCGCCAGCCGGAACTCGTGGGCGAATGGATGCGTGCCGGTTGTCTGATCCAGATCACCGCAGGATCGCTCTATGGACGATTTGGCAAGTACCAAGAGGCGTTTGCCAACGAATTGCTGGACCGGAACTGGATTCATTTCGTGGCCACCGATGCGCACAATCCGGTGAATCGCCCGCCGCATTTGAAGCACGCCTATGACTATGTGGCGAACCATGTCGGCGAAGACACCGCGCGGCGGTTGTGCGTGACCAATCCGCAGGTGGCTGTGGAGGGCGCAGCGTGGCCTGAGCAGCCGACGCCTAAAGGGCTGTGGGAATTGGCGCCATTGCGGTTTGCCGGCGCGCCGGAGATGGTAAGGCCGCGGCGCGGGCGCACGATGGAAGGCGCTTCAGAAAGAGCGGATGGCGCAGAGAAACACGCACGGGGATTCTGGAACCGCTTGCTCGGGAGATAAGCGGCGCTAACTTCGCTAGCCCCGCTTGTCTCTTTTCAGGAAAGTCCCAAACCGCCGTCGACAGCCAGCGTCTGGCCGGTGATGAAGTGCGGTCCCGTTGCGAAAAAAAGCACGGCCTGAGCGACATCGGCGGCTGAGCCATTGCGGCCCATAGGGGTTTTGGCGGCGAATCGTGCGGATTGGCCGCGATCGGGAGCCTGTGAGAGCTGCGCGCCCGCTGCATCGGAAGGAGTGTCTGCTTCGGGAAAGGCAATCCATCCGGGAGCGAGACAATTGACGCTGACCTCAGGAGCAAAGGCCTTGGCCATCGTCTGCGTGAGCATGTGCAGAGCGGCCTTTGAAGCACAATAGTGGGCGTGGCCGGCCCAAGGATGAGAGCCGCCGAGCGAGCCAATGTTGACGATCCGGCCGCGCGCAGCGCGCAGATACGGCAGCGCCTCGCGGGCAACCAGAAACGGGCCGCGGGCATTGGTCTCGAAGACCGCGTCCCACTGCTCGAGCGTAAGGCTCTCCAGTGCTGCTGAAGCAAAAACGGCGGCGTTGTTCACCAGCAGGTCGAGGTTGCCGAATTCAGCAACCACGGCGGCGACGGCCGCGCGAACAGATGATTCGGAGCGGACATCGCACTCGACCACGACCGCGCGGCGGCCGTAGGCTGCAATCTCGGCCGCAGTTTGCGCCGCGTCGGCGTGTGCGGTGCGGTAGGAGATGGCGACATCGGCTCCGGCCTGCGCCAGCGTGAGGGCAATGGCGCGGCCGATGCGGCGCGCGCCTCCGGTGACGAAGGCAGTTTTGCCGGCGAGAAGTTCAGTGGTCATCGTAGAGCCCCTGCTCGATGCGCTATCAGGTGAAGGCAGTTCTCCGGGCGCGCTAACTTCCACGTTACGCTTTGCAGGTTACTTGGGCGGCGGTGGTGGCGGGTTGGCGTTTGACGAGCCGCCGGCGGATTGATCTCCGGAGGCAGGCGGAGTCGCGTTGGGCGAAGAGTTCGTAGAGCTGCCTCCGCTCCCCGAATTGGGGGCGTCGTTCTTGTAGATGGTGTACTGGCCTCCCGGCCGCTTCATGCGTACCTCCATCGTCATCTCAGCCTTGTCGATCTTGTAGCTTTGGCCGTAGGTCTGGTAGCCGTCGGCAATGATCTGCAGCGTCACCGTGTCACCGATCGGAATCACATCGATGACGGCCTTGCCATCTTCGTCCGTCTTCAATTCAAGTGAACCCTTGTCCCTGTCGCCTTCGGTGGGATGGAAGATGACGTGAGCACCGGTTACGGGCTTGCCATTGAAGTCCTTGAGCACAGTCACTTCAATATGCGCAGAGGGCGGCGGCGCCTTGTATTTGCGGCCATGTTGGTTGCTGTCCTGGGCACGGAGAGCGAGCGAACAAGCAGAAAGGCCAATGCCGGCCACGAGAGCGCAAATCCAAAGATGCGAACGATGGTACATACTCATATTTTATCGCGTTCCAATGTGTGGGGCGAAACCAGAAGCCCAGACCGGTTACACTTTGCTCGGTGACAATTAGCCAGGGCAGGCCCCCGGGAACGGTGAAGGCCAGCGGTACGGGGCGCAATGGGGAAGGCAAGTGAGGACGAAACCGGTGTGCTGACCGCAATCAAGGTGCTGCACACCGTGGTTTGGGCGCTGCTCGCTGCAGCTATTGTGGCGCTGCCATTTCTCGCTGGGCGCGGCGCCTTTCGCGGGGCAGCAATTCTCTCGGTCATGATTCTCATTGAAGGAGTTGTGCTCCTTGCAAATGGGTGGCGATGCCCGATGACTGATCTGGCATCAAAATACACAGCCGACCGGTCACCCAACTTCGACATTTACATGCCAAACTGGCTGGCCGTGCACAACAAAGCCATCTTTTCGGCGCTTTTTCTGGTAAATGAGGCGATTTTTCTCGTCACATGGCCTCGGAGCAGGTAAATCCTAGATGCTATTAGTGATGGCATAATATATGAGTCAAAGCAACTAAAATTTTAATCGTTCCCCGCTTGACAATCGCCTTATCCTTGCCTATCTTTAGCAATTGGAGGGCAAGAGTGCTAGCAGCCCGGTAGTGGAAGTGCTGAAATGTACCCCCCGCCAAGGCGGGTCGCACTCCACGATCTCACATCGTTTGTTTTTCATCACTAAAACCCGTGAGCCGGGCAGAGTTCGGTTGCGCGGGAAGGAGAAGCGAAGCAATGGCAGCAACATCCGTAACGACTACGTTCACCCCGCTCCATGATCGTATTTTGGTGCGCCGGGTGGAAGAGGGCGAAACCGTCCGCGGGGGCATCATTATCCCCGACAGCGCCAAGGAAAAACCCCAGGAGGGACAAGTGATCTCCGTGGGCAAGGGCAAGTCGAACGACGAAGGCAAGGTATTTCCGCTGGACGTGAAGGCGGGGGACCGCGTGCTCTTCGGCAAGTACTCCGGCACCGAGATCAAGATCGACGGCGAGGAGCTTTTGATCATGCGCGAGGAAGAAGTCCTCGGCATTTTGAAGAAGTAGCTGAAAGACCGAGTTCAGGTTTCAGGGTTTACGTTTCGGGGGATTGAGCCCCTATTGCCTCAAAGGCCCTGAATCCTCGAAGAACAGTCTGAAGCGAATTCGCAAGTTTGATGAGGGTCAATAGGCGGGCGGAACTGAAACCTGTAAATTGACCCCTGAAACCTATTAGGAGAGAACAATGGCAAAGCAAATTCTGCACGGTGAGGATTCCCGTCAGGCGATTCTGCGCGGCGTGAACACGCTGGCAGACGCCGTGAAGGCGACGCTCGGGCCCAAGGGCCGGAACGTTGTAATCGAGAAGAAGTTTGGTTCGCCCACCATTACCAAGGACGGCGTGACGGTGGCTAAAGAGATCGACCTGAAAGACCCGATGGAGAACGTGGGCGCGCAGCTGGTGCGTGAGGTCGCTTCGAAGACCTCAGACGTGGCCGGGGACGGCACCACCACTGCCACGGTGTTGGCGCAATCCATCTTCCGCGAAGGCGTGAAGACGGTGGCTGCGGGCGCAAACCCGACGGCCCTGAAGCGCGGTATTGAAAAGGCCGTTACGGTGATCAACGGCACGCGCGACAAGGACGGCAAGTGGAACCAGGACGGCGCGCTGAGCAAGCTCTCGAAGCCGGTGAACGAGGGATCGGTGGCTCAGGTGGGCACCATCTCAGCCAACGGCGACGAAGAGATCGGCGCCATCATCGCGGAAGCGGTGAAGGTGGTCGGCAAGGACGGCGTCATCACCATCGAAGAGTCGAAGACCATGCACACCGGCCTCGAGACCGTGGACGGCATGCAGTTCGACCGCGGCTATCTGAGCCCCTACTTCGTCACCGACGCGGAGCGCCTGGAAGTGGTGCTGGAGGATCCCTACATCCTGATCTACGAAAAGAAGATCAGCGCCATGAAGGATCTTCTGCCGCTGCTCGAACAGGTAGCGCGCGGCGGCAAGCCGCTGCTGATCATCGCCGAGGACGTTGAGGGCGAGGCCCTGGCGACCCTGGTGGTGAACAAGCTGCGCGGCACGTTGAATGTCGCGGCCGTCAAGGCTCCGGGATTCGGCGATCGCCGTAAGGCCATTCTGGGCGACATCGCGATCCTGACCGGCGGAAAGGCCATCACCGAGGACCTGGGCATCAAGCTGGAAGGCGTGAAGCTCGAAGACCTGGGCAAGGCCAAGCGCATCACCATCGACAAGGACAACACCACGATCGTTGACGGCGCAGGCAAGGCCAGCGACATCGAGGG